>WNGA01006530.1_pt1 | contig 16583 bp, 16 predicted proteins | sample 5400061 | NCBI WGS metagenome assembly WNGA01 (sample SAMN13153366, study PRJNA577476) | soil metagenome | isolation source: 100 cm soil or saprolite under grassland replicate 2 | place: USA:California | collected 2016-06-15 | reverse complement strand
GGATCGGAGAGATCGCCCATAGCGCGATGAACGAGGGGATAGCGGTTAGCCACGCAATAGGCATCAGACTTGTTGGAGATCCGAGAAAACTATGGCGGAAGATCTTGTTGTCAACTAGAGCCAACAAGTCTTCGATGCTCCAAGACATAGAACGAGGCAAGACGACTGAGATTAGGCAACTAAACGGCGCCATTCTCTCCCACGGAAAGAAGACAGGGGTCAAGACCCCTGTAAATGGGATCCTGACAAAACTGGTATTGGGACTAGAGGAATCGTCAAAGACGATGACGTCAAAGGGCTAAGCGGTTTGCCCTTGCGAACTTATCATTAGTTATTACAGGCGGTTCTGGTCTTGCCGGATTTCAAGGCCGTGTCACACACGCGAATGGCTTCTATCGCGTCCTTCCCAGAAGGTATGGGGTCCACGTCGTCACTCACGACCTTCATGAAGTATTCAAGTTCCAATCGTAACGGTTCATCGTACCGAATGTACGGTTTGGTCATCATTTTCGAATTTTCAACCGTAATCTCTTGAGTTATGTAATCTAGGTTGATTGTTGCCTCACTCCCAGTAATTATCAATGTGCGAACTTTGCGAGGGGTCAACCAGTTTGCATCCAAGAAACCAGTAACGCCGCGACTGAAACGTAACATGATCTCGGCATAGTCCTCAAAGGAATGCTTCAAGGAACCGGTCTGGGCATAGACTACCGAGACATTGTCCTCCAAGAGAAACCGCATGATATCAATATCGTGTATCGCCGTATCCTTGATCACTCCAACGTCTCCTATCCTGATCGGCCAACGCGCGACACGACGCCCGGTAGCGATAATGACCTGGCCTGCGGCTTTTTGAGTTAGTAGCTTTTTGACAAATCGAACCCCTGGGTTGAACCGTTCAATAAATCCGACCATAAGCTTCAAACCTGCTTTTGAGCTGGTGGCGACGAGTTTGCGAGCTTGTTCCTGATTTCCAGTCATTGGTTTTTCCACCAAAAGGTGCTTTCCAGCTTCCAGAATCCTAGTCCCGACTTGGAAGTGTGTGTTGGTAGGTGTTGCGACCGTCACGGCTTCAATTTCGGGAATGCGAAGAAACTCTCGAGTGTCAGTATACCACGGAACCGAATATTTCGAGCCAACCTGTTTTGCTCTCTCGCGATTAGAGTCGCAGATTCCGATAAGATTGCATTTGGGATTTTGGCGGAGGACTCGTACTTGATTCTCGCCCCAGAATCCGGTTCCTATAACGCCAGCGCCGACACGTTTCATGTCCCCGAGCTGCCTCTTCCAATCGAAGTATAGAAGAGGCCTGCTCTCTCCACATTTGAAGCTTCCAGAACTCTTGACAGATCGCATATTGCCCCCGGACGGCTCATTTCCGAGGCCAATTTCTGCGGACTTATTTGTCCAAAGTCCGACCTGTCCAACGCTACCAGAGCGCAGCTTGTCTTTGAAGCAGCCCTCAACGGCGTGTTCTCTATCCTAACGCCATCGCCTAGGACTCCGGCTTCGAACCACCTATTGTCGCTGCCAGGATATACAGAGAGTACCGCCCCTCTCCTTTCAAGTGTCTGGATGATCGGTGGTGGACTGGGCTTTGGATCTCGGGGAGACTCCAGCCCACTAAAACCCAAGATTGCAATTCTGGAATGGCGGATGCGTTTTCCGCAAAGAGACAGGGCGTTCTTGATCAACTCCAGCACTTTTTGCTCCCCCGCCTCGTTGATGCGTCGAGCTGCCCTAACTACTCCCATGCTTCCTCGTCCGCCCATGCTGCTGATAGCGATGCTGCTTGCAACGGCATCTCTAGCCACGAAGGTCCTAGGGATCCCCAAGTTGTCGGTTCCAAATTGTTTGCAGAGATCGAGAGCCTCGGAATAGTCCACATCATCGGCTTCGCAAAGGCTTGCAAGTTCGAACTCCAATGCTCGCAAGACATCTCGATAAATCGGTCCGAATAGTCCGGCCGCCTCGGCTGCGCTAAGCTTTGTGCTGGTACTAATGGAAGGAAATATTGAGAGAAAGATTTCCTGTGCTAACGAGGGTGTGCTTGACCCGGTTCCCGCGACGAGTTTCGGTTTCTCTTTGAATTTCTGAAGCGTCTCACCGCCCCAAAACAAAGGCATGTAGCTCAGGTGAAAGTCTCTGCCAACTGCATGGCCGCTATGTTTCTCGATCATTTCTCGAAGAATTGTACTGGTGAAGTTCGGCCGGCACAACCCTGTAAACGTTAGGCTTGCTCCCTGAGGAAGAAACCTGCAAAGGGTTCGAGTGGTCCTCTCAAGCTCGCTGAGCTCCCTCTGACTTATGGCGTGTCCGGTTAGAACAACAACCGAGGGCGGAATTGTCGAGAGTTCCTCGACATTTGACAGTAGGGTTATAGTTCCCGCTTTCCGATGAATTCCAAGCAACCATCTCGCCTCGCCTAGCCCACCCGTTTGCGTTCTCCTCGTCTTGGCTTCGTCGAAATGTCCTGCGAGGAGGTTGGGTTGTCCAGCCTCAGCAAAGAGGGTTGAAAGTAGGAGTGCTTCTGGCTGGTCTCCGATGATAGCAACCCTAGATTCGGAAACTTGATTGTTCGTGCGGACCCACCCATAATTTTGCGGGAGTCGGTAATCCTTGGACGTGTAGGTTAACGAATTGATACGAATCTGTTACAATCCTGCCGGTCTGACAGGAGGAAGTTGCCATCCTCACGAGATGGCAGCAATAGCCAGTTAACGCGAATGGTGTTAGCCCTCTTCATAGAAATAGTTAGAAGCTCAAATTATTTGCATCTTTTATCTACTTGTCGTTTGGTCTTCGGTGACTGCTCGGAAAATAGATTATGAAAGTCTGGATTGAAGTTCTCACACCGAAACAGGCGCTCTTTTTCGAGCCACTATACCGCGCGCTAAGGCGGAGAGGACATGATGCGTTGATCACAACCCGTGTCTACCGTGAAGCCGAACAAACTCTCAAGCTGAAGAAACTGCGATTCTCGGTAGTGGGAACCCACGGCGGGGGAACCGCTTTTGGAAAACTCACCGCGAGCGCCGAGAGAGTAACAAAGCTCGCGAACCTGATTCAGAAGTGGAAGCCTAACCTGGCTGTCTCCTTCTCATCAGTCGAGGCATCTCGGGTTGCATTCGGCCTTGGGATACCACACGTTGCGGCAAATGATTCGCCACACTCTTGGATGGTGGCAAGGTTGACAATACCTCTGACAACTTACCTATGCTGTCCATGGATCATCGGTCGATCCGTTTGGGAAGAGTTCGGCGGACCTATGAGGAGAGTCGTGCTTTACAGAGCTTTGGACCCAGCAGCTTGGCTCAAACGTCATCATCCCGACGACAGGGTTCTAAGACAATTGGACTTGAAGAAGGATCGGCCAATTGTTGTTTTCCGAACAGAGGAAGCATTTGCATCTTATCTGATGGGGAAATCCAGCGACAAGGAGCCTGTGGTTGCACCAATCATCGACGAGCTGTATAGGCGGGGATTGGATTGCCAAGTGGTTGTCTCGACAAGATACGGAATGCAAGCTCCCGTGATAAGAAAGCGATTTGGCGAAAAGGTTACCGTGGTTGACAGGATTGTAGATGCTACTAGCCTGCTTTCGTATTCGTCGGCTTTTGTTGGATCGGGGGGCACAATGACTGTGGAGGCTGCGCTCCTAGGCATCCCTTCAATTTCCTGCTTTCCAGGGCCCAAACCCCTTTACATCCAGTATCTAGAGCGACTCGGTCTAGTCGAAACAATCAGGTCGCCTCGGGAGATCTCCATCAGGGTTCAAAGAATGCTAACCCGCCCGGAGGCGTTTGAAAGCCAGTCGAGAAGTGGAAAACAACTTCTAGCAAAGATGGAGGACCCAGTCGCCAAGATTCTTAGCACGGTAGAGCTAGCGGGGAAGCAGAGAACACGTTGAACGGAAACACCGCGGCCTTGTCGGACAAGATAAGGTCGAAGACGGCGAAAGTGTGTGTTGTTGGCCTGGGTTACGTTGGTGTTCCACTCGCAGTCGCCTCTGCCCAAGCTGGCTTTGACGTAACCGGTGTCGATGTCGAAAGAGACAAAGTAGCCATGATCAACAAGGGCATATGCTATGTGGAAGATGCTTACAGCGAGAAACATCTGCCCGGGCTTGTAAGGGCTGGATCGATCAGTGCCACGGAGAGCCTGTCCGAAGGGGCCAACGGTTCCGATATCGTGATCGTGTGTGTGCCAACCCCTCTCAACGGCAAGGGCGAGCCGGACCTGTCCTTTCTTCGATCGGTCGCAAAGAACTTGTCGAAAGACATTGCGGGGTTCAAGCTCATCATCGTTGAGAGCACCAGTTTTCCGGGGACCACTTCAGACATATTCCAACCCCTGCTGGAACGAAAAGGAAGGAAACCTGACAGAGATTTCGCTCTCGTCTATTCCCCCGAACGAATAGACTACGGTAATGCAAAGTTCGGGGTAAGAAATATTCCAAAAGTAGTGGGTGGAATCAACGACGGATCAACTCAACTCGGTTCTGAATTCTACAAGGCGATATTGGATGCCCCTGTGGTCACAGTTGGCAGTCCTTCGGTCGCTGAGGCGACAAAGATGCTTGAGAACATATTCCGCTACGTGAACATCGCGTTGGTAAACGAGCTGGCGGTTCTTCATGAGACCTTGGGGGTCGACTTTATCGAGGCGATCAACGCGGCGGCGACGAAACCATTCGGATTCATGCCACACTATCCTGGTCCAGGAGTTGGCGGTCACTGCATTCCGAAGGACCCATTCTATCTTGTCTTCAAAGCAAAACAGGCCGGATTCGCACTGCGCTTGGTATCCGCGTCCAAAGCAGTAAACAAAATGATGCCCGTCCACACTATTGAACGGTTGGCCACCGCGCTCAAAGCATGCAAGAAGAGTTTACCAAACGCTACGGTGGTGGTCTGGGGTCTAGCATACAAGGGCGAGGTCAAAGATACTCGAAGAAGCCCGAGCTTAGAACTCCTTAAACTGCTCAGACAATCCCGAGCAAAGATTAGGGTCTTTGACCCCTACGTTCCACGCATGACTATGGGAGCGAAAGTGTACGAATCAACTAGCTCAGAAACCGAGTCCGTCCGAGACGCGGACGCACTCATCATAGCAACGGCGCATAATGCGTTTCGAAATGTTGACCTTTTGAAAATAAGGGGTCTTATGAGCAATCGTCCTATTCTCTACGATACAAGAAATCTTCGGACTCGAAAGGAGTGCGAGGAAGCAGGATTCACATACCTAGCGACTGGACGCCCGTAGAGGCTTGATATGGAGTCGGAAGCGAATCAAACTGTGAACTGAGATCGTGTTCTCGAGCCCATAGTTACCCTTATCCGGGAAGGCTTGCTTTGATCAGTCTGGGTAGTCGTGTTGAAGAGACGATTGATGGACATCCTGGCTTGTCCCATCGACAAGCACTATCCCCTAGATCTACACGTCTTCGAAGAGAAAGAAGAGATCGTCGAAGGGCTATTAGTGTGTTCGGAATGTGGACGCTGGTATCCGATTATGGATGAGATACCACAGCTACTTCCAGACGACTTGAGGGAGCAGAGGGACGAATTATCCTGGCTGAGCAAGTGGAAAGATAACGCGCCTCCTCAAGTGTTGAGGGAAGGTAAACCCTTCAACCTTCAGCTGTCACGCTGAAGAAACGGATTCAGTCCGTATGGGGACTTCCGGGAGGTCGTACCAGCGCTTCTTCTCCCCAACCTTGTCACGCAGCTTCCACTTGAACGACTTCGTAACCGTCTCAATCGCGTGAAGGAGCATGTTGATTCGGCTTTCGAGCATCCGTTTAGCTTCAGGTTCCAGTTCGTATTTTGGAAGGAAGGTGAGAACTTTCCCCAAGGTCAGCGAGATTGTCTTGCACAATCCCCAATCGTCCGCACACAGGTGTGAAACATAGCCAGCATCAATTACTTCCTTATCTCCGGGCGCGATTTGACCGTCTACATCGTGGTCTTTGAGAATCGCGATTAGATCTCGGATATCCTTCTCATTAATTTCGACCACTTGGAGTTTCGTCAGTAGCAAGTCGGAGATGGGGATAGTATAGTCATCCAGAGAGAGCCTTTCTCCAAGATGAAGAGTATGGCACATTCTAAAAACATCAAGGAAGATGTCTACGACCCTCTGATTCTTTGCGTCTTCGAAGATCAACCTAGTGGCGCCATGGAGCGCGTTGAACCTTTGGTTAGGCTCATAGCCAAGATCCAAGAAAAGTTTCCTGATTTCTCGACCTTGTTTTCCCCTTCCAAAGAAGTCCAGGTCAGGATAGGATCTCTGGAGTGACCTGTGAGTTGCGCTTGGACAATGATACTTTACGGCAACTCCGCCGAAGAGCCTAAGAATGATCCCTCTTCCCTTTGCCTCGTTCAATATTCGTTTCGCTTCGTCAGATATTGCTGATTGCATGAGTAGGTAGCTTCTTCCACCTAAGCGCAGAAAGGTCTCGCTTCGTACTTAAATTTCGTATAACCCGAGATAGTACGCCAACAATTACCCTAGAGGATTTAAACGATCAAAGTTCTCCCTCTCCCGGGTTTGACCAAGACCAGAATAATCTTCTCCTCAGACTTCCACGGAAGCGACGTAGTTTGGAGAAAGTTCCTGAACTCCGCCTCCATGTTCAACGCGAATGTCTTGTTGATGGGGGGAGATATGACCAGTAAAGTGATGGTTCCCATCGTACGCGAGCCGGAAGGAGGCTACACCGCTAACTTTCTTGGCAAACAGGTCAAGATCTCGGAAGAGGGTCTTCCCGATCTCAAGAAGCAGATTCGGCAACATTGTTACCTTCCATACGTTTGTTCCAAGGATGAGGTCGTAAAGCTAAGCCGGGATCAGGAGTACGTCGAGAAGGTCTTCGAGGACCTAGAAGTTGAGATGGTGAAAGACTGGCTGTCTCTAATCCCAAAGAAGGCTCCTGATGCAAAAGTCATCATACACCCCGGGAACGACGATAAGTTCGTTCTCGACGACGTTCTGAGGAAGTCCCCGAACATAGTTTTTGCAGAGGAGTCAGCGGTCCATTTCGATGATCTCCATGAAGCGGCATGCGTGGGCTGGTCAAACCCAACACCATGGCACAGCCCACGAGAGTGCACCGAAGAACAACTCTTAGAGAAGTTAGAGAAAACCGTGTCACAACTAAAGTCCATTGAAACATCGTGCTTCTGCTTTCACGTTCCCCCCTACAATTCCACCATTGATATGGCTCCGAAACTCGACGCGGGTCTCCGGCCGGTCTACGAAGGAGGGAGACCTGCATTCATTCCTGTGGGGTCGACATCGGTTCGAAAAGTTATCGAGAAATATCAACCCCTCCTTGGGCTTCATGGCCACATTCACGAAAGCCCCGGAATAGTGAAAATCGGAATGACCCAATGCATTAACCCTGGAAGCGAGTACACCGAAGGCATTCTCAGGGCCTACATTATCGAGTTAGAAGACGGAAAAGCTAAACGGCTTCAGCGACTTGAGGGCTAATTCCCTTTGGACGTTGTCCCGCGACAAGGGATTGAGCATAGTCTCGAAACCGCTGGGGCTCTGCATTAGTCCGAGAGATCGGGAGGTCAACATGTTCCCCTCCTTTCGTCTTGTAGAGTCGAAGGTTCGGTTTGCCAAGCTGATCTAGTACAAGAGATACCATTCTATAGCTCTTCCAAAGGCCGGTAACAACTTCCTTCGAGCCTCTTACAACTCGAAAGGTAGAGTCGTCGAATTCAATTTCAACATGCGACCTTCTTGAATAGATCAGACGGCCGAACACAAAGCCGATAGGAAACGATCCCGCAAGAAGCACAAGTCGCAGCGATCCTTCAGAAATGTGGAAGGTAACCAAAAGAGCATTAATCACTAATGCGGAGACGAGGACCAACGGCATGCTGTACGAGGCTAAGATTGGAACTTGAGTCTTAGTTAGTTTTTCCATGGTCGGTTGATCCTATCGTCTTTCCCAATTTCAACTGCCTTCCGATGCTTTTTCCGACCTGATTATTGCTGAGAACGACCTGCTTGGAGGAGGTACTCGCCGCGGCGAGTCCGAGCTCTTTCTTATCATACCTTGAGATAAAAGAGACTATTGCAGGGGGGAGGTCTCGGTTGGAGAAGAAAACCAGCCACGCCCACTTTAGATCCTCGTCTTTTGCAATTCTTGTCACAGTATCTACGCTTTTTCTAACCTTCTCAGTGGTGAGGAGAGCGCCTCCCTCATCAATGCAGAACAGCGACACAGAGTAATTCGGAAGGACGGTCCACGCGAAAAACCTAGACAGTAGGAAGCCCTTGTTTCTGGTCGAACCTCTAGCATAGATCGTGAAAATAGTGTCGTCGACTCGATAGTCTCTAAAAAACTCCGTCAAGTCTGCTATTAGCCGTGTGCCGCCGCGAATCAGTCTTGACTCGAATAAGTCTACCGCAGATTCAATCGCAGATGAGGGCGTCACGCTCTGCACTTAGATCAACTGGACCAAATAAGAGGATCCCCGCCCCAAGCAAGATCACGCTAGCCTGCACAGATGACCGGCTAGCGGCGCGAGTTTTCGATAGAGAGTCTCGCTGGTTTCTATTCGGGCGGAATCTGCGCGAAGATCGTGGAATAGTTGATGCCGCGACGCTTCCTATGCACGAAATAGACAACGACGCCTAACACAGCCACGATGACTGCGAAGAACACCGCAAATATGTCATTGAACAAGGTAGGTGACGACCAGTTTATCGAACCGAGCCCAAAGTCGCCTCCTGGAGCAACGGCGAAAAAGTAATCGACGACAAGATTAGCTCCAAACCCTCCTGCACCGATTAGGACCATTCCCCATTTCCCACCAGGTTTGTACGGCGCGGTTTCGAAGATCTGCCGTCTACTCGCCCTTAGGGGCAAGATGACAAGCGAGAGGGTAAAGAGGGTAAAGAAGAATGAATCGTAGAAGTCTGTTATCTGGACTCCGCCTCCGCTCCCGAGAACGTTGCTGATCAGGGTATTTCCTCCTTTGTTGAGAGTTCCTCCAACATCCAAGATGGTTGACTCAGAGAAACAACCAAGGATTGCAACAATTCCCGTTACAATTACTGCGTTAATTGGTGAATGGAACCGGTCGTTGATGTTCGCAAGAGGGGTCGGGAGAACACGGTCAAAAGACATTGCAAAGAGTATCCTAGATGCGGTCAAAATGAACGGGGGAATGTCATTTGCGATCCAGAGGACTCCGAAGATAACAAGAAGGAAGTTGGCCCCTCCCAAGCCGATAGCGTTGCCAGTTAGCCCGGCTAAGGTCGTCGTCCAAAGAGAGACGCTAGGAAGATTAGCATTCGCCAGACTCCCACCTCCATACGAGAGGTAGCTCCACGCAGACAGCAACGAGTAGGTATTACCGTTGGGAAGCGTCTGGGCCGCAATACCCTTGATTGCACCGCCTGCCACAAGTGAGATGCTTACGTATAGGGCGATGATGAGAATAGAGGCTATGATGAGGGTTCTAGGGAGGGACCTGTTTGCCTCTTTTATCTCCCCTGCGACGAATGTCGACGCGGCATAACCTATGTAGGCGAAGTAGGCACCGATTAGTGCTGTCTGAACAGCTCCTACATATCCACCTGCGCTCATTCCCTTCGCATCAAGTCCTTGATTCAAGGCCGCGGTGACGTATTCTGAAGGAGCGTGTCCAAGGACATTAGTCATACCGAGCTGGACGTTAGCAGGACTGGCTTGGCTGATCAGGCCAAAAACGTAGAACGTCAGTACAGCGGGAATCCAAAACATCCCTTGCAGGAGCAGCCCTGTAAGTTTGATGCCGAAGATACCTATGATCGTGAACACAACAACGAGAACTAGGCCAACACTGAACAGGAAAACGTCAGCCGGGATCCCGCCGGGAGTCGCGAAGTTAAGTCCGAAAGCTATTGGGCCCATAATGAAGTAGATTCCTTCGAATACGGCAACCGCTATGATTCCAAACGACCAAGCGATGCTGAGAAATTCGAGCCATGCACCTAGGAAACCCCAAACTGGCCCCAGGATTCGAGATATCACCACATAGCCACCGCCAGAACGAGGCATCGCGGCGGAAAGAACCGACACCGCCAACACCGAGAGAAGTATCGCGATGCCGCCTATGATGAAAGCCATGGCCATGGGCGGGATACCAGCGAAGTACATGTTCTCGGGGAGCGGCGCTTTACCCGTATACTGGAAGACCCTCTTTTGCCAGCCCAATCCTATGGTATTCGCCATGACGATAATGATTGCGGTTATTGCTCCGATTTCCCGAACGAGTCCTGTTGCTTTTCGGACGAATAATTTCTCTTCGGCCAAGGTTCTCGTTAGAAGGGCTGATTCGCGCCCCATTGTTGATTTAAGACTTTGCAATGGCTCCCAAAGCATCTTCCGGGGAGGAATTTGACAAAATCATGTCATATTGTAAGCATGCCTTGATCAGCGAGGCTACGTCTCAACCGAACCTGTTGGTTCTCATCATAGATATCCTCTTAGGTTTCGATAGAAGAGAGCGGGTCTCCTTGAGCGACAAGGTCGACGAGAATGTCCGACGGCGAGAGGTCCGTTACGACAGAGAACGCAGAGTGAGGATCAAGTGGAGCGAGGATACCGAATCGCTCGAGGAGGTCTTCGACCGACGAACCATCATGACAGTTCTCAAGATGCTGAATACTGGCATCTTGAAAGAACTTCACGGTGCATTGAAATCTGGTAAGGAGAGCAAAATCTACCATGGGGTAGATCCGAAAGGGAACGAAGTAGCCGTGAAGATTTTCCTAACTACATCAAACATATTCCGGCACGGCCGATTGAAGTACATTCGCGGGGATCCTCGGTTCAAGGATCTTCCACACGATACGCAGTCTCTTGTAGACCAATGGGCGTCGAAAGAGTTCAAGAACCTAGAATTAGCAGACCATGCCGGAATATCCGTTCCAAAACCAATCCATGTGGAGAAGAATGTTCTGATATTGGGATTTATCGGGAAGAATGGAATCCCTGCTCCAGTCCTTAGAGAGGTGCGGCTTCAGGCAGCAGCAGATTGGTACAAGAAAATCATCGAATTGATCAAGCAGCTGTACGATAAGGCGAAACTCGTTCATGGAGATCTAAGCGAGTATAACATCATGATACCCAACGGATATCCGGTCATCATCGACTTTGGTCAAGCAGTGAGCACGGAGCATCCCGAGGCTCGGGCCTTTCTCGAAAGGGATATCGAGAACATCAATCATTATTTTGAGAGCCTCAATGTTAGGACTCAATCTCCAGTGAGGGTCATAGGAGCCCGATAAGAAGTGGCTGAGACAAGGATGACGGCCATCATCCCAAAGGATAGAGTTGGCGTGCTTGTTGGTCCCGGAGGCAGCGTGAAGTCATCTATCGAAGAAAAGCTGTTCGTGGATCTTAAGATAGACAGCCCGTCCGGTGCCGTCGAGATTGGAGTGAAGCCTAATGCACCTGATCCCTCGGGAGCCCTCCAGGCCAAAGACATCGTTTTAGCAATTGGAAGAGGGTTTTCGCCTGAACGAGCGTTCAGGCTCTTCAGCGAGGACAATACACTGGATATCATCGATCTTCACGACTTCTTCGGAAAGAACGAGGCCGAAATTCGAAGAGTCGACGGCAGAATCATCGGCAGAGAGGGCAAAACTAGAAGGATCCTCGAAGAGTTGACTGGAACCGCCATCTCGGTCAGCGGACATACCGTGTCGATAATTGGTGCCTACGAAGCAGTCACGATGGCGAAAGATGCCCTAGAGAAACTGATCAGGGGCCGACAACACGGGACAGTCTACAAATTCCTAAGAAGAAGACGACAGGAAATCAAGAAGGAGAAAGCTTTAGGACTCTGGGAGGGCCAAGTACCTACAGCAAAGAAACCATGACCGACGCGGACCTCGCGGAATGGGCCCCATGACAGTGGCCGAGGTCTTCCAAGAAATAAGCGCGGCCGACTTTTTCTATCGAAACCGAGACATCGCAGGATTCACAAGCCCGTCCAGATCGATATACTCGACGATCCGCGAGCTTGTGGAAAACTCGCTAGATGCCTGCGAGACTGGCGGTATTCCTCCTGACATTTACGTGCGATTGTCCCATGAGTCCGGTCCTCTGGACGGTCCAGGCACCTACATCGTAAGGGTCGAGGACAACGGCATAGGAATCCCGTCAAACGTAATCCCGTCCGCTTTCGGTCAAGTCCTCTATGGTTCGAAATACAAACTCCGACAAACAAGAGGAACCTTTGGCCTTGGCGGGAAAATGGCTCTGCTTTATGGACAGATCACTACCCACTCGGAAGCGTCCATAACGTCTAGCACAGGATCCAAGTCTCGGATAGCTGAAGTTGTTCTTCGAATAGATATCCAACAGAACAAGCCTGTGATTATCAAGAATAAGACTCGGACTAACAAGCCTCACTGGCAGGGCACAATTATCGAGTTCAAGACAGAAGCCGACTACTCACGTGCAATGCCCAGGATTCTCGAGTACTTCAAGCAAACAGCAATCATAGTTCCCTATGCGAATATCACATTCGTAGACCCGAGGGGAAGGCTCTACAAGTTCTTGCGGGGTACGACAAAGGTGCCACCAGCGCCCACTGAAACCTCGCCTCATCCGCATGGAGTCGATGTTGAAACTGTTCAGCGAATGCTGAAACTCACTAACGCCAGAAGCGTTCAGGAGTTCATGCGAAAGAACTTCCAGAGGATAGGAGAGACCACGGCGCGCAAGTTCCTCCAATTCGCGAGCCTCGGACAAAAGAAGAATCCTAGAAACCTGTCTGCACAGGACATGGTCAAACTAGTTAATGCAATGAAGAACTACGATGGCTTTCTCTCTCCGGATCCGACCTGTCTCTCGCCTCTTGGTGAAGACCTGATGGAAACGGGGATTAAGAAGGAACTTGGAATAACGGATGAAGAAATTCAGACTGGCTCCGCCTTCGTGACTACGCTTCAGCGGCGCCCTGCAACATACGCAGGCTTTCCCTTCATCATCGAAGTCGGGCTCGCAAGCTCCAAGCAGATCGAAATGCAAGGCAAGATTCTCCTCTTTAGATTTGCAAACAAGATTCCGCTACTTTTCGACGAGGCAAGTGATGTATCGTGGAAGGTTGTCGATACCGAGATTGATTGGCGAAACTACAAGGTCATCCCGGGTGAGACCCCTCTCGCCGTTTTCATTCATGTCTGCAGTACGAAGATCCCCTACAAGACAGTCGGAAAGGAATTCATCGCTGACCGACCTGAGGTAGAGCATGAGATTCTCAACGCTATCCGGGAAGTTGGTCGGAACCTACGGCTCTACCTGTCAAAACGTGAGCATCTTACCCAAGAGAAGAGACGTCTAGATGTGTTCGAGAAGTATTTGCCGAAAGTAGCCCAGTTCTCGACGAAACTCGCAAAGGAGAAGCGAGAGCCCGACATCAAACCGTTGCTAAAGGGAGTGATCAAGTATGGTGCAGAAGAGGAAGAAGAGCAAGAGTAAGGGCGTAATCAAAGAGCGCAAAGAAAAGGTCCTATCCGCGATGCGGGACCTCGGCGGACAGGTCTACAGCCAGCTCGACAAGAAGGAATTTCCAACATTCCGCATGCCCAGCCGATCCATAGCCAACATACTATACGATTCCAAGACAAGACAGTACATTTTAGGAAAAAGAACCGTCAAGAGGAGCGCCAGAAACGTAAGACATCTCCGCCCGTTCACCCAGCTGCTCTGGACGGCCATGTTCGCGGACGAGCTCACGGAACAGAACAAGACCAGCACGTTGAGAGATGTATTCTACTCAGCACAAGCCTACGAGATGGACTTTCAGGACCAGCAGGAAAGCGACAATCTGATCACCGACCTAGAAACTGTGACTGGGTACTCGAGAGAAGACTTCAACGTCTACCCCGAAGAAAGAAGCGCAATATTCGGCGACCTCACAATCGAGTACACCGTCCCTGGATACGAAGGGCGCAGGCTAAACCTGGCTTCTCACCCTGACGGCGTGATGATAGGACCGGCTCTGACAACCTCGGAGTTTATCCAGCCTGACAGTCGTAAAGTCGACAAGGTAATCGCGATCGAGAAGGGCGGTTTGTTCACGAGGTTCATAGAGGAACGCGTGCACCAGCGTTTCAAAGCAGTCCTTATCCACACCGCTGGACAAGCCCCCAGAGCAACAAGGTTTCTACTTCGCAGGCTCAACCAGGAATTGGACATCCCAGTCTACATATTCACGGACGGCGATCCGTGGGGAATGCACATTGCCATGGTCATTATTTCTGGATCTGCTAACGCAGCCCATCTGCGCGAGCTGAACACTCCAGACGCGATCTGGGGAGGAGTCTGGGCGACAGACATTGTCGACTACAAACTCCCGAGCGATCCTCTGACGGACTTAGACGTCAAGAGGTTGAACGAGTTGGAGAAGGATCCCCGGTATGCTGGCGGCCTCTGGCAGAGGGAGATAGATACATTCAGAAAGGTCAAGAAGAAATCGGAACAAGAAGCATTCAGCAGATACGGGCTTACCTACATTGTTGATGAGTATCTACCGAAGAAGCTGAAGATCAAGTCCAACTAGACAAGCTGTTCAAGTCCCAGACCCGCGGTTTTCTTGACTGGAGCAGGTTTCTTGAGGTCAAGTTTTCCGTAAACACCGTCATAACCTGGTTCGACAAATATGTCGTCATTCCGCACACGAAGAATCGCACCTGAGATCTCTGGTCCAGCCACTTGCAACAACTGATCTTCTGGCACGTCTATCATCACAGAGTATTCCGACCCGAATTTTCCAACAAGCATATTGTACTTTTCCCAGACTTTCATCGATCCGGGATTGACGTCCCCGATTACGATAGCAATAATCTCGGAAAGAGGGAGCAAATGCCGGTACCCGATTGCGTTTTTCGGCATGTACCCCTCTGGTCGATCCGCAAGCTCTTCAATCCGTTCTTCGACCCCCCGAGTCATCTTTTTCCCGCACTTTGGACACTTATCGTCCAGTTTGCGAGCGTCCCTGGAGGACATTGAAACCTGACATTCACGATGTCCCGTCCAGTGATATTTGCCGTAGGCAGGCGAGGTCTCTATCGTAAACAAGAAGCGTTTAGGATCCTTATCTCTAATCGCGTCGACCAGATTGTGATAGGTGAGATGCTCTAGATCGAATACGTTCGCTTCCCTTCCCAGCCGCCACGGCCACGCGGAATGGGCGTCGGAATTGGAGACGAGACAGAGACGATCGAGCTGGGATAGTCGCCAGTTCATCTCGGGATCCGAGCTCATGCCCGTTTCGAGTGCGAATATCTCGTCAGATCGATCTTGATAACAATCGATGAAGCGGTCAAATCCGCTGTTTGCCCCAAAGAGGCTGAACCAAGGGGTCCAGGCATGCGCGGGAAAGATCACACACTGCCCATCGGCTTCGAGCACCTCGTCTACGAGCTCCGGAGCGGTCGCACGGAGCGTCGGCCGACCATCGCTCGCGAGGTTGCCATATTTCGCTAATCGATCACTTACTGCATCCGCTGACTCTATCGAAGGGACGAGAAGGCAATGATGTATCCGTCGTGATTTTTCGCCCAATTGGAACGTGGTATTGACCTCCCCTGTAATCATGTACTGTACGTTAACCGTACCGTCCCTCAACTGGTAGAGTCCCGAGCCCGGAACGTCTTGAAGGTCCGTCCTAATCTCCTTCCTCCAATCGGGATGAGTGCAATCACCCGTTCCCACAAGATTCAGTCCCTTCATTGAAGCAAAGTGGGCAAGCTCCTTCAGATTCATGTTTTTGCTTGTTGCCCTGCTGTAAGGACTGTGGAGCTGAAGGTCAGCAAACACACGCATAGCGAATGCCAGCGATTCCTTAGCGTCTTCCCGTATCTAAAAGACAGCGTTTGAAACGACCGTCCGCTTTATTAGCTGTTCAAAAGACCCAGCTTGAACCCCGAGGACAACTCTTGCAGAACGAAGTCCGAGTTATCCTAAACCTGTTCGTTGAATCGAAGGACCTGGAGTTGGTCACTGACAGCCTCGTGAAACTTTCTGAGGTTACGGATGTGTACGAGGTCACTGGTGAATACGATATTGTCTGCTTGCTCAGGACAGAAAGCATACTAGCCTTTCGCGAGGTTCTCAAGAACAAAATCCTAAAAATTCCAGGCGTGAAAAGTACGGTCTCTTCAATAGTTCTCTACACACACAAGCGAGACCGGAAACCAGTATCGGAATAACTACCCACGGAAAATCTGGTACTCTCGAATCGTCCGGTGGATACCATCATTTGGAATAGAAAGACTAAATACTGTCGAGAAGCGTTCGCCCAGTTAGTTCCGAGGGTTCCAAAATGGGCGATTTACTTCCAGAATCACCTTCCGTGCTGTAACAATCCTCGTGTGTGTTTAATCCGGAGATTTTTCTTATGAGCAGCAAAGAGCTAGGGATTACTGTAAAGAAAGACCAAGACCTCTCGGAATGGTATACGCAAGTAGTGACCAAGGCACAACTAGCGGATTATTCTAGCGCGAAAGGCTTCATGGTTCTAATGCCGTACGGCTATTCTATCTGGGAGAAAATCAAAGAG
>WNGA01009831.1_pt1 | contig 16586 bp, 10 predicted proteins | sample 5400061 | NCBI WGS metagenome assembly WNGA01 (sample SAMN13153366, study PRJNA577476) | soil metagenome | isolation source: 100 cm soil or saprolite under grassland replicate 2 | place: USA:California | collected 2016-06-15 | reverse complement strand
CCTCCTCTCTCGAGCGGCCGGCGTTGACCTCCAGCCAGAACCCACGCTCCACCGTCCGGAGCTTCTTGTTCATGCAGCACCTCAGAACTCAGGTGTTGCGACGACTCCTTGACCGCGACCCCTTGGATTCCGCACTTTTGGCGCCAAACGTGCGTAAAGCGCTCCCCCCTAGGGGCGAGGCAGTTGGCTACCCCGCGCCTAAAATCCGACCATGAGCGCCGCCTCTCCACAGCTCGAGGCCCGTCGCGCCGCCGAGCTTTTGGGCCGGATCGAGCAGAACGTCCACCGCATCATCGTCGGCAAGGAAAAGGTGGTCCGCCTGGCCGCCACAGGCCTGGTCGCCAGCGGTCACGTGCTTCTGCAGGACCTTCCAGGCACCGGCAAGACGATGCTCGCACGGGCGCTCGCCACCTCGGTTGGCGGCACGTTCCGCCGCATCCAGTGCACGCCCGACCTTCTGCCTTCGGACATCACCGGCTCGAGCGTCTTCAACCAGAAAGACCTCAGCTTCGAGTTCATCGCCGGGCCCGTATTCGCCAACATCGTTCTGGCCGACGAGGTGAACCGCGCCACGCCGCGCACGCAGTCGGCGCTGCTGGAGGCGATGGGGGAGGCCCAGGTCACCATCGAGGGCACGACCCGGGCCCTGGGGCGTCCTTTCTTTGTCGTCGCGACCCAGAACCCGGCCGAGTTCCACGGCACCTATCCCCTGCCCGAATCGCAGCTCGATCGCTTCCTGCTGGCGTCGGAGATGGGCCCCCCGACCGAGAGCGAGGCGATGGAGGTGCTCGCCCGCCGCGAGCACGGCGACCCGATCGTCGAGCTCGGCGCGGTCGTGAGCCTGGAGGACGTGCTCGAGCTTCAGGACGCCTGCCTGCGCGTGGTCGCGGCGCCGGCAATCCGCAGCTACATCGTATCGATGCTGCAGGCGATTCGGGCGCGGCCCGAGGTTCTGCTACCGGCGAGCATGCGCTCGGGCGTCTACCTGCAGCGTGCGGCGCAGGCCTGGGCTCTGTTCGAGGGCCGCGACTTCGTGCTTCCCGATGACGTCAAGCTTCTCGCCTTGCCTGTGCTAGCGCACCGGCTGGGCATGCGCGGTCGCGCGCGGGGGGCAGACGTGATCGCCGACGTCGTCGCGTCGCTTCCTCTGCCGCCCCTGAGGCAGCACTGAGACCGACCCTCAGGTTTGCCGGCGCGGCCGCCGTCGCCGCGGTGGTCTTCTACTACGGCAGCACGTCAGCTGTGGCGTGGCTGTTCCTCCTTGCGTACTGGATCGCGGCACTGATCGTCGCCGCGTACCTGTATGCGCGCTGGAACTGGCGGGGACTGCGTGGGCGAGTCGCCGTTCGCAGTGCCGAGCGGGGCCCAGACTCGCCGGTTGACGAGCTGCCCGAGCAGCTGGTCCGGAGCGGCCCGATTCCGGTTCCGATCTTCGAGGGCGACCGGGTCGAGATCGAGCTGGCCTTCGACACCAACGGGGGTCCGCGAGGACCGGCACGGCTCAGCGGTTCGGTCGCGGGCGCCGCGCTGAGCGCGGCCACCGGACTCGTGCCAAGGGGTGGCTGGCGAGGGCAGCGGACGGTCGGCCCGGTGGCGCGCGGTCCGCTCGACGCGACGGCGTGGGTGTTGGAGGCGGCCGATCCACTTGGACTGTTCAAGCGCAAGCGCCGCACCCAGGACGCCGAGATGGCGCTCGCGCTTCCGCGGTTCACCTCGATGGTTGCCCGCCGCGAGGTCAACGAGATCGAGGCCAGCGTCGCCGCCCCTCGCGCCGGCACCGGCACCGAGCTGTTTGGCGTTCGCGAGTACAGGCCGGGAGACCCGCTGCGCCGCATCCACTGGCGCTCCAGCGCTCGCCATGGAGAGCTGATCGTGCGCGAGTACGAGCCGCCTGGCGTGCAGACGCTTGCGATCATCTGCGACCCGCGACCACCCACGGCCGAGGTGGCCGACCAGGTCGCGCGCCTGGCCGCCTCCGAAGCCTGGGATTGCATTCGCGTCGGCGGCCGCGTGGTGCTGTCGGCGCCCGGGTTGGAACCGAGCCGCCCTGAGGAGTCGCGCTCGCTCTGGGCGCTGCTCGAATGGCTGGCGCGCTACCCGTCTCCTGGCACGGGGGAGGGCTGGCGAAGGGGCTCCGATCTGAAGCCTGTTGGCGACGCCGTGGCGATCTTTGCGAGCTCGAGCCCCGCCATCGCCGAAGCGCTCGAAACCGTCCGCCTGCGCGGTGGCTCCGTCCGAGCGTGGGTGGTGGGAGACGCCGAGGTCGATGTCGATGGACCCACCACTCGCGTCGGGACCTCGTGGCCCCTGTGAGACTCCCAAGGCTGCCCGCGTCGCCGATCGAGCGGTCCCTCGAGGGCCGCGCCTTCGTGTTCTCCGGCTTCGCCATCGCAGTGCTGGCGATCGTCCTTTATGGCCAGGACTACATCGTCCCGGCGGTCGCGCTGGCAGTGGCCGCCATCGGTCACTACGTCAGCTACCGCGGTCGGGACCACAAGCGAACGCTGTCGGGGCAGCTCCTGGTGGCAGGCCTTGTCTTCGCATCGCTGGTCTACTTCCTCGCGGACTCGGTGGGTGCGATCTTCGGCGGCGTCCTTCCGCAGGCCAACTTCGCGATCCTGCTCGTGGCTGTCACCAGCTTCGACCTGAAGACCCGCCGCAACTGTTACTCCAGCTTGTGGATCAGCCTCGCGATCCTCTATTTGGCCGCGGTCTACGCGTGGGATTACCCTTTCGGGATCCTGGTCGCGCTCTGGGCGGTGTGCCTGGCCGGCTTCTGGATGAGCTCGCACCTGCGACGCATCGATGCGCCGGTGACCGGACCCGCGGCGCCGATCGCGATCACGCTGGTGGGCGCGCTTGTGCTCGGCCTGGCCGCTTTCGTCTTCATTCCGCAACCCAACCTGGAGCCGGGCGGGCCGGTGATCGTCTCGCTGCCCAATTACGTCGGCTTCAAGGGTGAGATCGAGAACCCGGCGCTGCCGCTGATCCAGCTCAGCGGCGACCCCTCCGGCGCCACCAACACGATCGACCTTCACTTCCGAGGCAGGCTCGGGGAAGCGCCGCTCATGTATGTGCGCACGGGGGCCCCGGCCTACTGGCGTGGGCTGGTGTTCGACACTTACGAGAACGGCGCCTGGACCGCCTCCAAGCACGACTACGTCGTGCGGCAGCCCTACGTCCCGGCCCACTTTCTGCCCCCGGCTCCGCCCAACAACCTCGGCACGTTCGTTCAGGTCTTTCGCGTGGTGAGGACGCTCCCGGGCGTGATCAGCGCCGCCTATCCGATCCACAGCCTGTACGCGCCGGTTGCCGCGCTCCGCCTGGACTCCTACGGCACCTTCAGGACTCCGGACGTTTTGCGTCCGGGCCAGACCTACTCAGTCGTCTCGTACCTGCCGAACCTCTCCGCCGACGAGCTGCGCAAAGCCCCCAACGTGTTCGGGCCGCCCGATGACAACTCCGCCTACACCGACTTCAGCGCGCTGTCGAGCAGGGCGAGGGATCTGGCCTTCTCGATCCAGAAGGAGAGCAGCAGCCAATTCGACGTCGTCATGGCGGTGGTCAACTACCTGCAGCGCAACTACCAGTACTCGCTGCAGCTCGGCCATGTGCCTGCCGGACGCGATCCCGTGGACTGGTTTCTCTTCGACAGCAAGGTCGGCTACTGCGAGCAGTTCGCGACCGCCGCAACGCTCATGCTCCGCAGCCTCGGGGTCCCTGCGCGATTGGCCACCGGCTACTCGACCGGCGAGTACGACCCGGTGCTCGACCAGTCGATCGTCCGCGAGCACGATGCTCACGCGTGGGTCGAGGTTTGGTTCGCCAACCACGGCTGGGTGCCGGTCGACCCATCACCAGGGTTTTCTGCGCTCGCCGCGACTCGGTTCCCCAATCACTGGGCGGCAGCCGGCATCGCGCGGTTGATCCCGCACCTGACGATCGGGGCGCCGCTCGCAGTCCTGGGGTCGCTGGGTGCCCTCGCCGTGGTTCCGCCGGCAGTTGCCATCGCCCTGCTGGTGACGGTGCTGTGGGCCTTCATTCGCACGCGCACGCGGCGCCGCCGGACCCGTGCGGCGCCTGGCTCCTCCGAGCTCCTGCGCCTGTACGAACGCGTTCAGCGCCGCCTGGGACGGCGCCGGGGTCCACCCGAGACGCCGCTCGAATACCTGCGCAGCACTCCGGCGGAGCTCGAGCCGCTGCTTGAGGAGCTGACAGACGCCGTCAACGCAGGCGCGTACGCCGAACGTTGGCCCGACCCGGCACGAGTGCGCGAGCTCGCAGACCGGCTACGTTAGGAGTTCGTCACTGGCTGCCGAGATGAGGCCAGACATCGCCCACGGCAGTCTCGACGGAAGAGCTGATGATCCCGGTCACGAGGTCGTGGACGTAGGTGCGTCCGGTGAGGGGTGGTCCACTGCTGGTTTCGCCATACGCGCAGTTCACCGAGGCGCTGCATAGGGATTCCTCGGCGTACCAAACGAGTGTCGGATCAAGGAACGCGACGCCCTGGCGAGGTAGGCGCGAAAGCGAGATGGATCGCAGCGGTTGATCGGTCAGACGCACCTGGCCGGCGAAATGGTTTCCCTTGGCATCGATCGTCAAGTAGGCGATCCGCTGGCCGTCAGCGCTGGGCACCGGATCGATCCAGGCCAAGCCGGGGACGACCTGTTTCGCCCCAGCGATAGGATCCCATTCCTGCAAGCCGGAGCCGATGCGGAAAAAGAGATGGGCGCCGGTGCCGCCGGCCCATGTGGCCATGCTTCCGTCGGTCCGGCTGTATACCAGCTTGCGGTCTGAGACACGAAGCACCTTGAACACAGCGCCCTTGGTGTTGGCAGCGACCAGGGTGCTCTGGTCGATGGCGACGTATTGTCCGTCCGGCGAGAAGCCGACCATGAAGCCGTCGGTGCTGGGGTCGTAGCCGTAATAGCCGAGTCCTGACCCCGACGGACTCAAGGCCGCGTCGCCAACCGCCGAGCGGATGCGCCATTCGGTTGAGGTGAGGTAGGTCAGGCTGTTGCCGTCCGGGCTCCATGCGTAGACCCAGAAGTAGCTTTCATGAGGGCCCCACTTCCGCACCAGTAACGTCTTGCGTGACGAGAGGTCGGCCAGGTACATCGCCCCGTCGCCGTCCACGGACCGGACGATGTACGAAATGTGGCTGGCGGTCACGAACCGCAGGTTGTCAGGGCCGTAGCTCTCACAGAACTGCTCGCAGTGCTTGAACGCACACCGGCTCACCGGCTTGGCCAGGTTCGTGATGTCGCGAACCACGACGTCGGTGGATCCGCGCAGAATCACAATCGCGAGCTGAGCTCCGGCCGGGATCGTCGACGAGCACGAGAAGGCGACGGGCTTGGGCGTGGACGGCTCTGGAGCGACCGGAGTCGGTGCCACAAACGGACTAGGTGATGCGACGGGACTCGAGGTGGGCGAGGAACTGGAGATCGCCACGGGGGTCGTGGCTGGGGTCTGTCGTGCAGTCGGCGCGGCGCTGCCGCAGGCAACCAGCAGCAACAGCCCCGCGACCAGAACGCCCTTCCTCATGCTGGCGATAACGCTAGGCCCGTTGGGCAGTTACGAACCGGTTATCCTGACCGCCCGTGGCACAGGCGCTGAAATCGACTGGGGCCGAGGCGATCCGCTGGGACCTCAGCGACCTCTACCAGTCGCCCACCGACCCGACTATCGAGGCCCACCTGAAGGAGGCGCTCGAGCGCGCGCAGGCGTTCGAGGCCGCGTACAAGGGCAAGGTTGGCTCTCTCGCGGCCGCGGAGTTCGCGGCCATGATGGGCCAGCTGGAGGAAGACGAGGAAAAGGCTGTCAAGCCCGAGGTCTACGCCTATCTCCTGCACAGCCAGAACACCGAAAATCCCGCCGCCGGCCGGGTGTTGGCACGCGTGCGCGAGGCCGGCGCCGAGCGCGGACGGCACACTGTGTTCTTCACGCTCGAGCTCGCACAGATCACCGACGAGCAGGCAGCCCGGCTCTACGCCGATCCCGTGTCGGCCAAATACCGCCACACCGTCGAGGAGGCGCGAAAGTTCCGGCCCCACCAGCTCACAGAGCCCGAGGAACGCGTCCTCACCGACTACAGCCCGGTCGGCAACTCGGCGTGGAACCGGCTGTTCGAGGAGCTCTGCGCGCGCATCCGAGTGGACCTCGAGGGCAGCGAGATCACGCTCGAGGAGGCTCTGACCCTCCTACGCGAACCGGACCGCACCGTGCGCCGGAATGCGAGCAGCGCAATCACCGCGGCGATCAGCACGGATGTGCGCACGCGCGGCTACATCTTCAACGTCATCCTGCAGGAACGGGCGATCGACGATCGCGTGCGTCATTTCCCCACGTGGATCTCGGCGCGCAACCTCGCCAACGAGACCTCGGACGAGGCGGTGCAGGCGCTCGTGGAAGCCGTGACCGGGCGCTACGACGTGTGCGTCCGCTACTACCGCGTCAAGAAGCAGCTGCTGGGCATCGGCGAGCTCTTCGAATGGGATCGCTATGCCCCCGTCGGTGATGTCACCAGGGATATGTCCTGGGAGGACGCCAAGGAGCTCGTGGTCGGTTCATACCGCCGCTTCTCGCCGCGAGTCGGATCGCTGATCGAAGATTTCTTCAAGCACGGCTGGATCGACGCTCCGGCGGTCCCGGGCAAGGCGGGCGGCGCGTACTGCATGGCGGTGACGCCGCGCCACCACCCCTATGTGATGCTGAACTTCACGGGCAAGCTAAGGGACGCGCTGGTCATGGCCCACGAGCTCGGCCACGGCCTGCATGACCGGCTGGCCGAGAGGCAGCACCTCTTCGACTATCACCCGCCGCTGACGTTGGCCGAGACAGCCTCTGTCTTCGGTGAGGCGCTCACGTTCGACCGCATCATGGCCGAGGAGAAGGACCTCAAAGTTCGCCTGGCCATGCTGTGCAACCAGTGCGAGGACGCCTTCTCGACGGTCTTCCGGCAGGTTGCCTTCAACCGCTATGAGGACGCCGTCCACACTGTTCGACGCAAGGAAGGGGAGCTGTCGGTGGACCAGCTCGGCGAGCTGTTCCAGTCCAGCCTGCAGCCGATGTTCGGCGACGCTCTAACGCTCACCGAGCAGCACAAGGTGTGGTGGAGCTACGTCGGCCACTTCCTGCATACGCCCGGTTACGTCTATGCATACGCATTCGGGAACCTGCTGGCACTCTCGGTCTACCACCGCTACCTGGAGAAGGGGCCGTCCTTTGTCGAGGAGTACCTCGAATTCCTGGCTGCCGGCGGTTCCACCCGGCCGGACGAGCTGGTGCGCCGGATCGGGATGGACATCACCGACCCTGGGTTCTGGGATGCCGGCCTGAGGATCCTGGAAGGGATGGTGACGGAGGTAGAGCGCCTCGCCGTGGAGGCCTAGGATTCCGCACTTTTGGCGCCAAACGCGCGTATCACGTGTACCCAAACCGCACTTTTGGCGCCAAACGAGCCGAATGGCTCCGGGACGTAACCCTCCTCACGGCATCTTTTCGAGCCTGACTCGGTAGACCGATAGACTTACAGCAGAACACGCTGGGTCCCGCGCGCATGACGCGGGAGGGTCCCCACTCTTGAGTGGTAGGGAGTGAGATGACGGTCACCACCGAGACGCTGGCCACCACCGATCTCGAGTTCGCGCGTCAATTGGGGCAGCAGCTGAGGGTCGACTCCATCCGGTGCAGCACCTCCGCCGGCTCAGGGCATCCGACCTCATCGATGTCTGCTGCCGACCTCATCGCGGTCCTCATCTCGCGCTATCTCCAGTACGACTGGAACAAGCCCAAGGAGCCCAACAACGACCACCTGATCTTCTCTAAGGGGCACGCGTCGCCCCTCGTATACGCGATGTTCAAGGCGGTCGGCGCCATCACCGACGCCGAGATGATGACCTTCCGCAAGTTCGGCTCCAGGATGCAGGGTCACCCGACCCCGGCGATCCCGTGGGTCGACGTGGCGACCGGATCCCTGGGCCAGGGGCTGCCGATCGCGGTCGGGATCGCGCTGGCGGGTAAGAACCTCGACAAGCTGCCCTACCACGTGTGGGCGCTATGCGGCGATTCGGAGCTGGCGGAGGGATCGATCTGGGAGGCGCTCGACAAGGCCGGCCACTACCAGCTCTCCAACCTCACCGCCATCTTCGACATCAATCGGCTCGGCCAGCGGGGGGAAACCGAGTTCGGCTGGAACCTCGACGCCTACCGCCGGAGAGTCGAGGCTTTCGGGTGCTTTCCGATCGTCATCGACGGCCATGACGTGACCGCCATCGACCGCGCCTTCGGCGGCGCCCTCTCTGCGACCGGCAAGCCGACTGTCATCATCGCCAAGACGGTTAAGGGAAAAGGCTTTTCCGAGATCGAGAACAAGGACGGTTGGCACGGCAAAGCCTTGCCCCCGGACATGGCAGAGCGCGCCATCAAAGAGCTCGGTGGCGCAAAGAACTTGAAGGTCAAAACCGCCAAGCCGGAGCCAGGAGTGCCGGCCACGAAGCACGGCGATGGTCCGGTCAACCTCCCGTCGTACAAGAAGGAGGACAAGGTCGCCACACGAAAGGCGTATGGCGACGCGCTGGTGGCGCTGGCCGGGCTCCCTGACGTCGTCGCGATGGACGGCGAGGTATCCAACTCGACCCACGCCGACGAGTTCGCCAAGGCGTACCCGGATCGCTTTTTCGAGATGTGGATCGCCGAGCAGCAGCTGGTGGCGACCGCGGTCGGGATGAGCGTGCGCGGGTACCGGCCGTTCGCGTCGACGTTCGCCGCTTTCTTCTCCCGGGCATATGACTTCATCCGCATGGGGGCGATCTCGCAGGCCAACATTCGATTGGTCGGCTCCCACGCCGGCGTGGAGATCGGCCAGGACGGTCCATCGCAGATGGCGCTCGAGGACCTGGCCTCGATGCGCGCCATCCACTCGTCGACCGTGCTCTACCCGAGCGACCCCAACCAGGCCGCCAAGCTCACTCGGCTGATGGCCGACAAGGACGGCATCGTCTACATGCGCACCACGCGCGGCGCGTACCCGACGCTATACGGCGCCAACGAGACCTTCAAGATCGGCGGCGCCAAAGTCCTGCGCCAGAGCCCGAAGGACAAGGTCACCCTGATCGGAGCGGGCGTGACGCTGCACAACTGCCTCGCGGCGGCTGACACCCTCGCCCAGAAGAAGATCGCTGCGCGCGTCATCGACCTGTACTCGGTGAAGCCGGTGGACGTGAAGACGCTGCGTGAGGCGGCGCGCGTGACGAAAGGCCGGCTGGTCATAGTCGAGGACCATTACCCCGAAGGCGGTATCGGCGCCGCGGTCATGGAGGCGCTCGCCGCCGACAACTCGGCGCGGATCGCGCACCTGGCGGTCAAGGGCCTCCCCGGATCAGGCAAGCCTGAAGAGCTCATGAACGCAGCCGGGATCTCGGCCCGGCACATCGTCGCGGCGGCAGCCCGGCTGGTGCAGGGGAAGTAGGGATGGCAGGTGCGAGCGCCCTCCTGTCACCTTCGATCAAGGAGCTCAAGCGTCTCGGGCAATCGCTGTGGCTCGACAACATCAGGCGCCAGCTCATCACCTCTGGCGAGCTCGCCCGTCTTCGCGACGGCGGCATCAGCGGGGTGACCTCGAACCCGACCATTTTCGAGAAGGCGGTCAGCGGGTCCACCGACTACGACGAGGCCATGGTTCGGCTCGTGCGGGCCAGGCGCACTCCGTCAGAAATGTTGTGGGAGCTGATGGTCCAGGACATCCAGGCCGCGGCCGACGTCTTCCGGCCTGTGTACGACCGAACCAAACGCGCGGACGGGTTCGTGAGCATCGAGGTGTCGCCCACTGTGGCCACAAACACCCGCCGCACGATCGCGTTCGCCGAGGACTTGCGCGAGCGATGCGACCGGCCGAACGTGATGGTGAAGATTCCCGCCACCAAAGAAGGGCTGCCCGCGATCTACGACCAGATCTCCAAGGGCCACAACATCAACATCACGCTGATCTTCTCGGTGGATCGCTACGCCGAGGTCGTCGAGGCGTACCTCTCGGGCCTGGAGAAGCTGCACAGGCAGGGCGGAGACCTGCGCAAGGTCGCCAGCGTGGCGAGCTTCTTCGTGAGCCGCGTCGACACCAAGGTCGACAAGATCCTGGCTGAGAAGATCGAGGCGAGCGGCGATCCCGCGCAGAAGCGCGCACTGGAACGGCTGTACGGGAAGGCTGCGATCGCCAACTCGAAGATGGCGTATGAGCGCTGGAAGGAGCTGTTCAGCGGCCCGCGCTGGGAGACGCTGAAGAACGCCGGCGCGCGCACGCAGAGGTGCCTGTGGGCGAGCACTTCGACCAAGGACCCGCGGTATCCGGACACCTACTACGTCGAGGAGCTGATCGGTCCCGAGACCGTGGATACGGTGCCGCCCGCGACGCTGGCCGCCTTCCGCGAGCACGGCGAGGTGCGGCGCAGCCTCGACGAGAACGTGGATCTCGCCAAGCGTCAGCTGAGGCAGCTGGCTGAGGCGGGCGTCGACCTGGACCAGGTCACGCACGAGCTCGAAGTCGAGGGTGTCGAGCTGTTCACCAAGTCCTTCGAGAGCCTGCTCGCGACCCTGGCCAAGGTCAGCAAGGAGATCAAGGCCGGCAAGGGCCCGCGCCAGTGGCAGAGCCTCGGCCGCCTGCAACCGGCGGTGGATGCGCGGCTGGCCAAACTCCAGAAAGACGAAGCGCCGCGGCGCCTGTGGGCGAAAGACTCGACGCTGTGGAGCTCAGATCCTGCCAAGCGCGAAGAGATCCGCGACCGTCTGGGCTGGCTGAACGTGGCCGAGAAGATGCTCGAGCATGCGCCCGAGCTGAAGGCACTGGGCGCGCAGGGGCGCGCCTACTCGGACGTCGTCCTCCTCGGGATGGGAGGCTCCAGCCTGTGCCCGGACGTGCTGCGCAACACGTTCGGAACGATCAAAGGCCATCCGCGACTGCATGTGCTGGACACCACCGACCCGGCCACGATCCTCGGCGTGCGGGCGATGATCCGCATCCAGGACACGTTGTTCATCGTCGCCTCGAAGTCGGGCGAGACGACGGAGACGCTTTCGCATTTCGCGTACTTCTGGGACCAGGTCCGCTCTGCGACGAAAGACGGCAAGGCAGGCCGGCAGTTTGCCGCCATCACCGACCCTGGCACGTCGCTCGAGAAGCTCGCAAAGGAGCACGGGTTTCGGTGGATCTTCTCCAACCCGCCGGACATCGGCGGCCGCTACTCGGCGCTGAGCTACTTCGGGCTGGTGCCTGGCGCGTTGATGGGCGTCGACGTCAGCGAGCTGTTGGAGCGCGGCGTGGAGATGGCGAACTCGTGCGCGGACGCGGTTCCCGCCGACAAGAACCCGGGCGTGTGGCTCGGGGCGGTGATGGGTGAGCTCGCCCTCGGGGGCCGCAACAAGGTGACGCTGATCACGTCACCCAAGGTGGCGACCTTCGGCTACTGGGTCGAGCAGCTCATCGCCGAGAGCACTGGGAAGCAAGGGAAGGGCATCGTACCCGTCGAGGGTGAGCCAGTCGGCAAGCCTGCCGTTTACGGAGACGATCGCCTCTTCGTGTACATCCGCATGGACGGCGATCCGCCCAACCGGTCGGTGTCGGCGCTGGAAAAGGCGGGACAGCCGGTGGTCACGCTGACGATGCGCGACAAGCTGGACCTTGGCGGTGAATTCCTGCGCTGGGAGATCGCGACCGCGATCGCCGGGTCGGTTCTGGGCATCGACGCTTTCGACCAGCCCAATGTTCAGGAGTCGAAGGACAACACGAAAAAGGTGCTCGCCAAGTACAGGAGCAGCGGCAAGCTGCCGGCGGCCGATTCCATCCCCGCCGCAAAAGCGCGCGCGGATCTCAAGTCGCTGCTCGGCCGCGCGAAGAAGGGCGCCTATTTCGCGACCATGGCCTACACCCCGCGCACTTCGACATCGGAAGCCGCGATCGCCGCCATCCGCACTGCGGTTCGAGACCGCCTGCACCATGCAACCACGGCCGGCTACGGGCCGCGCTTCCTGCACTCGACCGGCCAGCTCCACAAGGGTGGGCCGCGGACCGGTGTGTTCCTTCAAGTCGTGCAGGCGGATGCCAAGGACATACCGATTCCAGGTCAGCCGTTCAGCTTCTCGATCCTCAAGCAAGCGCAATCCATCGGCGACCTCCAGTCGTTGACCTCGCGCCGCCTCCCGACGCTCAGGGTGACGCTCGGCCGTGACGTGACGGCGGGTTGGAAAGCACTCACAGCGGCAGTGAAATCAGCCGTCAAATAATCGCGGTCGCTCACCGGAGGGGATGACCATGGAAATGGGAATGGTCGGACTGGGCCGCATGGGCGGCAACATGGTGCTTCGCCTGGTCAAGCGCGGCCACCGCATGATCGCGTACGACCGGTCTCCTGACGCTGTGCAGATGCACGTGTCGCAGGGCGCAGTCGGCGTGCATACGCTCGAGGAGTTCGTCAAGGCATTCGAGTCCAAACCGCGCGTGATGTGGGTGATGGTGCCCGCCGGCGACCCCACCACGCACACCATCCACGAGCTCGCAGACCTCGGCCAGCCCGGCGACATCGTCATCGACGGGGGCAACACCAACTGGAAGCTTGCGCTGGAGGACGCCGCGTACGTCAAGTCGAAAGGCATGCACTACATGGACGCCGGCACGTCCGGCGGCATCTGGGGCCTCATCAACGGCTACTGCCTCATGGTCGGCTCGGAGCGCTCGGTGTTCGACCACTGCCTGCCGCTGCTCAAGGGGCTGATGGAGGCTTACGCCGAAGGCTTCGAGATCATGAAGCAGGCCAAAGCGTTCCCCGGCATGGACATGCTCGCCATCGCCGAGGCCTGGCGGACGGGCAGCGTGATCCGCTCCTGGCTGCTGGACCTGATCGCCAACGGCCTGCGGGCCGATCCCGAGCTCTCGGGAATCAGGGGCTATGTCGAGGACACGGGCGAGGGCCGCTGGACGGTCGAGGCGGCGATCGAGGAGTCGGTGCCTGCGGCGGTGATCACGACGTCGCTGTTCGCGCGCTTCCGGAGCCGCATGGAGAACACGTTCGGCGACCGGATGCTCGCAATGATGCGTGCGCAGTTCGGCGGCCACGGGGTGGTCAAGGACACTTCGGGAGAAACTGCCCGCAGATGAGAGGTCTCCCCTTCCTGCCATGCGCGGAGGTCGGCGCGCAGGGCCGGGTGGGGGAGGATAACTGCCCATGACCACACTCGCGCCGAACCCCCTCGCGGAGGGGCTGCATGACTACCGCGTGGCGGATCCGTCGCTCATGGTCATCTTCGGCGCCACCGGCGACCTGAGTGCTCGAAAGCTGCTGCCTGCCCTGTACAACCTGGCCAAGCAGCGCCTCCTGCCCGCCGGCTTTGCGATCGTGGGCGCAGCGATCGACGATCTCAGCGACGAGGCTTTCCGGAAGCACGCGACGGACGTGATCACCAAGTTCTCCCGCACGCAGCCGGTTGACGCGGGAGTGCTCCAGTCCTTTCTGAGCGCCACGTTCTACGTGAAGGTTGACTTCGGCAGGGTCGACGATTTCAAGAGCCTGCACAAGAAGCTGGATCAGCTCGACAGCGCGCGCCATGTCGGCGGCAACCGCATCTTCTACTGCGCCACGCCGCCGCCGACGTATGAGGCTATCGCCGAACAGCTGAAAGCGGCCGGGCTGGTCGCAGGAGAGGGCTTCCACCGCATCGTGGTCGAGAAGCCCTTCGGCTCGGACCTCAAGTCCGCGCGCGAGCTGAACAAGATCCTGCAGCGGGTGTTCCATGAGGACTCCGTCTACCGCATCGACCACTACCTGGGCAAAGAGACGGTCCAGAACATCCTCGCTTTTCGTTTCGCGAACTCGATCTTCGAGCCGATCTGGAACAGCAACCTCATCGATTCGGTCCAGATCACCGCGGCTGAAGAGATCGGGGTCGAGATGCGCGGCGCCTACTACGACAAGGCCGGTGCTTTGCGCGACATCGTCCAGAATCACGCCCTGCAGCTCCTCGCGCTCACCGCGATGGAACCGCCAATCGCCTTCGAAGCGAATACAGTGCGCGATGAGAAGGTGAAGGTGCTGCGCGCCATCCGTCCCATCGCTGAGGACGAGGTCGCGCACGCGACGGTGCGCGGACAGTACGCGAGGGGCTGGGTGCTCGGCGAGCACGTGCCCGGTTATCGGGAGGAGCACAACGTCGCGCCGGGATCACTGACCGAGACGTTCGTCGCCCTCCGCCTCTACGTCGACAACTGGAGGTGGGCCAACGTGCCCTTTTACATCCGGGTCGGCAAGCGGATGCCGAAGCGGATGACCGAGATCCGGGTCTCGTTCAAGCGCCCGCCGCACCTCACTTTCGGCCGCCAGGCAGCCCAGGAGCTGGACCCCAACTCCATCACGCTGCGCATCCAGCCCGAGGAGGGCATCTCCCTCCGCTTCGCGGCCAAGGTCCCCAGCGCCGGCGTGAGGCTGCGAAGCGTCAACATGGACTTCCTGTACTCGAGCTCCTTCCTGGTTGAGACGCCGGAGGCTTATGAACGCCTGCTGCTCGACTGCATGATCGGCGACCCGACGCTGTTCACGCGCGCAGACGAGGTTGAGACTGCGTGGAGGTTGATAGATCCCATTGAGGCAGCCTGGCGAGACGGCCGGCCGCCGCTGCAGATGTATCCTGCGGGCACCTGGGGCCCGGCGGCAGCCGGAAAGCTGCTGGAGGCGGACGGTAGAGAGTGGCACCGACCATGAGCGAGCCGAAGGACTCCCTGGATTGGCGCGGCGAGTCGGTGACCATCGCCGAGGTGCTGGCCGCCCTCACTGACATCCGCCGCAAGTTTGCACAGGCCGAGGGCGGCGAAGACGATCATCCACATCCCCGCAACTGCGTGATGACGCTCGTGGCCGTCGTTTCGACCGAAGCCGACGAGCGCAAGGCACAGCAGGTTTGCACCGCAATCGCGAACCATCATCCTTCTCTCGCCATCGTGGTCCGAGAGCAGGCCCGTGTCGCCGACCACATCGACGCTTCGATCACCACGCCGGCCGCCCCTCCCGCGGACTACGAGCTCGTGACGCTTCACGTGCAGGGCGCTGCGGGCGAGCATCTCGCCGGCCTCGTCGATCCGCTGCTCGTGAGCGGGGTCCCGACGTATCTGTGGTGGTTGGGCACGCCGCCATTCGGATCCAAGGAGCTGCGCGATGCTCTTCAGATCGCCGATGCGCTGGTCGTTGATTCCGCGCGCTTCGAGCGGCCGTACAACTCGTTCCTCGGCCTGGCCGACCTGACCGCGCACACCCATCGGCATCTTGGGTTGTCCGACTTCCAGTGGGCCCGCCTGGCTCCGTGGCGCGAGACGCTCGCGCAGTTTTTCTCACCTGCGGAGCGGCGGCGCTTCATGTCCGGCATATCGGAGATCGGCATCGACTATGCGGGAGAGGGCCGGGGAAACCGGATCGCGGCGGCCCTGTTGGTCGGCTGGCTGGCCTCGGCCCAGGGCTGGAAGCTGCAGCGCGCGGCGGGTGGCGCAGGAGGAGTCGTTTCCGCTCAGTACGTGGCCGAGCAGTGGCGCGTCGTCGACGTCGCTTTGCGCTCGGTGCCCAAGGCGCGGCTGGCCCAGGGGGAGCTGGGTGCGGTGCGCGTCGCGGGCACGGCCTCGGGCATCACCTTCAAGGTCTCGATCCAGCGTGATCCCGAGCGGCCGCGGCGACCGGCGCCGGACATCGGGCCGCTGGAGTTCCGGCACCTGCACAGGCCCGGCGGCGAGGACGACGCTGGCATCGAGCTCGCCCACCGGAAGGCGGCCCAGCACCGTGAGATGGTCTTCCAGAAGCGAGATGTGCTTCACCACACGGCCACCGGCAACGCCCCCGGCGAGAGCATGCCGCGACACCCCACTGTGTTTGTGCGCGAGCGGCGCGGCGACAGCTCGCTCGTGCTGCTGACGCTGATCGACATAGGAGGCGCCGATACGCTGCGCCACGTGCAGCGCATCGAGCCTGAAGACGATGCCCCGCTGCTGCTCCAGCTTCTCGCCACAGGAGCCAATGACCCGGTCTACAAGCGCTCGCTCGAAGCCGCCGCGGAGCTCATGCGCGCGCTGTAGCGGTGCCGGAATTCACTGTTCTCGACTCTGCCGAGGACGTGGCCGCCGCGGCCGCGGCCGACATCAGCGAGGCGATCGGCGAGGGCGCTCGGACCCTCGTGCTCGCCGGTGGCACCACGCCGCGCCGCTGTTATGAGCTGCTGGTGAACATGGACGTCGAGTGGGGCCGCGTGACGGTGCTGTTCGGCGATGAGCGGTGCGTGAAGCCCGACCATCCCGAGAGCAACTACCGCATGGCGCGGGAGTCTCTGCTCGACCGGGTGGCCCCGGGGACGGTGCATCGTATGCCCGCTGAGCTGGGCCCCGAAGAGGGGGCAGAGCTCTATTCGCGGGTGGTCGCCGTGCTGGCGCCGCTCGACCTGGTCCTGCTCGGAGTGGGCGAGGACGGCCATGTAGCGTCGCTGTTTCCGGGGCATCCGGCACTCGAGATCGAGGGCTGGGCGACCGGCATCCGCGATTCTCCGAAGCCGCCACCACAGCGAGT
>WNGA01018962.1_pt1 | contig 16589 bp, 15 predicted proteins | sample 5400061 | NCBI WGS metagenome assembly WNGA01 (sample SAMN13153366, study PRJNA577476) | soil metagenome | isolation source: 100 cm soil or saprolite under grassland replicate 2 | place: USA:California | collected 2016-06-15 | reverse complement strand
GAGGAGCCGATCGAAATATACAGCCGGAAAGTGTTCTGAACGAAAGCGTGGTGTTTGCCTTCAATGCGCACACATAGCTTTCGCTGAACTGTAGTGAAACATTCGCCTACATGCAAGTGATTTTCCGTTTATGGGTTGAATTTACAGCTCATTTTTTGGGGAATTCCTGATGTTATTGTGGTAGCACGCCGCGTCTTGTGCAGCGTATTGACACGTGTCATGTGGTAATACGCCACAGCGCCGCATTAGCTTATGCGTGAGCCCGACAGGCGGGCGGTGCGGCAGGTATGAGGACAGTATTGCCCTGCCGCCGTGCGCACCCCCTGAAAGAATGAAAATCACCCCGGGTATGCGCCGCTGACGCCCTGAAAGAATGAAGGCGCGCCACGTAGTAACGACTTTAGTCGTGACAACACATCACGACTAAAGTCGTTACTACATAGCCATTTTCCGAGAAGTCTGCATGCCGGTCGCGGCGCCCTGAAAGAATGAAGGCGCAGCGCGAGAGTAGGGCAAATATGAGGAGTCCATGTCTACCAGGCCGCAAGGCCAAAAGGGAAAATGGCCATGCGATCAAGGGGCCTGTGAAGAGATCGAAGAGCAGGAAAACGAGCGCATTAGGTCATTGGCATAAAGGTTGCTAAGCCCGCTTTCGATGACTGCGAGGGAGCCAATATGATCCTGACCAGGTTGAAACAGAAAACACTCTTACATCACGAGCGTCTGGAAAAGAGGCTCGACCTTTTTCACGGCGTCCACACCTTCGACGATTACCGCCGGTTGCTCGGAAAATTCCTGGGCTTTTACGAACCGGCGGAAGAAGTTCTCGAAGCCACATTCAAGTGGACCGCGATTAACTTCGATTTTACGTCGAGAAAGAAGACGCCGCTGCTGCTGCGGGATCTGCATTCGTTGGGCATTGAGGACACGCTGTTACTGCCGCGCTGCAAGACGTTGCCCGCGCTCGACACGCTGGCGCAGGCGTTCGGCTGCCTTTACGTCTTCGAATCCGCGACGCTGGGTTGGGGAATCGTCCTGAAACATATGAGTCGCACGCTGGGCGTCACCCGAGAGGACGGCGGCTCGTTCTTCAACAGTTATGGAGACCGAGTCGTGGCGATGTGGCACGATTTCGCGCAACAACTTCGCGCCTACGCTTCGAGGCCCGACCTCGAAGAGGCGGTCATCATTGCCGCCGTAAACACACTAGTCCACATGGACCAATGGATGACCGGCAGTCCCGTAGCGATCGCGCCAACGGAACAGGTTGAAGCGACGCCGGCTGACGAGAAAGCGACGCGACTTCCACGACGAGACGTTCTTCGTTTGCTATAAGCGCTGACGCGCGCGGCGCTGCGCCAATCAGACCGCGACCCTTCGACCACTGATCAGTTGGAAGATGAGCACGACCAGGGCGATGACCAGCAGCAGATGGATCAAGTTGCCACCCACCCCACCGAGCAATCCCAGCAGCCAGAGCACGACGAGTATTGCAATGATCGTCCACAGCATTGTTTTCTCCTCCTTCGAATAAAGCCTTTCTCAGTTTTAGCAATCAAGGCGCGAAAGAAGCTTTTTGCATTCTTTCGCGCCTTGATATGTAAGCTGCAAAGGCCGTGCCGCGCGCATTTGCAATCTAAGATTGTTCTCGGTATCCGGCGTTGATCAGGCTATCATCCGGCTCGACGCGCGCGCGTCCTGGCGGCTTTCTTGGCTGAAGCTGATCGGGCTGCTGCGGAACGGCCTGCCGACGCCGCGCCTCCCTTGCGACCGCCCTTCTTCGCCGGAGCCTTCTTGGTCGGCTTGCCTCTTCCCGACCCGCTTTTCTTACCGCCGCCGGACATTTTATTGACCGTCGCCCAGGCGCGGCGCTCGGCTTCCTTCTCTCCTACGCCACGCTCTTTATACCCCTTCTCGATCTCCTCGGCTTGGCGCTCCTGCTTTCCTGTGTATCTCGTCTTTTCGCCTCTCGGCATGATTCAACTCTCCTTTCTTGACGTCTTGCAGGGAGATGACGTGAGGGAGATAGACGCCGATTGGATTGCAATAGAAATGCCATGAACGATTATTCGCCGCAGTGAACATTCAATCGCCCGACGCCGCCGCCTTCCACCGTGGGCGCGTTACTGTCTCTTTCAAGAATTTTGCGAACGGAGATCGCACGCTGTTTGTATACAGCCTGAACGCTTTTAATAGAGGCGCCCGCGGTTCATCTCTTATATGCGTTCGATGAGCGGCCAGTTGGCGAAGCGCGCTGCGCCGAGCCTCGGCACACCGGCGCACGCCGCGCCGCGCGCGCAAGCAACTGGCGCCTCTGCGCGCGACCGCTCGATTACGCGCGGCGTACTGTCAGTATGGCGCCTGACTTGCGATTTCTTGGAGTGAAAAAATCATGAAGCTTTCGAGCAAGCCTGAAGTAGTCGTTTGGCCGCAGTCGCGGCGAACGAGCTGGAGTTCACCTACGTTTACCCTGAGAAAGAAGGCGGAGGCTCCGGGCGGCGAACATCGCGGCGTGCGCTACGACGCCTTATACGCAATTGCAAACCGCCATAATGACTAAATGAGACATGTTCGGTAGTGTAATGAAAATAGATTGGAGATCAGTCTTCTTCCCTTCCGTAGGCGTGGGGGAGATATTCTTGCGGGGAACTATTGTCTACCTCTTCCTCTTCTGTATCCTCCGCTTGCTGAGGCGCGAGGCTGGAGCGATTGGCATCTCCGACTTACTCCTGGTTGTCCTCATTGCTGACGCCGCGCAGAACGCCATGTCGAGCGACTACAAGTCGATTACGGACGGATTGATCCTGGTGGGCTCAATCGCGTTCTGGAACTACTTTCTGGACTGGCTGGGATACAGATTCCCAAGAGTTCGGCGACTGCTTCGTCCGCCTCCGTTGCCGCTCATCAAAGACGGACGCATGCAGAGGCGGAACATGCGACAGGAGATGATCACGGAAGATGAGTTGATGGGGCATTTGCGTGAGAATGGAATAGAAAGGATAGAAGAAGTGAAAAAGGCCTATATGGAAGGTGATGGGCGGATTAGCGTAATCACCTCCGGTTCAAAGGGAGATTCAAAGGGCGCCGAAGATGGAGGGCCGGAGAGGTCAATCCTATGAGGCGCCCCACATCAGATTCTACGCGCGGCAAAATCGGCGCCCGGAGTGCGCTTACGTACCGACTTCATGGAAAGAAGAAGACTAGGATGACTAAGAAGAAGCGAACTAGGACGGGATCGTTTTTTTCATCACATTACAGAATCTGTCAATGAACTTAACCTTTGAAGGAGGGCTAGATGGCAAACGACTACGATTATGACTACAGGCGCGGCCGCCGTGAGCGGGAGTATTACGACGAGCCGTATTACCGGGGCCAGGGCGGCGACTATGAAGAGTCGTATTACCGGGGCCAGGGCGGCGGTTATGAAGAGCCGTATTACCGGGGCCAGGGCGGCGAACAGCAACGTTTCGGGTACGGCCGCAGCGGTTATTACAGCGAACCGTCCCGGCGCAGATACCGTGGCAGGTATTACGGCGAACCTTACGGCGCTTACGATTACGACCGTTATGAATACGGCGAACGCGCGCGCGAGCCTTATTATCAGCGAAGCTATGAAGGCGAATATCGCGAGCCTTATTACCGCGGCGGGCGCGGGCGCGGCGAGGAGCGAGGCTTCTTCGAGCGCGCGGGCGACGAGATCAAGTCCTGGTTCGGAAACGAGGAGGCCGAGCGGAGGCGGCGGGCGGACGAGATACGTAAGGGGTTGTATGCGGGGCGCGGCCCGCGCGGTTACCGGCGTTCCGACGAACGCATACGCGAGGACATCAACGACCATTTGACGGACGACTGGTATGTCGACGCGAGCGACGTCGAAGTGACAGTAAACAACGGCCTGGTCACGCTCACCGGGCGCGTGGACAGCCGCGATGATAAACGCCGCGCCGAAGACATCGCCGAGTCGGTGTCTGGCGTGATGGACGTGAGCAACCAGTTACGCGTCGAGCGAAACATCCCCGTCACGACGGAGCCGGAGACGACGGGGACCACACGCGCCAGAACCGCGAGGACCTGACCGTGGCGAAAGCGGCGAAGGCCGTAAGACTCGAAGCGCTGGCGGCGCAGATACGCGTCTGTACCAAATGTCCGCTGTGCCAATCGCGGACGCTGGCCGTGCCTGGCGACGGCATGACGTCGGCCCGGGTCATGCTGATCGGCGAAGCGCCGGGCCGCGAGGAGGATGAGACCGGACACCCCTTCGTCGGCGCCGCCGGCCGCTTCCTTGACCATGTCCTCGAGGGCACGGGCATCAACCGCGACGACCTCTTCATCACCAACATCGTCAAATGCCGCCCGCCGAACAACCGCACGCCGAGAGCCGGCGAGGTCGAAACCTGCACGTCCAATTACCTCTTTGAGCAGATCGAGCTGATCAACCCGGCGTTGATCATGTTGCTCGGCGGCGTGGCGGCCAAGAAGATGCTCGGCGTTAAGAGCGTCAACGAGGCGCGGGGACGCTTGATAGAACGCGACGGGCGAAAATACCTTGTCGGCTACCACCCCGCGGTGAGGTTTTATCGCGAGGATTTGGGCGAGAAAGTGATGGAGGATTTCGCGCTGCTCAAACGCGTCTTGAAGAAGTTGTCGCTTTAACAGCGCCGCGCGCGTAGGGTGGGACAGACTTTAGTCTGTCCGCTCTCACTTCACACTACGGACAGACTAAAGTCTGTCCCACCCTACGCGCGCGGTGAAGCGCCCGCGCGGGAGCGTCTATGTCGATCATTTTCAGAACGCGCGCGGCAAATCGGTGGCCGCGCCTTACTCGGCGCGGGCGCGACCGGGCGCGACCGTTTCGGCGCCGCTGGACTGGGCCGAGGTCAAGCGCAAGAAAGTCACTCCCCAGGACTTCACGATTGAAAATATGCGGAAAAGGATCGAAAGAAAGGGCGACCTCTTCAGCCCCGTGCTGAAGCTGAAGCAGCGCCTGGAAGCGGGCGCGTTATGACGGCCCCGAAGCGGCCTTTTGACATTGACCAGGTCATCCGCCGCATCCGGGTGGCGACGCGGCCGTTCCCCAAGGCCGCGATGTTCGAACTGGCCGACGACGGCTTCAGTTCCCCGTTCGAGCAGCTCGTGGCCTGCATCATCTCGATCCGCACGCGCGACGAAGTGACCATCCCGACGGCGCGAAGACTCTTCGCGCGGGCGCGCACGCCGCTCGAAGCCAGCCGGCTCACGTCGCGTGAGATCGATCAGTTGATCCGCGCCTGCACATTTCACGAACGCAAAACGCAACAGATCCTCCGGATCGCGCGACGCGTCGTTGATGAATATGAAGGCGCGCTGCCGTGCGAGGCCGAGACGTTGCTCTCGTTTGAAGGCGTCGGGCCGAAATGCGCCAACCTCGTGCTGGGAATCGCCTGCGGTCAGCCGCGCGTCGGCGTCGACATACACGTTCATCGCGTCACCAACCGCTGGGGATACGTCAGGACGCGAACGCCGTCGAGGTCAACCGCCTGCTCGTCCCGTTCGGCAAACACATCTGCACGGGCGCGCTGCCGCGATGCTCGGAATGCCCCGTGCTCGAATTCTGCCGGCAGGTGGGCGTTGAAAGGCATCGCTGATGAAAATCCGCCCTGGGTACGCATCGCTTCCAGCGTGCAGGCGTGGGCGGAAAACTCATTGGAGGCCCGCAGCGCGATGGGTTCGGGTGCGCAGGATTGCAAGCGATAGTCACTCGACGCAAGCGAGGCGCCTTCGGGGGCGTCTGATTCCGATCATTACGTCTTTCCCCACTACTGCACGCTGGAAGCGATGCGTACCCAGGGACTTTAGGAGGGGGCGATAGGTTTACTGTCTACTTATGATCTTGCGAGCCTGGCGCTTCATCACGATCACTTTAACCGCGCTGCTTATGGGCGCGACGTTTTGCCATGTGTTGGAGTCGCCCGCCAAGATGCGCTATCCCGCCGAGCTTTATCTGACTCTTCATCGCACGCTCTACGTGGCCTTCGGCCCGCCCAACATCGGCGCGTTTATCGAAATCGGCGCGATACTCGCCGCCGTCGCGCTGGTGTTTCTGACTCGCAAACGACGGCCCGCCTTCTGGCTGACGCTCGCCGGCGCGGCGTTCCTAGTAGCGGGGCTGGTGGTCTATTTCGTATTTGTCGAACCCGCCAACGTGGCGATGAAAGCCATGCCGCTCAATGCGCCGCCGGCGGGCTGGACTCGGTGGCGCGATCAGTGGGAATACGGCCACATCGCGCACTTCATTTTTCATCTGCTGGGCTTGCTGGGCTTTTCCGCGCTGGCCCTCTCGATAATTTTTGAAATTTCAGTCATGCCTGTGACTGTAAGGCCGGCATCAGCGCCGCGCAAACTTCGCGGGCCGTTCGGTCCACGCTGGCGGCCAGAAAGATAAAGCCAAAGTTTTCTATACTATACCAGTTTTCAAATGGATGAAGACTGTTAGCCACAGAGCGCACAGAGGACACAGAGAAATCATTACACCCTCTGTGCGCTCTGTGCGCTCTGTGGCTATTCATCCATCTGAAAACCGCTGTAATCAGGCCAAGTAACATTGGGACACCGGTACAGTACCGATCTTGCGTGGCTCGATTCTCGGGCATGATTCTGAACGCGGGATCGGGCGGGTTCATCGCCTTCGGCGTGACAATTTGAGCGCGGCTTCCCAACGGCTCCGCCAGAGGGTCCGTCGTTTGCTGAGGGATTCAGCTATTGCGGCGCGCATTCGCATACGCAACTGCCGCGCGGCTTTATAAAACCTGGTGGATTTGATCGCCTCATGGACACGGGTTTTGAACGCCAGGAACCGAGCATGCAGAAACGCGAACCAACCGATCCGCAGTAGATTCGGATGGGTCAGGGCGTAGATGCGCGCGATCAGCGCCGTTCCGGCGACCTTGGCGCCGATGACCGCCATCAACCCTATGGCCGGTTGGCCGTGGGCGATAAAATAGAGCGCGGCCAGTTTCACGGGAATGAGCAATAACGACGGCGCGCCGAACATCGCGAGCGCGGCGTAAGGCGGCAAACCAGCAATGAACGATTCGATCTGGCGAAAGAGCGGCAAACGGCCGATGGCGGCGGCGAGTCGCTGAAGATCATCCCAGAGCCATTCTTCAAACAGTATGACAATCGCCGCGATGATGACGAAAGGCGCGGCCAGCAATCGTTTCAATCGCTTCTTCATCATACCCCCTTTCAATGGAACGCGGATGACACTGATGTAGCGGATTTACGCTGATCTCTTTTAGTTCTTATCCGCAATGCTCCATTCTGTCTGCGTCATCCGCGTTCCATTAACCCTCACACCGATATGGAATCCGCCCTAGAAAGTCAGCTTGGCCGCGAACTGAAGTTGTCGCGGGTTGAGCATCGTTCTGGGCGTCCCGAAATTCGGGTTCGGCCCCGGCGGGACGAAAAATTGCGCCGGGACGGTCACTCCAGCCGGAGGCGCGAAGGCGGGACATGCCACCCCGCCCCGCTGGATGGCGACTGATGTCGCGTCCTTATAGCCCTTCGGAACAGCCCCGCAAAAGATCGGCGAGCCGTAGATGCTGAACACTTCGTCAACATTGGGCCGGTTGAGCAAGTTGAACGCGTCGAAGACCAGGTTGAGCCTGACGCGCTCGCTGATCGGGAATACGCGTGAGACGCGCAAATCCCAGGCCCGCAGCGGGTCGCCGATGTAAGTGTTCCGCGCGACCAACCCGACCCGGTCGGTCACCGGATTGGTATCTCCGTTGGCGTCGCCGCCGACGAAGAGGGTGAAGGGTCGCCCCGTCTGCAAGGTAACGACGCTGCTCAACTCGAAGTTCCGCAGAAAGCCGTCTTCAGGCCCGGTCGCGGTGAAGTTGGCTACGAAGCGGTGTCGGACGTCCTGGTTCGAATTGCCGCGCTCCGAGATGTTGTCGAACTGGTTCTGCGGGAGGTTGATGAAGGTCGTGAAGTTCCCGTTGTCAATGATGTGTGACCAGGTGTAGTTGGCGTTCAAATTGAATCGCTTGCCGAGCCTCTCGACCACCTGCAGCGTCATGCCGTTGTAAATGGCGTTGACGACGCCGTTGTTGTAGTCGAGAAAGCCGCCGTTTGGAAACTCCAGCCCGTCCGTAAAAACAGGTTTGCCGGCGAGCAGCAGTGGAGTCCCCTCGCAGGCGCTCAAGGAACCGTCAGGATTGACCCACCCCTGGGCGTTGGGAGGATTGCGAGGCTTCCTCGTGCCTTGCGGACATGGGATATTCAAGCCATTTCCGAGAATCAGTCTGTGCGAGCTGACGAAAAGATACCCGGCGCCGATCGTCAGCCCTCTGCCCAGCGTCCGGTTGATCTCCAGGCTGGCCTGATGGGCGTAAGGGAGCTTGTGGTCGTCGCGGGCCAACCCTCCGGCCCCGGCGGTGCAGGCGGGCGGACAATCTCCAGTCAGAAATACTCGCGGATAAGTCCCCGTGGTGATGATGCTCCTGGCCGCGCTCGCAGCCGCGCCCAGGCAGAACCCGGGGAAAAGTTGGATGCCTCCTGTACACGCGACCGGCGACGGTAAGAAAGCCGCCGCATTGACCAGATTCAATTGCCAGCCTCCAGTCTCGGCTCCTCTACGAACCATCGGTAGAGTTATGCCCGGAATGAAGCCCGGAACCGTCTTCTGATTCCCGGTAACGAAGAAGAAGGTCATGTTATTGCGATCGAAAAACAGCCCGTAGCCGGCGCGAATTACGGTCTTACTGTCAGGCGAGTAAGCGAAGCCCGCTCTCGGTTGAACGGCCCCCCAATACTGCTCGATTTGATCTTCCAGTCCCGTTTCAAAGTCGTAGCGCATGCCGTAATTGAAGGTCAGCTTTGGAGTCAGCCTCCACTGATCCTGCGCAAAGAAGCCGTAGTAGCCGTGGTTGAGGTTGTATCGGTAGCCCTCTCTGAGCGATGGATCGAAGGCGTTCTTCCACGTACTCACATCGAGCGGGCGGGCGTTGTTGAGCGGGAATTGCCCATCCACGTAGTTGGTTCTTGCGAGAGCCACGCCGTAAAAAGTGGCGCCCACGCCGTGGAAGCCCAGCCCCGGAGGAAAAGCGGGCGCGCCCGTCGGCAGCGGACACGGCGGGCCATGGGCCGGAGCGAGCGGCGCTCCGCCGGGTTTGTTCACATAGTTGGCGAAATCAACCAGGCAGTTGAGGCCCGGCAGGATGATTCGCGCGGGAGTGAATCCGGGATAGATGGTAGAGTCAAAAAGGTAATTCGAATCGTATCCGAATTTCGCGTAATGATTGCCCTTGACCCATCCCAGAGCGTTCGAGATCTGGAGGCGGCTCTCGTAAATGGCGTCGAATATGCCGAAGTTGTGGCCGAACGACAGGTCGTTGGGGATATCCAGGTTGGGTTGGCCCGTCGAACCTGGAAATTCGTAGTTCCGCCTGGCCCATTGAACCAGAAACGTATTGACCAAAGTAGCCTTCAGCGCCGAATTCAGCGTGCCTACCAGCGCCTGATCATTGATGAAGAGATCGCGCCCGCCGCTAGGCGTACCAATGCCGCCGCCGTCTTCAGTGTTACCGACCAATTGATTAGGGTCACGCGCGTTCTCGATGTTGTACCGCGCCGAGAGGCGATTGTTCTTCGTCAGTTGATGATCGAATCTGGCGAAGCCGTAGTCGTTATTCTTGATCTTCAAAATACTCAGGTCTTCGTCCGGTATGCCGAGCCTGAGTTTGGCCCCCCTGATGGTCGACAGGTTATTCAAAAGGCTCGGCGGGTAAACTGGAGCCTCGGCGCGTCGCTGGCCTTCGTAATTCAGGAAGATGAAAGTCTGGTCTTTTCGGATCGGGCCTCCCAGCGTGCCGCCGAATTGATTCTGCCGCAGCGTCTTCGACGTCCCCTCGGGCTGCAGCAAGGAACGCGCGTTCAGTGCGCTGTTCTGGAAATATTCGTAAATCGAGCCACGCCATTCATTGCCGCCCGACCTGGTGACCACGTTGACGATCCCGCCAAGCGCCCGTCCGTATTCGGAGCCGAAGCTGTTGTTAACGACTCGGAACTCCTGCACTGATTCCTGAGGCGGCGTGGCGCGCTGCACGCCAGTATTGGAGTTGATGAAGTCCGCGCCGTCCACGGTGATCAAATTGCTGAAGGAGCGCATGCCGCCGAAGGAAATCTGTGTTATCTCGAACTCTGTGACCGTGGTTCCCAGACTGGTGCGTCCCGTGGCCACGCCCGGCGTCAGGAGCGCGAAATCCGTGAAGAGCCGGCCGCTGACGGGCAGCGACGCGATCTGTTTGGTCTCGATCACCTGGCTGACTTCCGTCCGCGTGGGTTCGATCAGCGGCGTTTCGCCGGTGACCGAGACGGATTCCTCCACGGTCACCTTGAGCGCCACATTGACCGTCGCCGTCTGGCCTACGGTCAACGCGATCCCGGTCTGGATATACTTTCCGAAGCCGGTGGAGGTCACCGCCAATTCATATCTCCCCGGCGGAAGATTCGGGACAATGTAGTACCCGACGTCGTTGGTGGTCGCCGTGTAGGATTGGTTCGTATCAAGGTTGCGAAGAGTGATGACGCCTTTGACTATCGCAGCGCCGTTTGCGTCCTGCACGGTCCCGTTGAGTTGAGCGAAACTGGTGGTGGCTTGCGAATACGCCTGGTTTGCGCAACCCAGGAGAATCGCAATTGTGATGGCCGAAAGCAGACCCGAGCGTCCTTTCATGTTACCCCCTTCATTGAGTTTATCTCGCGGACTTCGAAAAGGCTTTTCTCAATCCAAAAATTATGACGGAGCGGATGATTTGAGATATGAAGGAAAGAACCTCAATAAGCGGGCCGCAGTATGATGACGGCCCGATCCGGTGTCAAGAGAATTTGCCAATTCTGTCATATCAGATTTGACAATCTGATGCGACCGAAAAACGCGTCAACAGCGTAGGGGCAGACCTGTGTGTGGGCCCCCGGGCCTCGTAATGCGCCAATCCGGGGCCCCACACAGGTCTGCCCCTACGCTGTTGACGTTTTTGACATATCAAAGCTAGGATTGCCGCCGCATCAAGGCCTCAACAGACTGAAACAACAAAGCAAAGTGATTGCTCAGCTCTCCTGCCGCGCTAGCGGCGCCTGAATTTAGCCGTGGGTTTATGGTCTTTGAAAATTAAACGCAACCACGTAACCTGACGTAGGGGCGGGTTTTCCCCGCCCCATCGCCTTGATCACGGAGATGGGCGGGGAAAACCCGCCCCTACGTTGTTGCATTTTATTATCAAAGACCATCAACCCACGGTGAGCGCGTATTCTTCTTGCGTCGCGTTAGCGACGGTTGAATTCAACCGTCGCTAACGCGACGCGAAGGCATTCGACGACCATTCCGTGGGTTGAAACCCACGGCTAAATTCAAAGAGCCGCTAACGCGGCAAGAAGGCATGGGCAGTTGCGAAACCATAGGGAGAGAGCGTGTATGTCCGGTTCAAGACTTGCAGTCATCGTGATGATTCTTGCTCTGGCGGTTCTGAATTCGCGCGTCTCGCGGACTGCTCAGGATTCGAACCCGGAAAGAATAAAACCGGCGGATGTGGACGGCGCCCGGATTATCGGCGCCGACCGTGAGCCGGGAAATTGGATGAGCCATGGACGCGATTACGGCGAACAGCGGTACAGCCCGCTCAAAGAAGTCAACGAGGATAACGTCGGTTCGCTCGGACTGGCGTGGCATTACGACCTCGACACGTATCGCGGGCAGGAGGCCACGCCGATAGTCGTTGACGGCGTGATGTACGTCGCTAGCGCGTGGAGCAAGGTCTTCGCGCTAGACGCCGTGACCGGCTCCCTGCTCTGGTCATATGATCCGAAAGTCCCTCCTGAATGGGCCGTGAACGCCTGCTGCGATGTCGTCAATCGCGGCGTGGCCGTGTGGAAGGGGAAAGTCTTCGTGGGTACGCTCGACGGAAGGCTGGTGGCGCTCGACGCCGCGACCGGCAAGCCCGTCTGGGAGACGCTGACGATTGACCGAAATTTTCGCTACACCATCACCGGCGCGCCGCGCGTGGCCAAAGGCAAGGTCTTCATCGGGAACGGCGGCGCGGAGATGGGCGTGCGCGGCTATGTCTCGGCCTATGACGCGGAGACGGGCAAGATGTCGTGGCGCTTCTACACAGTGCCCGGCGATCCATCAAAACCGTTCGAAAACAAGGCTCTCGAAACCGCGGCCAAGACCTGGACCGGCGAGTGGTGGAAACTCGGCGGCGGCGGGACGGTGTGGGATTCCATCGTCTACGACCCGGAGTTCGATCTTCTTTACATAGGCGTGAGCAACGGGTCGCCATGGAACCGGCGGATCCGCAGTCCGGGCGGAGGCGACAACCTCTTCCTCTCATCTATCGTGGCGCTCAAGCCGGACACTGGAGAATATGTCTGGCACTATCAGGAGACTCCCGGCGAGATGTGGGATTACACGGCCTGCCAGCAAATCACGCTGGCCGATCTCACTATTGAGGGCCGCGCGCGAAAAGTGATCTTGCACGCGCCGAAGAACGGATTCTTTTACGTGCTCGACCGCTCAAACGGCGCGTTGATCTCCGCCAAACCCTACACGCAAGTCAATTGGGCGAGTGGTATTGATATCAAGACGGGACGCCCCATCGAAACGGCAATTGCGCGATACGCCGGGAACGAACCGGTGGTAATTGTTCCCGGTCCCGCCGGCGCGCACAATTGGCAGCCGATGTCATACAGCCCGGTCGCCCGTCTGGTCTACATTCCGGTTCAGGACGCGGGATTCCCGTACAAATCCGACGAGAATTTTCAGCCGAAGAAGCTAGCCGCTAATTACGGGGTTGATGTCGTGGCCGCGGGAATGCCTCAGATACCTGAGATCAAGAAGGCGATCCTCGATAGCGTCAAGGGACGTTTGGTCGCGTGGGACCCCGTCGCGCAGAAACAGGTTTGGGAAGTGGAGCGTCCCGGCCCCTGGAACGGCGGCGTGTTGTCAACCGCGGGGAATCTCGTCTTCGAGGGCACGGCGAGCGGCCATTTCGAAGCCTACCGCGCCGACAATGGCAAGAAGCTCTGGTCATTCGACGCCCAAACCGGCGTGATGGCGGGGCCGGTGGCTTACAGCGTGAAGGGCCAACAGTACGTCGCCGTGCTGGCGGGTTGGGGCGGAGTCTTCCCGCTGATCACCGGCGAGATCGCATTCAAATCGGGGCGCGTTCGGAATATCAGCCGGATGTTGACTTTCAAACTCGGCGGGAAAGCCAGCCTGCCGCCAATGCCGAAATTTGAAGAGCCTGCGCTCGATCCTCCACCAGCGACGGCCGATGAAGCGACGGTAAAGAACGGCGAACGACTCTTCCAGCGATACTGCGCCGCTTGCCACGGCGACGTGGCGGTCGGCGGCGGCGTTGTGGCTGACCTGCGCTACTCGAAGACTCTGCCCGATGACCGGTGGTTCGACGTCGTGCTCGGCGGCAGTCTGCGGAAAGTCGGCATGGTCTCCTTCGTCAAAGAGCTTTCGCGCAAAGACGCGACGGACATTCGCGCCTACGTGATCTTCAGAGCGCATCAGACTCTGGCCGAAACAAAACGTGGCAAGTAACCTGCACAGGGAAAAACTAAAACCCATCGGACAAAAATCAGGCGCCAGCAGTCAGTCGCCAGTCGTCAGTTGTATCGCATTTACTGAGCAGCAGTGTAAATCGGATTGGACAATAGAAACCCGATGGCGGCGACGCGGGCCGGATCAGGCTCTTCATCGGGAAAGGCGGACATCACGGCGTCGCATCTCGACTTTACTCCATCGCGGAATTCCGGATGAGTGAAGATGTAGAGGTCGTTCCGTAAAATGCTCTCCAGGACTCTCTCGCCAACCTTCATCGGATCCATATAGACCGAAGAGACTGAGTGCGTCTGGCGCATCTTGTCCGTCTCGGCATAGCCGGTGTTCGAGAAATGAGCGGGACGCGTCAGGCCGCTCTCGGCGATGTTTGTCTGAACAGGTCCCGGGCAGAGGACTGAAACGCCGATATTCTCCGCGGCCAGTTCCGTTCTCAACGCCTCCGACAGTCCGACGACGGCGAACTTCGTGGTGATATATAAACCGGCGCCGAAGGTCGGAAGGAAGCCGGACATGGACGAGGTGGTGACGATGTGTCCGCCCTCGCCGTGCACGAGGATGCGGGGGAGGAAAGTCTGGACGCCGTTGATCACGCCCCCGACATTGACGCTCATAACCCAGTCCCAATCGTCGTAAGTCGCGAGTTTCAGAGGCCCTCCGAGTCCTATGCCCGCGTTGTTGCACAATACGTGAACCTTACCGAAGACGCGCTCGGTCTCGCCGGCCGCGCGAGACATCGCCTCGCGGTCGGAGACGTCGAGTTCTATGGCGTGAACCGCGCCGGCGCCGTCGAACGAAGCTATCGCCTCATCCAGATGGTCGCGCCGGATGTCAGCGATCACCACCTTCATGCCCTCGCGAACGAACACCTTCGCCATTCCCAGGCCGATGCCGCTGGCCCCGCCAGTGATAAATGCAACCTTGTCTTTCACTTCTTTCATATATTTTTTCCTTGTCCACTTCGCGATCTACTGAAGGCGCGACTAACTACCCTGCTAACTATGTTGTTTAGCGCTTTTTCCTAATCGAAACAACCGGCATAGGAACTATTCAGGTTAACCACAAACGCTCACGCGAGAGCGTTCAGAGTACCGGCTTTAGCCGCCTGGCTTGGGATCCCAAGCCAGGCGGCTAAAGCCAGTACTCTGACTCGACTTTGTCCATTTTGGAGTTTGAAAAATAATCGCCTATGAGTTTTGTTAGGTCGGACTTTAACGATCCCCCAACTGCCGTTGGGGGGATTCGAGAATTCGGAGCCGCTCCTGTAGGCCGGACCTTAACAATCCCCCAACTGCCGTTGGGGGGATTCCAAGCGTTCGGCCAGATGGATAAAGTCGAGCTCTGTTACCAGAGTACTCAAGACCAGGCCTTCGCCTCCGCTACACTGCGGCCGTATGGCTTCATGCCGAGCCAGATGACGAACGTGCCCAGCGGACCCAGTATGAGAGCGGTCACCGCGAGCGAGTAACCGAGTTGACTCTCGGCCTGGAAGACATAATCCGTCAAGAGCCCCACCAGGATCGGGCCAAATCCGAACCCGATCACGTTGAAGACGAGCAGGAAGAGCGCCGTGATCTGCCCACGCATTTGATTGGGCGTGATGATTTGAAGCGCGGCGTTGAGCGGAGCTGCGGTCCACGACAGGCAAAAGAGGCCGATGGTGGAGACGGCGACAGCCAGATAAGCGTTCGGCATAAAGGGGAACATAATCCCAAACGGCAGCGCCGCCAGCTTGCCCAGGAGGACGACACGCAAGTTCGCGTCGTCGCGCCCTGCTCTGGCGAAGCGTTCGGCGAGTATGCTCCCGAACAGTGTTCCGATAGGCAAGATGGTGATGGTAATCAGTCCCTGGACCAGACCGTAATCTTTAGGCGTCCATCCGAAAGTCCGCATGTAAAATGCTGGCGCCCAATTAAGGGCGCCGTAGGCCATGACGACTTGAATGCCCATTCCAATGAATATCGGCGCGAGGGTCGTTCTGTTCTTGCTTAAGAAAGCGAATACGGCTTCGATATTGGTTACTACGACTCTGATGATCTTGATTAAGAAAGCGAATACGCCTCTGATCGGAACAGGCTTTGTTGAATCATTTGTGTCGGCGCTGATGCGCCCTCTCCGCTTAGGCTCGCGAACCGTCGCCATCAGAGCGGCCACGATCAGACCGGGAAGTCCGATGACGAAGAACGTCATTTGCCAGCCGCGCATTGTTACGCCGATCAACGGCAGCGTGACAGGCGGCGCATCTGCAAACGCCTGTACGATTGTCCCGCCAATGATCAGAGCCAGGCCGTTCCCGGCATAGAATCCGAAGTTGAGCACGGCGATGGCTCTCGGCAGTTTTTCTTTGGGAAAAAGATCCGCGAGCATCGAAAAGGTCGCCGGCCCGCTGCACGTTTCACCTGAGCCAACCCCAAATCGACAGACAATGAGTTGCCTGAAGCTCTGAGCCAGGCCGCAGATCGAGGTCATGATGCTCCAGGGGAAGACCGAGAAGCATATAGACCATGATGAAGGCGGGCCCCATCAACCAACCCATTTGCGTATCGCTCAACCCCAGGTCGCGTTTGAGCGGCCCGATGAGCAGGGGGACGATCCCGCGGTCGAGCATGTTGATCATGAGCGTGAGAGCAAAAACGAATACCGCATACCAGGCCCGGGCCGGGCTGGGCCAGGGTTCGCTCGTCGCGTCTCGCGCGATGCTCTCGTCAGGCAAAGAATCGGCGGAATTCTTAGTCGCTTCAGTACTCATCCAATGCTCCTATGGAAATCACCCACGAAGAAACGAAGAGCACGAAGAAAGAAAAGAAAAATCTTCGTGCTCTTCGTTTCTTCGTGGTTAATTTTCATTCCAAGTCTATGTGGCTCGCTTTGGCTCTGGCGTTCGCTTGACGGCGCATCTCCTCGAACGCCAATCGCCTCGGATCGGCTTCGCCTTCTTCAGGCAGAGCTGCAAGGATTTCGTCGAAGAGCTCCTTCAACTCTT
>WNGA01008947.1_pt1 | contig 16592 bp, 10 predicted proteins | sample 5400061 | NCBI WGS metagenome assembly WNGA01 (sample SAMN13153366, study PRJNA577476) | soil metagenome | isolation source: 100 cm soil or saprolite under grassland replicate 2 | place: USA:California | collected 2016-06-15 | reverse complement strand
CATCGTGCTGGACAGTGAACCGGCCCGGTACAGCGTCCAGGAGAACTTCGCCGTCCGGATCGCCCTGTTGTTGCTTGTCGTCTCCACTCTCGACGTCCTAGTCGAGAGGTTTACCCGGCGCACCGACCGGGGCGCGGCAGCAGAAGCAGACGTCCCGGCCAGTACCCTGTCCGAGCAACGCAACGAATCGCCTCCCCGCGCCACCTCAGATCCCCTTGCCGCCCCGGTCGGAGTGTCGGATGTCTGTGCCTAGCCCTCGCAAGCCGCTGGATTCTGTTGTCGGGCCTGGTCCGATGCCGCTGGATGGTGTGGATCTGGAGGGTCTGGAGGTCACTGTTCTGCTGCCATGTCTGAACGAGGCCGAGACGTTGGCGGTGTGTGTGCAGAAGGCTCGTCGCTGCCTGGCCGAACTCGGGGTCAAGGGCGAGGTCCTGGTCAGCGACAACGGTTCGACCGACGGATCGCAGCGCATCGCGGAGGAGAACGGGGCACGAGTGATCAACGCCGCCATCCGCGGCTACGGCGGTGCACTGTCCGCCGGGATCGACGCGGCCGCCGGCCGGTACGTGATCATGGCCGACGCGGACGACTCGTATGACCTCGCCAACCTGGGATTGTTCATCCAGGCGCTGCGTGAGGGACACGACCTGGTGATGGGAAACCGGTTCAAGGGCGGGATCAAACCGGGCGCCATGCCTTTCCTGCACCGGTTCCTGGGTAATCCGGTGCTGTCCTGGCTGGGCCGGCGGCTGTTCGGGCTGCGGCACGTCGGCGACTTCCACTGCGGCATCCGCGGCTTTGACCGGGACCGGGTACGGGCCCTCGGGCTATGCATGCCGGGCATGGAGTTCGCCTCCGAACTGGTCGTCCGGGCGGCGCTGGCCGGCTACGACATGGTCGAGGTACCCACCACCCTGCAGCCGGACGGGCGCAGCCGCCGACCGCACCTGCGTACCTGGCGGGACGGCTGGCGGCACCTGCGCTTCCTACTGGTCCTCGCCCCCCGCAAGGCGCTGATCCTGCCGGGGATGGTCACCGCGCTGCTGGGACTGGCCGGCACGGTGCCGCTGACCTTCGGCCCGGTGCGCATCTTCAACCTGAACACGATGATCTACACCTGCCTCGCCCTGCTGGTCGGCGCACAACTCGTCCTGCTCGGCGGGTTCGCCGAAATGTACGGCCGGCACGAGGGGATCATCCACCACGTCCGGTTGGCCCGCTGGGCCCGTGTGCTACGCCTGGAAACCTGTGCCGGGGTTGGCCTGACCCTGGTGGTACTTGGGCTGATCGGATCGATAGGCGGCCTGACCCAGTGGGGTTCGGCAGGCTTCGGCCAACTCGGCAATAGCCTGGTCACCATCCGGCTGGTCCTCCCCTCGGCCACCGCGATCGCCCTCGGCGTCATGTTCGTCTTCTCCGGTCTGCTGGGCAGCCTGCTCACCCTGCGCGGCATCGCGACCGTTCACCCACCCAACCCGGAAACCATCTCCCCGGAAGAGGCCGCCGACCTGGAACTGGCCGACACCGCCGACCAACCCGCGCACACGGCGTCCCACCTTTGAGCGCGGACACCGCCAGTCCCCTACCAGCGGAACCTGGACGGAATGCGATAGATAGCGGTGGGTGGTACGGTGTCCGGCGAGCCGGAGCCCATGGCTCCGGTGCCGACTGTTGACAGGACGGAGCGAGCAGCGTGCCAAGCATGGCGGACCCCAACAAGCGAGCTGATGACAAGGCCTCCCGCGTAGCGGCGGCCGAGGACGTCACCCCGCTGTGGGTCGACGTCAACGAGGGCGGCGAGGCGATGCTGGAGAACCACCTCGGTGGTGAGGCGGCCCGCAATTACCGGCAGTACGAGTTCGACACCGTTGCCCCACACGTCGGCCGTTCGCTGCTCGAGGTCGGCTCCGGGCTCGGTCACTTCGCCGAGCAGTTCGTCGACCGGGTGGACCGGCTCGTGGTCACCGACGCCGACCCGTACTGCGCGCAGCAGCTTCGCGAGCGGTGGCCCAGCGACCCCAAGGTGCAGGTGGTCGAGTTCGTGCTGCCGGCGGTACCGGATGTGGAGCCGGTCGACACGGTCGTCGCCATGAACGTCCTCGAGCACATCGAAGAGGACGTGGAGGCGCTGCGCGGTCTGGCCAAGGCCGTCGTCCCGGGCGGCCGTATCATCCTGTGGTGCCCTGGCTACATGCAGCTCTACGGTGACTTCGACCGCAAGGTCGGCCATATCACCCGGTACACGCCGAAGACCATGCGGGCCACCGTCGAGCACGCCGGCCTGCGGGTCGAGGTCCTGAAGCCGATCAACTTCCTCGGCGGCATCGCCTGGTGGATGGCCGTGCGCGTGGGCAAGGCCGGCTACCCGAACCCGAAGCTGGTCAAGGTCTACGACCGGACCGTGGTGCCGATCACGCGGTTCATCGAGCGGTTCGTCAAGGTGCCGTTCGGCCAAACGGTGTTCTGCGTGGCGCGCGTCCCGGGCTAGCGCGCCACAGGCACGTCACGAAGCTCCACTGGCGCGGGTACACCGACCGCGAGGGCCGTCATTGCCTATCGCCGCCCGCACCGAAATCCGGGCCTCGGCCGGACGCCGCCGCCGCCCTTTCCGGCGTGAGGCACCGCGCGGACCTGCGGTTCCGTCCGTTGGGCATTGCATCTTTGCTCTATCTGAGAGCACATGATCGTCCGGCCCGACCCAGCGTGACGGTGTGACAGATGGCGCTGCCCTGATGACGAGGACGTTCCGTCGGGGTGACCTCGAGTGACGGCACGAGCCGGTCTTGCATGTGGAGCGACATCCGGGCGCCCGGACGGGGCAGCGGCGCGCGCCTTTCTCGCCTACAGTTCCTCCCGAGTTCCGATGTCGTGAACTCATTCACCTAACGGGTTACCCCCTCGGCGAGGCGGCCATGCCGCCTCGCCGACGGGCGACTCCCCGCCGAAAGGGTGTTTCGTCATGACCAGGCTACGCTTGTCTTCGGTGGCACCGCGCAAGCGCAACCTACCGGCACGATCCATAACTCCCCCGGAACGACCCGCGACGCTGTAGGAACGATCCGCAACCACGGCACACCCGCCGCGGATCTGGTGAAGGACCAGTACATCGTCGTGCTTAAGGACCAAGCGGTGCGCGCGGACCGGATCGGTGCCGCCGCGACCGGTCTGGTACACGCATACGGCGGGACCGTGCTGCACACCTACGACAAGGCGCTGCACGGCTTCTCGCTGACGGTGAACGAAGCGGCCGCCCGCCGGATGGGGGCCGACTCGAGCGTCGCCTATGTCGAGCAGGTTCAGCGGCTCCGTCCCAGCGATACACAGGTCAGCCCGCCGTCCTGGGGCCTGGACCGGATCGACCAGGCGTACTGGCCGACCGATGACCGTTACACCTACCCAACTGTGGCGTCCAACGTCACCGCCTACATCGTCGACTCCGGGATCCGGTTCAGCCACCAGGACTTCGGCGGTCGGGCGGTCAACGGGTTCGATCCCTTCGCGGGCACCGGCCAGGACTGCATCGGCCATGGCACACACGTCGCCGGAACCGTGGGCGGGACCACTGCTGGAGTGGCGAAGGGGGTGCGGCTGGTTTCCGTGCGGGTGTTCGATTGCCAGGGCAACGGCAACACGGACACCGTCCTGGCCGGCCTCAACTACATCCTCTCGGACCCCGCCGCGCCGCGTCCGGCGGTGGCCAACATGAGCCTCGGCGGGGTCGCGGACCAGGCCCTCGACGACGCGGTCACGAACGTGATCAACGCGGGTATCCCGGTGATCGCCGCCGCCGGCAACAGCAACGACTTCACGTGCGACTTCTCGCCGGCGCGGGTACCAGCGGTGGTCACGGTCGGTGCGGTCGACCGTGGCGACCTGCGAGCGGAGTTCTCCAACTGGGGCACCTGCAATGACCTGTACGCTCCAGGCGTCGACATCGTGTCAACGACCACGCTCAACGACACCGCACTGGTGCCCATGAGCGGTACGTCGATGGCCGCTCCGCACGTGACGGGTGCCGCCGCGCTACTGCTGGCGCAGCAGCCCACGTTGACCCCCGCGCAGGTCCAGAAGACCCTCGTCAGCACCACCAACAAGTCTCACCGGATCCTCGATATCAATGGGGCGAACCCGCCGCCCGGGCCGCCGCCCGCGGGTAGCTGGCACACCGCCAGCCCGCCGGCCGTCGGTACGACGACGCGTCCCACCGTGGTCTCCAACGGCGCCCGGCAGGACATGTTCGTGGCCAGCAGCGCTCCCGGCCACCCGGTCCTGCACGCCACCCGCAACGGAGGCGACTGGTCGGGGTGGGAGAGCCTGGGCGGCGCGACGGTCGGCAACCCGATCGCGGCCTGGTCCTCCGGCGACCGGCTCGACCTGTTCGTCACCGGTAGCGACAGTTCGATCTGGCATCAGTGGCAGGACCACACCGGCTGGCACGTCTGGGAGCCGCTCGGCGGCCTGACCAAGGCCGACCTGGTCGTCGTCTCGCCCGAGCCTGGTTCACTCGACCTCTTCGCGATCGGCGCGGACTCCGGTGTCTGGCACCGCACGTTCGACGGCTATGTGTGGGGTGGTTGGGACAACTTCGGTGGGCGTACCCAGGGACACAACTTCTCGGTGACCGTTGACCCTGCGAACGGCGGCGAGCGCGTCTTCGTGCAAGGTGGCGACGGCGCGGTGTACTACCGGTACTTCGACCAGGCATTCATCTACCCGTGGCAGGGCATCGGCGGCCAGGTCCGCTGGGACGTCAAGGCTGTGACAACGTCAGATGGGAAGATCGACGTCTTCGCACCAGGGGGCGACAGCACGGTCTGGCACCGGCGCTGGGACGGCAGCGTCTGGCTGCCCTGGGACCAACTCGGCGGCACTACCATCGGCGGCGGCTTCGAGGCGGTCGCCTGGGACGCCGGTCTGGTCGACCTGTTCGTGGTCGGCACCGACGATCGGGTCTGGACCCGGCACTGGAACAACTCGACCTGGTCCGCCTGGACGCAGCTCAACCCGAGTCCGGCGTTGACCATCCCGAGGGCGACGGACCTGCTGACCTACCAGCTCACCCTCGCATTCACCATTGTCAATGGGCCCGTCTACGCCGCTCAGTGGAACTGATCGAACGCCTGAAGGAGGGCCGGGTCCTGATGGACCCGGCCCTCCTCGTCGACAACATCGAGGCGGCGCCCACCGTTCCGGATCGCCCTGAGCCTGCTCGTCGCGGCGGTGCTGGACGCCGTTGCGGAGCGCCGCCGTCTGATCGACGAGCACGGCGGGGGCGGCGAACCCGGCCGTCGGCCAGCCGACGATCCCGGCGCCCGTCGGCGCCCGAGAGCCCCGCCACCCCGAGCGGGTGACGGTGACGGCATGAGAAAGGCCCGGAGCGCCGCCCCGGGCCTGGAAAGCAGCGGACTACTCGGGCGTGCGGGCGACGACGAACACCGACTGGCCGAACGGCGGCTTGACCAGGGTCTCGGCGGCCTTGGTCACCGGCAGGACCAGCCGGTCGTAGAACTTGACCATCGGCCCCTCCTTCGGCATGAGCTTGAACACGCTGGTCGCCATGTAGTAGCCGATCAGGCCCAGGGCGTTGGCGTAGTGCAGCTTCTCGATGGTCAGGCCCGCCTCGGTCATCGCGGCGCGCATCGTCTTCTTGGTGTACCGGCGCACGTGGCCGGTGGCGATGTCGACCGCGCTCATCGCGAACATGAACGCCGGGACGATCAGCACGATCCGGCCGCCCGGGCGGACCAGGCGGGCCATGCTGCGCAGCGCGCCCACGTGGTCCTCGATGTGCTCCAGGACGTTGTAGGACACCGCCGCGGTGTAGCTCGCGGTTTCCTCGGTGGGCAGCAGCAGCTCCCGGACGTCGATCGACGGGTGCCCGTGCAACCGCTCCTTCAGCAGAACCAGCCGGTCGGGGTCGGCCTCCGTCGCGGTGAAGCGCGGGAAGTGCGGCGCCCATTCCAGTGCGTAGTCACCGAGTCCGCTACCGACCTCGATCGGGTGGTCACCGAGGTGGGGAATCGCGAGCTCCACAAACCACCGTCGATGGTTGACGGCTGTCGCCAGGCCTTCCAGGACATCCGACTGGACCTGCTGGTCGCCGGTGATCTCCACCATTGGTGTACTCCCGCAGATTCTGCTGTGTGTTGTCAGGAATGGCCGCTGGCCCTTGGACTCGGGACACTACCGCATTGGTCCACAAGTCGCGAAGCAGGGTTGGTGCCGTGGTGTCCGGTAACGGAGCCGTGTCCCGGTGTGGAGGTCAGTCATTCCGGGTAGCTGTCGCGTACGGTAGCCGGTACGACGGTAGGGGAGCCGCGCCCACGCTCGCAAGGCCGGGACGGGTATTCTTCCCGAGGCTCCGAACGGGAGGATGTAGTGGTCGCTTCGCTGGTACCGGATACTCAGGTACCTGTGTCCACACCCGCCGACACTGATTGGATCGCTCACCCTCCTCGGCGTGTCGCTGCATTTCTCCAGCGGGTCATGGAGCGCCGACCCGCGCGGGTCCGGGCCGTCCTGCCCGATCTGACCGATCTGACCGCGGTGACGCTGTACATCCTACTGGCCTGCTGGGTTTCCGCCCGGTTCTGGAAAGATCTCACCCGGCTCACGCCCGCGCGCCCCGCCGACCACGCCGACACCGAGTGGCTGCTCGCCCACACCGCCCACGCTCTGCGCCACCTGACCAACCCGTTGGCCGGGCTGCCCGATCAGATCCCCGGCGCGGGAGCGCTCATCCCGCAGGCCTCGGCACTGGGGATCACCCTTCCGCTGGCGCCGGTCACGATGTGGCTCGGCCCCGGCGCCGCCTACGCGCTCTGGCTGACCCTGGCGCTGGCCGTGACCGGGGTGAGCGCCTACTGGGTGCTGTCGCGGCACCTGGTCCGGTCCCGGCTGGCGGCGTTCGTCGGGGCCGGCGTGTTCGCCTTCGCGCCCGCCATGATGTGGCACAGCAACGGCCAGCCCCACTTCGTCACCAACTTCCTCGTCCCGCTGATCGTGCTGGGCACGCTCAAGCTGGTCGGGGGCCGGCCGGTGCGGCACGAGGTGCCGCTCGGGCTCCTGCTGGCCTGGCAGGCGTTGATCAGCACGGAGGTCCTGCTGCTGACCGCGCTCGGTGGCGGCGTGGCCGCGCTGTGCTTCCAGTTCCAGCGGGAGGGCCGGGCGCGGCCGTCGTGGGCGGCGGCCCGGCCGGTCGTGGCCGGGCTCGCGGTCGCCCTCGGCACCGCGCTGGTGCTGCTGGCCTACCCGATCTGGTACCGGCTCGCCGGCGATCCGGCGCACCACACGGTACCCAAGCCGGTGGCGCGCGACGGCGAGGACCTGACCGCGTTCGTGCAATTCTGGCGCGACTCCCTGGCCGGCAACTTCACCGCCGCGCGCAGCATCGGGTCCATCGAGCAGAACACCTGGTTCGGCTGGCCGGCGGTGATCCTCGCCGGGGTCTGCGTCGCGCTGTTGTGGCGGCAGAGCCTGACCACCCGCGTGGTGACGCTCACCGCCGCGGTGTTCGGGGTCCTCTCGCTCGGCAGCGTGATCCGCGCCAACGGCGGCCCGACCGGGATACCGGGACCGTGGTGGCCGTTCAGCAAGCTGCCCGGGTTCGACCTGGTCGCCCCGACCCACCTGGCTCTGGTCCTCACCCCGTGCCTGGCCGTCCTGCTCGCCATCGCGTGCGACCGGCTGCCGAAGTGGGACAACGAGGTCAGCTACGGGCTCAGCTTCCGGCGCATCTTCGTGGTCCTGGTCGCGGCCGCCCTCGTGGCCGCCGCACCGAAACCGTTGCAGGCCAACGGAAACCTCGGCGACCTGCCGGCGTTCATCACCGCCGGCACGTGGCGGCAGTACGTCACCGCGGGGCAGACCGTCGTGCCGGTACCCAGCAGTGCGGCGGCCGTGGACGCGCGGGTCCAGCAGGCCGCGACCCTGCTGGAGCTCACCCTGCCCGAGCCCTACCGGGGCGGCGCCGACGCGGCCGGGCTGACCACCGCCATCAAGGGCCGGTCGCCGACCGCCGAGCTGCTCCGGTCGGTCGCGCAGACGGGCCACGCCCCGGACGTCATCACCGAGAAGACGGTCCTCGAGGCCTACGCTGAGCTGCGCTCATGGAATGCGTCGGTGCTCGTACTCGTGGCCGGGGGAAGGCTGGAAGACCTGATGCGGGAGACGGTGACGCACCTGATCGGCCGCTTCCCGACCCTGATCGACGGCGCCTGGGTCTGGGACGTGCGGGAGATCGTCAAGGCCGGGGGCCCGGCATGACCCAGCTCACCGACGCCCCGAGCGCCAGCCAGGCCGACGAGCCGGAGTCCGCCGCCAGCGAACCCTCGACCCCCGCCCCGGCCAGCCGGTGGCGCCGCTGGCTGCGCTCGGCCGACCTGCCGGCGCCGGTGATCTACCTGCTCATGGCCGGGGTTGTCACCGAGCGGGTCTGGTTCTACCTGCGCAACTACATCATGGCGGGCAACCAGCAGGACCAGACGTTCTTCGAGTGGGCGCTGGCCAACGCGGTACGGGTGGTGGTCGGCCGCCACGACCCGTTCGTCACCGACATGATGAACGTGCCCGATGGCGTGAACATGATGGCCAACACCTCGGCCTACGGGCTGACCATCCCGCTGATCCCGGTCACCATGCTCTTCGGGCCGCACGTGTCGTTCGCGGTGATGGTCACGCTCAGCCTCGCCGCGACCGCGTACGCCTGGTACTGGTTCTTCTCCCGGCACCTGGTCGACTCCCGGCTGGCCGCGTTCGTCGGCGGCGCCTTCTGCGGCTTCGGCCCGGGAATGATCTCCCAGGCGAACGCCCACCCCAACCTGGTGGCGCAGTTCGTGCTGCCGCTGATCATCGCCCAGGTGCTGCGGCTGGCCGAGGGGGGCAGGACGGTGCGGCACGGGATCCTCCTCGGGCTGCTCGTCACGTACCAGGCGTTCCTCAACGAGGAGCTGCTCTTCGTCCTGGCGCTGTGCCTGGGACTGTTCACCCTCGTCTGGGCGCTGCACCGGCGGGCGGAGGCGCGGGCCCTGGTGCCCCGGTTCGTGCGCGGCCTCGCGGTGGCGGCGCTGGTGGCCGGGGTACTCCTGGCCTACCCGCTGTACCAGCAGTTCTTCGGCCGGCAGGTCTACCACGGCCTGTGGTCCGGGGCCAAGTTCTTCGGCGCCGACCTGTTCTCGTTCACCGCCTTCTCCGGTACCTCCCTGTCCGGCGACCCGACCGCGGCGCGGGTGTTCGCGCAGAACTCGGCCGAGCAGAACTCCTTCTTCGGCTGGCCGCTCGTGGTGTTCTGCGGGTTGATAGTGGTCATCATGTGGCGCCATCTCGTGGTGCGCTCGGTGGCCGTGGTCGGCGTGGTATTCGGGCTGCTCTCACTCGGGCCGGTGCTGCTCGTGCAGGGCCGGCGCCACCACGTCCCGACGCCGTACCTGCTGCTGCAGAAGCTGCCCATCTTCGACTCGGTGATCACCACCCGGCTGGCCCTGGTGCTGATCCCGGTGATCGCCGTGGTGCTCGCGCTGTTCATGCAGCACGTGCTCCTGATCCGGGGGGACGAGGCGCGGGTCGGCCGGATCCGGCTGGTCGCCGGGGCGCTGGTGGTGGCGGTGCTGCTGCCGCTGGCGCCCACGCGCCTGGCGATCGTCTCCCGCACGCCGACGCCGGAGTTCATCACCAGCGGCACGTGGAAGGCGTACGTGCCCCCCGGGCACACCCTGGTACCGGTACCGTTGCCGGCCTACACCAACGCGATGGACGGCATGCAGTGGGCCTCGACGCAGCGGGTCGAGTTCGCCGTGCCGGCCGGGTACTTCCTCGGCCCCGACCCCCGTACCCCCGACAAGATCGGCATGTTCGGCGCGCCGCAGCGGCCCACCACCGCGATCCTGGCCGCGGTCAACCGGACCGGGAGGGTACCCAGGATCACCGACGTCGACCGGGACCGGGCCAAGGAGGACCTCAAGTTCTGGCGGGCCGCGGTCGTGATCCTGTCCCCCCGCCGGCCCTTCGCCGACGCCCTGCGGGAGACGGTGACGGCGCTGCTCGACAGCCAGCCGCCGCGGCTGATCCAGGGAGCGTGGGTCTGGGACGTGCGGTGGGTGTCCGGCGGTTGACGTGCAGACCGCCGGCGCGCCGCCGGTCGCGGCACCGGCCGAGCCGGACACCGCCCGGCGCCTGAGCACCGCCACCGACGGCGCCGTCGCCGCGGTGTACCTGCTCCTCGCCGGCTGGGTGCTGCGCAACCTCTGGGCCGACCCGGCGCACCTCGACCCGGCGGCCAACACCTCCGACCCGGGCTTCTTCGAGTGGGCCCTGATCCACGCGGTGCGGATCTTCACGCACGGCGAGCACCCGTTCTTCACGCCGCAGCTCAACGCGCCGCACGGGGTCAACCTGATGGCCAACACCGGCCTGCTCGGGCTGACCGTCCCGCTGGCGCCGGTGACCGCGCTGGCCGGCTCGTCGGTGTCGTTCGTGCTGCTGCTCACGCTCGGTCTGGCCGGCACCGCCACCGCCTGGTACTTCGTGCTGTCCCGGCACCTGGTCGACCACCGGCTGGCCGCGGCGGTCGGGGGCGGGTTCGCCGGCTTCGCGCCCGGCCTGGTCAACCACGCCAACGCGCACCCCAACCTGGTCGCCCAGTTCCTGCTGCCACTGATCGTCTGGCGGGCCCTGACGCTGCGCACGGTACGGCAGGGGGTGGTGCTCGGGCTGCTGGCCACGTGGCAGGCCTTCATCAACGAGGAGCTGCTGTTCCTCACCGCGCTCGCGACGGGGATCTTCGTCGGGGGGTACGCGGTGTGGCGGCGCGCCGAGGTCGCCGACCGGGTACGGCCGTTCCTGCGCGGGCTCGGTGCGGCGGCGGTGACCGCGGGCGTGCTGCTGGCGTACCCGTTGTGGTTCCAGTTCTTCGGCCCGCAGTCCTACCACGGGCTGCCCGAGTTCGTCCTCGGGTACGGCGCCGACCTGGGCAGCTACCCGGCGCTGCCGAAGCTCTCGCTCGGGCACGGCGACGGCACGCTGTCCCCGCAGCCGGAGGAGAACACGCACCTCGGCGCCCCGCTACTCGACGCGCTCGTGGTGATCGCGGTGTGGCTGTGGCGGCGGGTGGCAGTACGGGTGCTGGCGCTGGTCGCGGTCGTGTTCTTCGTGCTCTCCCTCGGGGCCACCGCCAGGCTCCACGGGGAGCCGGTCCTGACCCACGCGCCCTGGGGATGGCTGAACCGCCTGCCGCTCTTCGACAGCGTGCTGCCGATCCGGCTGGGACTGGTCCTGGTGCCGGTGATCGCGGTACTGCTCGCGTTCTCGGTGGAGGCGGCTCGTCCGCCTTTGCGGGCGGCCTGGCTCGTGGCGGTCGCGCTGGTGCTGCTGCCGCTGGTGCCGGTACCGCTTCCGGTGCAGCAGCGGCCGCCGACGCCGGAGTTCTTCACGTCGGGCGGGTGGCGTCAGTACGTGACCGGGGACGCGTCGGTGGTCTCCGCCGACACCACCGTCTGGTACGGCGGGATCACCGCGATGCGCTGGGCCAACGCGGCCGGGCACGGGTACCGGATGGTCGGCGGGTACTTCCTCGGGCCCGACGAGACCGGCAAGGGCATGTACGGCGCGGTACCCCTGCCGACCGCGGTGCTGCTCGGGGGCGTCGCGGGCGGCGGCGGGGTACCGGCGGTCGGGCCTGCGGAGCGCGAGCAGGCGCGGGCGGACCTGCGTACCTGGAAGGCGGCGATCGTCGTCCTCGCGCCCGACGCGCCGCACCATGACGACTTGCGCGCCACGCTGGAGAGCCTGATGGGACACGGGGTGGAGACAGGCGGGGTGCTGGTGTGGGACGTGCGGGCCTAGCCGTCGAGATCTTGGACGCTGATACCCCCTGGAGGGGGGACAGGCGTCCACGATCTCGCGGCGGGCAGGCAGCAGCCGTCGCAGATCTTCGGCTGCGGGAGGGTGAAGGCCAGGCAGCAGGTGCGCCGCTGCACGCCGAGATTCGGGGTGATCTCCACGAGGTCCTCGACGTCGAGGGCGGACAGCAGCGTCCGCACCGTGGGCGCGATCGGCCCGGGCAGCGCGTCGGCAGAGCGGATCAGCCCGTAGGTCACCCCGGAGGCGAGCGAGCCGAGCAGGGTACGGCGGCCGACCCGGACCAGCTGGTGCAGCCCGTCCAGGACCGGCGCCAGGTGCTCGTCGACGAGCGTGCGGCGCAGGTAGCCGGGCAGGTCACCGACCGGGGTCACGTAGCGCCCGGCAACCGGGTCGGTCGGCGCCACCGCGACCGCCGGGGTGCGCAGACCGACCTGCAGGAACGGGGCGGCGCCGGGCAGCCGGACCAGCACGTTGCCGGCGGACAGGTCGGGGATCCGGCGAGCTGCCGCATACCCGACGACGGCCGGCAGGGTCAGCCAGTACACATAGGACTTCCAGGCCAGGGCGGCGGCCGCGGCCGGGCTGGCGCCCCACCGCTCGCGGGCGGCATCGAGCAGGTCGGGCAGTGCGGAGCCGTCCGCGAACCGTTCCGCCGGGGTCCAGCCAGCCGGGTCGTCGACGATCAGCCCGGGGGCCACGCCCCGGACCGCGGCGGCGCCCCGCTGCGCGCGGACCAGCTCCAGCGTGGACACGATCGGGGCGAGCTCTGGGGCGTGCAGCGCTAGCGTCACGTACCCCCCTCTCGGCCGCCGGTGGCGGCCTGCCCACCATAGCTGACTAAGGTTAGGCTAACCAGTTCTGCTCGGCTATCTGGCTGACTACCCGGGTGAGCGGAGCGGAAACCGCCGGTCCGCAGGCCGACGGGGCCGCGGGAGCGTGATGTGCGGAGACACGCGCACCCGCCCAGAGCAGTACCAACCCGGGCAGTAACTGTCAGCTAGCTGACAGTGGTGGATGAACGGGTGAGCCCCGCACCAGACTGGAGTCCCGGCCATAAAGGGTGATCTGGATGACCACCTCGCCTCAGGACCGGGCGGCGGAGGCTTTCGCGGCCGAGCTGGCCCGGTGGCGGATCGAGCGTGGGCTGTCGAAGAAGCAGCTGGCCACCGAGATGGGGTTCGACCCGTCCTACGTGAGCCACGTCGAGGGGCGCCGGCACCGGCCGACCGAGGACTTCGCCCGGCGCGCCGAGGCGGTACTGCAGGCCGACGGCGCGATCTGGCTGCGCTACACCGAGTACGAGGAGTTGCGCCGCACGCCGCGCACCACCGCCGGCGGAGGCGGCGGGCCGGCCGTCTCGGACCAGTGGCTGCCGCCCGGCACCGGGCTCGTCGTCGAACACGAGACCGCCACATTGTCCTATCTGGACGGTGCGTACGAGTGCACCATCGCCCGGGGGATCTACAACGCCGGCCCGGAGCCGGTCATCCGGTTCCCCGTCCGGATCACCGTCGACCGGTACCCCACCGACCCGGAACGCTCCAACCGCTTCTACCGCGAGCATCCGCTCACCTGGGAGGAGCTGGCGCTCACCGCGACCTTCGGCACCGATCCCGGTGAGCCGATGCGGCTGCGGCCGATCTACGACCGGGACTCCTTCAAGGAGATCTGGTTGCTCTTCGAGAACGACCAAGGGCGCTTCCCCTTGTACCGGGGTCAGCGCACCATGATCAGCTACACCTACCGGGTCGGCGAGGACAAGTGGGGGCAGTGGTTCCAGCGGGCGGTGCGGCTGCCGACCCGGCGCCTGTCGGTGTACATGGACTTCCCGGCCTGGCTGGAACCCGTGGTCTGGGGGGTACAGACCTCGCTCACCGCGGAATCCGCCCTGCGTACCCCCGTCGAGCGCACCGAGGCCGGGGGCCGCGTCCTCTTCGTCTGGTCGACCGAGCACCCGCCGATGCACACCCGGTACCGGCTGGAATGGCGGTTCCGCTCGCCCCTGCGGCAGCGCGAGCCGGAGTGGCTGACCGGCCACCTCCCGCCCGCCGGCGAACGGATGAGCGCGGTCGGCATCGTGCAGCGCGGCGACGACCGGCTGCGCCAGCGGGCCCGCTCCTTCGACCTGCCCGCCGAGGAGGCGCACGCGCGCGAGGTGGTGGGCCTGCTGCGCACCGCCCTGGAGCGCATCGGCGAGCTGTACAGCTTCGGTAAGGGCATGGGCCTGGCCGCCCCGCAGCTCGGCCTGGCCCGGGCGGCGGCGCTGGTGCAACCGCCGGACGACGAGGACGAGATGGTCGTCCTGCTCAACCCCCGGGTGGTCGGCGCGTCGACGGAGACCGACGAGCAGTACGAGGGCTGCCTGTCCTTCTTCGACGTGCGCGGCCTGGTCCGCCGCCCGCTGCGCCTGCTCGTGGAGCACGAGTCCTACGGTGGCAACCGGGTCATCACCGCCTTCGAGCGGGGGATGGCGCGCCTGGTCGCGCACGAGATCGACCACATCAACGGCAAGCTCTACACCGACCGCATGACCGCCGGCACCACCCTGGTGCCCCTCGAGGAGTACCGGGGGATCGGCGCGCCGTGGCGGTACTAGGGCCTGTCTCCTGGATCAAGTTGTTGGGGGTTGCTGTCTGGCCATGGGTTGGCGAAGTGGCCGTCCTGGATGGCTTGGCGGGACTGCTCGTCGTTGCGGTACTGCAACGGGATGATCGATAGCGGTAGGGGCTGTCCGGTGGAGCGCGAGCGTGCGCGTATTGGTCGCACGAACGGTCGCGGTCCTGGCCCGGTGGCGATCCAGACAGCCAGCGGTACCTCGACGTCGCCGAAGGGGTGGCCGATGGTCACGAGGATGTCGTCGGGGTCGGGTGTCTGGGCCGTGGCGTTCACCTGCTGATGGTATGGCCGGCTGCGGCGCTGCCGGATCGGTCTGGTTTGGCGCGGAGCCAGGTGAAGATGTCGGCGATCTGTACGGTGGCCCGGTAGCGGCAGGCCAACTTGTCGTATCGGGTAGCCACGGCGCGGAACTGCTTGCGCCGGTTCATCAGCCGCTCGATGTGGTTGCGCTGTTTGTACCGCTCGGGTCGGAAGTTCGGTGGCCGACCGCCGCGGGACGCCTTGCGGGCGCGGTTGGCGATCTGGTCGTCTTTCTCAGGGATGTCGTGCCGGATACCCCGGGCGCGCAGCGGCGTCGGCCTGCAACACCGCTTCGATCCGTGCCCAGGTGCCATCCTCCTGCCACCGCGCGAACCGCTTGTACAGCGTCTTCCACGGCTCGTACCGCTCCGGCACATCCCGCCACGGCACCCCGGTACGGACTCGGAACAGGATGCCATTGATGACCTGCCGGTGATCCCGCCACCGCCCACCGCGCTGTGGCGTCATGGCCGGCAACAGCGCAGCGATCCTCGCGTACTCGCTATCGGTCAGCTCAAACCGTCCACCCACGATAGACGTCAATAACGGATCTTCGATTGAAGATCCAGGAGACGCGCCCTAGAGGCTGTCTGATCCCGTTTCGGGATGGTCTGCTGTAGATGTTATGGGCAGTCGATGCCGGCGTCCCACACGTCGACGGCTGGGGCTGCTATGGAATCGCGGTGAGTCCTACCCGGCGGGGGCGGTACCGTACCGATCTGTCCGATGCCCGGTGGGTGTTGATTCGAGCCGATGCTGACGCAGTGGCGCGCCCGGCGGTCCGGGTTGGGAATGGCGAAGATACAGCATGATCTGCGGGAGATCGTCAACACGATCCGGTAGGTGAACCGGACCGGATCGCGTGGGAGTACCTGCCGCATCAGATGCCCTTTGAAAGATCCCCGCTACTCCCGGCGACCGCTCGGCACTCCGTTGACTGATCGACTGCTACTGTTCCGCAATCGAGTCGACCCGGGAGGGATCGGGTGACCAAGCCGAGCGGGATGCGAGACACGACACGAGCTCCGGAAGCCGCATCCGCTATCGGTACGACCGAACCGGAGCGCGCGGAGGGCCCTTCGGACAACGCTGACCACGCCGGAAGTCCGGCGCAGCCGGTCCTGGCCAGATGGGTCGGGATCCTCCGGCGCATCGGGCCCGACCTGATCGTGGTGGCCGGGTACACCGCGCTGGCGATGTATCTCACCTTCGGGTTGTGGACCGACCCCGAGCGCCGCGTGCTGTCTTTCCTCGGCGGTGCGGACCCGATCCTCGCGCAGTGGTGGATCGCCCATGCAGCCCATATCGTCGCGCACCCGGGAAATCCGTTCTTCACTACCGACATGAATCACCCGATCGGCGTGGACCTCGCCGCGAACGCCAGCTTCCTCGGCGTCGGCATCCCGCTGGCGCCGTTGACCTGGTTGTTCGGCGCGGAAGTCACGTCGTGTCTGGTCGTCATCGGCAACTTCGTCCTCACCGGGCTCGCTTGGTACTGGCTTTTCTCCCGACGCCTGGACCTGAATCGGGCGGCCGCCATGATGGGCGGGCTGTTCTGCGCGTTCGCGCCGCCGCTCGTGGCCACGGCCGCGGAGGGGGAGCAGCACGTCACTGCCGGCTTCCTCGTCCCCTTCATCGTGTGGCGGTTCACCCGCATCGGGGTCGCCGGCCGGCCGGTGCGCGATGGTGTGCTGCTCGGTCTCCTGGTCGTCTGGCAGGCGTTCATCGGCGAGGAGGTGCTGCTGCTCACCGCGATCGCCCTAGGCGCGTTCGCGGTTGCGTACACGGTGCAGCGTCCCCGCCAGGTACGGGCCATGCTG
>WNGA01006525.1_pt1 | contig 16593 bp, 17 predicted proteins | sample 5400061 | NCBI WGS metagenome assembly WNGA01 (sample SAMN13153366, study PRJNA577476) | soil metagenome | isolation source: 100 cm soil or saprolite under grassland replicate 2 | place: USA:California | collected 2016-06-15 | reverse complement strand
CATGCCCTCGACCTGCCCTTCGACCAGATGGAGGACGTCCCTGGCGTTCCGCGGGATCGCGACGTACGCCCGTCACTCGAGGAGGTGTTGGCGCTCCGGAAGGATCGGATGGCGATGGTACGGCGAGTGCTCGACGAGCTGACCGAGGAGCAACTGAAGGGCCAGACCGAGCCGGTTGACGGGGCTGGCTGGCCGGATTCGATCAGCTACCCGGTCCGCGAGTGCCTGCTCATCGTCCTCAACGAGGAATGGCAACACCGCCTGTACGCCGAACGGGACCTGGCGCAACTCACCTGACGGGCCGAACCCGGTCCGTCAGCCTCCTCGGCACTTTCTCTGTCGGCACCACCAAGCGTGGTAGACAACCAGGATGGAGCGACGGGTGCTGAAGGCCGCGGCTGACTGGGTGTTCGTGCCTCCGGATGCGGAGGACTTCATCGGGGCGGACTATCGGATGACGTTGTATCCGGACCGGGCTTCGGTGCAGTGGTCGGCTACTGAGCGGCCGTTGGACGAGGTGATCGCCGAGGTGTGCGAGCGGGGTGCTGTCCGGCCGGTGGTGCGGTGGTGGGTAGACGCGCGTACGACGCCATCGAACACAGCTGAGGTACTGCGGGAGCACGGATTCGAGGAGGTGGAGGTCGTCGAGACCCTGGCGCGGGAGCTCACCGACGCCGACGTGCTCGCGGCGGAACTCGCCGTGCCAGGAGATGTCGAGGTGGCGGCGGCGTTGGATGCCGAGAGCATCTATCGGGCAGCGCAGGTCGACGCCGCGGTGTTCGGTTGGGATGGGCCGCCGCGGGAGCATCTCGTCGCCGAGGCGGATGCGGTCGCGGCCGGGGACCGCTCGCTTGTCAGGTACGTCGCGTCCGTGGACGGAGAGATTGTCGGTTCGGCCGGGTACACGCTCGCGGGTGATGTCGTGCGGCTGTGGGGTGCTGGCGTGCTTCCCTCGGCCCGGGGTCGCGGCGTCTACCGGGCGCTCCTTGCGGCACGCTGCCAGGCCGGCGCCGCCGAAGGTGCCACCCTCGCCGTGGTCAAGGGCCGCACCACGACCTCGGCCCCGATCCTCCGCCGCGCCGGCTTCACGCCGTACGGCACCCAACACTGCTACCAACTATCGGGCCTGGAACCGTCCTGACTCGCGATAGGCGGCGTACAGCTCCAGCACTACCTGGGTGGGCGGATGGAGTTCGCCTGGCGGGTGGTCGAAGAAGCCGGCTCGAGTACGCCGTCATGCGGGGAAGTCTGGCCTACGGTAGGGCGCATGGGGCGGGTCGAGGAGTATCGGGCGGAGCTTCGGGGGCTCACGGCGTCGGAGTGGGCGGCGTACCTGAGGGAGCGGTCGGGGTTGCCGGGGCCTCGGGCGAATCTGGAGCTTGTCAAGGCGGTTGGCGAGGAGGCGAGTACCGCGCAGGTCGAGGAACTCCTCGCGGCTGATGACGAATACCTCGTGATGTGCGGGATTGTCGCGCTTGGCCGCCAATCGATCGAGACCCCCGACGAACGTCTCCGGCGCTACGCCACGGACGACCGGTGGCGGGTACGCGAGGCGGTCGCGATGGCGCTGCAGCGAATAGGCGACGCCGACCTCCCGCGCATGCTCGACCTGGTCCGGGACTGGGTGAGCGACCCACACCCGTTGGTCCAGCGAGCAGCTGCCGCAGGAGTCTGCGAACCGCGGCTGCTCAAGACGCCTGCTGCAGCGGCTACCGCGATCGAGGTGTGCGAGCTCGCGACGAAGGCGCTGGTGGCGACCGAACGTCGTACGCCGGATGTCCGGACGCTGCGTCAAGCGCTCGGCTACTGCTGGAGCGTCGCCGTGGCGGCCGACCCGGCCCACGGCCTGCCGCACTTCCTGGCGCTGGCCGACGCGGATGATCCCGAAATTGCGTGGATCGTCCGCGAGAACACCAAGAAGTCCCGCCTCGCCAAGCTCCTGAGGTAGCCACCGCGGTCCAATGGTCCCGCCGACGCCCCCACGCGCGGGACCATCAGATCGCGAACCCCTAACGCCTGCGCGGCTGATCGCGCTTACTCGGGCCAGGCCGGGAGGATGTTCTGGTTCAGGTGGAAGACGTTCTCGGGGTCGAACTCGCACTTGACCCGCGCCAGCCGGTCGTAGTTCTCCTGCCCGAAGCCCGCGATGATCCGGTTGCGGCCCTCGTTGCCGATGAAGTTCAGGTAGACGTACCCCGTCGACCACTCCTGCAGGTCGGAGCACAGGTCGCGCGCCCATCGGATCCCACGCGCGTCGTCCTCCGGATCGGACCACACCCCGAACGGGTGCACTACCCAGGCGGCCCGGCGGTGCGGCAGCGGCCACTTGTCCGCGCCCTGCAGTACCTCACCACCCCATGGCACGATGGCCTGCTGCGACGGCGAGGGCGAGACCATGTCCAGCGCCCGGTCGCAGAACACCTGCACCGCCGGATCGGGGAACGACGACAGGTGCTCCGCCGACCAGTAGTTGCGGAACCCCGGCGGATCGTCGAGGGCCGACTGCAGCTCCGCGTACGGCATCTCCGCGACCAGCTCACCTTCCGGATCGAGCGCGAACATCGGAGCGAACGCCTCCCGCAGCTCTGCCTCGGTCCCGGCATAGACCGCCGCAGCGGCGACGCACAGCTTGTCGTGCAGGTGCTCCGGCACGAACTCCTCCGGCGGCCCGGTCAGGAACAGCACCCCACCGCCCAGGTCCTCGGACGCGCCCTGCTCGTAGAGATCCCGGTACGCGCGCAGCACGGCCGGCCCGGCCTCGGCCGGCCACAACAGCAGCCCGAGCGAGGTCGCCGGCAAAGGCTGGAGCCGGAACGTCAGCGACGTCGCCACCCCGAAGTTGCCGCCACCACCGTGCAACGCCCAGAACAGCTCGGTGTTCTTCGTCTCGTCAGCGATCAGCAACCGCCCGTCCGCGGTGACCAACTCGACCGACACCAAGGCGTCGCAGGCGAGGCCGAACTTCCGCTCCAGCCAGCCTGACCCGCCGCCGAGCGTGAGCCCCGCGACGCCCGTCGTCGATACCCGGCCGCCGGTCGAGGCGACAGCGTGAGGCTGGCAGGCACGGTCGAAATCACCCCAGGTCGCGCCGCCGTCGACGCGCGCGATCCGGGCCGCCGGGTCGACCTGAACATTGTTCATCCGGCGCAGGTCGACGACCAGGCCGCCCTCGGTCACCGCGGTCCCGGCCACACCGTGGCCGCCGCCGCGTACGGCGATCTCCAGCCCCTGCGCGACGCCGTACCGGACCGCCGCCACGACGTCGGCCGCCGACTCGCACTGCGCGATCATCGCCGGCCGCTTGTCGATCATCGCGTTGAAGACCGTCCGGGCCTCGTCGTACGCCGGACCGTCCTGCAGCACTACTCCCCCGAACCCCTCCGGTCTCGCTCCGATCGGCCGTTCGATCGTCTCGGACATGAGACTCCCCCTCGCATGTCTGCCGCTCACCAGCTGACACGCCGATCGTCCGTCGCCGTCCCTGACCGGTCAACGGCTCGGCCGATTACGTCGTACTGCCACAAGTCCCTGCCTACCAAGGGTTTCCGGCTGTCGACGGCGCGCCACCACGTTCAGATCGTTTCGCACCGGGCGGTGGGTCGGTAGGGTCGGCAGCGTGAGTACTGCGGATGAGCGACCGGCGACAGTGATCGGTGGACCGGGACAGGTCCTGACCGAGGACCAGGTGACGCAATTCATCGGCGACTCGCTTGCCGGTGCCGGGCTGGACGGGCGCAGCGTGTGCGTGATCGTCCCCGACGCAACGCGCAGCTGTCCGCTTCCGCTGCTGCTCAAGGCGGTTCACGGCGCACTCGACGGCCGGGCCAGCCGGCTCACCATCTTGGTTGCTCTAGGCACCCATGCGGAGCTGACGCCGGAGCAGCTGCGCAGTCACCTCGGCGGCGACTACCCGAACGTGCTCAACCACGAGTGGTGGAAGCCGGACACGTTCGCCGATCTGGGCACGATCAGCCCGGACCGGGTCGGCGAGATCACCGACGAGATGATGCGCGACGAGGTTCCGGTGAAGCTCAACCGCGCCGTGGTCGAGCACGATGTGGCGCTGGTCGTCGGCCCGGTGTTCCCACACGAGGTGGTCGGCTTCTCCGGCGGCAACAAGTACTTCTTCCCCGGCGTCGCCGGTCAGGAGGTCATCGACTTCTCCCACTGGCTCGGCGCTCTGATCACGAGTTCGAACATCATCGGCATGCCGGGCACGACGCCCGTACGAGCGTTGATCGACGAGGCCGCGGCCCTGATCCCGGCCGAGAAACTCGCGCTCTGCGTCGTCGCGGAGTCGGGCACGGAGGCCCTGCACGCGATCGCGTTCGGCGACACCGTCTCGTCCTGGCGCGCGGCCGCGGAGATCTCCGCCCAGACCCACGTCCGCTACCTCGACCATCCGGTCCAACGTGTCGTGTCGATCATGCCGGCCAAGTACGAGGACATCTGGACCGCGGCCAAAGGCTTTTACAAGGTCGAGCCGATCGTCGCCGACGGCGGCGAGGTGATCCTGTACGCGCCGCACGTGACGCAATTGGCGACGATGCACCCGGAGATCGAGGACATCGGCTACCACTGCCGCGACTACTTCATCGGCCAGTGGGAGCAGTTCCGCGACCTCCACTGGGGCGTACTCGCGCACTCGACCCACCTCCGCGGCTCCGGCACCTGGGATCCCGCGACCGGCGAGCACCTCCGGGTCCACGTCACCCTCGCCACCGGCATCCCGGAGGACGTCGTACAGCGGGCGAACCTCGCGTACCTGGATCCCGCGAGCGTCGACCTGACGAAGTACCAGAACGACCCGAACACCCTCGTCGTACCCAACGCCGGCGAGATCCTGCACCGTCTCAAGCACTAGCCCAGTGGAGTGACTCACCGGTAACCTCGGCTGCTATGGCTGAGGTCGTCATCGTCGGGTCCGGGTTCGCCGGGTTGTGTATGGGGATCAAGTTGCGGCAGGCCGGGTGCGAGGACTTCGTCATCCTGGAGAAGGCCGAGGAACTCGGTGGCACCTGGCGGGACAACACCTATCCCGGCTGCGCCTGCGACATCCCGTCGTACCTCTACTCGTTCTCGTTCGAGCAGAACCCGCACTGGACCCGGATGTTCGCGCCCTGGGACGAGATCCTCGCCTACCTCAAGCACTGCGCGGACAAGTACGGCATCGCCGGCAAGATCCGGTACGGCGCAGAGGTCACCGAGGCGGCGTTCGACGAGGCGACCGGCCGCTGGACCGTGACGGTCAACGGCGACGAGACCATCGAGACCCAGGCCCTCGTCGCCGGCGTCGGCAGCCTGCATCAGCCCAAGCTGCCGGACCTGCCCGGCCTCGATTCCTTCGCCGGTACGACGTTCCACTCGGCCCGGTGGAAGCACGACCACGAGCTCAGCGACCGCAACGTCGCGGTGATCGGCACCGGCGCGTCGGCTATCCAGGTCGTCCCGAAGATCGCTCCGCAGGTGGCTCACCTGGATGTGTTCCAGCGGACGCCACCGTGGATCACGCCGAAACCGGATCGCGCGATCGGCCCACGCGAACGCGCGGTGCACGCCCGGTTCCCGGCCGGGCAGAGGGCGATCCGCAACGCGATCTACTGGGGTCTCGAGGGTCGAGGCATCGGCTTCGCCGGCAATCCGAAGTTGATGAAAGCCCTTGAACTACAGGCGAAACGGCACCTCCGCAAGCAGGTGCCGGATCCGGAACTGCGGGCCAAGCTGACGCCCGACTACCAGATCGGCTGCAAGCGGCTCCTGATCTCGAACGACTACTACCCGGCGCTCGCCCGCCCGAACGTCGACGTCGTCACAACTCCGATCACTCGCGTCACGCCGACCAGCGTAGTTACCGGCGACGGAGTCGAGCGGTCCTGCGACACGATCGTGCTCGGCACAGGGTTCGAGGTGTCGGCGAACCTGACCCGGATGCCGATCCTGGGCAAGGACGGCGTCGACCTGGCCGACCACTGGAAGCGCAACGGCATCGGCGCCCACCTCGGCATCACGGTCGCCGGCTTCCCGAACCTCTTCCTGCTGGTCGGCCCGAACACGGTGCTCGGCCATTCATCGATGGTGTTCATGATCGAGGCCCAGGTCCGCTACGTGATGCAGGCACTCCACCTGCTCCGTCGACGAGGAGCGTCGTACGTCGAAGTCCGGGAGGAGGCGCAGGAGCGCTTCGTCAATTCCATCCAGGGCGAACTGGGTGACACCGTCTGGCAGTCCGGCTGCAACAGTTGGTACTTCGACGCGCAGGGGCGGAACTCGACCATCTGGCCCGAGTTCACCGTGTCCTACTGGCGCCGCACGCGACGACTCGATCCAGCGGACTTCGTGCTCGTCCACCAGGGGATGACCCGCACTCCCGAAGTAGGAGAGGGCGTGGTTCGCCGTACGACCAAGGGATGAAGGCAAAACCGGTCGCCGGGCCGATGTCCGGACGGCCGCGCTGAAGGATCCTCGAGGTATGGAAATTCTTCAGATCGCCGGAGCGGCGGCGATCGTGATCGGCATCGTGGTCACGGTCCTGCTCGCCGTCGTGCCCTCGGTCGTGAACCGATAAGTCTCTCGCCCGGCCTTGTTTTACCCAACGGCCGGGCGGGAGTCAGTCGACGGACAGGTGGACCAGAAGGTCCTGCCGGGTCAGAACGCCCACCGGCTTGCCGTCGTCCAGCACCATCAGGGCGTCCCGGGTCTCGAGCAGCTCGACCGCCTTCGCGACCGGTTCGCCGGCGCCCAGCGACGGCAGGGCCGGGTCCATGTGCTGCTCGACCATGTCGTTCAGCCGCGCCTTGCCGGAGTACAGCGCGTCCATCAGCGTCCGCTCCGACACCGCGCCGGCGACCTCGGCCGCCATCACCGGCGGCTCCGCGCGTACCACCGGCATCTGGGATACGCCGTACTCGCGCAGGATCGCGACCGCCTCGGCGATCGTCTCGTGCGGGTGCGTGTGCACCAGCGGCGGCATGCTGCCGTCCTTGCGGGCCAGGATGTCGCCGAGCGTCGCGCCCTTCTGGACGTGCCCCAGGAACCCGTACTGCGCCAGCCAGTCGTCGCTGAACACCTTGGTCAGATAGCCCCGGCCGCCATCCGGCAGCAGTACGACGATGACCGCGTCGGGGTCGTCGAGTTCCTGCGCCAGCCGGATCGCCGCGGCCGCCGCCATGCCGGCTGAACCACCCACCAGCATGGCCTCCTCGCGGGCCAGCCGCCGGGTCATCCGGAACGAGTCCGCGTCCGACACCTCGATGATCCGGTCGCAGATGGTCTTGTCGTACGTCTCCGGCCAGAAGTCCTCGCCGACACCCTCGACCAGGTACGGCCGGCCGGATCCGCCGGAGTACACCGAGCCCTCCGGGTCCGCGCCGATGATCTGCACCCTGCCGCCGGAGACCTCCTTGAGGTACTTGCCGGTGCCGGTGATCGTGCCGCCGGTGCCGACACCCGCGACGAAGTGGGTGATCCGGCCCTCGGTCTGCTCCCAGAGCTCGGGACCGGTGGTCTCGTAGTGCGACCGCGGGTTGTTCTGGTTGGCGTACTGGTTCGGCTTCCAGGCGCCCTCGATCTCGCGGACCAGGCGGTCGGAGACGTTGTAGTACGAGTCCGGGTGCTCCGGTGCCACGGCGGTCGGGCAGACGACGACCTCGGCGCCGTACGCCTTGAGCACGTTGCGCTTGTCCTCACTGACCTTGTCCGGGCAGACGAAGACGCACTTGTAGCCCTTCTGCTGGGCCACCATGGCCAGGCCGACACCGGTGTTGCCGGAGGTCGGCTCGACGATCGTGCCACCCGGCTTGAGCTCGCCGGCGGCTTCCGCGGCCTCGACCATCCGGACCGCGATCCGGTCCTTCACCGAGCCGCCGGGGTTGAAGTACTCAACCTTCGCCAGCACCAACGGCTTGGCGCCGTCTGTCGTCTTCGACAGCCTCACCAGCGGGGTGTTGCCGACCAGGTCCAGGAGGGAATCTGCGTAGCGCACATCTTTACTCTAGTGATGTTCGAGTCGTTCCCCTATTTTCACTTGCTTCGCTGTCACAGCGTGTAATCCTTGACTCATGAGTAGAGCCCGGGCCGCGAAGCGACTGGCCCAGGCCGCAGCTTTGGGGGGCGGGGGACTCGGACTCATCGGTGCCACGTTGTACGGCGTACTGACCGCTGAGGCCGAGTACGCGAAGCGCGTGATCGGACCGATGCGTTATTACCCGACTCCGGGCGACGGCCTGTTCGGCCGGTATCCAGGACTTCCGATCACGTTTGCCATCCTCGGCGACTCCAGTGCCGCCGGATACGGCACCGAGTCGCCGGAGGAGACACCTGGCGTCATGCTGGCGTCCGGTCTCGCCGAACTGGCCAAGCGCCCGGTGCGCCTGGTCGACGTGGCGAAGACCGGCGCGAAGTCGACCGATCTGGCCGCGCAGGTGGATGCGGCCCTGCAGGCCGGACCGCACGTCGCGGTCATCCTGATCGGCGTCAACGACGTGAAGTCGAAGATGCCACCGTCGACGTCGGTCCGGCTGCTCTCGGCCGCGGTCCGCAGGTTGCGGGCCGCGCACTGTGAGGTGGTGGTGGGTACCTGCCCGGACCTCGGTGTGGTCCGGCCGATCATGCCGCCGCTGCGGCAGGTCGCCCGGTCCTGGAGCCGCCGGCTGGCCGCCGCTCAGACGATCGCAGTGGTCGAGGCAGGCGGCCGAACTGTCTCACTGGGCTCGCTGCTCGGCGAGGTGTTCCGGACCAACCCGACGATGTGGGGGCGGGACAACTTCCACCCGTCGGCCACCGGATACGCCGCCGCGTCCGCGGCGCTGCTGCCATCCGTGGCGGCCGCGATGGGTGTCGGTCCGGAGTCGTTCGTGCACCCGGAGCCCTTCCGGGGCGAGGCGATCCTGCCGATCGCGGAGGCCGCCGTACAGGCTGCTCGGACAGCCGGTACGGAGGTCGCGGCCACGGAGGTCGCCGGCCGCGAGCGCGGTCCGCGTGGTCGCTGGGCGGCGCTGCGCCATCGCCGGCGTCACCCGAAGGCCGAGGTCGAGCGGGTCGACGAGGAGACCACCGAAACCACAGATGCCGTTTCGGTCGGGCCGTAACACGTCCGCTGAGCGGGTCCTTTCCTTACGAGAGTCTTGCCTACCGGCGGCTATGTGGTGCACAGTCGATAACTACGCGGTACCCCGATGACGGGAGGCGAAGATGGGCTTGAACCACTCCGAGGAGACGCACCAGCGACTGGTGGAGAAGGTGCCCAGGTGCACCGGACGCGAGATGACCGAGTGGTTCCAGCTGATGAACGACGGACCGTCGTTCCTGCGCTTCGACGACAGAGTGAGATGGCTTTCCAGCGAGTACGCCCTCGCGCACGGGCACGCAACCGCCATCGTTCACGAGTACGACCTGGTCAAGGCGCACCGGCGAATGGGCTGACGAGCCGAACAGGAGTCTGCAGAACAGCGAGGACCTGCCCTTTCAGGTGGAGGGGCAGGTCTTCTTTGTTTTGTTCGCGTTCTGACGCCTGGAATCTTCTGACACCTGGAACGGCAACCGCCGGCAGTGGAGACCACTGCCGGCGGTTGATTCGTCTACCGCGGAAACCGTCAGTCGGAGCCGCTGAGGCTCTGCTAGTCGCTGCCGCGGAGGATGGCCAGGATTCGGAGCAGGTTCCAGTACAGCCAGACCAGGGTGACGGTCAGGCCGAACGCGGCCCGCCAGGCCTCGTTCTGCGGGGCGCCGTGCCGGATACCCTGCTCGATCAGGTCGAAGTCGAGGATCAGGTTGAACACCGCCAGGCCGGCGCCGATCGCGGCGAACAGCAGGCCCATCGGGCCGAAGCCGCCGATGCCGGAGTTGAAGCCGAACAGGCTGGCGATGAAGTTGATCAGGATCACGCCGGCGAAGCCCATCGTCGCGATGATCACCATCCGGGTGAACTTCGGCGTCACCTTGATCGCGAAGTACTTGTACGTCGCCAGCGTCAGACCGGCCGTCACCATCGTGGCGAGCACGGCCTGCACGATGATGCCCGAGTCACCGACGTACGCCGCGATGAACTTGCTGCCGATGCCGAGGAACACACCTTCAGCGGCGGCGTAGACCATCACCAGCGCGGGGTTCACCCGGCGGGAGAAGCTCAGCACCATCGCGATCACGAAGGCCAGCAGCGCACCGGCCAGGAACACCGGCGTGACCAGGTTGTCCGGTGTCCGCCACCACGCGAGCGCGGCGGTCAGGACGACCACACCCAGCGTCAGGCTGGTCTTGACGATGACGTCGTCCAGCGTCATCGGCCGGCTGGCGGCGGGAGCCCCCTGGTACTGCTGGGGCGGCACACCGGGTCCGCCGTACTGACCGGGCTGACCGGGCTGACCGTAACCATAAGGACCCGGCTGACCGTATGGAGCGGCCCCGGGATAAGCCTGGCCTTGGCCAGGCGCGAACGCACTCGACCGGTTCAGCACCGGGTTACTGCTCTGCATGTCATCCTCCTGGTGACCCACAGTCGGGGTCGTACGGCGATAGTACGGTCCCACCCTTAACAAGACCTGAGGAACAACCCGCCGTTCCCCAACCGAAATCCCCCACCAGCAAACGGTTGCACAACCCAATCGGTTGGCACTTAAAGCGCCTGCGCGTCATAGCGCGCGGGATTCGTGGATCTGGTGGGCGTGGGTGGCGGACCATTCGGCGAGGGCGGTGGTCAGGCGGCCGGCTTCGACGCCCAGCGGGGTGAGGGCGTACTCGACGCGGACGGGGACGGCGGGGTAGAGGGTGCGGGTGATGAGGCCGTCGCGTTCGAGGGCGCAGGGTCTGCGTGAGCATCTTCTGGGTGACGCCGTCGAGGAGGCGGCGGAGTTCGTTGAAGCGCAGCGGGCGGTCGAAGCGGCGCAGCGCGCCGAGGACGTAGAGAGCCCGCTTGTATGCCCCGAAGGCGCACGAGCTCAGCGAGTCCGGTCGTGTCGCCGGGAAGATGGTGCTCACCCTCTAGCTCAGAGGTGCGGATACAACGGTTCCTGGGAGGACAGAGCGGCACCGACCTGGTCAGCCAGGGCGACGGCAACCAGCCGCTGCTCGAGGTCCGGCCGGGTGATCCGCGCCGCGGCGGTGAGTAGGAACCGACCGCGGACGGTGCCGGCGTGCTGGACGAGCAACTCGATCTCGGCGTCCGTCGGCAGGCCGTCGCGTTCGACCTTGAGCACCTGTCCGTCGCGCGTCACAGACCCGTCGGCGTTCAACCGAGGGGCCTGCATTTGCTTGTCCCCGGCAACGAATTTGGCCCCGTCGATCCCCAGTACGACGGTCAGTTCGAACCGCACCCGGTCGATCAGCTCGTCGGTGGATCCACCGGCGGCGACCGCCTGCGAGGTCGTGATCACCCCGTCGAGATAACCGCGGTGGCGCGACGCCCGCGCTTGTTGCCGACGGCCCCAGATCGCGATCTCGGTGACCGCGGCGCCGATCACCACCAGCAGGATGGTGGTTTCGATGTCGTCGCGGTGCTCGATCTCGAACCGGTAGTACGGCACGGTAAGGAAGAAGTCGAACCAGACCGCGCTCGACACCGCCGCCAGGATGCCGGCCGGCCGCACCCCGAAGGCGGCGACCGCGACGACCACCACAACCAGCAGCAAGGCCAGATTCGCGTTGTCGAAGTTGTCCCGGAACGGGATCAGCAGCGCACACACCGCCGGGGGCGCAAGCACCGACGCGGCCAGCACGGGATTGCGGTAACTCTCCACCGTCCTATTGACCCTCGCCCAACCGCGGCAAATCAATGTTTCTCACAAAGCCTTAGCGCCCCGTAGCCCAAGGCGACCGCGTCACCCACCGGCTGTACGACGTACTGCCCGACTAAGCGTTGCCGCCTCGTAGGGCGTCGGAGCCGATGAAGGTGAACATGCGTTGGCCTGGGATCAGGGGTTGCGTTTGGGCGGCGAAGCGGTGGGTACCTACGCCGAAGCCGGCGTCTGGGGGTGAGAGGTAGACGCGGTCGAAGCCGCGGTCCTCGAACCAGCGGCAGATCGACGGGACTCGGTCGGGTTCGCCGCGGTGGCGGGTCCAGATGAGCGTGGCGCCGGTCTTGGAGAGTTGGGGGCAGGTGTCGATAGTGCGTTCGATGTCATCGTCGGTGATGTTGCCGAACACGCCGCACGCCAGGACGATGTCAGCCGGCACCATGCCCTGGTAGTGGTCCGTCAGGGCGGCATCGCCCTCGACCACCTCGACCTGGGTCAGTCCCGCGGACTTGATCGCCTCGCCGGCGATCGCCGTACTGCGTGGATCCAGTTCGACCAGACGGGCCCGTACGTCGTCACGGCGGGGATGGGTCGCCAGGACGCCCAGCAGGTCGCGGCCTTGGCCCGCACACAGACTCACGATCCGGAGCGGACCGGGCGGGCACGCGTCCAGCGCCAGCCGGATCTGCTCCTGGACGACCTTCAGCCGCCGCGCCAAGGGTGAGTCAGGTACGTCGTAGTCGTCGTGCCAGGTGTGCCAGTCCACCTACCGAACTCTAGACGTGGACCGGCGGCGCTTGTTCCAGAAAATGAGATCACGTCCCAGAGGTTTTGTGAAAGTTTTCACGAGCCACTAGCGTTGAAGTAGACATGAAGTCAGAGATCCACTCAGGGAGAGTGAACCGCATGACAGCCCAGGTGCCGCACATCCTCGTCGTCGGAGGCGGCTACGTCGGGATGTACACCGCGTACGGCTTGCGCCGCGCGGCTCGCAAGGGCCGGATCCGGGTGACCGTTGTCGACCCGCGTTCGGTGATGACGTACCAGCCGTTCCTGCCCGAGGCGGCGGCCGGTTCTGTGGAACCGCGGCACGTGGTGGTGCCGCTGCGTAAGACCCTTCGCGGCTGCCGGGTGGTGACCGGGCGTGTCACCGGGATCGACCACGCGAACAAGGTCGCCAAGGTGCTGCCCGAGGAGGGCCCGGAGTACGAGTTGGCGTACGACCAGGTCGTGGTCGCGCTCGGCTCGATCGCCCGGACGCTGCCGATCCCCGGCCTGGCCGAGGAGGCCACCGGGTTCAAGAACGTCGAGGAAGCCATCGCGCTCCGCAACAAGGTGCTCGACCGGCTGGACGTCGCGTCGTCCCAGCCCGACCCGGCCCTACGTAAGTCGGCGCTGACCTTTGTCTTCGTCGGTGGCGGCTACGCCGGTGTGGAGGCCTTCGCGGAGCTGGAGGACATGGCCCGCTACGCCACCCGGTACTACGACAACATCAAGCCCGAGGACATGCGCTGGGTGCTCGTCGAGGCGACCGGCCGGATCCTGCCGGAGGTCGGCGAGGAGCTCGGCAAGTACACCGTCGACCAGCTGCGCAAGCGCAACATGGACATCAAGCTCGAGACCCGGCTGGAGTCCTGCGAGAAGGGTCACGTGATCCTGAGCGACGGCGACGAGTTCGACGCCGACACGATCGTCTGGACCGCCGGCGTGAAGGCGAACCCGGCGCTGGCCGCGACCGACTTCCCGCTGGACGAACGCGGCCGGCTCAAGTGCCTCGCGAACCTGCGGATCGAGGGCGTGAACGACGCCTGGTCCGCCGGTGACAACGCCGCCGTACCTGACCTCACCTCGAAGACCGGTGCGTACTGCGCCCCGAACGCGCAGCACGCGGTCCGTCAGGCGCGCCGCCTGGCCGAGAACATCCTCCTCGTCGTCGACGGCAAGGCGCCGGAGGAGTACGAGCACAAGTACGTCGGTTCCGTCGCGAGCCTCGGCCTGCACAAGGGCGTCGCTCAGCTGTACGGCGTGAAGGTCAAGGGCTGGCCGGCGTGGTTCCTGCACCGGACCTACCACGTCTCCCGCGTCCCCACCCTCAACCGGAAGGCGCGCGTCATCCTCGACTGGACCCTCGCACTGTTCTTCCGTCGCGAGGTCACCTCACTCGGCAGCCTCCAGATGCCCCGCGAGGAGTTCCGCCGCGCAACGGAGTCCTAACCCTTACGTCCGACGAACTGTGGGTCATAGCCCACAGTTCCTCGGACGTTGCATGGTGAGCATGTCCGGATACCGAGGTCATTTCTTGAGCTACCTGGGTCGACGGTAGGTTGCCGGGCATGAGTCAGCTCGCCATCACCGTTATCGGACCCGACCGCCCGGGCATCATCGCGGACGTCACCGAGGCCCTGGTCGGGACCGGGGTCAACCTCGAGGACTCCACGATGACGCTGCTGCGCGGCCACTTCGCGATGGTGATCGTTTGCTCGGGGTCGTTCGAGGAGGTCAAGTCCGCACTCGAGCCGCTGCGCGGGGAGCTGGTGATCACGGTCCGCCGCGTCGGCCCCGAACACGAGCACGCACCGATCGGACCGTCGTACATGCTGAGCGTTCACGGCGCGGACCGGCCGGGGATCGTGGCCACGGTGACCCGGATGATCGCCTCGGCCGGTGGAACGATCACGGACCTGACCACGCGGCTGAGCGGGGAGCTGTACGTGCTGACCGCTGAGGTCGAGCTGCCGCTGACCGCGGAGCTGGAGATGCTGAACCGCGCCCTGGAGATCACCGCCGAGGAGCTCGGCGTCGGCGTCACGCTACGCCCGACCGAGAGCGACGAGCTGTGACCGTGACTGAGCTCAACGACACCCTCGCCGACTGGAGCCCCGCCCAACTCGGCGTCGAGGGCAACGTTCTGGACGTCGTGCGGGCGCCGCACCCGGTCCTCGCCACCGAGGGCGCGACCGTGGATCCGCTCGACCCGGCGATGATCCAGCTGGCGGCGGACCTGGTCGCCACCATGCGGGTGTCACCCGGCTGCGTCGGGCTGGCGGCGCCGCAGGTCGGCGTGGCGGCGCAGATGTTCGCACTCGACGTGTCGAGCCACCCGAAGACGCGGACCTGCCACGGTGTCTTCGTCCTCTGCAACGCGGTTGTGGTCGAGTCCTCCCGCCAGGAGAAGGGCCGGGAGGGCTGCATGTCGGTTCCGGACTTCACCGGCGACGTCAAGCGCGCGACCCGGCTGACGGTGAGCGGTGTTCTCCCCGGTACGACGGCCCCGGTCACCATCATCACGGACGCCTTCGAGGCCCGCGCCTTGCAACACGAGATCGACCACTGCAGCGGCAAGCTCTTCCTCGACCGCGTCGCCGGCGCTCACGCCGTCTATCCCCGCAAGGTCTACAAGTAAGTTGTAGTGTCAGTCCTCGCCGAATTGCCCGGGTGGCGGAACGGCAGACGCAGCGAGCTTAAACCTCGCGGCCTTCACAGGCATACGGGTTCGAATCCCGTCCCGGGCACGCAACGCTCTGACCTGCGAAAGAATTTCTGCCGACCGCCTGTCGGATCTGGTGCGAGGCGTTCGTTGCAGAGGTGAGAGGCGGCCACGGGAAGGCCGCCGAGACAAGGAGTGCTGAGATGACGCGGTACCTGATCTCGTTCGAGAAGGGCGCGATGGACCACATCCCCGAGGAGGACCTCCCCGAGGTGGGCAAGGCCGCGCACGCGGTGTGTCAGGAGGCCAAGGATGCCGGCGTGTTGCGCCTCGCCGGAGGGCTGAGCTACGACGACGGCGACGTGGAGCACGCCGTGGTGGCCGTCGACGGGATGGTCACCGACGGCCCGTACCCGGAGAGCAAGGAACTCATCGGCGGCGTGATGATCGTCGACGTACCCACCCGGGAGGCCGCCCTGGAGTGGGCCGCAAAGATCGCAGTCGCCTGCCGCTGTGCGCAAGATGTCCGCAAGTTCATGTACGACCCGGATCTGATCGAATGAGGTCACGTTGGCGCAGTGCCGGCGAGTGAGCGAGGCGTATGAGGCCACCACCCGGGCCTACTGGGCACGGGTGATGGCCGCCGTCACCCGCGGTTATGGTGTGCCGGCCAACATCGAGCACCAGTCGATGCCATCGAAGCCCGGATGCACTCCTGCCTCGAAGATCATCTCGTCGGTTGCCCAGTCGATCACGATTCTCCCCACGTCGATCCCGACAGCGCCCTGACCTGGAACGGTGTTGTGGAAGTTGAGTGCCACGATCGTGGTCGTCTCGGTGCGGACGTTGTCGAAGAAGATGGTTGGGCCGGAGCCAGTGTTGGTCTTGCCCGTCACCGTGTTGACAAGTTCGCCGCTTCCATGGAAGTACCCACGCACCGTCACCAGGTCGCCATTGGCGTCGTAGAACTCGGTGATCCTCGCCGTCACCTCGAAGTTCACGATGATGTCGAAGCCGTCGCAACTCGTCCAGGGGAGCGTGCCTGAGTCGGAGAAGCTGTCCGTCTTGGGAGGAATCGCCTGAGCCGGGACCGCGATTCCCAGGAACGCCAAGCTGACAATCACGATCAGGACGAGTCGAAGTCGCCGTCTCATCCCGCCGTCCTTCAGGGAGGGGACCGCCAAGCCGGTAATCGCGCGCCTCCATGAACTTCCCCGGCGGTGTGTTTCACTGCCACCTGCGCGTAGTCGGATCATGCTGATGCTGCCCTTCGGTGGTTGTTCCCCAGAGTCGAGGCGGGTCGCTGAGCAATTCGGCGAGCCGTCATGTCGCGCATGTCGAGCTGCGCATCGCCCGGGCCTCAGGGTCGCGCGGCCAGACCGCGATCGCCGCGACCTCGCCTCGGCGGATCGCGGGCCGGGCCGCACCGGCTGATCGCCG
>WNGA01006524.1_pt1 | contig 16593 bp, 21 predicted proteins | sample 5400061 | NCBI WGS metagenome assembly WNGA01 (sample SAMN13153366, study PRJNA577476) | soil metagenome | isolation source: 100 cm soil or saprolite under grassland replicate 2 | place: USA:California | collected 2016-06-15 | reverse complement strand
GTGGGACTGCGTATGTGCGAAGTGGACCGGGAAAGACCTATGCGCAAGTGGCGGTCTTATCTGATGGCGATACGGTCAAAGCCCTGGGGATCAGCTCCAACCAATGGATCAAGATCATCCTGGAAGGCAGCAACGATCCAGCTTGGGTTTCCTATTCGGAAGGCTACATGTCCTGTACCCCCAATATCGATCTCTTTCCCATCGTCAGTCCATAGCAGTGCAAGAGTAGGTGGTCACATCTCATTCCCCAAACTCTGATGGGGCAACACCTACAGGAGTTTGAAGTGCCTGGCATATGCCAGGCACTTTATGAAATGAGAATATCCAATGTCGTATGTCAAACGATGTCGAGCCATTCACTTCTGATAATCTAGGCGCAGGACTTCGATGCAGCTGCGCTGTGTCAATTCTATCGAGCAGAGGACTTGAGATCCGCTTCTGATATCTTGATGTAAAATCCGTTCATCATGCCGATTACGATCTCACTGATCGCAAATCTATTCTTCTTCGGTTTCACTCTTTGGCTGGGAGCCTATCTCCTAGCGCGCAATTCCCGAAACGCGACCGTCCGTCTGACAGGTCTGGGGTTGGTATTCTACGCTCTTGCGCTAGCTCTTGAAGTCATATGGGGACAACAACCCAATGCAATTCTGCTCGTCCCTGCCTTGTGCTGGATCGGAGCAGCGTTGCATCTTATGCCCGATGATGCCTCGTGGCGGCAACCCATTATTCATGGTTGGAGGCTGGCGGTAATCCCAATTTTCATTTTAACCCTTCTCAATGTGTGGTTCTCTTTGATCGCCATTTCTGCCCTGCTGGCCTGTGTTCTACTGATTGCTTCATTCAAGCGACAGATATATTTTAAAAACGCGAATGCGATCCTTACTGTAATTGGGCTGTTTTTTTCACTTAGTACGGGTTTGCTTGTCCTGCCTTTGAATTGGTTCCCGCGCTCTTGGATGATCCCGGCCTTGGGGCTTGACCTAATCCTGCTTGGCATCGCCATTACTCTTTGGGACGCGTTCGACCAGGGCGAATTGATTCGGTTGCATATTGCCCGTTCGCTCGTTTCGTCACTCTATTACGCTGGTGCGCTGGCCGCGCTTGTAATTCTCGCAATTGTTATTGATAGGGAAATGACGCTCGGCAAACTGATCGCCCTGGTATCAGTGATTGCCTTTGGGATTCTCACTCAGACATTTTCAAACTCGATCCAAACCTTGCTGGATCATGTGACTATGTCGCGCGAGGCCACGCTGAATGACCAGCGCGAGATCCTTCGCCAAACTGCGGATGCGCTCCCGCGACTTTCGGCGCTCGATCCTGTCGAGGTGGACGAAGAAGAGTTCGCGCGTCTCACGCGTCGCGCGATCAGCAATCTCGGTGATCTGCCGAAACTTTCGACCAGTCCATTGACCAATCTACCCATGATCCTTTCACAAAACGCTACAAATCCGCTCGACCGCGCTTATGCGCTGAAATCCTTATTGATAGAAGGCATCCAGCGTCTTAAGCCGCAAGGCGGCGAAAAATTCGGCGTCACGGATGAATGGCGTTATTACAATGCGCTCTATTTTCCCTATGTCATAGGAATCAAACCATACACTCGCCGCGTAGACAAGGAATTCCTTGATGAGACTTCCCGTCAGGCACTGGAATGGTTTCAAACATCCGTTCCCGAGCGCACCTTGCATAATTGGCAAAACACAGCCGCCAAACTGGTTGCCGATGATTTAAGAAATAAAAAGTAAAACTGGCAGTACTTGGCAGTATTTTTTCTGGACTTGGCAGTCCTGTTTGCCATATATTGGGGGCATGAGAAGAGAGTATGAATCTTATTGATTTTTTCATAGGCTTGACTTTAATGAACGCCATGCCTCATTTTGTTTTGGGGATATGGAAAGCCCGCATGCTCAGCGTCTTCGGTTTCGGAAACACCAAAAACATCCTATATGGGATTTTGAATTTCATCATTTCGATTGGCCTATTTCTCTACCAGTATGGGGCCAAACAACTTATGGAAAGCGGAATCTATACCGGAGCGCTCGCAATACTCATTATCTATTTCCTAACAGGATGGTTTTGGTACTCGATTTTTCACAAGAAATACTACGAAATTCCGAGAATTCAATAAGGAAAAGGAGATGCCCCATGAAGACATCAGTGAATCAAACTGTCATTCGGCGGATTCTATATGGCAATGCCTTATTCTCTGGCGTTAGCGGATTGCTTTTCATATTTGCTTCAAGCCCAATTGCAGAATTTATTGGACTGGACTCATCCCTTGCTATTCTTATCATCGGCATTGGGCTTGCAGGATATGCGGCATTGATTTACGCCAACGCCTCCCGTGCGGAGATATCTTCCTCCTTTGTTCTCTTCGCCGTCATCGGCGATTCGACCTGGGTACTGCTAAGCATCGTATTATTGCTAACAGGCTGGGTCACATTTTCCGCGGAAGGCAAATGGGCGGTTGGCATTATCGCCGCCATGGTAGACGTCTTTGCGACTCTTCAACTCATCGAGTGGCGGAAAATGTAATTGCTCTACTTAAAATAAAGCCTTTTAGATTCGAGTGCTGTGCAAAAGTCTCCTCAGCGACTAGGGCTCGATTTCTTCCTTGGCGAGTAACGCTAACACTTGATCACGTGTTGGTAGTCCTGCTTGTGCGCCGACTTTGGTTGTCTTGAGTGCAGCTGCCGCACTTGCCCACGCGCCAGCCTGCTGCCACGAGCGTTCCTCAAGCAACCCAACTGCCAGTGCCGCGGCAAACGCATCCCCAGCTCCCGTCGCATCAATGCTTTGTATTGGTATTTTGGGGAACCAATACTCGCCCTCCGTGGTGACGATCAAGTTTCCCTCATCCCCAGCTTGCACCGCCACCGCTCCCACTCCCCGCTCGAGCAGGCGTTTCGCCGCATCCCGCGCCGAGTCGCGATCTCGCACTTGGATACCTGTGAGTGCTTCAGCCTCCCGCGCATTCGGCTTGATCAAACTCACCACACGCAGCAACTCATCGGGTAGTGAGATCGGCGGTGAAGGATCGAGAACTACTTTTGCCCCTGCTTGACGTGCAAGCCGCGCTGCCAGCATCAGAGCTTCTAATGGCACTTCAAGTTGGGTAAGCAGAATCCGGGCGGACTGGATCATGGTCGCCGCAGCACGAATTTGCTCGATGCTGAACTGAAGGTTGGCTCCAGGTGCGGTGAGGATCTCTTTCTCACCCCCTTCCCCGACCAGAATTAGCGCGACACCCGTCTGTTCCCTTTCATCCTCGACAATATATTCAGTATCGACTTTTTCATCCTTGAGTCGTTCTAAGATTGTTTTTCCCCGCTCGTCCACTCCGACGCGCGCCACCAGCGCTACACGTGCGCCTAGCCGTGCCACTGCCACCGCCTGGTTCGCGCCCTTGCCACCCGGCGCCTCCTGAAATAGATCACCCATCACAGTTTCTCCAGGTTTAGGCAACGCACGGCCACGCACGAGGTAGTCCATGTTCGCCCCACCAACAACCACAATATCCCAAGTATTCTTGTGAGTCACAAATTTCTATAAATCGCGCAACAGCGTTATTACGGATTATTTTGCCTTGACGGTGATCGTCTTGGGTTTGACCTCTTCCGATTTCGGCAAGGTGATGGTCAGAATCCCGTTCTCGAAATCGGCTTTCGCTTTATCAGAGATCACACCCGTGGGAAGCATCACTGAACGTTCAAATGCACCCCAACGATGCTCACGGATGTGCCAGGATTTGTCCTGCCTCTCTTCTTCATGCTTTGTTTCACCTTTGATAGTTAGGATGTCGCCGGTAACGTTGATCTGCACCTCATCGGCTTTGATGCCCGGCAGAGCAGCCTGCACGACAACTTCATTGTCGGTCTGGTACATGTCAACTGCCGGCGAAGACCGGCCACCATCCCGAATAAGAGAGAACGGACGCGTCAACGCGTCATCGAAAAGACGATCCATTGCCTCCCGCAAGGTCATCATCTCACGAGCGGGTTCCCAACGAGTTAGGTTAGACATACCAACCTCCTTCCTTAAATATGGTTATTTTTTATAGTACACCTTAATATCGCAAGTTCTATTAAACCAACCTAAGCCCAGTATAAAAAATCTGTCAGAGATTATGCCACTCATGGGGGAAATTCCTGATGGAAATTTAAGTGATCCCCCCATGTTCTTGCACAATAACCTCGAATAAAATTACTCTTCCGCAATGTGCAATAGCAAATGTTAGCGTCTGGTTACTATTCTTTCTGAAAGGAGTAAGCTGATGGCAGTAAGAATTAGAACCGATGAGTCCATTGCAAAAGATGTCGTCGACTCTCTGTATTGGGATTCTCGAGTAGATGCATCCAAGGTATCCGTAAAGGTCGATAACGGGATTGTGACGTTGTCTGGCACTGTCCCAACTTCTTCATCCAGGGCGGCTGCGTCAGAGGACGCCTGGGTAATCACAGGGGTACGCGAGGTTAACAACAAAATCAAGGTAGATTATCTAATGGAAGCCCCTTCTGACAACAATATTGCCTCAAACATCAAAGATCGATTTGATTGGGACGATGACCTCTTTCCCTATGATATTCAGGTCAACGTAGTAGCGGGCTGGGTGACTTTGGAAAGCACGGTTGACACATTCTGGAAGAAGGTTCGAGCGGAAGACTTGGCTTTTAGCACGCGGGGAGTAGTTGGAGTGACGAATAAGATCGCGGTCGTTCCCACACAAACGATCGCGGATGAGAGCCTGGCCGAGGATCTTATCAACGCCCTTGACCGAAATGTTAATGTGAATGTAGATGACATCAATGTGACCGTGGAGAATGGAACAGTCACCCTCACTGGCACGGTACCTGGTTGGTCAGCGAAACGAGCAGCTTACGATACCGCCCGATATACACTGGGTGTCAAGGAAGTCAAAGATCGGGTAACCGTAAGACTTCTTGAGGAAACGTTACAAGGGTAGCAATCTCAGGAATCTGCTTAGAAAGGCAAGGAGACTCCTCCTTGAGGGGTCTCCCCCAGGAATTTCATCGAGATAACTTTGTTCAGATAGGTTTGTTGCGTAAGGAGATACAAGAATGGTTAAGATCGAAGACACGGTTTTCTGTGATGGCTGTGGAGTTGAAATCCTTTTAGCACCTGTCATCAAGAATGATCAGGAATATTGCTGCGAGGACTGCGCGCAAGGTTATGAATGCAAGTGTGGCGAACGAATGGAGCTAGATGAAGAGGGAAGAAATGATCGTGGCACCGATATCGCTACCCGCGGGGTGGCCTGAGGAATTGATCATCTTTACGCCCCGGTGATTATGATAGCAAGGAACAAATCTATCTCAAAGTGAGTGTCGTATGACAGAGCGTGTGATTGTTCGACAAAATAACCTGTTCGAAACCGAATTCCTTTCAGTAGATCCCCATCAACCCGAATCTGAGGAATTCAAGTCAGTAGAGCATATTCACCAGCTGACTCCCCATGGATTGCTGCTGGCTGGTCTTGGCGGCTGTACCGCCATCATCCTACATACTTATGCTCAAAATCACGGTTTAAATCTGAGAGAGGTTGAGTTGCGCCTGACCTACAACGAGGCGTTCAAGGAAAATTCTGAGGAGATTGACCATTACCTGGAACAGATTGAAGAGGAGATTATCCTTTCTAGCGAGCTAGATGAACACGAGCGAAATAAACTCTTTCTGATCGCAAAACAGTGCTCTATCCATAGGATGATCGAGGCTGGTATTCATGTTGATTCCAGGTTGGTGGAACCGGAAGCTGAGGGAAAGTGAATTCTACCAGTACCGAATCAGGCTCGATCATCAAGGTCTCAGGAATGCCAAAGGGGATCGAGAACTCGCGAGGCAGATTGCTCATCGCGAGTTGCCGTTCGGGTGCAGACATGGCGGCTCGCGTCGTCGAGAGACTCAGGAAACTACGGATAGAGAGCGGGGCGGAAGATGATCTCGTCTATCTGGAGAATGTGGATGGCCAATTCTCAGATTCAGAAACTTTCGCGCGCCTAAGCCAGGATGTGAGCGGTGGTGACATTTATCTGTTCCAGGCGCTCTTGGATCCAAGCTCTGGACGGAGCGTAGACCAAAACTACATGGCCTTCTTGATTGCCATCCGGGCCTTCCGAGAATGGGGCGCAAACCATGTGACCGGAATCCTCCCTTACTTAGCCTATGCGCGCCAGGACAAACCTACCCTCTATGAACGAGAACCGGCAACGGCCAATCTAATGGCGGATATTAGCATTGCCGCAGGGATTGATCGCCTAGTGATCTGGCATCCGCACAGCCCACAGATCCAGGGCTTTTACAACTCTGTACCTGTCCTCAAGCTGGAGGCTCTATCCTTGTTCATCGAGGTGTTTGGCCGTTTTAAAGATCGCGAAGATGTGATCGTCGTCGCTCCAGACGCCGGCGCCTCGAAGTTCGTGACTAGGATTGGTAGAGAACTCAACTTGAACGCTGCCATTGCCTCGAAGTATCGCCCGCGCCCCGAAGAAGCTACGATCCAAGAGGTGATTGGCGATTTCAGCGGAAAAAGGATCGCCATTGTGTTGGATGACATGATCAGCAGTGGTGGAACAGTGCATGCTTTGATAAAAGAATTGGTCGCGAAGAAAAGGATTGAGGAAGTGTACTTGGGCGTCTCGCATAATCTGTGTATGAAGTCAGCTCATGAGCGGCTTCTGGATTTGATTAAAAACGACGGATTGAAAGAGGTGATTATCACGAATAGTATTCCGCAAACAGAGATCTTCCGGAAGATAACCAACCTTTCGATTAGAGATATATCCGGTGTATTCAGCCAGGTCATCTGGCAGGTCCATCATAACTTGCCAGTAAGCGAGTTATTTTACAAGCCAGCCTAAGAATCTTGAAAGAAATGATTCAGAGCAGAGAGTTGAAGCTTTTGCTGTCCGGTGACGCGATGCTCGGCCGGAAGGTGAATGAAGTAATTCACCAGACTGGGCCCAGTTATCCGCTGGAGCCTTTAACACCATTGACTCGCGCCGCGGATCTTTTCTTCACCAACCTCGAATGTGCTATTTCTCCTCAGGATAAGATTTATTCCGGTCGGCCAAAGGCTTTCTATTTACGTGCCGATCCGGTCGCGGCAGAAACATTATCTAATGCAGACGTAGATCTGGTCTCGCTTGCCAACAACCATGCCCTGGATGCCAATTTTGCCGGACTCCTCGACACCCTGGCAATTTTGGACAAGGCAGGGATTCGCCATGTCGGCGCGGGTGAGGATCTGGCAGAAGCCAGCCGGCCAGTTCGATTTGAAGTGAAAGGGATGAAGATCGGCGTACTCGCTTACTGCGATCACCAGCCGGATTTTGCGGCAGGCGTGCACCGCCCTGACATTCGTTACGTGGATCTTGCTGACTCTGCAACACTGGATCTGTTGTTCAAAGAGGTAGCTGATCTAGCCGCCCAGGTAGATCATGTTGTTGTCGCTTTTCATTGGCTCCCCAACTGGATTTCCCACATCCCACCCTTTTATCGTTCTCTGGCGCGAGATTTGGTTTCATCTGGCGCAAGGTTGATCTGGGGCCACAGCCCACACCATTTCCAAGGAGTGGAATGGATCGATCAGAGCTTGGTGATTTATTCAAGTGGCGGCTTGGTGGATGATTATGCACTTGAGCCAAACTTCCGAAACGATCGCGAACTCTTGTTTCAGGTGACTCTCAGCCCGCTTGGTGTTGAGCAGATCACGGTTTTTCCAATTGAGTTGGATTTCGCTCGAACCTATCCCACAAGAACCGAAGCGCGCGAGTGGATTATTTGGCGACTCAAACAGATGTGCGCCGAGGTGGGCAGCCGTGTGGAAACAGATGGTAAATGGGTAGAGATCCTGCCGATGGAGGTTCCAGTAGAACTGGAAAAGGAGTGAGAAAGAAAATGACAAATGCTATACCAACTGAAATTGACAAGCGCAGCAGTCCTGTGGATGTGGATAAAGAGACCGTACGCGTCATGGTGAAAGCCGGAGCGCAACTTGTGGAAGTTCTCTCAAAAGAGCAGTATGAGAATGCTCACCTGGCTGGTGCCATCAATATCCCACTCGATACGATTGACCGGCAAACGACTGAGGAACTTAAGTCGGATGAACCCGTCATCGTCTATTGTAATGATTATCAGTGAGACACGAGCGCACGAGCCGCGTGGCGGCTCATCAGCTTGGGGTTCACCCGCGTCTTCCGTTACACACCTGGCAAAAAGGACTGGATGGCGAATGGCTTACCCATTGAAGGAGAAGAAGCCCTTATTCAGCGCGCCGGCGACTTTGCCCGCTTGGATGTGCCCACTTGTAGCTTGACCGAACGAATAGGAGAAGTGAAAGAGCGCATCCAAAAAGCGGGATGGGATTCTTGTGTCGTTACCTACGAGGATCGAGTCGTCCTCGGTCTGCTCCGCCCCGAAGCGTTGAACGTCAATCCTCAAGATACGGCGGAACAGGCGATGGAAAGTGGCACGCGGACATATCGTCTGAATGTGCCTCTTGAAAAGCCAATGCAATATATGCAGAAAATGGTCGTCGATAGCGTTGTGGTCTCCACTTCTGACGGAAAATTGTTTGGGGTGTTGAAACGAGAAGATGTGGAGAAAGCTTTGGCTGGGCGGCTAGGAGTAGAATGATGGCTCGGTTAACCTTGTGAAGCGTCCTTCGGACAGCCTTCACAAGGTTCGAAGAGCGATAGGAGATTGAATGCAATTTGACGATTTTATCCATCGAGTGCAAGAACAGGCTAGGTTGGGTACGCGTGATGAGGCCATCTCAATTACGAAAGCCGTGCTGGAAACGCTGGGAGAACGGCTGGATCGCAAAGTTAGGAATGGACTCGAATCGCAGATTCCCAATGAGTTGAAAGACTTTCTTCTGGCAAGGGAAGAAGATGCCGATCGCTACAATTTGCGGGAGTTCTATAACCGAGTGGGAGCGCGGGCAGATTTGAAGTATCAAGGTGCCGTGGAACGTACGCGGCAGGTGTTCTCCGTGCTTCGGGAGGCTATTCCCGAAGGAGAAATACAAGATATTTTAGAAAGCCTGCCCAGCGAATATGAGGCACTATTTGAAAAGGAAATTCCAAACCGTTGACGGCAAGTTAAATCTGCTGCCCGCTGTTTTATTTCGGCTGGTAGCGCTAATGAGAATATTTAGAGAATGCAGGAGATGAATAATGGCACGAGTAGCAATTAATGGGTTCGGCCGCATTGGTCGGGCAATCTTTAAGATTATGCTCGACACACCCGGACTTGAAATTGCGGGACTGAACGATATTGTCCCACCGGATAATCTAGCCTACCTGCTCAAATACGACACGGTCTATGGACGTTATGAGAAAGCGATTGATAACACAGAGCATAGTCTGATCGTGGATGGCAAGGAATATCCCGTTTATGACATCAAAGATCCCTCTCAACTCCCCTGGGAAGAGTTGGGCGTAGATATTGCTATCGAAAGTACGGGAGTTTTCACCAAAACCGAAGACCTAAAGAAACATATCGAAGCGGGGGCGAAATACGTGATTCTATCCGCTCCGGTAAAAGGAGATGAGATTGGCACAGTCGTCCATGGCGTCAACAAACCTGGCGAACCGGCCCAAATCATTTCTTGTGCAAGCTGTACAACCAATGCGATTACACCACCCATGGAGATCATGAACCGCCGCATTGGAGTGAAAAAAGCTTTGATGACGGCGGTTCATGCCTACACTTCTTCGCAACAGCTTGTCGATTCGCCGAGCAAGAAATTTCGGAGAGGCCGGGCAGCCGCAGCAAATTTCGTTCCTACCTCGACCGGCGCCGCGCTCGCCACCACGAAAGCTTTGCCCGAGCTGGAGGGGAAATTCGATGGTGTAGCTATTCGCGCCCCGGTCACTGTCGGTTCGATCGCTGACATCGTCTTTCTTGCCGCGCGACCAACTTCTGTTGAGGAAGTTAACCAGATTTTTTGGGAAGAAGCGCAGAGCGACCGTTATGTTGGAATCCTGGGAGTCAGCGATGAACCTCTGGTCTCCTCTGACATTATCAAAGATTCCCGCGCCGCGATCATCGATCTGGGACTCACCCAGGTCATTGATGGCGATCTGGTGAAGATTATGAGTTGGTATGATAACGAATGGGGATATAGCAGCCAGTTGGTCAGAGAGGCAGCCAGGATTGCACGCGAAGTAGAGAATCTCCGGCAAGCTTGAAAGGATACAATCACGACTGGTAAGCCGGTAGACGCTCAAGAAGTCGAGATGGAACTGCCAGATTCACTTTATTTTCTTCAACAGATCTGATCCAGTGAGCTGGGACAAGCTTCCGCTCTTTGAACACTAGACCCTCGGAGATTAGAAAATGGGTGGCCTTATTCGATTCAGCGTTGACAAATAAACGTTCAACATCGCCAACGTGCTCACCATCGGAGCTAATGACATCGGCTCCCTCTTTTAAAGGTATTGTATCTGCTGGGATATTCCGTGTCGTCTCGACCGGTGGCCAACCATAATATCCTGGTCCGAACGCCGGGTAGCCGATATACCCAGAAGGTGGGTACCAATAATAAGCCGGTGCATACCGGTAAGTGGAAGGACCGGTTGAGCTGATATCTTTCTCGGTGACCTCGACAAAGTGTGTTTCCTCAAAAGGTGGCAATTGATCGGGATCGTCGATCTTTTGATTCAATTCAACTCGCTCTTCCGTTGCGGTACTGACCATCGCAATGGGCACAACTTTATCCTCCGGTAAGAGCCAACCTTTCTGGACAACGATATGAGTGACTTCATTTGTGGCTGGGTCCAGGACAAAACGGTTGATCTTGCCCACCTCCTCCCCGCTGAGGGTAAAGACACTGGTTCCTTCTTTTAGTTCCATTTCTAAACTCCTATCTTCCTATATAGGTCAACTGCCCATCATTTCGGATCGCACCTGCAGCCAGCGCAGGATATCTCTCCGCCGGAGCATTCCGATTAGCTTGCCGTTTTGCACCACCGGGATTTGGCGCATTTCCTTGTTCGCCAACTTTTGGAAGGCGTCCATCGCATCTTCACGCGGTGTCACCACGTCCAAATCTTTTTCTGGCACCATAACTTGTCGAACAGTTGTTGTGTCCCAGGCGGAGCGTTCGACACCACGCAGGTTTTCGACATAAACCACCCCCAACAGACGGTCGCTCTCTACCACTGGGAATGCCCGGTCATCTCCCTGCATTACGTGATCGTATACTAGCGTACTGATTGGAAGATCGGGCGAAACTGCCGGCGCGGGTTCGCGCATCAGACGAGTGATTGGAACTCCCTCCAGCATATCCTCGACCACAACTTGCTGGTAACTTTGGGAAGCCGCGTTGACCAGGAACCATCCGATAAATGCAAACCAGATGCCATTCGTGATCCCGGTCCCCAAAATGGGAAGATTCGCTCCAAAGACCATCGCAATCCCCGCTAGAATCATGAGCCAGCCAATTCCTTGTCCGAGAGCGGTAGCCCAACGCGTTGCCCTGCGGAAGTTGTCCATCGTCGCCCATAGCATCGATCGAAGGATTCGTCCGCCATCCAGAGGAAACCCAGGGATCAGATTGAATAAGCCGATCAGAATATTGATTGGACCTAGCCAGAGCAGCATTGTGGATAGAGGATCCAGACCGCGCAACAATTGCATGAGGTTATTCAGTGCAGTAGCCATCTCAGGCACATTTTGTCTTCCAAGCCAGATGAAACCGGCACCAAGCAGGATGCTCGTTAATGGCCCAACAATCGCCATTAAGAATTCTGTCCCTGGTGAGGGAGGCTCACGTTCAATGTTTGAAACACCTCCAAAAAAGAATAGTGTGATCCTGCGCACGGGCAGACCGCGCGCCTTAGCCACCAGCGAGTGAGCCAACTCATGCAGGAGAATAGAGAAGAAAAACAACAGGGAAGCTGCAACACCTACAGCAATATTCAGACCCAGCCCCCAATCCGGGTGGAGAGACGGAAAAACGGCTCCAGCCAAATTCCAGGTGACGAGCAGAAAGATAAAGATCCAGCTCCAGTCGACATGGATGTTGATCCCGAAAATCCTTCCGATTTTAAAACCGCTACGCATTTTTACCTCCGAATTGTTTGAATGCAGATTTGGTATTCAATCAAAAAATAATACGGCAGACACAAGTTATGCCTGCCGTCACTGATTTTGATGTTTTCTCTCGATTCCTCGGTTGGAGGACTTTGTACTATTGACAATAGTACGTCAGATGTCCTAGAAGAATGGGCCTTTTATTTTTGGTCTCCTGATGGTCGAACATTGGCTGACAAATGTATCTAACCACTCAAGAAAGATCTGGCGGACAGGTACTACTGTATCTTCAAATTTACAACTACCGCTTGTCTCACGCATAACATGCGTAAGTAAACTTTTTGAATGGATTTGCAGGCTGAAATTCAAATTTCAAGTTTAGATACGCCAGAGGCGTGCGGCACTCTGTAAATTATAGGCATATTTATGCAACTCTCAATGGGGAAAAGCTCCAGGATGAGGGATGGAAAACCCTGCCTCCCGCTCACTCAGGACTGCTACGCTCGTCCACGGGACTGCGACGCGTGTAGTGTTTCTGCTCTGTTTTGTTGAACGCCTGGACTTTCTCTGCCAATTCCCTAAGCCTGGCCTGAATTGCGAAATTGACCGTATTCTCGGGGTACTTACCTTCTGTATTGCGTTCACCGGCTTCGACCTCTGTCAGCAACTCAATTCCTTCGTCAATGGTGGAAACAGGATAAATGTGGAATTTCCCTTTCCTGACAGTTTCAACGACCTCTTCGCGCAGCATCAGATGCTTAACGTTGCTATCCGGGATAATGACTCCCTGTTTCCCGGTGAGACCTTTTGATTTGCAGACCACGAAGAACCCTAACCCTTCGATTTTCTCATTCACCCCTCCAATCGCCTGGACTTGTCCGCGCTGGTTTAGTACTGCTTACACATTGAAAATGTTTGAGGTATTGGACAAAACAAAAGTCCAATTGATCTCAAAGTTTGAACTGATTGAACGTATTTTCCGTATTAGATACCTTGCCCCCGTAGTGGCGCCAAGGCGCCATAACAGACTTCGAATCTTGGGCAGGCAATTTTTTTATGCCTATATATGGATAATATGTTACCTTATCTTACAACAATTAATCCGTGAAGTTGATCCGAGTATTTTTCGACGTTTATCTTACGCCAAAACATAATAGAGTTTTTTTCAAATAGTACGAGCCCATTGTTTCTCTGCTCTACAATTTACTTTCCCTTGTATGAAAAGAATCAGACAGTTCAAGAGTCAAAGCTGCCGACCAAGAGAAGTCCTCGGATCCACAACCGGAGCCATCGCGTGTATCATAGTATTCTCGAAAACCAGAAGCTTCAATAAGCCCAAGGGTATCCTTCCGGATGACATCAGCCAGATCTTCATAACCATAACGACGCAAGCCTTCTACTATGAACCAGTTCATGATAATCCACACTGGCCCGCGCCAGTAGCGGCGCGGCTCCCAAGCTGGTTCAGACTTGGCTGTGGCAGTGACCCAATGGCGGACATCGCCATCCGGCGCGTACTCATCTGGATTAAGCAGGTGTTCTGCGACCAAGCGCTGCGATTGCTCTGCTGAGGACAGCCCGGCGAACAAAGGCAGGAAGGTTGAGGCAGTATTGACCTGGATCTTCTTACCTGATCGCAAGTCATAGTCGTAATAAAGGCCAATGTTTTCATCCCAGAAGCGAGCGTTGAAACTCAATTGCATACGGTTTAGCCAACTATCAATCTCATTGGTTGGCTGGCCAAGGCTGATCGCCAATGCACGCAAATCTTCATCGGCGCGGAAGAGAATGGCGTTGAAAAGAATATCCTGAACCAGGAATGGCGAATGCATCAACAACTCGTCCGGTGCATAGCGCAGCTTGCGAAAGACATCGATTAGATAAATAAACCGTTCATACTCGGATCGATTCGGGCGTTCAATTGCCGGCACATATTTTGTATCCCCTCGTTGAAACTCTGGAAGGGCTTCGGGCTGTATCGCATCCAGGAGATGTAGCCAGCGCGGTGAATCGTCTGTCCCAGATTCCCAGGGATGGATGATGCAGGCCAACGCGCTTCCATCTGCATCGCGGGCAGTGTGCAGCCAGCGGTGCCAACGCAGCAGGGACGGGTAGACTTCCCCGATAAAATCGGGAATGGTCAGGTGGGTATGGATTTGCCTAACCACTGTGGCGAGTAGTGGAGGCTGTGTGATGCCCGTCGTCGGGACAGGCGGAGCGCTGGGACTGTTTTCGATTTGCCAGAACCGGGGATCAGGGAAGTAGTCGGATGGCGTGGAATGATAGACAACGGAAGGCAGCATACCATCCTGCCACTGCCCGCTCAGGAGCGCGCGGATTTCCATTTGTGCACGCGGCAGGTCAAAGTGAGAGAGCCCGAGCGCGATCAGGGCTGAATCCCAGTTCCATTGGTGAGGGTATTGGTGCGGCCCGGGTTTGGTGAAGACCCCGGTATCGTTGCCTCTTAACACGGAGATCGCACGATCAATCAACGAGGTTGTAGCCACGTTTACGCGGGATATAATACTTTGCCACTGTTATGGTCGACCCAGCGGATCTTGTCCGCTGGGAAGCGCAACCAGATATCTGCCCCTGGTGGGACGCGGAATGTGGGATGAGTGGCTACCTTAACCAAATCATCTCCGATCTTCACGGTGAGAAGATTCTGTGATCCCAAGGGCTCTACAACCAGCACCTCCACCTGCAGCGCATCTTTGGTAGGCTTGGAAAGCGTTTCCATATTTTCGGCTCGAATGCCCATGAGGATGGGTTCGCCCTCATAGGACTTCAGCAGTGGCTGCATCATATCTGTCGGGATCAGATTGAAGTCACCAACACGGACTTGTACATGGCCATTCTGGCGTTGAACTTGTCCTTGCATGAAATTCATCGGCGGATTGCCAATAAATCCACCCACAAAGCGGTTGGTAGGCAGATCGTAAACGGTATCTGGTTTGTCGTATTGCTGGATCTGCCCAGCCTTCATCACAGCGATGTGGTCTCCCATGCTCAGCGCTTCGATTTGGTCATGTGTCACATAGATCGTCGTCGCTTTGATCTCCTGCAGCAGCCGCTTGAGTTCCGCGCGCATCTCCAAACGCAGCAACGCATCCAGGTTGCTCAGCGGCTCATCCATGAGGAGCACTTCAGACTTCATGGCGATCGCCCGTGCAACGGCGACGCGCTGGCGCTGACCGCCACTCATCTTGCTGGGATAGCGATCCAGCATATCCTCAATATGAAGTAATGTGGAAGCTTCGCGTACTCTCTTGTCGATCTCGCGTTTGTCGAATTTATTCATCTTCAACCCGAAAGCAACATTATCGTAAACAGTCATGTGCGGGAAAATGGCATAGCTCTGGAAAACCATGGAGATCTTGCGCTCGCGTGGTGGCAGGTACGTGACATCATGTTCGCCAATACTGATGCGCCCCTCGTCAGCCATCCCCAAACCTGCAATCGCGCGTAACAATGTGGTCTTACCACAACCGCTTGGACCCAAGAGCACCACAAATTCCTGATCCTCGACGGTTAAGCTTACGTTATCTACCGCGACAAAACTGTCAAAGCGTTTGGTTACGTTTTCGATTCGAATGTCAGCCATGTTTACCTCTTATTTTGAAATCTGGCCCCACATGTTAAACAAGTAACGCCGGATGAAAAAGATAAAGATCAAGGCCGGTATCATCATAAAAAAGCCACCGGCAAACTGGTAAGGTTCGGAGGACTGATTGAGTGTGACTAGTACTTGGGCGGGCAGTGTGCGATTTTGGATCGTAAGGATAGTGGCAGCGAATACCTCGTTCCAGGACAAGACAAAAGTGAAAATGGCTGAAGCTGCGATACCTGGCATCACCAATGGCAAAACTACATATCGAAAGGCCTGGGCTGGTGAACAGCCAAAGACCATCGCGGCCTCTTCCAGCTCATAAGGGATACTAGAAAAGACACTACTAAGAACCAGAATTGTGGTTGGCAAGGCCAAGGCAGTATGCATTAATGCGAGGCTATATACGCTGTCGTAGATACCCGTTTGGAGGAAGACCACTGCCAATGGAATCGATAAGATAACAATCGGAAATGCCCGCACCGCCAGGATCGCCAGGCGAAAGACGTCCCTGCCACGAAACAGAAAACGAGAGAGGGCGTAACCAGCTGGCGCGGCGATCAGGATGGATAAGACCAAAGTGATCACAGCAACCACGATACTATTCCGCAGGCCAGGAAGAATTCCCTTTGAATTCAGAAAGAACTCCATGGTGGCAGTAGACAAAGGGATAAATGGCAGGATGCTCTTGGGATAGGCTCGCACTTCGTCAGGCGTTGTCAGCGCCATGGAAGTGATGAACAGAATCGGGACGAGCACCCAGAGCGAGATTAAGATGCCAATGAGATAGGTCAAAGCACGGCCAAGGCGTTGGCGTCGCAACATACGCCGGTGGATGGCTTTCACTTCTGGAGAAACCTGGACAACGGGCTTTTGAGCATCCAGTAGGGTAGTCATTCGGCTACCTCCTCTTGAGTCCGTAC
>WNGA01011209.1_pt1 | contig 16598 bp, 15 predicted proteins | sample 5400061 | NCBI WGS metagenome assembly WNGA01 (sample SAMN13153366, study PRJNA577476) | soil metagenome | isolation source: 100 cm soil or saprolite under grassland replicate 2 | place: USA:California | collected 2016-06-15 | reverse complement strand
CGGTGATGAGCACGGTGGGGGGGCCGCCGCCTGTGTTGGGTTTGGTGGTGACCTGCCAGCCTTGGGGGTAGGCGATGGTGTAGGTGGGGCCCTGGTAGGTGGCGAACCCTTGTGGGGGTGCCGCCGGGGCCGCCTGGTCGTTGCCGGAGCCCGACGAGCAGCCCGCCGCGACCACCGCCACCACCAGCGCGGCGGTCACGGGCAGCAGCCCGCGGGTCCGCCGGACGGTGGCCGATCCTCGCAGTCCATCCATGGACGAAACCTCTCCATGTCGCGTGGCGACGGTCGTATCTTTCCCCGCCTGTACGAACCTCCATGCGGAGAAGGTTCATCCCTCGTTGTCGCGCATCGATAACGCCGCCGTCTTCATCCAGTGTCGGGAAGGACGCGATCCGGGCACCTGTCGGTGACGTGAGCAGCACGGACGCACCGGCTGCCGGACGCTGCCGCCCGCGCGGCGCGCAATTTCCGTCGTGCTCCAGGCGACGTATCGGTACCGTTTGCCCGCACGCGCACGCCAGCCTGGGTGGCAGCGTCACCGCGGGTCAATGCGCACCGATGTGCTGCTCGCCTTCGACACGAGCAAGCGCACGCAGGTCGTCCGATTTAGCCGGTTCTACGTTATCGCTCTCTTGGAGGAGTGGGGTAGTGGGGGAGGGGAGCGAGTGAGGAGAGGCGGCCACCGCGGTGCTCGGCCTGAGAGGACTCGGTCCGCGGAGGGCGGCCCGTACCACTCTATGCGGCTCCGAAGGCCAACAGGTTGTTGGGGTTGATGACCTCCGCGCGAAACTGGTCATGGTGGTCGGGCCGTGGGAGTTCCGGGCCGGGCACATCCCCGGGTCCCTCGGCTTTCCCAGCCCGCGGTCGGCGCTTGCTGCGCTCGGCCGGGACGACAAGATCATCCTGTACGCCAACGACCTGATCCGCCGCCGGTCGACAGCAGCGCCGGGCTCGATCAGAGGAGCTTGTCGAGGGTGATCGGCAGCTCTCTGATGCGCTTGCCGGTGGCGTTGAACACCGCGTTGGCGATCGCCGCGGACACACCGGTGATCCCGATCTCGCCGATGCCGTGCGCGCCCCCGGCCGTGTGGTCGTCCGGGATGTCGGTATAGATGATCTCGATGTGGGGCACGTCGAGGTGGACGGGGACGTGGTACTCGGCGAGCGAGGGGTTCATGATGCGCCCGGACCGTTCGTCGAACAGGGTCTCTTCGGTCAAGGCCGCCCCGATACCCATGATGATGCCGCCCCGGAACTGGCTGGTCGCCGTCCTGGCGTTCAGGATCCGGCCGCAGTCGAACGAGCCGAGCCAGCGCGCGACGCGCACCTCGCCGGACGCTTCGTTGACGCGCACCTCGCAGAACTGCATGCCGTAGGAGTGCATCGCGTACTTGATCGTCTCGAACGGCAGGCCGCTGGTGGCTTCTGCCTCGACGAACTCGCGACCGAGACGCTGCAGGATCGCGGCGTACGTCTCGCCCCGGTGCGCGTCGTCGCTGCGGAACAGGCCGCCGTCGCGGGCTTCGAGTTGGTCGAACCTACTGCGCGAGAGTGGTCCATGGGAACCGTTCCCGGCGAGCGACAACACCTCGCGCTGGAGCTTCTCGCACGCATCCCTGAAGGCCTGGAGGAGCGAGACGGTCTGGCTCGAGGCACCGGCGGGCGCGCTCTTCGGCAGGTTCGTGTCGCCGTACTCGAAGGTGACCTTGTCGACGGGCAGTCCAAGCCGCTCCGCCGCGTGCTGGACCTGCACGGTCACGGTCCCCATCCCGTTCTCTTGCGCCGATGTCTGCAAGACCGCCGTCCCGTCAGCGTTGATCCGCACGCGCACGGTGGCCGGGAAGCGGACAACGTGATACTGGGCCGCCGCCATGCCCTGGCCAACGAGCCAGGTCCCATCGCGCTGGCTGCGCGGCGCGCGGGGCTGCCAGCCGAACTTCGTGGCGCCGCGCTGGGAGGCCTCGAGCAAGTGCCGGCTCGAGAACTCCCGGCCGGTGCTCGGCTCCTTCCTGGCTTCGTTGATTCGGCGCAGTGCCAGGGGGTCAACGCCCAGTTCGTGGGCCAGTTCGTCCATCGCCGACTCGAGGGCGAAGGTCCCGACCGAGGGGCCGGGTCCCCGCATGGCCGCGTTGGTCACGGTGTCAAGGTGGACGATCTTCTGGTCGATCAGCAGCGCGTCGGTGGCGTAGAGGTAGCGGGCCGGGGCCCCGAAGGGTTCCGGGAACGCGCCATGGGTGGTGGTCGGGTTGACCCCGGTGTGGATGATCGCGGTGATGCGTCCGTTCCTGTCGGCCCCAATCGCGACGCGCTGCTCAGTCATGCTCCGCCCACCAACCACGTTGAAGACGCCCCTGCGCGACAGGGCCAGATGGACGGGCCGCCCGACCACCCTTGCCGCGGCCGCGCACAGGATGGTGTTGTTCCAGACATTGCCCTTGGATCCGAAGCTGCCCCCAACGTACTTCGAGACCACCCGGACCTTCTTGGGCTCGAGCGAGAACACCGCCGCCATCGTGTCCCTGACCCCGTACACGTATTGCGAGGAGTCGAACAGCGTCACCCCGCCGTTCTCGTCCCAGACGGCAACCGTCGCGTGGGGCTCCAAGGCGTTGTGGTTGTGGCGTGGCGTCCGGTAGATCCGGTCGATCACCACGTCAGCGCCGCTCAGACGCTTCTCGGCCTCGCCGATCTCGACCCTCGGTTCCTCCCCAAGGACGTCTGCGGGCGTCGCGGCCTCGTGCTTGACGGCGTCGAACGAGAGCCTGGGCCGCTCGGCCCGGTAAAGGACGCGAACCAGCGAAGCTCCATGCTCGGCCTGGTCGAGCGTCTCAGCGACGACGACGGCCACGGGCTGGCCGTTCCAATGCACCTTGTTGTCGCCCAGAACCGGCAGATCACTTGCCGCCGTGCCCTTGGGTCGCTCGCCCGAGTTGAACGGCGGGACGATCGGCGGCTGCTGCATCTTGGGCGCGTTCTCATGTGTGATGACGGCGATCACCCCGTCCGCGTTCTCCGCCGCCGCCGTCTCGATCTTCGCGATCGTTCCCTTGGCGATGGTGCTGTGGACCAGCGACGCGTACGCCAGGCGCTCCAACTTGAACTCGGCCGAGAACCGCGCCTCGCCCGTCACCTTTGCCGGTCCATCGACGCGAGGCAGCGGTCGCCCGAGCTGGTCATGCCTGTGTCGCAACGGGTCGGGCGCCTTGTCGGGCAGGTAGCGCGCCGTTTTCTGGATCGCCAGGTACATGAGCCTCGAGAAGGCACTCATCGCGCCCTCCCGTTGCTGGCCAGGTGCTGTAGCACGCTGACGATGGTTCGCCTGGCCAGCTCGATCTTGAAGGCGTTGTGCGCGAATCCCTTGGCGTTTCGCAGCTCTGCTTCCGCCGCGCGCTCGAAGGTGTCTTCGGTCGCCTCGGCGCCCCGCAGGATCCCCTCCGCCTCGTAGGCGCGCCAGGGCTTGTGCGCGACGCCGCCGAGCGCCAGCCGGACGTCCTCGGCGTTGTCGTCCTCGACCTTGAGCGCCGCGGCCACCGAGACGAGCGCGAAGGCGTAGCTGGAGCGGTCGCGCACCTTGCGGTACACCGATCTCCTGGCGAGCGGGAGGGCGGGAAGCTCGACGGCCGTGATGAGCTCGCCCGGTCGGAGGTTGGTGTCGACCTGGGGCGTGTCTCCTGGCAGGCGGTGGAAATCGACCACGGGAACCTGTCGCGGTCCCTCGCTGCCCTCGGTGTGGACGACGGCGTCGGACGCGGCGAGGGCGACGCACATGTCCGACGGGTGGGTTGCGATGCAGTGCTCGGAGGTCCCGAGGACCGCATGCATCCTGTTGAACCCCCCGATGGCGTCGCAGCCCGTTCCCGGCCTTCGCTTGTTGCAGCCGGCCGCGTCGTCGTAGAAGTAGTAGCAGCGGGTGCGCTGCATCAGGTTCCCACCCACGGTCGCGGCGTTGCGGATCTGCGCAGACGCCCCGAAGACGATGGCTTGCGACAGGAAGGGGAAGCGCTCGCGCACCAGGCGGTGGTTGGCGACCTCGGCGTTCTTCGCCGCTGCGCCGATCCTGATGCCGCCCCCGTCGAGCTCCTCGATGCGGTGGGAGAGGTGGGTGACGTCCACGAGCGCGTCAGGTCGTTCGATGCCCTCGCGCATCAGGTCGACGAGGTTCGTGCCACCGCCGAGGTACTTCGCTCCCGGGGTCCGTGACACCAGGTCGATGGCGGCGGCTGCGTTGTCAGCCCTCGCGTAGGCAAAGTCCTTCACCAGGCCGCCTCCCCGTCGAACGTCTGCCGCACCGCCTCGACGATGCCGTTGTAGGCGCCGCAGCGGCAGAGGTTGCCGCTCATCCGCTCCCGGATCTCGCTGGGGGACAGCTCGGCGGGGCCCGCCGTGACGTCCTCAGAGACCGCGCTCGGCATGCCGTTCCGGAACTCTTCCATCATCCCGACCGCCGAGAGAAGCTGGCCCGGCGTGCAGTAGCCGCACTGGAAACCGTCGCGCTCGATGAACGCGGCTTGCAGGGGGTGAAGCTCGCCGTCCTGCGCCAACCCCTCGACTGTGGTGATCTCCCTGTCCTGGTACATCACGGCGAGGGCGAGGCAGGCATTGATCCGCCTGCCGTCCACCAGGACCGTGCAGGCGCCGCAGGCTCCCTGGTTGCAGCCCTTCTTCGTCCCCGTCAACCCCAGGCCCTCACGCAGGGCGTCGAGCAGGGACACCCGCGGCTCGAGCCGCAGGTTGTGGTGCGTCCCGTTGACGCGCAGGCTGATCGTCGTTCCCCCAGCGTCTCTCTGCACGACCCGCTCCTTCTCCGCGCCTCCGGCGGGTGGTCTCGCTCGTCGCAGGCATCGGTGTGCCCTCCTGCTCATCCCGTTGTCTCCTGCGCTCCTCCGGCTGCTGCCGAGAGGCGCGCGGCGGCGCGGGCGTGGATGACTTCCATGGCGAGTGAGGCATGGGCGTAGCCGAGGTAGCCGGCGAGCAGGACCATCAGCGCGGTGAGCGCGTCGTCGTCGAGACCCTGCTGGCGGGCCAGGTCAAGGTGGGCGCCGAGGCGGTCACCAGTGACCCCCTGGGCCACGAGCGCGGTGATGACGGCGATGCTGCGGTCCCGGCCGCTCAGCGCCGGGTCCGCCCAGGCGGCCCCGCCCGCAGCCTGGATCGCCTCGTTGGCGAAGACCGGCCCGACCCGTGACGCGAACGCGGCGGCCACCTGATCCTCCGGCACCCCGAAGATGCGCGCATAGGCGGCGACGCCACGTGCTTGCCGGACGGCCGACGCGGCGTCGGGGTTGGCGCCCATCAGGCCGCGTGCTCCGAGTAGAGGCAGCCCACGCCGCGCTCGATCCATTCCGGTTCAGCCCAGTCCGGATGCCGCTGAATCATCACCGCCCGGACTTCCTCGGCGATCGTCTGCTCGCGCATCCCCGAGTCCCGCCGCCGCCAGGTCTCGTCGCGCAGCTCCTCCAGGTAGTAGCGGACATCCGCCAGGAGCTGAGGGCCGCCGATGTCCCCGTGACCGGGCACCACCACCTGGGGGCGCCCGTCGATGAGCCGCTGCATCACCCCGATCCACCGCAGCCCCGACACATCGGTGTCGTACGGGGGGAACCAGGGGAAAATCGCGAACTGGCCGGTCTCGACCAGATCGCCGGTGAACATCACCCCGGCGTCGGGGACCGTCACCACCTGGTCGCCCTTGGTGTGGGCCCGGCCAGCAGACCGCAGGTGCGCGACCCGGCCGCCGAGGTCAAGCTCGTAGGAGCCGTCGTAGACGACGTCAGGAGCGCCCAGCTCGACGCCCTCCAGCTGGCGGGCTATCCATTCGCCGAGCCCCCGGAACATCTCCAGGTAGCTGGCACCCTTCGCGGCCAGGTCGTCCGCCTGGGCCCGGTTGACCAGGTACGTGGCCTGGCCGGCGAACACCCGCGCCCCGAACGCGTGCTCGGGGTGAAAGTGCGTCGTCGTGAGATAGAGGCGGCGACCCTTGGCGTGGTCGGCGGCGAACTTGAGTACCTTCTCCGCGTTACGGGGTCCCATGCCCGTCTCCACCACCAGGACCGAGTGGGCGCCTCCGATCACCCCGATGTTTGGCACCAGCTGGGCATGGCGGTTCGGCACCACCACCAGGTCAGGGGCGATCTCCTGTTCGCCCGTGATCTCCACCACTCCTGGCTCCGGCTGATCGTACTCAGGCATCAGACGTCTCCTTCGCGTCTAGGCTCGCGCCGCGTCCAGCTGGCATGGGTAACCCTCCCAATGGCGCTGGTTGGCCGGCGTCCCTCACTGCTAGGCGAGGCCGAGCTGCTGCCTCTGCAATGCGGCGTCCCAGAAGGCGGAAATCACGATGAGCTGGTCGCCGTCCCACTTGGTGGTCTGCCCGAACTCGACGTCGAACGCTTTCCTGTCGAGGCGATCACCTTGCCGTCGGGCAGGGTCATCTCCCCGGTGAAGGTCCCGGTGGCGCGGGTGACAACGGTGATCCAGTCGCCGCTTCCGAACTGGATCGGGTACGGGTCGCTGTACACGTGCATGTCGGGAAACATGCGCAACAACTGTTGCATCGCCGCGGCGTGCGCTTCCCGTCCGTAGACCGGTTCTGCGAGCCCGGTGATGTACGCGACCATGTCTGGGTGTGGACCGCGTCCACCGCGGCGAAGTCGCGGGCGTTTACGGCGTCGTCGCCCTTCTTCATGAGCGCGAGCAGGTGTGCGGTCCGGCTGGTGTCGTCGATCGTGGTGGGCATGATGGGCTCCTGTCTAAGCCGGTGACGCGGCAGTCGGCCGGCGGCCGCGCTCGCCACGTTCTGAGACATCATGTCTCACAACGACACTATGTCTCCGACCAAGCTATGAGTCAAGTTGTCTCGTAAACTGGGGGCATGACATCGCCGGCCATCGATCCGCGCGCCGCCCGAAGCCGTGAGGCGATCCTTGCCGCCGCCCACGACCTGCTCGCCCGGGAAGGACCGGGCGCCATCACCCATCAGCGGGTGGCCCAGCAGGCCGGCGTCGGCAGGGCCACGGTCTACCGGCACTGGGCGGCCCCAGAGGACCTGCTCCGCGACGTGCTCTTCTCAGCCGAGCTGCCATTCTTCGCCACCCCCGCCCTGCCCCTGCGGCCCTGGCTGCACGCCGAGCTGCGCCAGCTCGCCGACGAGCTCGCCCTCCCGGCGGTCGCATCGCTCGCCATCGCGCTGATGCAGCAGACCCGGTCGGGCGGCGCCGGCGCCCGTCCGCACCGGCACATCACCGTGATCACCGAGCGGCTCGCCGCCGCGTTCGCGCTCGCCGTTGACGCCGGCGAACTCGACACCGCGCCCGACGCGGCCCTGGCAGCCGCGCACCTGATCGGCCCGCTGGTCTACCGGACCACCCTGCAAGCCGCGGCGGTACCCGACAGCCTGCTAGCCGGGGTCATCGACGGCGTCGCGGACTGGCGGGCACCAGACCCGACGCGATCCCGCCCGGCCTCAGCACCCGGCCAGCCCGCGGGCAGCAACCAGGAGACCAATGCGGTGGCCCAGGCGTGACCGGCCGCGGGACCGCAGCAGGACTGGTGAAGCCCGGGTTCCCCGTCCCGAAAACGGCCGTTTCCGGGACGCCGCCGGAGCGGCCAGGCCAGGCAAACCCGTCCCAGAAACTAGTCCCGAAACCGCGTGTCGCAACGAAGGTATCGGGACGGTATCCGAGACGATCGGCACCATGGCTACCGCGTCCGCGTACGACAACAGCGTCCGCATCGGCTACGCCCGGGTCTCCACCCGGACACAGGAACACCAGGCCCAGCTCGACGCGCTCGCCGCAGCGCACTGCCGAGAGATCGTCGTGGAGACCGCCAGCACCCGCGGCGCCCGGCCGAAGCTGCGCGAGGCGCTGGAGAAGCTGCAGGCCGACGACACCCTGGTGATCTACAAGCCGGACCGGGTCGCCCGCTCCATGAAGGAACTGCTCGTGCTGCTGGAGGACCAGCTGCACGCTCGGGGAATCAACCTCCACATCCTCACTGGCATCTGCACCGGATCCACCGCCCCAACGGCGCCACCATCGCCGACAAGATGCTGTTCATGGTCGCCGCGATGGCCGCCGAGATGGAACGCGATCTGATCCGCGAGCGCGCCCTCGACGGGCTGCGCGCCGCCGAGGCCCACGGCCGGCGTGGCGGCCGCCCGGCCGCTGTCGATGACGACGTGCTGGCTGTCGCCCGCGCCCGGCAGACCCGCGGCGAGTCGGTCACCGCCATCGCCCGGCACCTCAAAATAGGCCGGTCGACGCTGTACCGGGCGCTACAACCGCACGGCGCAGACCCCGCACCGGCCATCGCCGAGCCGGCCCGGTAAGGGACTGGATCAAATGTCACGCCCCCTCGATGAGACGGCGCTGGCCACGCTCAGCGATTCCGACCGTGCGGAAGCACATCGCCGCTGGCTGCTCTTGCGGGCATACCTCGACGACGGTGTCCCGCTGACCCACGTTGCCGCACAATCCGGGATTCCGCACCGGACGTTGCAGCGGTGGCTGGCCCGCTACCGCGCTGGCGGACTGGCTGGCCTGGCCAGGGCCGCGCGCGCCGACCGGGGCCGTTCCCGCTTCCCCGAGCCGTTGCGGCTATTGGTCGAGGGGCTGGCGCTGCGCACGCCCGTCCCGTCCACCGCGCACGTGCACCGCCAGGTCGCCGCAGTCGCTGAGCGGGAAGGATGGGCGGCCCCGTCCTACTCGACCGTCTACGCGATCATCCGCGGCATCGACCCGGCGCTGAGGACCCTGGCAGTAGAGGGCGCCAAACGCTACGCGGAAGTGTTCGAGCTGGTCTACCGCAGGCAGGCGAGCCGTCCCAACGAGATCTGGCAGGCCGATCACACCCAGCTCGACCTGTGGGTGGTGACCCCAGCGGGTAAACCGGCCAGGCCGTGGCTGACGGTGATCGAGGACGACCATTCCCGGGCCATTGCCGGGTATGCGGTCAACCTCGGCGCGCCGTCGGCGTTGCAGACCGCCCTGGTCCTACGGCAGGCGATCTGGCGCAAGGCCGAGCCCGGCTGGCACGTCTGCGGCATCCCGAGCGTGTTCTACACCGACCACGGATCCGATTTCATCTCCCAGCATATGGAGCAAGTCGCCGCCGACCTGCGTATGCGGTTGGTGTTTTCCCTGCCAGGCCGACCACGCGGCCGGGGAAAGGTCGAACGGTACATGGACACGATCAACCAGATGTGCCTGCCGGGCCTGCCTGGTTACGCCCCCCGCGGCACCAAGGACCGCGCCGGCCAGGCTCGGCTGAGCCTGGCCGAACTCGACGCGGCGATCGGGGCGTTCATCGTCAAGGTCTACAACCACCGCGTCCACAGCGAGACAGGCCAGCCACCGCAGGCCCGCTGGGAGGCCGACGGCTTCCTGCCGCACCTGCCCGAGTCCCTGGAACAACTCGACCTGCTACTGCTCGCCGTCGCCAAACCCCGCAAGATCCACCCGGACGGCATCCGGTTCCAAGGACTGCGCTACGTTGACCCGGTCCTGGCCGCTTACGTCGGCGAATCAGTGATCATCCGCTACGACCCCCGCGACCTCGCCGAGATTCGCGTCTTCCACCGTGACCGGTTTCTCGGCCGCGCAATCTGCCCGGACTAGGAGGCTGCTGAATGGGCGTGGTTCGGTCGATCCTGCTGGCTGTGTCGATCCGGTAGTTCGCGCCGTGGGCTTGTAGCCGGCAGACTGCCCGGTATGAGCCCTGCCAGCCACCCATCCGATGACCAGTTGGACGCGGCGACCTGGTGCCGTCACCTGGTCCCCCAGGGGTCGGTGTACGCCTTCCTTGCCGACCACCGCCAGCAGCTGTTTCCGCCCGAGTTGTTCGCCGACGTTGCCCGCCGGGGTGGCGGGCACCCGTCGGTACCTGCCGAGGTGGTCGGTTCGGTGATGGTGCTGCAGGCCCTTGAGGGCCTGTCGGACCGGGAGGCGGTCAGCGCGCTGCGGCGCGACATCGCCTGGAAGGTGGCCTGCGGGCTGCGGCTGGACGACGAGGGGTTCCACCCCACGGTGCTGGTGTACTGGCGCAACCGCTTGCGCGCTTCGTCCAGGCCACGGCGGGTCTTCGATGCCGTCCGCCAGGTCGTGGAGGCCACCGGGGTGCTCAAGGGCCGGGGTCGGCGGGTGCTGGACTCCACCGTCTTGGCCGATGCGGTCGCGACCCAGGACACCGTCACCCAGCTGGTCGCGGCGGTCCGCCGGGTGCGGCGGCTGGTCCCGCAGGCTCGCGGGGTCAAGCTGGCCGCGCACGACTACGACCGGCCGGGCAAGCCCGACTGTGCCTGGGATGATCCTGCGGCCAGGCAGGCGCTGGTGTCGGGGCTGGTCAACGACGCGCTGGCGGTGCTTGCGGTGGTCGCCGACCTTGCATTGGAGGCTGAGCAGGCCGAGGCGGTCGCGTTGCTGGCGCTGGTCGCCGGCCAAGACGTCGAGCCGGGCGAGCGGCCCGGCTCCTGGCGGATCGCCCGCCGGGTCGCGCGTGATCGGGTGATCTCCACCGTCGACCCGCAGGCGCGCCATACCCGCAAGACCAGCGCCACAAAGCGTGACGGCTACAAGGGCCACATCGCCGCCGAGCCTTCCTCGGGGCTGGTCACCGAGTGCGCGCTGACCGCCGCCAACGCTGCGGACGGCCCGACCGGGGTCGGGCTGCTCACCGAGGAGGACCCGGGTCTTGAGGTGCTGGCCGATTCGGCCTACGGCGGCGGGCAGACCCGCGCGGCGCTTCGGGCTGCCGGCCACCTCCAAACCATCAAGCCGCTGCCGCTGTCCAGCGCGACCCCGGGCGGGTTCACCATCCACGACTTCCGCATCGACCTCGAGGCCGGCACCGTCAGGTGCCCAGCCGGCTACCAGACCCAGATCACCGCGTCCGGGCAGGCCCGCTTCGCCCGATGGTGCCAGCGCTGCCCGCTACGCGGACGCTGCACCACCGCCAAGGACGGGCGCACGGTCCGCATCCACCCGCACGAGGAGGAGTTGCGCGCCGCGCGCCGCCGCGCGACCACGCGCAGCTTCCAGCACAGCTACCGGCGCTGGCGGCCGATGGTGGAACGCTCGATCGCCTGGCTGGTCGCCGACGGCTGCCGGCGGGTGCCCTACCGCGGGATCCAGCGCAACGACCTGTGGTGGTCGCTGCGGGTCGCCGCGGTCAACCTGCGCCGGCTGCTGGCCCTCGGCCTTGCCCGCCAGGATGGCGCCTGGGTGCTGGCCTGAGATCCGCTGCCACCCGCGCCCAGCCTGGTCGTGAGCCTGGACCCGGGCGCCGACAAGGCCTCCGAGCGTCCCGCCAATCGGCTGCACAGGCAGCTCCCGCAGCAACTACCGTCCTGACCGGACCAAGCATCTTCAGCAGAGTCCTAGCGGCCAGCACGGTCAGCCTCAAGGAGATCACCGCCGCGCGCAGCGCACGCCGCCGGGAGCTGAAAAGACAGATCGGCGAGCACGCCAGCGTCGTCGACCGGCTGATCGCCGTCCACACCCCACCCCCGGCCAACCCGCCCACTGCGCCCACCCCAGCGGCGGACCCGCCGGCCCCACGGCTCAAGCGCTACCGGGAGGAGTAACCCTTCGTGGACACCCAGGACGAGCAGACGAGCCAGCTCGCCGCGCTGGTGGTCATCGTCACCAAGGAACACCGCCGGTTCACCGAGTTCGTCACCGCGGTCCGCCGGGATCGCTACATCGGCCTGTGCTACGGCCCGCCCGGCGTCGGCAAAACCCTCTCCGCCCGCCGCTACGCCTGCTGGCATGAGCTGGAACCCCTCCTACGGGCACCCACCCGCCACTTCACCGAGGGCCGAGACCGAGCCGACTGGCACACCCTGCTTTACACCCCGGCTGTCACCGCCACCCCACGAATGATCGACAAGGAACTGACCCAATTGGGCTGGGACTTTGTCACCATTCGCACCCCCGACCCGCACGACCGGCGTAGCCACGCCAGCGCCCATGCCCTGCCGCCGTTCGTCGAGCTGCTCATCATCGATGAGGCCGACCGGCTCAAAACCACGGCCCTCGAGCAGCTCCGCGACCACTACGACCGCAGCCGGCTCGGCATGATCCTGATCGGCATGCCCGGCATCGAAAAGCGCCTCGCCCGGTACCCACAGCTCTACAGCAGGATCGGCTTCGTCCACGAATACCGGACGCTGTCAGCCGACGAACTGGTCTTCGTCCTGCAACACCACTGGTCCAAACTGAGCCGTATTGAGATAGCGGGGTTTGAAGCCAGGTGAGCGGGTTGTAGCCTTCGGGCCTCATGTCGATGATGGCCGAGCGGGCGCGAGCTGGTCACGGACTGGCTGGCCCGGACCCTGATGGGTGGTGCCAGCGGATCGCGCTGCTCGAGGACGAGAACGCCGCGCTGCGGGACCGGGAGCAGCACCTGGAGCGCGAGCAGCAGCAGCTCCGCGAGCGGATCGAGAGCCTGGAGGCCGAGCGGGAGCGCCTGCAGGCCGAGGGTGAACGGCTCCAGGAGGTCAACGCGCGCCTGCGCGGCGAGGTGGAGGCGTTGCGGCGGGCGGCCAAACGGCAGGCCGCCCCGTTCTCCCGGGGCGAGCCCAAGCCCAGCCCCAAGCGGGCCGGGCGCAAGCTGGGCGCGGCCCACGGCCGGCACGCGCACCGCCAGCCACCCGAGCAGGTCGACCGGGTGGTTGCGGTCGGGCTGCCGGATGGCTGTCCGGGCTGCGGCGGCGAGCTGGTCTGCGAGCGCGTCGCGGCCCAGTACGTCGAGGAGCTCCCCGAGCCGCGCCCGCTTCGGATCCGCTACGACCTCCACATCGGCCGCTGCCGCGTGTGCGGCCGGAGGGTCCAGCCCCGCCACCCGGCGCAGACCTCCGACGCGCTGGGCGCGGCGGGCGCCCAGCTTGGCCCCCGGGCGGTGGCGCTGGCGTCGTGGCTGTCCAAGGGGCTGGGCATCCCGACGGGCAAGATCGCCAGGCTGTTGGCCGAGCTTGGGGTCAAGGTCACCGCAGGTGGTGCCGGCCAGGCAGTCGCCCGCGCCGCCCGGCGCGCCCAGCCCACCTACCAGGCGTTGGTCGGCGGGGTGCGCGCCAGCCCGATGGTCGCCCCGGACGAGACCGGCTGGCGGGTCGGCGGCCGACGGGCGTGGCTGTGGGCCTTTGCCGGTGACCAGGTCACCGTCTACCGGATCGCTCAAGGGCGGGGCTACGACGACGCTGCCTGGGTGCTGGGCGCCGACTACGCCGGGGTGCTGGAACGCGACGGCTGGGCGCCCTACCGCAGGTTCGTCACCGCGACCCACCAGACCTGCGTGGCGCACCTGTTGCGCCGCTGCCGCGAGCTGGTGGCCGATGCCGATCGCGGGCAGGCCCGGACCCCGCATGCGGTGCGCCGCATCCTGCTGCGCGCGCTCGCGCTCCGCGACGCCCACGACGCGGGCGCGGTGGACGCTGCCGCGCTCCTCGCCGAGGCTGACCACCTGGGCGCGCAGCTCGACAAGCTGGTGGCGGGGGCGACGCGCTACCCGCCCAACCGGCGGCTGCTCAACCACCTCGCCGCCGAGCGCGAACACCTGTTCACGTTCCTGCGGCTGCCCGGCGTGCAGGCGACCAACTGGCGCGCCGAGCAGGCTATCCGCCCCGCGGTCGTCACCCGCAAGAGCTGGGGTGGCAACCGCACCTGGGCGGGCGCCGACACCTGGCAGGTCCTCACCAGCGTGCTGCGGACCGCCACCCAGCAGGCCCGTGACCCCGTCGAGCTACTGGGCCGCCTGCTGCAAGCCCCAACACCGACCGTCGCCGACCTCGCCATCCCCGGGCGCTGACGAGCACACCCGCTATCTCAATACACTGAGCCTTACCCTGTCCGCCGACGACTTCACTGACACTGAAGCCATCGCAGCCGTCGCCCGCATCACCAGCGGCAACTTCCGCCTCGTCCAGCGCCTGTTCGCGCAGATCCAGCGCATTATGGAGATCAACAACCTGAGCACGATCACCAAGGAAGTCGTCGAGACCGCCCGCGAGTCGCTCGTCATTGGCAGCCTATAGGTGCGCCACATAGCGCCCAAGAATTGGCCTCATAAAGCTCTGAAAATCACACCTGGCCACCGACCGCCGCAGCAACCCCGCCTGCTCGCGCGGAAGATCTGCTCGGGCGCAACCCGGCGGCCATCGCCGGCGAGGTGCCCGCATTTACTGCGGCAGAGGAGAGGAGGGTCCGTGCGGATCGCGTTCCTGGACGACAGCGCACAGCCAAAGCCGATCCGCGACGGGCTGGGTCGGCTCGTGGCGCTTGGCGCCGTGGTGGTCGACGAGGCGGCGCTGGACCCGTGGGCCGAGGACTTCCGGGGCTTGTGCCGGCGACTCAAGCTGCCGCCGGGCATTGAGGTGAAGTGGAGCCCGCCGAAGGGCAGCTGGCTGCGCGGCGACGGCGCGTCGATCCGGCAGGAGCTGCGCCGGCGGATGCTGCAACTGGCCATCGACCACGAGATCCGCTCGATCGTGGTGCTTGCCGACACGGACCAGGTGAACTGGTCGGAGGAGACGACCCAGAAGCGGATGCTCCAGTACCTGTACGAGCGGGTGTCGATGCACCTGGAGGACCTCGACGAGGACCTCGACGAGGACTTCAGCCAGGACGGTGTCATGGAGCGCGGTGTCATGGAGCGCGGCATCATGATCGCCGACGAGCCCGGCGGCGGCGCCAAGGAGCAACGGCGGTGGCTGGCGCAGACCCTCCGGTTGACCAGCTACGGCACCGAATACGTCGACCCGCTCCGCATCGTGCTGCCGATCCTGCTCTCCCACTCCGACCATGTGCCGCACCTGCAACTCGCCGACCTGGTCGTGGCCGCCACCACGGCCGCGGTCGCGGGCAACCGCTACGCCCTTGAGCTGGTGCCGCTGCTCCAGCAACTCGCCCACACCAACGCCCGCGGCTACGCCGGCGGCGCCGGCGTCAAGCTGATCCCCGACGAGCTGCGCAACCTGCACTACTGGGTGTTCGAGGAGAACACCTTCTGGAAGGTCGGGACGGGCGAGTCCTGGCCGCTGCCGATCCGGGACCTGCCCTACGCCACCGACGATGGGCTCGCCGATGGGCTCGGCGTCACCGTCACCGAGGGCGCCGGCCGTGGCTGAGCTCCTCCAGCTGCACCGCCTGGACACGGCCGGCTCGCCGCCGACCTACGCCACAGCGGTCGATCGGTACCTCGCCGGCACTGGGATCAGCGCCGGCTCTGTGCGCATCTACCGGATCGCGCTGGCCACCTGGGCGTGGCTGCTCGCCGGCGAGCAACCCCCATCGGGCACGGCCCGCCGCGGCGCGACCCCGCCGACGGTCGACCTGGCCGTGCTCGACCATCCCGCCACCCCCCAGATGCTCACCGCGGCGTTCGCCGCGCGGCTGGCCGCCGGGACCGACGCCGCCACCGCCAACCGGGAGCTGAGCATCCTGCGCGCGGCGCTGGGCTGGTGGCGCACCCAAGGCTGGGTGCACGCCGACCCGACCCTCGGGCTGGCGCGGCGGCCCGCCCCGGCCGACCGGACCCGCGCGCTCACCCGCAACCAGCTCGAGGCGCTGTTCGCGCTCGATGTGGGGCTGCGGGAGAAGACCTACTGGCGGATGCTGTACGAGACCGCCGCCCGCGCCGAGGAACTGCTCGCCCTCGACCTCACCGACCTCGACCCTGCCAACAAGCGCGCCCAGGTCGTCTCCAAGGGTGGCGCGATCGACTGGGTCCACTGGCAGTCCGGGACCGCGACCTTGCTGCCCAGGCTGCTCAAGGGCCGTACCCGCGGGCCGGTGTTCCTCACCGACCGGGCCGCGCCGGCCCGCACCCCCACCCTGGACGTCTGCCCGGTGACCCGGCGGGCACGGTTGAGCTACCGGCGCGCCGCCGAGTTGTTCACGCAGGCGACCACGCCGCTCAGCGGCACCGGCAACGGGTGGACCCTCCACCAGCTCCGCCACAGCGCGCTGACCCACGAGGCCGAGGACGACGCCAACACGCCGATGCTGCTGGCCCGCTCCCGCCACGCCTCGGTCCGCTCGCTGGAGCGCTACGCCCGGCCCAGCGCCGAGGCGGTCGCCCGCCACGTCGCCAGCCGCGACCCCGCCGCGCGGCGCCGGCCGTAGCACCCACCGGCGAGTTACTTTGCGGCTGGCCAGGGCTTCAGGAGTCCACGGCCGACCCGTCGGGTGGTCAATGACTTGCTCTGCAGGAGAGGGTGCGGGTCGGGAACCGTGGCCTGGTGCGGCGTGTAGCAAGGGATGGGCCGACGGCGAAGGAGGACATCGTTCGCAGCCGAGTGGTGGTGGCGGCGATTCTTGTGTGCTCGCTGTTGTCGCTGGGTTCGTGTACCGACCGCGGTGCCTCCGCACGAGGGCCCGGCCCGCCGCGGTCGGCCTCGGTCTCGAACGACGCCGGCGCCCAGCCGAGCAGGAGCGCCACCGTCCCGGCTGGGCTGGGTCGAAGAGCGCTGGCCTTCGTCCTGGCCGACGGTGTGCACGTGGGCAGGGCGGACGGTGGGGGCGTGCGCCGTATCACCAACATCCCCGGCTTTGAGTACCAGCCCGACTGGACCGCAGGCGGCACGAAGCTGGTCCTCAGGGTGG
>WNGA01006518.1_pt1 | contig 16604 bp, 21 predicted proteins | sample 5400061 | NCBI WGS metagenome assembly WNGA01 (sample SAMN13153366, study PRJNA577476) | soil metagenome | isolation source: 100 cm soil or saprolite under grassland replicate 2 | place: USA:California | collected 2016-06-15 | reverse complement strand
GATCACGTCCTCGAAGACCAGCCGCTCCGGCACGCGCGCGAACAGCGTTGGCAGATCGAGCTCGAAGACGCCCCAGCTCCCCTCGAGCCGCCCGGGATGGAGCTCGCCGACCCAGCCGCCTTCGAGCCGAGCTGACTTACCCGGGTGGAGGAACGACTCCCGGGTACGCTCGAAGCGCGGCTCGACCTTGAGGGCTGAGAGGAGCGTCTCCAACGTCCCCTTGGCCGGCGGCAGGCCGCCTTCGACGATCGCGCCGACGTGCCAGCGCTCATCCGGACGGGGGTCGGCGGGCGGCAGGTAGACGCGGGCGAGCTCGAACAGCCGGATCCCCTCGTTGCCGGCGTCCAGGTTGCGCCGCGCCGTGGCGACGAGGCCTCGAGCAGGGTCGTCCGCAGCACCGCCTGGTCGGCCGTCAGCGGCGTCGGCAGCCGGATCGCGCCCGAGTTGCGATCGTCGGCCACCAGGCTGGACGTGTAGATCTCGGAGCAGCCGCAACCGACGAGCACCTCCTCGACGAGCCGCCGCAGCCGCTGCTCACCGGTCAGGCGCCCCGCCACCTCGCGTCGCAGCGGGAGCGTGAACGGGATCTCGTGCAGGTGGAACCGGGCAACCTCCTCGACCAGGTCGGCCTCGCGGGTGACGTCCCGGGCGCGCCAGGTGGGGACGGTGACCTTCCAGTCGCGGGCGGCCTCGACCTCGAAGCCGAGGCTCTCCAGGGTCTGCCGCTGCTCGGCCGGGTCGACCGCGAGCCCCATCAGCTCGTCCGCGCGCTGCGGGCGATAGGCGACGATCGGGCGCTCGGGGAGCTCGGCCGCGACCTCGGTCTCGCCGGTCAAGCGCCCGCCGGAGAGCTCGACGATCAGCTCGGTGGCGAGATGCGCTGCCGGCTCCGCGAGGTAGGGGTCGACGCCCTTCTCCCAGCGGTTCGAGCTGTCGGTGCGCAGGCCGAGGCGCTCCGAGCTCTTCAGGATCCCGATCGGCTCGAAGTTCGCCGCCTCGAGCAGGACGCCGGCGGTCGACTCGTCCACCTCGCTGTCCTCCGAGCCCATGATCCCCGCCAGCGCGACGGACTTCGACGCGTCGGCGATGACGAGGTCGCTCGGCTCGAGCCGCCGCTCCTCGCCGTCGAGGGTGCGGATCGTCTCGCCGGGCGCCGCACGGCGGACGACGATCCGCTCGCCTTCGAGCTTGGTCAGGTCGAAGGCGTGCAGCGGGTTGCCGAGTGCCTGCATCACGTAATTGGTCACGTCGACGACGTTCGAGATCGGGCGCATGCCGCTGGCGACGAGCCGCGCCTTCAGCCAGGGCGGCGAGGGCCTGATCTCGACGTCGCGAAAGACCCGGCCGATGTAGCGCGGGCAGCCCTCGAGATCCTCGATCCGAACATCGACCTGTTCCTCCTGGCCAGGTCCCGGGGTCTGACCCCCGGACACGTCCAAAGGGGCCAGGTCGGCGCGGTACAGGGCGGCCACCTCGCGTGCGAAGCCGTAGACGGAGAGCAGATCGGGCCGGTTCGGCGTCGTCTCGACCTCGAGCACGTCCTCGCCGAGCGGGAAGACGTCGCCGAGCGGTGTGCCCGGCTCGGGCCCGTCCGCGAGGACCAGGATGCCGGTCTGATCCTGGCCGAGCTCGAGCTCGCGCTCGGAGAGGATCATCCCGCGCGAGACCTCGCCGCGAAGCTTCGCCTCCTCGAGCCTTGTTCCACCGGGCAATACGGCCCCGGGCAGCGCCACGGCGACCGTCGCGCCCGCGCCGAAGTTCCAGGCTCCACAGACGATCTGGCGTGGCTCTCCCTCCCCCACGTCCACGCGGCAGAGCTGGAGCCGGTCGGCATTCGGATGCTTGCCCGCCTCGAGCACGAGCCCGACCCGGTAGAGCCCGAGATTCCCGTCCTCGTCCGCGACACCACGGCGGATGATCCGCTCCACCTCGCAGGTCGCCGTTCCGAGCTTCTCGGCCAGCTCCTCGACGGGCGCGTCCACCGCCACGTACTCGCGCAGCCAGTTGAGGGGAACCCTCATCAGAACTGAGCGAGGAAGCGGAGGTCGTTTTCCCAGAACATCCGGATGTCCGGGACGCCGTGGCGCAGCATCGCGATCCGCTCGAGGCCGATCCCGAAGGCGAAGCCGGAGACCTCCTCGGGGTCGTAGCCGACGTTGCGGAGCACGTTCGGATCGACCAGGCCGGAGCCGAGGAGCTCGATCCAGCCGGTGAACTTGCATGTGCGACAGCCGGCCCCGTCGCAGAGGAAGCAGGAGACGGCCATCCCCAAGGAAGGCTCGGTGAACGGGAAGAAGTCGGTGGCGAAGCGCACCTCACGCTCCTTGCCGAAGAGCGCGCGAGCGAGATGGAGCAGCGTCCCCTTCAGGTCGGCGACGGTGATCCCACGGTCGACCGCGAGTCCCTCGACCTGGTGGAAGATCGGGAAGTGGGTCGGGTCAGCCGTGTCCCGCCGGTAGACGCGGCCGAGCGAGACCATGTAGACGGGCGGCTCGCGCGACTCCATCACGCGGATCTGCGAGGCCGAGGTCTCGGTGCGGAGGACGATGTCGCCGTTCAGGAAGAGCGTGTGCAGCGGCGAGCGGGTGACGTGCCCGGGCGGCATGTTGAGTGCGTCGAAGAGATGCTGGGTGTCCTCGACCTCGTCGCCGTCGACGACCTCGTAGCCGAGCCCGAGGAAGACGTCCTCGACCTCGCGCCGGATCTGCGTCAGCAGGTGGTAGTGCCCACGCGGGATCGGCTCGCCGGGGAGGGTGACGTCGACCGACTCCTCTGCGAGGACGTGCTCGAGCTCCGCGGCGCGCAGGGCCCGCTCGCGCTCCATGAAGGCGGCTTCCAGCCGCCCGCGGAGCGCGTTCAACCCCATCCCGGACTCGCGGTCGCGGACCTGCCGTAGCGCCTGTTTCAACTCGCTCTTGCGGCCGAGGTAGCGGACGCGTGCCTCCTCGAGCTCGGTTGGACTCCCCGCGCCCGCGATCGCGCTCTGCGCCTCGGTTTCAAGGCTCTCGACGTCCATTCGGGCGACTGTAGCATCGGCCTCCGTGAGCGCTTACGACTCGATCGCGGAGATCTACGATCCATGGAGCCGGAGCGTGACCGAGGACGTGGGCTTCTACGTCGCCGAGGCAAAGCGCGCCGGCGGACCGGTGGTCGAGCTTGCGGTCGGCACCGGGCGGATCGCCGTCCCGACCGCCGCCGAGGGAATCGAGGTGATCGGCATCGACTCCTCGCCCGGGATGCTCGAGGTCTGCCGCCGCGCGGCCGAGCTGGCGGGGGTGACTGGGCTGCTCGACCTGCGGCTCGGCGACCTGGCCGATCCGCCGGTTGAGGAACGAGTCCGCCTCGTCACCTGCCCGTTTCGCTCCTACCTCCACCTGCTGGACGACGGCGCGCGGCTGCGGGCGCTGGGCGCGGCGCGGGAGCTGCTCGTCCCGGGCGGCCGGCTGGTGTTCGACGTCTTCGCGCCGGGGGCGGACGACATCGCCGACACGCATGGGCGCTGGCTCGAGCGTGAGCCGGGCATCTTCGAGCGGGCGGACTGGGATTCGCGGAAGCGAACGCTGACGCTCTCGGTGCGCGGCGATTCCGGCGCGACGACCTTCACGCTCGCCTGGCTCTCGCCGGACGAGTGGCGCCGGCTGCTCGAGCGGGCCGGCTTCCAGGTGCTCGGCTGCTTCGGCTGGTTCGACAGGCGCCCCTATGCCAGCGGCGAGGACACCGTCTGGATCGCCCGGCGGCCGAAGTGACCATTTTCGGCCATGTCCCGGGGTCAGACCCAGGGACATGGCGCATTTGGACCCGTCCGGGGACTGTCCCCGGCCGTGGCCTGAAGGGACACGGCCGGGAGCGGAAGTTGCAGAATCGTCACAGGTTCCCGGCCGGAACGGACGCGGCGGGACGCGAAGGAACCAGGCCGAACGGGCTAGAGCAGCTCGATCTCGTCGCCCACGGCGACCTCGCCCGATTCGACCACGCGGGCGAGCATGCCGCGCTTGCCGTCGAGCTCGGCACGCAGGCCGTCGCGCAGCTCGTCCATCCGGTGGCACGGGTCGCAGACCATCGTGATCTCGAACACGGCGCCGCCCGCCCGGATCCGCTGGCCGATCGGCCACCCCTGCACGTCCGCGCCCTCGACGGTCAGGTTCTCGCGGATCGCGCCCGGCTCGACGCCGACCGAGTCGAGATGATCATGTGAGACGAGGAGCACCTCGCGCTTCGGCGGGTTGCCGTGAGCGCAGCCCTCGAGCCCCTGCCCCACGATCGCGCGGCGACGTTCGTGCCCCTCCGAGCGCCCGCTCTTGCGCCCCGGAGACGTCCAGATCCCGCCGACTCGAGCCATCGCGGCCAGTCTAGCCAGCGGCCCCGCTGCCCCGGCCGCCGGCGAGCGAGCGCCTGCGTTCGTACAGCGCCAGCGCGGCGGCGAGCGCGACGTTGAGCGACTCCGCCCCCGGCTCGAGCCCGATCGAGCCGCGGCGCTCGCACGAAGCCGCCACGGGCTCCGGCAGGCCCTCACGCTCGGCTCCGAGAACGAACGTGACGGGACCGCTCAGATCGAGGTCGTGAAGCGGCTCCCCGCCGTGCGCGACGAGCGCGATCCGCCGCCCGGGCGCCTCCTCGAAACGACCGAGCGGAACGCGGAAGACCGCGCCCATCGACGCCCGCAGCGCCTTCGGCCCGGTCGGGTCGGCGCAGCCTGCCGAAAGCGCGACGAACGCCGGACCGAGCCCGTCCGCGGCGCGGAGGATCGCGCCGAGATTGCCCGGATCGCCCACGTGCCAGAGCGCCAGGCCCGTCTCCGGAGCGGTGCCCGCCTCCAGCCGCGGCAGATCCTCCCGCCGGAAGACCGCGAGCTGCCGCGGCGGGTGCGCCAGCGTCGAGACCGACGCGAGCAGCTCCGAAGCCACGTTCTCCCCCGCGACGAGCAGGTCGACCGGCTCCAGCCCGGCACCGAGCCCGGCCTCGACCAGGTCCTCGCCCTCGCAGACGAAGAGCCCGAGCTTCTCGCGCTGCCGCCGCGATGCGAGCTTGCGCACCAGCTTCAGCCGCGGATTCGCCGCGGAGGTGATCACCGGGTCGGAGCGGCTCAGGTCTTCTCGAGCGCCGCTTTCGCCTGCTCGGCGATCTTCCCGAAGGCGTCCGGGTCGCTAACCGCGAGGTCCGCGAGCACCTTCCGGTCGAGCGGGATCTCGGCCTTGCGCAGCCCGGCGACGAACTGGTTGTACGAGAGCCCCTCGCGGCGCGCAGCGGCATTGATGCGCAGGATCCAGAGCCGGCGGAAGGTGCGCTTCCTCGCCTTCCGGTCGCGGTAGGCGTAGACGAGCGACTTGTCGAGCTGCTCCTTGGCGCGCTTGTAGCTCGAGTGCTTGAGACCCCAGTAGCCGCGGGCCTCGTGGAGCACCTTGCGGCGCTTCTTGCGGGCGTGGACGGAACGTTTGACGCGGGCCATGACCGCTTACCTCCCGAGGAGCTTCTTGACCTCGCGCACGTCGGCGCCGTGCACCGCGGCCTGCTTGCGGAAGCCGCGCTTGCGCTTAGCCGACTTCTTCTCGAGCAGGTGGCTCTTCATCGCCCGCCGGCGCAGCACCTTGCCCGTTCCGGTCAGTTTGAACCGCTTCTTCGTCGCGCTGTGTGTCTTCTGCTTTGGCATCGTCACTCGTGACTCCTGCGTTCTTCGTCGGCCCCAGCACCATCACCATGTTCCGGCCGTCGAGCAGGGGCGGGGACTCTACCTGCCCGATCTCCTTCACGTCCTCGGCGAGCCGCATCAGCAGGTTGCGCCCACGCTCCGGGTGGGTCGTCTCGCGCCCGCGGAACATGATCGTCACCTTGACCTTGGCGCGCTGGTTGAGGAAGCGCTCGACGTGCCCCTTCTTGGTGTTGTAGTCGTGGATCCCGATCTTGGGCCTGAACTTGATCTCCTTGACGTTGATCGAGACCTGGTGCTTGCGGGCGAGCTTGGCCTTCTGCTCCTGCTCGTAGCGGTACTTGCCGTAGTCCATCACCCGCGCGACCGGCGGATCGGCCTGGGCGGCGACCTCGACCAGGTCGAGGTTCTTACCCCATGCGTACTCGCGTGCCTCGTTCGTGTCCTTGACCCCGATCTGCGTGCCGTCCTCGTCAACCAGCCTGACTCTCGGCGCGCGGATCATCTCGTTGATTCGGGCTTGCGGGACCGGCGCCCGATCCGGCTCGACCGTTCGCCGTGGTCTCAAATGCCCTTCACCAAGCTCTCACTCCTCCTTCTCAAACGACAAGACCGCTGACAAGCAGCGGCCCAGAACTCCTCGTCCACCGACTCGGTTGAACCTCCGCAGAAGCGCTCGGCTCGGGAGGTGAGGGCTGGACCCTGCTTGCGACAGAGTCAAAGAGTAGCAAGGTGAGCCCGGAATTCCGCGAGGCTCTTCGTGGACTGCTCCCCGCCTCGTTCCCGCACGGCGAGCGACTCCTCCGACTCGCGATCGCCGTAGACGACAGCGAACGGGATCTTCTCGACCTCGGCGTCGCGAATCCGCTTGCCGACCGTCTCATCGCGCTCGTCGACCTCGACCCGAAAGCCGCCGAGCTTCTCCGCGAGCCCCTGCGCGGCGGCGCGATGCTCCTCGCCGACCGGGAGGATCCGGACCTGCACCGGCGCCAGCCAGAACGGGAAGGCGCCGCCGTAGTGCTCGATCAGGATCCCGATGAACCGCTCGAGCGAGCCGAGCAGCGCGCGGTGGATCACGTACGGCGTGTGCTCCGCGTTGTCCGCGCCCATGTAGCCGAGCCCGAAGCGCTGCGGCATCTGCGAGTCGAGCTGGATCGTCCCCATCTGCCAGGAGCGGCCGAGGACGTCGGTCATGTGCAGGTCGATCTTCGGCCCGTAGAAGGCGCCGTCGCCCTCGTTGACGGCGTAGTCGATCTCCCGCCGCTCGAGCGCGGCGCGGAGCGCGCCTTCCGTAAAGTCCCATTCCGCGTCGGTGCCGAGCTTGGGCTCGGGCCGCGTCGAGAGCTCGAACCGCGCCTCCATCCCGAACAGGTCGTAGAGGTAGGAGGCGTAGTCGAGGCAGGCGAAGATCTCCTCCTCGATCTGCTCGGGGGAGCAGAAGATGTGGGCGTCGTCCTGGGTGATGTGCCGGACCCGCAGGAGGCCGTGCAGCGTCCCGGTCCGCTCGTCGCGGTGGAGCGTCGAGGCCTCGGCGTAGCGGAACGGGAGCTCGCGGTAGGAACGGAGCTGCGAGCCGAACAGGAGCATGTGGCCGGGGCAGTTCATCGGCTTCAGCGCGAGCCGCCGCTCGCTTTCCTCGTGCGGCTGCACCCAGAAGATGTTCTCCTCGTAGTTCTGGAGGTGGCCGGAGGTCTCGTACGTCTGCTCGTCGTAGAGCAGCGGGGTCTTCACCTCGACGTAGCCGCGCTTCGCGTTCTCGCTCCTGCGCAGGTCCTCGAGCGCATTCCAGATCACCATCCCCTTCGGGTGCCAGAACGGCATCCCGGGCGCATGCTCGGAGAGGTGGAAGAGGTCGAGCTGCGGGCCGAGGCGGCGGTGGTCGCGGCGCTTCGCCTCCTCCAGGCGCCGAAGGTAGGCGTCGAGATCCTCCTGGCTGTAGAAGGCCGTGCCGTAGATCCGCGTCAGCTGCGGGTTGTGCTCGTCGCCGCGCCAGTAGGCGCCGGCGAGGCCCGTCAGCTTGACGGCCTTGATCGGCTTCGAGTTCTGGAGATGCGGACCGCGGCAGAGGTCGGTGAAGTCGCCCTGGGTGTAGAAGGAGATCGGCCCCTCGGCCGTGTCGACGAGCTCGACCTTGTAGTCCTCGCCCTGCTCGGCGAAGTAGCTCTTGGCCCGCTCGGCGCTGACCTCCTCGCGCTCCCAGGAGCGGCCTTCCTCGAGCTCGCGCCTGATCTCCGCTTCGATCCGCTCGAGCGCGTCCTCGCCGATCGGCTCCGGGAACTCGAAGTCGTAGTAGAAACCGTTCTCGATCGGCGGGCCGATCGCGATCTTCGTGCCGGGGTAGAGGCGGCGGACGGCCTCGGCGAGCAGGTGCGCGGCCGAGTGGCGCAGGACGTAGAGCGCGTCGGGGTCGCTCGTGTCGCGGGTGGTGAGGATCTGGATCCGCTCGCCCTCCTCGAGCGGCAAGCGCAGGTCCTGCACGCGGCCGTTCGAGCGGACCAGCACCGCTTGCTCGGCGAGCTTCGGCCCGATCGCGGCGGCGGCGTCGAGGCCGGTCGCTCCGTCGGGAAGTTCGAGTTCCGACGAGTCGGGAAGCACCACTTTCATGGTGGAGCAGGATACTTCGCACCCTCGCGACGACGACCGCAATGACGAGCTCGAAGAGCGGCCTGCCCCCGACGCTGAAGAGGGCGAGCCGCGCCCGGAGGACGACCCGGGAGCGGACTAGTCGTCGCCTTCGACGGCGGCCTTCAGCTCTGCGGGGCACTTCAGCCAGTAGCTCTCGCGCAGCCACTCGAGCGCGGCCTCGAGCGACTCCTCGTCCGTGACCGCCGCCGTGATCCAGCCGTAGCGGCCGACGTAGCTCGCCGTCCGCACGTAGGGCAGCAGGTGGGCGATGTCGCGCTCCTCGGCGGTCAGCTTGACGGTCACGTGCACGACCCCGTCCTCGACCAGCGCCCAGCCGAAGACCTTGTTCGCGCCGACCTTGAAGACCGGGAAGTCCCCCCAGGGCCGGTCCTCGTAAGCCTCGGGAAAGGAGAGGGCGAGCTCTCGAATCCGCTTCTCGATCGCAGCCGGGCGCACAAGTTCATTTTCGCCGTTTCGGACTGCGGTGGGCCGGGAAGCCGAATATGACTCCAAAACGACAAAAAGGGGGCTCTCGAAGATGGGGAAGAGCATTCTCGAAGCGATGAGCTCGAACCCGTGCGCGATCGAGGCCGACAGGTCGGTCGCGTACGCGGCGAAGATGCTGAAGCAGGAAGACGTCGGGCTCGCCCCGATCGTCGAGAACGGCCGCCTCGTGGGCATGTTGACCGACCGCGACATCGTCACTCGCGTCGTCGCCGAGGGGAAGGATCCCGACTCGGTGAGCGTGCGGGACGTGGCGTCGAGCAACCTCGTCACCGTCGATCCGCAGCAGGATCTCGACGAGGCGCTGAACCTGATGGCCCGCCACCAGGTTCGCCGCTTGGCCGTGGTCGAGGAGGGCGGGCGCCTGGTCGGCGTCGTCGCACAGGCCGACGTGGCCACGGAGGCCAAGCCGAAGAAGACCGGCGAGATGGTCGAGGAGATCTCGAAGGGCTGAGGAGGCCGCAATGCCCGGCAAGAGAGCAAGCGTCAAGAACGAGAAGCAGTACGAGAAGCTGAAGGAAAAGGGGATGTCGAAGCAGCGCGCGGCGCGGATCGCGAACTCGCCGGGCGCCTCGAGCCGCGGCGGGAAGAAGTCGGGCTCGAGCTCTCGGAGCAACTCGCGCCAGGGCGGCACCACCGCCCAGAAGAAGGCCGCAGGCCGCACGGGCGGCAAGGCGGCGGCGCGCAAGAGCTGACGTCGCGCGGCGTACACTCCGCCCCATGAGGCCCGAGACGCTCACGTGCCGGGTCGGGGCGGGGCTGTCCGCCGCCACGAGCGCGGCCGATGCGGCAGGGGAGGCCGCCCGCGAGGCGCACGCGGTACTCGGTAGCGCCTCGACGGATCTCGCGTTCCTCTTCCTCTCGGCCGACCACCTGGACCAGGCGGAGCAGGCTCTCGACGCGGCCGAGCAGGAGCTCGAAGCCGCACACCTGCTCGGCTGCGTCGCCTCCGGCGTCGTCGGCCGCGAGCGCGAGCTCGAGGACGGCCCGGGTGCCGCAGTCTGGGCGGCGGCGCTTCCGACTGCCCGGACCGAGACCTTTCACACGTTCGCGCTCGGCACCGACGAGGGTGTCGCGATCGGGGGCTTCCCCGAGCTCGACGGCGCCGACCTGGTCACGCTCCTGATCGATCCCTTCACATTCCCGGCCGCCGGCTTTCTCGCCCGCCTGAACGAGGAGGAGCCGGCCGGCGCGCCGATCGTCGGCGGCCTCGCCGCGGGCGCGGGCGAGCCGGAGATGCAGGCGCTCTTCCTCGACGGGCGCGTGCTGACCGAAGGCGCGGTCGGCGCGGTCCTGAGGGACGTGCCCGTGCGTACGGTCGTCTCGCAGGGGTGCGCCCCGATCGGCCGCGACTCGGTGATCACCGCGGCCGAGGGGAATGTGGTCTTCGAGCTGGCCGGCCGGCCCGCTGTCGAGCGCCTCCGGGCCGACCTCGGCGCGCTGACGGCCGAGCAGCAGCAATCGGCCGCGAGCGGCGGCGTCCTCGCCGGCCTCGTGATCGACGAGAACCGCTCGGAGTACGAGCGCGGCGACTACCTGATGCGCGGCCTGATCGGCGCCGACGAGGAGACGGGCGCGCTGGCGATCGGCGAGCAGGTCCGGGTCGGGCAGACGCTGCGGTTCCACGTCAGGGACGCGCGCTCGGCAGACGAGGATCTACGCTCCGGGCTCGCCGACGCGCTCGAGGGCGAGCGGGCCGCGGGGGCGCTGCTCTTCACCTGCAACGGTCGCGGCATGAACATGTTCCCCGAGCCCGACCACGACGCCCGCGCCGTCGGCGAGGCGCTCGGCGCCGACTCCCTGGCAGGCTTCTTCTGCGCCGGCGAGATCGGCCCCGTCGGCGGCCGCCCGTTCCTCCACGGCTTCACGGCGACTCTCGCCGTCTTCACCTAGTAACAGACTGTTACTAGCGGGGTTCGGTCGCCAGCCGCAGGCCTAGTGCGACGAGAACAGCGCCTGTCACGGCTTCGATCGTCCGGCGGATTCTGGGCCGGCGCAGGAAATCGTCCGCCTTGGCGACGGCGAGCGCGTAGCCGGTCAGCCAGACCAGCGTCATCGTGCAGAAGACGAGTCCGAGCGCCAAGAGTGCGGAGAAGGACTCTCCCGGCGCGAACTGCGGCAGCAGGCTCGTGAAGAAGACGGCCATCTTCGGATTACCGAGGTTGCTCAGGAGGCCCTGGAAGAGCGGCGAGCGGGGCGAGCCCCGCCGCGTGAGGGCGGGGACGCTGCTCTCGTCCCGCCGGAACGCCGAGCGCAGCGCACAGGCGCCGAGGTAGAGCAGGTACACCGCGCCGACCAGCCTGAGGGCGAGGAATGCCGGCTCCGAGGCGCGCAGCAGCGCCGCCACGCCCAGGCTCGCCGCCAGCGCCCACACGGCCTGGCCGAGAGCGACGCCGGCCGCCGTCTGCACGCCGCCCCGGCGCCCGCCGACCAGCGAGTTGCGGATCGTGAGCGCCGTGTCCTGCCCCGGCGTCACGATCACGAGCGCCGAGACCCCGAGGAAGGCCCCGGCCTGCGCGAGCATGGCCTACGCCGTCTCGGCCAGCGCGGGCGTGCAGCTCGCCCGCCCCATCTTTTCGAGGTAGCGCTGGTGGTAGTCCTCGGCGCGGTAGAACGTCTGCGCCGGCTCGATCACGGTGACGACCGGCCGCCGGTAGCGGCCCGATGTGTCGAGCTCGGCCTTCGAACGCTCCGCGACCGCGCGCTGCTCCTCGTCGTGGAAGAAGATCACCGAGCGGTATTGGTCGCCGACGTCCCACCCCTGCCGGTTCAACTGGCTCGGGTCGTGCTTGCCCCAGAAGACCTCGAGCAGCTCCTCGTAGGAGACCTGCTCCGGGTCGTAGGTAACCTCGACCACCTCGGCATGGCCCGTCGTGTGCGAGCAGACCTCCTCGTAGGTCGGGTTCTCGAGCGTGCCGCCCTCGTAGCCGACCGCGGTGGCAGTGACGCCGTCTATCTGCCGGAACGCGGCCTCGACGCCCCAGAAGCAGCCGGCCCCGAACGTTGCCTTCTCCACTATTCCTCCTCCAGTTTGAGTGCGGCCGAGTTGATGCAGTAACGCTGTCCGGTCGGCGCGGGGCCGTCCGGGAAGACGTGGCCGAGATGGCCGCCGCAGCTTGCGCACAGCACCTCCGTGCGGATCATCCCGTGGCTCACATCCCTCTCCTCGTCGATCGCCTCGTCTCCGGCGGGCGCGTAGAACGCCGGCCAGCCGCAGCCCGAGTCGTACTTCGTCTCCGAGGCGAAGAGCTCGGCTCCGCAACCGGCGCACCGGTACGTGCCCTCTTCGAACACGTGGTCGTACTCGCCGCTGAACGGCCGCTCGGTGCCCCCGTCGCGCAGCACGCGGTACTGCTCGGGGGTCAGCTCGGCTCGCCACTGGGCGTCGGTCTTTTGAATCTTCGGCATCGGTCTCCTTTTTCTCTGCTGAACAGTCTGCCGAACGAGCCCTGTGTTACGCCGCAAGCAGCGATTTTCAGTCGTGAACGGCCCGGTAGCCGAGCGCCCCGCCGAAGCCGATCAGGCCAAGGCCGGCGCAGGCGTCGATGCCGCGCAGGAGCGGCGGGCCGACCCAGCGGCGCCCGACCGAGACGGCGCTGCTCAGGATCGTGAACCAGGCGAGGCTGCCGAGGCCGATCCCGACGAGCAGTGCCGTGGCGGCGACGCCGGAGCGAACCTCCGACGCCGCCCCGGCCGCCGCGAAGCCGCCCGTCCAGAGCGCGATCGTGAGCGGGTTCGAGGCGGTCGCGCCGAGAGAGGTCAGGAACGCGCGCCGCGGCGTGCGCACCTCCTCCTCGAACTCGCCGCCTGCCCGGACGCGGAAGGCCGACCAGAGCGTGCGGCTGCCGAGCCCGATCAGGACCGCGGCGCCGAGAACGCCGACGACGACGCGCACGAAGCCGACCTGGAGAATCGGCGCGACGCCGGCCGCGGCGATTCCCGCGTAGAGCACGTCGATCGTGGCGATGCCGGCCCCGATCGCCAGGCCGACTGCGAGCGTCCCGCGCAGGGTCGAGCGGACGAGGAAGAGCGACATCGGCCCCGGCTGCGCCCCGACCGTGAAGCCGAGCCCGAGCCCGGCGAGAAACGCGAGCCCTACGACTCCCCCTCCCAGTAGTCGACGCCGCTCGAGCGCCGGGTGAGCAGGTGGTCGCGCATGTCGCCCGGCCAGACCCCCAGCTTGTCGCTGTCCGGATAGATCGCCACCGCGGGCTCGAACCTGGTCGAGACCATCAGCACGCGGGCGACCTCGTCGCCGCGGTTCGTGACCTTGTGCGCGCCCTCGGGCCCGACCGGGAAGCAGACGACGTCGCCGCGCCCGAGCTCCTCCTCTCCCTCCGGGTGACGCAGGATCACCGGGCCTTCGAGCACGATCAGCCACTCCTCGTTGCCGTACTCGTAGTGGTACGGGCAGATGCTCTGGCCGGGCGGGAGCTCATAGACCGACCCGCCGAGCATCGACGCCCCCACCTGGGCGCCGAAGCGGTTCATCCCGGCGTGGTAGCCGTCCGGGTCGTCCTTCTCGTACTCGACGGGCGCGGCGAAGACGTTGAAGACCTTCACGGGCCGATTATCGCGTCGGTGCTCCCCGCCTGCGGCGGGTCCACCGTGACGCTACAGGCCCGCTGCTCGGTGGGCCTGGAAGATCTCGCGCAATCGCCCTTCGCGGGCGGCGAAGGCCGACACGACCGTCGGATCGAACTGACGGCCGTTCTGCCCCAGGATGTCGTCGACTGCCTCTTCCCATCTCAGGGCGCGACGGTAGGGCCGGTCGCTCGTCATCGCGTCGAGCGCGTCCGCGAGCGCGAAGATGCGGGCCCCGGCCGGGATCTGCTCCTCGGCGAGTCGATCGGGATAGCCGGAGCCGTCCCACCGCTCGTGGTGCGAGCGAACGACCTTGATTCCCTGGCCCTCGAGGAGAGGAACATCGGACAGGATCGCGACGCCGATCGACGTGTGCTGCTGAACGAGGCGAAGCTCGTCCTTCGTCAGCGGCTCGGGCTTGTTGAGGATGCGATCGGGCATCCCGATCTTTCCGATGTCGTGCAGAAGGAAGCCGTACTCGAGCCCGGGGTCGTCGAGCAGGCTGCGGTCGACCTCCTCCGTGAGCTCGAGCGCATAGCGTTGGACGCGAAGCGCGTGGTCGCCCGTCACCGGGTCCCTCGCCTCGAGCGCATCGGTGAGCGCGATCACCGTCTGGCGATAGGCGTGCTGTAGAAGGCGTCGCTGCGTCCGCTCCACCTCGACCAGGCGAGCGAGGTCACGGGCGTAGACGATCAGCTGCTCGCCTCCGCCTCCCGCCTCGGCGCGCTCGATCAGGAGGCCTTCCTCGACGCTGGTCAGCCGATCGATCAGGCCGACCAGCTCGAGTGGGCTGAAGGGCTTGCGCAGAATCGCGTCCGCGCCGGCCGCCCTTGCCTGCTCCCTGCTCGCGTCCTCGCCCGTGAGCAGGATGACGACCGGAGAGCTGTAGACGGGCTTGCGCTTCAGCTCGGCGCAGAAGGCAAGGCCATCGAGGCCGGGAAGGCCGACGTCGAGTAGGACGAGGGTCGGGCGCCAGAACCGGGCGATATCGGCGGCCTGCTCAGCCGAGGCCGCCTCCTGCACTTCGAACTCGTCGGTGGTGAGCGTCGTCCGGAGCAGAAGGCGCAGGAGGGGGTCGTCGTCGACGAGGAGGATCCGCAGCCGCCCACCGGCAATGCGGGGGGCTTCCTGGCCCGCCCGGTCCAACTCGCCGATTTCAAGCGGCTCCGCCGGAACGACCTCCTCGGGCTGCTCGATGCGCACGGCGCCGATCACGCGTGCAAGGACGAGAGATAACGCAACCGATGCGAGCAGCCAGGCAAAAAGCCCCAACAGAAGCCACTCGAGCCACCCCGGCACCTCTAGGGTCCCCCTCTGATTGCTGCGACCTCCGACTGAGCTTCACCGGTGGCGGACCGCAGGAGACGCCGTTCCGGGGAGAATTATTGCCGCCGACAGTGTGGCAGAAGGCGTAGCTCCAAGGCCCTTTCGGAGCCGAAAATCCCTCGTTCGAGGGACGCCGGGCGAGCGAACGCGCTGCGCGAAGCTGGTGCCGCCGCAAACGAGCGGACGCCGCTCGGCGTGGAGCGGCTACACCGCGGAGTCGAGGATCTCGGCGTGCTCGCGCTCCGGCGGGATGCCGTAGGCAAAGAGGACGAGATCCTCGTCGCCGTGGTTTGCCGTCTGGAGCGGTGTGCCCGGCTCGACGTGGATGAGCCCGCCGGTGGGCACGTCCTGACGCTCCGGCGGCTCGCCGAGGTACATCGACAGCGTCCCCGCGAGGACGACGAATGTCTCCTCCTGGAGCGGGTGCTTGTGGCGGCGCCCCTTGGCGCCGGGCTCGTAGCGCCAGAGGTTCGCGCGGGTGTGGGCGAAGCCGGCCAGGCGCCAGACGCGGCAAAGCGTCCGCAAGAACTCCAGTGACGCGGCTGCACCGCACTCTGCGCGCTTCACTCTGCTTCCCGATCCAATCCTCGAGCCACTCCGCAAAGTGGGCCGGAGAAACCTCCAGGAACAAGATCGACTCCGTCGCTGGTCGATAGACGCCGCCGAGGAGCGAGAAGGCGGGAAGAAGCGCCGGCTCGGTGTCTAGCTCAAGCGAAGCGCTGACGACGGCCTCCCGCGCAAGGAAACGTGAGGCGATGGAGAACGAAGGGCGCGTAGCTGAAGGCGATGTGAAGCTCGCCCACCGCGATCGAGTCGGCGTCGTCTTCGGAAAACTCGAACGAGGCGCCCGCGAGGTCCTCGACTCGCTCAGCCGGAAGCCGGAGCCCTTCGAACTGCAGCGACGTCGTGACCGACTCTCCAGCAGCCGATGCCCAGGAGGCAGCTCGAACGGTCGAAGCGGAACGATCGCCGTGTACTCGTCGCGGGCGTTCGGCCGAAAGCCCCGCCCGCTCATCAGAAGCCTGAGAGCCACCCAGACTTCGGGCACCAGCAGGTGGTCTCAAAACTCGACTCGACTCGCCTCGTTCACAGCCAGATCTCCGCGTCGACGGGCTGCTTCGGTGTCGATGCGAGCAACTCGTCGAGAGCAGTGATAAGAGCTCCGGGATCGGTGCGCGGCCAGCGCTTGTCGGTCGTGAGGACGAGACCGAAATGACTCTCGCCCGCCACGACTAGCGCCTCAATCAGCGGTCGGGAGTCGCGGACGTTCTCTCGGTCACGACGGCTCGCCCATCGGATCGCGCGTGGTCGAGCACCTGCTCGTCCGATGCTCCGGACCCAGGAGACTCGTGAACCGAGACTACGTCGTGCCCGCGAGCTCGTAGCTCGCGGGCGATGAACCTCGGATACATCTCGTCCAGCAGAAGCTTCAAAAGGCGGCCTGCCGTGCGCGTGCGACGCGCTCAGCCGCCTCTGCAGCCTCCTCGTTCCGTCGGATCCATTCATCGATGTCCGCCCGATGCGCCCCGTAGTAGCGCAACGCGGTCTCGATCGCGCTCACCGGTTGGTCGAGCCAATCCGCAGTTCGCTGCACATCGTCGAAGCTGCGGTGGACGGCAACGACCTCCCAGACGTCGGGCCCGCCCACGAGACCAGGGCGGCGCCCTGCCGGTCCCGAGCGGAAGACGACGCCGGGATGATCGTCCATCGCGATCCCCTCGGCGACGTAACGCTGGATGAGCGTCGAGCGGGAATGCCCCTCGTCCCGCGCGCGCCGATCGAGGCGCTTAAGGGTGTCACTCGGGTAGCGGGTCGAGACCGGAGCCTGCGTCTTTCTCTCCATGCCCTGATTGTAGTACATGCGTGTACAGCCGTAGTGGCCACATTGCGAACACGCTGCTCCGGGGGCAAACGGTGTCGG
>WNGA01006516.1_pt1 | contig 16606 bp, 13 predicted proteins | sample 5400061 | NCBI WGS metagenome assembly WNGA01 (sample SAMN13153366, study PRJNA577476) | soil metagenome | isolation source: 100 cm soil or saprolite under grassland replicate 2 | place: USA:California | collected 2016-06-15 | reverse complement strand
ACCCAACTGGGCGACTGCGTCCAGAACGGCGACAACGGCGGAAACCCGGTCGAGTGGATCAATGCCGACACCGCAATGAGCACGCTGGAGGTCCCGCCCGTCACGGCGTGGGGGATTCCCTTCGGTGTGGCCGTCGGTAATCACGACCAGTCGCCCATCGGCAGCGCGACCGGCACAACGACGTTCTACAACCAGTACTTCGGAGAATCTCGGTTCCTCGGCCGAACGTACTACGGCGGACACTATGGGTCGAACAACGACAATCACTTCGAGCTGTTCAGCGCCAGCGGCCTCGATTTCGTCGTCGTGCATCTCGAATACGACACCGCGGCCAATCCGGCGGTTCTGAGCTGGGCAAATGGCCTGCTGCAGACGTACAGCGATCGGCGCGCGATCGTCGTCAGTCACTACATCATCAACGCCGGCAATCCCGCCACGTTCGGAGCGCAGGGGCAGGCCATCTACAACGCCCTGAAGGGAAACCCAAATCTCTTCCTGATGCTCTGCGGGCACGTGTCCCCGCCCGAGGGTCAGCGGCAGGACACCTTCAACGGTCACACGGTTACGACATTGATGTCCGATTACCAGGGCCGGGCGCACGGCGGCGACGGCTGGCTGCGCATCATGGAGTTCTCGCCGGCGAACAACCAGATCCGGGTGAAGACCTACTCGCCGACCCTGAGCCAGTTCGAGACGGACGCCGACAGCCAGTTCACGCTCGATTACGACATGGGGAGCACGACCGTGCCCTTCGCGGTGATCGGGACGAACGCAAACGTGCCCTCGGGCTCGAATACCTCGACGACGTGGAGCAGTCTCTCCGCGAACACCGAGTATGAGTGGTACGTCACCGTCAGCGATGGCCAGACCACGACCACCGGGTCGACCTGGACCTTCACGACGGCTGGAGCCCCGGTCAACCGAGCCCCGGTCGCCAACGCCCAGACGGTCACGACGGTGGAGGATACGGCCAAGGCCATCACGTTGACGGGCTCCGATCCCGACGGCGATACGCTGACCTTCAGTGTCGTCGCCGGGCCGACACACGGCGCCCTGAACGGGACGGCGCCAAATGTGACCTACACACCGACCGCGAACTACAATGGCTCAGACAGCTTCACGTTCAAGACCAATGACGGGTCTGTGGATAGCAATGTTGCCACGATCAGCCTCACCATCACGCCGGTGAACGACCCGCCAGTCGCCAACGCCCAGGCGGTCACGACACCCCAAGATACGGCCAAGCCGATCACGCTGACCGCGTCCGATCCCGACGGCGATTCGCTGGCGTTCATCATCGTCACCCAACCTTCGCACGGGACGTTGAGCGGCACCACGCCGAATGTGACCTACACGCCGACAGCCAACTACAGCGGCTCGGACAGCTTCACGTTCAAGGTCAACGACGGGGCCGCGGATAGCAATATCGCGACAGTCAACATCACTGTCACTCCGGTGACGCCAACGAACACCCCGACTCCGGCGGCGACCAACACGCCGACCAGGACTCCGACGAACACGCCGACTCAGACGCCAACCAACACTCCGACGAACACGCCGACCATCACCCCAACGGCGACCGCGACGCCGACCAACACGCCGACGAACACCGCGACGAATACGCCGACCATCACGCCGACGCCGACTATCACGCCGACGGCGACGAGTACGCCGACGAACACGCCGACCATCACCCCAACGGCGACCGCGACGCCGACCAACACACCGACTCAGACGCCGACCAACACGCCGACGAATACCCCGACGAACACTGCGACGGTGACACCGACGATGACACCGACCCGTACCCCGACGCCTACGAAGACGCCGAGGAAATCGCCAACCGGCACGCCGACGCCGAGCCCCACGGGAACCCCGGCGAGCACGCCAACCACGACTGCAACGAATATTCCGACGAATACTCCGACAATAACGCCGACGCCGACCAACACCCCGACGGTCAACCCGAGCGCGATCGCAACGAATACGCCGACGAATACCCCGACGGCCACACCGTCGAACTCTCCGACTCCGACACCGATCAACGGTCAGGCATTCATCGAGTTCCCGGTCCCCACGAACAACGGCTCGCCCCGTGAGATAGCCGTAGGGCCGGACGGCAACCTCTGGTTCACCGAGAGCAAGCGCAACAAGGTTTCCCGGATCACGACCGGGGGAGCGATCGCCGAATTCAACCTCCCCACCGGAAACAGCGCCCCCTGGGGCATTGCAGCGGGGCCTGCGACGGACGGCGCTCTCTGGTTCACCGAAAATGGCCGCAACAGGATCGGCCGGATCACTGCCGCCGGCGTGGTCACCAATGAATTCACGATTCCCACGGCGAACAGCGCGCCTCGAGGCATCGCGCTGGGGCCGGATAGTGCCCTCTGGTTTGTCGAGAACGCCGGCAACAAGATCGGCCGGATCACGACAGATGGCGCAATCACAGAATTCGACATCCCCACAGCCAACGGCCAGCCCTCGGGCATCGCCGCGGGGCCTGCGGCGGACGGCGCTCTCTGGTTCACCGAGAACGGCGGCAACAAGATCGGCCGGATCACGACAGATGGCGCAATCACAGAATTCGACATCCCCACAGCCAACGGCCAGCCCTCGGGGATCGCCGCGGGGCCAGACGGCAACCTCTGGTTCACCGAGAACGGCGGCAACAAGATCGGGCGGATCACGACAGCCGGCGTAATCACGGAATTCACAGCCAATGGCCAGCCCTTGGGTATCGCCGCGGGGCCAGACGGCAACCTCTGGTTCACCGAGAACGCCGGCAACAAGATCGGGCGGATCACGACAGCCGGCGCAATCACAGAGTTCACAGTCCCCACAGCCAACGGCCAGCCCTGGAGCATCACTGCCGGGCCGGATGGTGCCCTCTGGTTTACCGAGATCAACGGCAACAAGATCGGGCGCCTAAGGACGTGACGATCAACACCGGATATTCAACGGTGATGCGAGGACAGGAACCACCGGCAGGGGATTCCCAAGGGCAAGGTGACATCCTCAGCAACGCCCCAAGAACTGTCTTAGGCTGATCAGAAGGGAGCCGGGAGGGCGCGGGGCGACCCGCGCCCTCCATAAACCCAGCTAGATTTCTTGCAGGAGTTGGTGGAGCGCTTCTTCCTTCCTGTTCTGCTGCTCCTGCTTTTCGTGGAGGATGGGCGGGGCGGCGCGCTCGCGGCACTCCTCGGGAGAGAGGCGGCACCGCTCGCAGGTCAGGTTCACTTCGACTCGGGGGACTGCGGGATCGTTCCAGAAACGGACGCGCTCCCGGAAGGTGTCGTCCAACAGGAATCCGAGCGAGACGCTGGAGTTGGCGCGATCGCTCAGGGCGAGGGGGCGCGCCATCGCGATCACGAAGAACTCCACGCCCTCGTCCAGGAAATGGGACCTCTGGGCCGCCACGACGGGGCGCGCGGTGCGTGCCTTGCCGGCCCGCTCCATTTTGTTGAGCAACCGCAGGCCGGGCCAGCGCCGGCAGTAGGTCTCGCCGGCCCCCACCCCGTGCGGCACCGGAACGCGCGACAAGTTGAAGACCTTGGTCAGGTCGTAGCTGGCGGTCCTGGCTGCGTGGCTGAACCTCATGAAAAAGATCTCGCGCAGGCCGAAGAAGCGGGGGATCAACTGCGTCAGGCGGTAATAAAACGTCTCGGGCGTTGCGTCGTAGCGCCTCATCACCTCGAGCAACGCGGCTCCGTCCCACTTGCGTCTGGCGAAGAACCGGCGCAGATCCTCGCGCAGGACGTCCCGGTCCATCAGCAGCGCGCCGGCGAAATAGGAGGCTTTGAAATTGTTCAACACCTGCTCGAAGGACTCGACCTTGATCCAGGTCGAGGTCAACGCCCGTTTGGTCAAGCCCAGCACTCGATAACCGATTTCCCGCGCCAGAACGAACCCCTTCTGTGAGGGCATCAGGCGTCCGTTGATCAGGAGCGTCGGGGGCTGACCGCCGCGGAAGACCGAACGGAAACTCTTCAACTGCGGGTGGGCGGGCAGAGTCTTCTCGTCCAGGACATAGCCGTGCTCCCGTTCGAGGATGGCGCGCAGGCGCGAGAAGCTCGGAGGCTTTCGGCCGGACCAGCCTCGCGCCCGCCGGTACGAGGCCGCGGCCTCTTCGAGATCCTCGAAGTAGTTGGCGTGCATCTGCTGGTAGGAACGCAGCGCTGCCAGGAGGAAATGCTCCGCGTGCACGTCGTAGAGACGGCCGACCTCCAAGAACGTCCGCAGGAGCGCCCCGGCCTTCGCCGGATCCTGGGTGACCAGATCGAAGAGGTCCTCCGGCTGGATGCCGAAGAGGTCGAAGGGGAACTCGCGCAGAAGGCCCGACGAGAAGACTGCCTTGACAGGGTCCAGATCTTCGTTGACCTGGAGCGAGACGAGAGAATCGAAGGGGACATCGAGCGCCCTCGCGAGATCGATCAACTTTCCCGGCTTCGGGTACTTCTTCCCCTTTTCGATTTCGGAGAGATAGGAGACGGAGAGCCCTGACCGGGCCGCGACCGCCTTCAGGGGCTTCCCCTTTTCCTGCCGCAGGCTGCGCAGTTTGAGGCCCAGGACGAAGCGCAAATGCTCGCTGTCCAGAGGCCGCGAAGCTGCTTCAGTCTCGGGCGTCGTTTCGCTGATCGCGAAATATTAGCATGCGCTTTAGCGAATCTTCGCTTGCATTTGATATTTCGCCTGATCAGAACGCACGGCTGGATGCAGCTTACCGGCCAGTCCGGCATGTTTCGTTAGAGTTCTCCAGGGCTTGGCTTGCGCCGCGCCGTCCTGTGTTTCCGTGTAACGTTTCGCCGTGACTTCCTTCGCGGACCATTTCTCGGGTCGCGCAAGGGACTACGCGCGATATCGCCCGGACTATCCGCGGGCGCTCTTCGAGTTCCTCGCTGATCTGGCGCCGGACGGCAAGACAGCCTGGGACTGCGCGACCGGCAGCGGTCAGGCCGCTCTGGGCCTGGCCAGCAGATTCGACGCGGTCGTCGCCACCGATGCCAGCATCCATCAGATCTCGAACGCCGCGCAGCACGACCGGGTCCACTATGCCGTCGCGAAGGCGGAAGAGGCGCCTCTGGCGGACGCCTCCATCGCGCTCGTCGCGGCCGCGCAGGCCCTCCATTGGTTCGACCGGGCGCGCTTCTGGGAAGAAGCCCGGCGGGTCCTCGTCCCCGGCGGAGTCATCGCCGTCTGGTCCTACCATGGCTTTCACATCACTCCAGACGTGGAAGCCGTTATCCATCATTACTACAAGGACATCGTCGGCCCCTACTGGCCGCCGGAGCGGGCTCTGGTCGAGCAGGGATACCGAACGATTGAGTTCCCCTTCGAAGAAGAGACGGCCCCGCCGTTGCGGCTCGAGAAACTCTGGGACCTCGCTGCTCTGCTGGGTTACCTGCGGACCTGGTCGGCCACGCAGCGATATGAGTCCGCCGTCGGCAAAGATCCTCTGGCTCTGGTTCGCAAGGAGCTCCTAGCCGCTTGGGGACCTCCGCAGCGGCTCCGGACGTTCCGATGGGACCTGGACCTGCGGGTGGGGCGGAAGGTCTCACGATAGAATTCTCCCGTGGCTGTGTCGGATACATGGGGCAGGCCGCTTCGAAACCTGCGGTTGTCCGTAACGGACAGGTGCAATCTCCGGTGCCAGTACTGCATGCCGGAGAGGGACTATGTCTGGCTGCCTCGGAAGGACATTCTGGATTTCGAGGAAGTGAGCGTCCTCGTGGATGTCTTCGCCGACCTCGGCGTGGATCGCGTCCGACTGACGGGAGGCGAGCCTCTGGTCCGGCGCGACCTGCCCGAGCTCGTCCGGCTGATCGCCGCGAAGCCCGCGATCCAGGACCTTGCCATGACGACCAATGGCGTCCTTCTGGCGGAGAACGCCGCGGCGCTGAAGGACGCGGGGCTGCGCCGCGTGACGGTCAGTCTCGACACTTTGAATCCCGAGCGCTTCCGCGCTCTGACCCGGTTCGACGCTCTGCCCCGCGTCTTAGAGGGGATCGAAGAAGCGTCGGGGATGGGATTCTCTTCCGTCAAGATCGACTCGGTCGTGATCCGTGGAATCAACGAGGATGAGCTCGTGCCGCTCCTGGAGTACGGCCGGCGCGCCGGCGCGCAAGTGCGCTTCATCGAGTACATGGACGTCGGAGGAGCGACACTCTGGTCGCGGGACAAGGTCGTCCCGCGGGCGGAGCTGCTCGGAACCCTGGCCCGCCACTACGGGCCGATCCGTCCGCTGGCCGAGAAGACTTCCGCCCCGGCCGAACTGTTCCGGCTCTCTGACGGGACGATCTTCGGCATCATCGCCTCGACGACGGCGCCCTTCTGCGGCTCCTGCGACCGCAGCCGTCTGACCGCCGACGGCCTCTGGTATCTCTGTCTCTACGCCGCGAAAGGGATCAATCTCGCGCAGCCTCTTCGCTCCGGCTCTTCGCGGCAGGAGCTCCGGGCGTTGATCGAGGCAACCTGGCGCGGGCGCGCCGACCGCGGCGCGGAGGAGAGGCTCGCCCTGCGAGACCGCGCCGCGCTCGTCCCGCTCGCCACGCTCAAGCGCGACCCGCATCTGGAAATGCACACGCGAGGAGGGTAGGTTGAGGTCCAAGGTCCAAAGTCCAAGGTCCAAAGTAGGAGGAACGGCGTAATGAGCGATGCCGCCCCACCGGTTTCGGCTCCGGAGGAGCCGGTTGCGGGGGTCACGAGCCCGCGGGCGCTCGGGCTCGAACGATTCCCGATCGGCCTTCGTGGGGAATCGGCGATCCAATCGGCCTGGCGCCTCTCGGTCGCCAGCGACGAGGGCCCGGGAGCGATCACCCGGGTGGAGATCTCGCCGGAAGAGATGTTCTACCGCGGCGAGGGAATCTTTCTGGGCTGGCGGCAAGAACGGATGGCGGCGGCCTACCTGGCTCTCCTGCCGAAGCCGGACGACGATCACTTCGTGATGCAACAATTGGGATAGTGCTGAGATAGTGCGAGGTGCGACGTGCGAGGTTCTAGGTTTCAAACCTGGCCAGAACCGAGAACCGAGAACCGAGAACCTGGAACCTATTGCTCCGGCGCGACACGAACGAGGATCTTCCATTCCTCCGAAGTGAGGACTCCCGCCGCGGCAGGGTAGTAGACATTCCGCACTTCCGATTCGTGGGCGGCGAAGCGGCGTTCCAGGTTCTCCGCGAAGCCCATGATGTCTCCGATCGGCGCGCGATCGTTGATCTGAGAAAGCAGGTAGCGCGTCAGCTCCCGTAACTGCACCCATTCGAGGCGCAGCTCCCGTTGCGGATCCCGTCCCGCGATGCCGGCCCGAAGCACTGCGGGAAGGAGGGCCTTCTCCCCGGCCTCCGTCCAGCGCCGCAGACAATTATGAAAGTCCGTCAGTCCGAGCCGATAGGCTTCCGCGTCGCGGCGATCGAGCGCCCGCCGGAAATCGTCGAACCGGCTTCTGAGAGCTTGCTGCACGGCGAGCAATCCCGCAAGATGGGCTGCTTCGGATTGCCCCTCACCCCGTCCCTCTCCCGCCGGGAGAGGGGGAGGAGCGTTCTCAGACCCGATTCTCGTCAGATTCCCGCCAATCCCGGCTCGATCCGCGTGTAGCCCTGCTCGACGGCCCAGAGGTCCATCGCGATCGACGCCAGATCGTCCACCTCGGGGATCGGTCGGGCGTCCTCGGAAAGATCGAGCGACTTGACGTAGCGGTGGCAGGTCTCGCAGGCCTCGATGCGCAGGGTGGGATGTTTGTCGTTCTGGAAGGAGGGGAGCCTGCCAGGGTCCCCCTCAAAACAGGAGGGGCAGAGGATCCGGCCGAAGAGCCATTCGCCTCCGCAGAGCGCGCAGCCGAGCATCCGGCGCGCTCCCTCCATCAACGATCCCTCCCGGCGCGCGGAGATCCAGGCCCCTCCTCCGCAGAACGGACACTGGCCGCGGCGGTGCACGCGGTCCGGCGCGAGATTGACCGTGCGAAGGAACTCCACGTAGGGGCGCAAAATCGCTCGCGAGAGATAGTCCTCCGACGACGGCCGGTCCCCGGCCCAATAGACGAGCAGCCGGGTCCGGGCGGTGGAAGGCAGGTCCTTCTGTCGGCCTCGCGCCTCCTCGGAGAGGACCTCCGGGCCATTCTCGGCCGCGTAACGGAGAACCGAAGGGAGATGCTCGGAAAGCCGGTCGGCATCCTCGTCGAGATGTCCGGTCAGCGGATCCCCGGAATGCGCGGCTTCGATCGCGCCGGCCATCCGTCCCTGAACTCGGTAGAGGCCGGCCGCGAAGCGGAGCGGCTCCTCGGCGGCCGCAGTCTCGCGCGCCAGTGATTCCGCCCGCGCCGCCCGGCGCTCGAATTCCGAAACGATCCTGGAGGAGTTAGCTGCGGTGGCTATGGGGATGAGGTTCCTCGCCCGTAATATCGCGATACCAGCGCGGGTGGTGGAGACGAGCCCAGGCCCTGGTCACGGTGCCGCGCGTCATCGAGCCGAAGGTGCCAGGCTCGGCGATGGTGCCGAGGTAGAAGTGGATGACGATCAGCATCGCGACGAGGATGAACGTGATGTCGTGGAGGAGATAGGCGAGCTGCATGAGAGGCCCCGCGAAGGTGCGCGGAAACCACATCACTAGTCCGGAGAGAACGAGTCCCAGCGACGCGAGGCACACGGCCCAGAACTGCAGCTTCTGACCCCCGTTGTACTTGCCGACGTTGGAGTCGTCCGTCTCCCAGCGCATGTACTGCATCGCACGGCCTCCGCTGATCCATTCGCGCCGCTCGGCCTTCTTCAGGCGCATGTCCCTCGCCCACGCGACGTACATGACAATCGTGGAGACGAAGAAGGCCACGCCGGCCCAGGGGTGAATGACTCGGCAGACCGTCAGGCCGCCGAAGAGAGGCGCCATCCAGCCGAAGAGCGGCGTCCAGATCGGCATTCCCGTGAAGACGCAGATGAAGAACGTCAGGGCGGCCGTCCAGTGGATGAGGCGCGAGGAGCGATTGTGCCGGACGATCTCGTTTCCGACGACAACGTCTTCTCGCTTCTGCCCCATGATGACCGCGGGATCGGCGGGTCGGCGGTGAGCGGCGGCTAGGCGCGTCATGTGTCCCCCTTCTGGAAAGGCCTTTACTCGGGCGGGAGGTTCGTGTCCTGGTCGGCGCTTCCCGCGACCGCCTTGCGGCCGTACTTGGTCATGTGGGCAAAGGCGCCGATGACCGTGCCGAAGATGGCCACGACGCCGAGCGGCCGGAGCACGGACTTCCAGAACTTGACGAGCAGAGGGACGTGCGGGTCGGCCGGCAGGGCGTACCACTCCGGGTGGTCGCCGTGAGCGAGAACCGTAACGACTCCGGTTCCACCCACGCCCGGCGGATTGTAGAGCGCCGCCTCTTTGAACCCGGTCGCCTTGAGTTGATCGACGCGCCGCAGCCCCATCGCCACCATGTCGTCCTTCGTGCCGAACTGGAGGCAGCCAGTCGGACAGGCCTTGATGCAGGCGGGCTCGAGTCCGACGGACACGCGGTCCACACAAAGCGTGCACTTGGCCATCTTGCCGGTCGTCTGGTGGAAGCGGGGCACGTCGAAGGGGCAACCGGTCTCGCAGTAGCCGCAGCCGATGCACTGGTCCGGGTTCACGTCCACGATGCCGTTGGCGTACTGCACGATGGCGCCGGGCGCCGGGCACGCTGCCAGGCACCCCGGCTCGTCGCAGTGCATGCACTGGTCCTTGCGCATCAGCCACGCGATGCCGCCGTCGAAGTCCCGCTCGTTGAAGCGGATCAGGTTCCAGTACTCGGCATGGAGCGTCGGCAGAGTCTGATAGGTGCCGGTCTGTTCCGTCGCGACGCGGCGCAGGTCGTTCCATTCGATGCAGGCTGCCTCGCAGGCCTTGCAGCCGATGCAGGTCGTCGTATCGATGTACTTGGATACCGTCGGGACCTTGCGCATACCCGACAGGCTCCCCCAGACGGAAGCGGAGGAGCGGCGGATCTCGAGATTTTGGCTCATGATCGTCCTCCTCTCACGCTTTCTCGAGCTTGACCAGGAAGGCCTTGAACTCCGGCGTCCAGGTGTTGGGATCCATCGCGGATGGGGTCATCAGGTTCGCGAGAGGTCCCGTGTGACTCGGGTCGCCCGCGTAGCCCCAGTGGATCGGGAAGCCGATCTGCCACATCTCCTTCCCGTCGATCTTCATCGGGTAGATCCGCTTGGTCACCATGGCGGTGCCCTGGATCGATCCGCGGGCCGACGTGACCTTGACCTGCGAGCCGTTGGCGATCCCCTTCTGATTGGCCAGTCCCTCCGGGATCTCGACGAAGAACCCGGGCTGCAGCTCGTTCAGGACTCCGTTGTGCTGGTGCTGCGTCCAGTAGTGGAAATGCTCGGTCAATCGGTAGGTCGTGCAAACGATCGGGAAGTCCTCCTTCTTACCGTAGATGTCCTTGTCGGAGGAGAACTTCTTGCTGGCGGGATTCGACGACACCTTCGGGTGAAGTAGGTTGTCCAACGGCGCCTCGATCGCCTCGTAGTGTTCTGGTAATGGGCCGTCGTTCAACGCCGCGGAGAAGAGGCGGCCCGTGCCTTCGGGCAGCATGATGAAGGCGCCATAGGTGCCCGGGGGGGCATCCGGCTTCATGTCGGGGACGTCCCCGACCCACTTCTCGCCGTTCCAGGAGATGCCGGGGCGCTTGGGATCCCAGGGCTTGCCTTCCGCGTCGGCGGACGCGCGGTTGTACATGATGCGGCGGTTGGCCGGCCAGGAGAATCCCCAGTTGTGGTACATGCCCAGACCGGTCGGGTCCGCGGTCGAGCGGCGCGCCGCGTTGTTGCCGCCCTCGGTGAAGACACCCGAGTGAAGCCAGTTGCCGCACATCGTCGAGCCGTCGGCCTGGAGCTGGCCGAAGCCGTCCACCTGCTGACCGGCTGTCTTCAGGGTCTTCGTCTTGTCCTTCGGGTCAGGGATATCAGCGAGCGCCTTGCCGTTGATCTCCTTCAAGACGTCGGAGAGATCAGGCTCAACAGGGTTGGTGTAGCTCCAGGAGATATTCGCCACCGCCTCGGGCAGCGCGCCTCCCTCTTTCTTGTAGAGGTCGCGGACCGCAAGGAACATCCGCGCCAGGATCTCCTGGTCGGTCTTCGCCAGTCCCGGCGGATCGAGCGCCTTCCACTTCCACTGGATCCAGCGCGCGGAGTTGGTGAACGTGCCGTCCTTCTCGGCGAAGTCGGCGGCGGGAAGCAGAAAGACTTCGGTCTGGATCTGAGAGGCAGGAGGCGGGTCGTACTCCTTGGGAGCCTTCCAAAACTGCGCGCTCTCGGTCTCGACGTTCTCGACGATGACCATCCACTTCAGTTTCGAGAGCGCCGCGATCCACTTCTTGGAGTTCGGGCCGAGACCGACCGGGTTCATGCCGAAGGAGATGAATCCCTCGGGACCCGGCTCCTTCCCGCCTGCGCGCGTGGACGAGCCCCGGTACATGTCGTCGCAGATGTACATCCAGGAATAGTTGCCGTCCACCTTCGGGAGCCAGTCGTAACCGAAGTTGTTTTCCTTGGTGGCGGCCTTGCCGTAGGCCGCCTTCAAGAGCGACACCATGAACTTGTCGTAGTTCTGCCAGTAGTTCATCGAGGCGGCCAGCAGCTTCGGCGTGTTGGCGTCGATGTATTCCTTGAGCGACGTCCACTGCGCGGCCGGGGTCTTCAAGTACCCCGGCAGGATATCGAACGTGCCCGCGGTGTCGGTCGCCCCCTGGATGTTCGAGTGGCCGCGGAAAGCGTTGACCCCGCCGCCGGGCCGCCCGACGTTGCCGAGCAGGAGTTGGACAAGCGCGGCGGCGCGGATCATCTGCACACCCGTCGAGTGCTGCGTCCAGCCGAGGGCGTAGGTGATCGTGCCGACCCGCTCCGCGTTGCCGGTCGAAGTCACGATCTCGCAGACTTTGAGAAACTTGTCTCTGGGCGTTCCGCAGATACGCTCGACCATCTCCGGTGTGTAACGGTCCATATGCTCCTTCAGGAGCTGCAGGACGCACTGCGGGTCCTGCATGGTCGGGTCGGTCTTGGCCATGCCCTTCTCGTCGAGCTGGTAGGTCCAGGAATCTTTCGCGTAGGTGCCCGCCTTCTCGTCGAAGCCCGAGAAGAGACCGTCGTTGAAAGCGTAGGCCGGGTTAACCAGGAGCGTGGCGTTCGTGTGAAGCTTGACGTAGTCCTCGTGGAAGCGCTTCGTCTCCAGAGCGTAGCGGATGATCCCGTTCAAGAAGGCCGTGTCGGTGCCGGCCCGGATCGGAGCGTAAAGATCGGCAAGCGCGCCCGTGCGCGTGAAGCGAGGATCAACCGCGACGATCTTGGCGCCGCGAGTCTTCCTCGCCTCGAGGAACCACTTGAAGCCGACGGGATGATTCTCGGCGGGATTGCCCCCCATGGCCAGGATGACATCGGTATTCTTGATATCGATCCATCCGTTGGTCATCGCCCCCCGTCCGAACGTGGCGGCCAAACTGGCCACCGTGGGGCCGTGTCAAACCCGGGCCTGGCTGTCCCGGTACGGCACCCCCAGGGCCGAGATGACCTTCCACTGGAGGAAGGCAAACTCGTTGGTGTCGGTGCAGCCGCCGATCATGGCCATGCCGGGATTGCGGTTGACGACCTGTCCCTTGGCGTTCTTGGCGACGAAGCACCTGTCGCGGGTCGTCTTGATGTGGCGCGCGATCTTGGCGATCGCCTCGTCCCAGGAGATGTCCTCCCACTTGTCCGAGCCGGGGCGCCGGACCTGCGGCTTGGTCAGCCGGTTCTTGTGCGTGATGTCGTCCTTCAGCGTGATCCCCTTGGGGCAGAGGGTGCCGCGGGAGATGGGGTGGTCGGGATCTCCTTCGACGTGAACGACCGCGGCCTTGGCGTTCTTCGACTTGTCGCCCAGTGTGTGGATGATCACGCCGCAGGAGACCGCGCAATAGGGGCAGATACTTCGAGTCTCGGTCGTGCGCGAGATCTTGAACTCGCGCATCTCCGCCTGCGCCTTCGAGACGTCGAAGCCCAGCGCAATCGTCGAGCCGATCGTGGTGGCTTTCAAGAATCCGCGACGCGTGAGTTCCATCCGGTCCTCCTTCGCGGGCGCCTTTGGGCGTCTGGACGTTCTTCAGGCGTATTCCAAGACTTCATGTCTATCTTGTCAAGGGGAGTTCATCGGGTCTTGAGAGAGATCTCCAGCGGTTTGTCCTAAGTTTGATCAGGTTGCCGAGCGAGCATTCCTCGCGACGCGTTGAGCGTTCGCGTAGACGTTGAAACGGCGCTCGCGAAGAAAACCGACGAGCGTCACGCCGCCGGTCTCGGCCAGGGCCACGGCGAGGCTCGAGGGTGCGGACACGGAGGCCACGATCGGGATGCCGGCCGCGAAGGCTTTCTGGACGATCTCGAAGCCGGCGCGCCCGGAGACGAGGAGGATTCGGTCGGAGAGCGGGAGCTCGCCCCGGAGCAGAAAGGTTCCGATGACCTTATCGGTCGCGTTGTGCCGTCCGATGTCCTCGCGGATCTCTTCGAGCACGCCCTCGAATGAGAAGAGGCCGGCCGCGTGAAGCCCGCCGGTCCTGGCGAAGATGGACTGGCGATCGCGAAGCCTCTCGGGCAAGCCATACAGGGTCTCCGGCGTCACCCGCAAAGGGCTGGAGAGGGGAGGCCGATCGGAGGGAATCACGTTTTCAATCGACGTCTTGCCGCAGACGCCGCAGGCGGAGCCCATGATGGTACCGCGCTGCAACTTCGCCGCGCGGGCGAACGCTTCGGAGCCGAGCGCGGCGATGAGGACGTTGGCCTTAAGCTCCGAGTCGATCCGGGGATCGGTCGGGCGCTCCAGGCCGATCAGTTCTTCCCGGCTTTCGAGCACTCCTTCGGCGAAGAGCAATCCTGCCGCGAGTTCCTCGTCGTTTCCGGGCGTGCGCATCGTGGTCACAAAGGAGGACACCGGCCCGGCATCCGCCGGCCGGATCCGGATTTCGAGCGGCTCTTCGACCGCCAGGACGTCTTCGCGTTCGGTCTCGGCGTCCCCTTCCCGGGCCCGGACCCGGACGCGGTCGATCGGCTCCACGCAGAGATCCTACGGCCGAAGGCCCCGCAGCGCCTCGCGCGGCAGCGACAGCGTCGCCAGGGTTCCCACGAGGGGAACGGCGACGAGAGTCCAGACGGCAGCCCGGACGCCGTGCAGGTCGGCAATCCGGCCGAGCACCGGCGCGGCGAGCCCTCCCAGGGTGACGGCAAGCCCGATGGTCACGCCCGAGGCCGTGCCGACGCGCCCCGGCAGATACTCCTGGCCCATGACCGTCATCACCGAGAACGGAACGGAGAGCGCAAAGCCGATCGGGACGAGAAGCGCCAGGGCCTGTGTCGCCGAGGGAGCGGCGATCAACGCGAGGAGAAGCGGAAAAAGCGCGACCATCGAGCCCAGGACCACGACGCGGCGCCCGAAACGGTCGGCGAGCCATCCTCCGGCCAGAGTTCCCGCGACACCCGATGAAAGCATCAGCGTCAGCGCCGTCCCGCCGGCGGCTTTCGAAAGCCCGAAGACGCGGATCCAGTAAAGAGGAACAAAGACGTTCAGGCCGGAGAAGACCACGGCCCGGGAAGCGACGGCGACTCCGAGCCGCGCGAAAGGCGCCCAGCGATCTTGCGCAGGAAGCGGGACGGGACCGGTCGAAAGAAACCCGGCCGGGGCCGGGCGACGCCCCGCCAGGATGAGGACGAGAGCCATGCCGAGCGCCGGCAAAACCAGCAAGATCGTGCCACGCAGGCCCAGCGCGAGCTGGAGAGGCGTGGCGAGGGCGGGACCTACCGCGAAGCCCAGGTTGCCGCCGACGGCGAAGAGGCTCATCGCCGTGGCGCGCCGTTCGCCGGAGAGCCGGTGGACCTGTCTGGCTGCCTCGGGATGGAACGCGGCCACGCCGACGCCGCTCGCCGCGACGGCGCAGAGCACCAGGCCGTAGCTCGGCGCGAGACCGGCCAGCGCGACTCCGGTGCCCGCCGTCAGCAGACCGGCCGGGACCAGCCACGGAAGGCCCCGCCGGTCCGCGAGTTGTCCGAAGAGGGGCTGAAGGACCGAAGACGACGCGCTGGCCGCCAGGACGAGGCCGCCGGCGGCGGCCATCGTGAATCCTCTCTCGGCGATGAAGAAGGGGAGCAGGGCCGGAACGACGCTCTGGTTGATGTCGTCGAAGAGATGGGCCGCCGCGAGCAATGCGATCGCACGCCGTTTCATGAGGAGGTTGACCGGCTCAGCATAAGGCGTGGCATGATTCCATCATGCGCCCGGTCCGTTTCCCATTTTCCGTTTCCCGTTTCCCGGCATCATGATGAAGGCCGTCCGGATCGCGTCGCCCGGCGGTCCCGAAATGCTCCGGTACGAGGATGTGCCTCGGCCGGAGCCGAAGGCCGGCGAGGTGGTCGTCAAGATCGAGGCCGCCGGCGTCAACTTCATCGACGTGTATCACCGCACGGGCGCCTACAAGGCTTCTTTCCCGCTGACGCTGGGACAGGAGGGCGCGGGCACGGTCGCGGCGGTCGGACCGGACGTGGCCGGAGTTCGCGTGGGCGACCGCGTCGCCTCCGTCTCGATGGCCGGATCCTACGCCGACTACGCGGCGGTCCCGGCGGAGAAGCTCGTGCCGCTTCCCGAGCGCATCAGCTTCGAGCAGGCCGCGGCGGCGATGCTTCAGGGAATGACGGCGCAGTACCTGGCAAGCTCAACGTATTTGCTCAAAGCCGGCGACACGTGTCTCGTTCACGCGGCGGCGGGGGGCGTCGGGCAGCTCCTCTGTCAGGTCGCGAAGATCCGCGGCGCCACCGTCATCGCAACGGCCGGCGGTCAGGAGAAGACGGGCATCGCCCTGAAGGCCGGCGCCGATGAGGTGATCGACTACAAGACGGAGGACTTCGAGGAAAAGGTCAAGCGCATCACGGGCGGCAAGGGGGTCCACGTCGTCTACGACTCGGTCGGCAAGACGACCTTCGAGAAGGGGCTCAATTGTCTCGCGCGGCGCGGCATGATGGTCCTCTTCGGACAATCGAGCGGAGGCGTCGGCCCGATCGATCCGCAGGTCCTGAACCAGAAGGGCTCGGTCTATCTGACGCGCCCGACCCTCTTCCACTACGTCGCGCTTCGCGAGGAGCTTCTCGAGCGGTCGAGTCAGGTCCTCGGCTGGATTCGCGACGGCGTCTTGAAGCTCACGATCTTCCGCGAGATGCCGCTCGAAAAAGCCGCGGAGGCCCACCGGATGCTCGAAGCCCGCCAGACCGCCGGCAAGGTCCTCTTGATCCCCTGAGTCCCCTCTCCGCTGTCATTCTGAGGAGCGCAGCGACGAAGAATCTGCTCTCGTTCGACACGGCCAGGGCAGATCCTTCGCTGCGCTCAGAGCCTGCCCCGAGCTAGAGGTTGCGGCTCAAACAGACGCGAGCAGATCCTTCGCTTCGCTCAGGATGACAGGAGAGAGCGAGGGGATGACAGAGAGAGCGAGGGGATGACAGGACTACGCGTCGGCGAGCTCCAGAAGGACAAGAAAGGTGTCTGCGGCCCATTCTGTGGATTTGCCTCGACGAGTGGAAATATAGTTCCGCTCCCACAACGATCCGTTCGCGGAAAGGAGGCTTTCGATGAG
>WNGA01006515.1_pt1 | contig 16606 bp, 15 predicted proteins | sample 5400061 | NCBI WGS metagenome assembly WNGA01 (sample SAMN13153366, study PRJNA577476) | soil metagenome | isolation source: 100 cm soil or saprolite under grassland replicate 2 | place: USA:California | collected 2016-06-15 | reverse complement strand
CGGTCAGGGCGTCGGCGAAGTTGTGCAGGGTATCCCCGAGGAGGGCCACCGAGCCGCTGAATAAGACCACAACCAGCTGGAGGGTTGCCGTGGCGGCCAGGATGGCGAGGGAGATCCTGAGAGCTCGACCGCCCCGAGCACTCGTCTCCAGGGCGCCGTCGCTCTGTTCGATCGGGTCGTGGCGGTGCGTCGCGAACAGAGATCGAAGGAACCCGCTGAGCCGGCGGCGAGGGCTCTCCCCGGCCCCGTGCCGGTGGTAGTGGTGGTGGTCGTGGTCGCTTGCCATGTCCTGGGGTCCGTTCCTTCAGTGTTGCAATTGCAACAGCAAGGATAGGGGACTCCCGCCCCCGACCCGCGTCAAGGGTGCCAGCTCCCCGTGAAGAGCGGCCTACCACGGCGAAGTCAAGAAGCTTGACTTTTCATCCGACAGTGGGTAGGTAAGAGGGCTTTCCCATCGCATGAGAACAGGCCAACGGCGTTCCGGGTTCAATCTTCGCCGCATCGGCGGCGCTGCGCTCGTGTTGCTGCTGTTCAGCACCATGCTTTCCACTGGGGCCGCGGCGAGCACGAAGTCGGACCTCCAGCATGCCAAGGCCCGCCTCGCCACACTCGAGAAGCAGATCGCCGCCGAGCGCGAGAGGCTGGCGGCCCAACAGGAGCTCGTCCACGAGCTCCAGGGATCGCTGAACGCGCTGGCCACCCGGCTCGATTCCGCCCTCACCCACTACGACCAGACCCAGGCGGAGGTCATGCAGACGAGGCAGGACCTGCACGCCGCCCAGGCCCGCTACGACCGACTACGGGGCCGGCTCGACGAGCGAGCCCGGTACGCCTACGAGAACGGACCGGCCGGCGATCTCGAATTCATCCTGGGATCCTCGTCGCTGGCCGAGCTCTCCGACCGGGTGGCCTTCATCGGCAGCCTCGCCCGGAACGACGCGGACCTCGCCAACGCGGTTCAGAACAGGGCAAACGACCTCGAGGCGCAACGGAAGGGCTTGGAGAGAGTGCTCTCCAAGCAGGCTGGCTACCTCAAAGACCTCCAGGAGACGCAGGCCGCCCTGGATGCGAAGTTCGCGGAACAGCAACACCTGTACGACCAGCAGCAAGCGTTGGTCGACGACCTGAACGGCAAGGCGGCCGAGGTCGACGACCTGGTGGCCAAGCTGAAGCACAAGCTGAAGGCGGAGGAGCTCGCCGCCGCCAGGGCAGCCGCCGCCGCGAGCGGCGTCGTGCTCGTGAATGGCCACGGGCCGTTCAAGACGTGCCCCGTCGCCGGTCCGCACGCCTACGGGGACAGCTTCGGGGCGCCTCGGTATGCGGGCGGCTATCACCCCCACGCGGGGACCGACCTCATGGCCCCGCGGAACACGCCGATCGTGGCCCCGTTCGACGGTTACGCCTACGAGGACCCGAACGGCCTCGGAGGCAACGCCTTCATCCTTCGAGGGAGCCTCGGCTACCTCTACGGGGCCCACCTCGACCATTACGGCACGATGGGCAACGTCTCAGCGGGAACGACGATCGGATATGTGGGCGACAGCGGTGACGCCCGGGGCGGCCCCACCCATCTGCACTTCGAGTGGCACCCCAACGTCATACCCACGAACCCGTATCGCTCGGTGTACGGCTACACGGTGATCGGATCAGCCATCGACCCCTACCCGTACGTGAACCTGGTCTGCTGAGCGGGCAGTCAAGCCCTGCCGCGACCGTTCCTCGAGTCCCAGCAACAACCCTCGGACCGTTTGTCCGAATTGCCCGTTCGAAAGACGTCCGATCAGGCCCACATCAGCCGTAGCTGAGGCCGTAGTCCTCCATCAGGCCCTCGACGTAGCGGTGGAATGCCAGGTGGTCGCTGCGGAACTCGCGCTCCTCGCCGTCCTTGCGCGCGGTCACCACGTCGAAGCTGGTCGTGCCCTCGCGTTCCTCGCGGATCGCCACGGGCTCGAAGCCGTCTGCGATGGCAGCTTGGAGCTCGGCCATGACCGGGTCGTCACCCCACCCGGCCATGGGTTACGTCCAGGCCTCGCGGCCGGGGGCGAGCCCCGGCCTGCGGGTGCGGGGGCTCACCCCTAGCTCACCGGGGCCTTGGCGATCTCCTTCAGGAACTGCTCGTTGGACTTGGTGGCCCGGATCTTGTCGATGAGCAGCTCGAGCGCGGCGCCCGGCTCCAGCGCGTGCAGCACGCGCCGCAGCCGCCACACCAGCGCCAGCTCCTCGGTCGACATGAGCAGCTCCTCCTTGCGGGTGCCGGAGGCCTCGACGTTGATGGCCGGGAAGATGCGCTTCTCGGACAGGCCCCGGTCCAGGCGGATCTCCCAGTTCCCGGTGCCCTTGAACTCCTCGAAGATCCCGTCGTCCATCCGGGAGCCCGTCTCGACCAGCGTCGAGGCGATGATCGTGAGCGAGCCACCCTCCTCGATGTTGCGGGCCGCCCCGAAGAACCGCCGGGGCGGGTACAACGCGGTGGAGTCGATGCCGCCGGACAGGATCTTCCCGGACGCCGGCGCGGCCAGGTTGTACGCCCGCGCCAGCCGGGTGATCGAGTCCAGCAGGATCGCCACGTCCTGGCCCATCTCGGCCAGCCGCTTGGCCCGCTCGAGCACCAGCTCGGTGACCTGGATGTGCTGGTCCGGTGGCTTGTCGAACGTGGAGTAGACGACCTCCGCCGCCTCCACCGTTCGCTGCCAGTCGGTGACCTCCTCCGGCCGCTCGTCCACCAGCAGGACGATCAGGTGCATGTTCGGGTCGGCGTTGAGGAAGCCGTTGGCGATCTGCTTCAGCACGGTGGTCTTCCCGGCCTTGGGCGGGGACACGACCATGCCGCGCTGGCCCTTCCCGATTGGCGCGATGAGGTCGATGATGCGCTCGCTCACCGCCGTCGGGCTGTGCTCGAGGCGGACCCGGTCGTCGGGGAACAGCGGCGTCAGCTTCTCGAACGTCGGCCGCAGCTTCGCCTCCTCGGGGTCCATCCCGTTCACGTTGTCGATGCGCAGCAGCGCGAAGTACTTCTCGTTGTCCTTCGGCTGGCGGATGGCCCCGGTGACGGTGTCGCCCTTGCGCAGGCCGAACCGGCGGATCTGCGACAGCGAGACGTACACGTCGGTCGGTCCCGGCAGGTAGCCGGAGGTCCGCAGGAAGCCGTAGCCCTCGGGCAGGACGTCGAGGATGCCGGTGCGGACGGGGGCCTCGGCGAGCTCCTGCTCGCGCTGCTCCATCTCGCGCACGCGGCGCTCCTCGCGCTGGCGGCGGCGCTCCTCGCGCGTCGGGCGGCGGTTCCGGGGACCCGGACGCAGGTCGCCGTCCTCGGACGGCCCGCGCGACTCCCGGGGCTCACCCTCGCGGGGCTCGCGCGTCTCGCGCGTGCCGGTGTCGACGGAGCCGGACGCCGCGCGCGAACCGTCGCCGTCGTCGTCGTCCTCTCCACCATCGTCGGCCTCGGCCTGGGCCTCGGTCTCGGGGGCCTCGGCCACCGCGGCCTCGCCGTTCGGACTCTCGGTCCGGTCGGCCAGGTCGACCTCGGTGGCGACTCCGCCTCCGCCGGCTTCCGCCGGCGCGCGGCCGTCGCCGTCCTGTGAGGCCCGGTCGACGATGGCCTGGATCAGCTCACCCTTGCGCATGCGCTGATGGCCCTCGACGCCGAGGCTCTCCGCGATGGTTTGAAGCTCGGAGATGACCTTCCCCTCGAGGATTGATTTGTCGAGCATGCGGGACTCCACTTCTTATGCTCCTTCCTTCGTGCCGGGCGGCACGACCCCCAGCTCCTTGTGGAGCTTCTCCCAGTCGGCCGTGAACTTCTGGAGGCCGATGTCGGTGAGGGGGTGGTGCACCAGCTTGGTGAACACTTCGTATGGCATGGTGGCGATGTCCGCCCCGGCCAGCGCGGCGTCCACGATGTGCATGGGGTGGCGGAGCGAGGCCGCCAGGACCTCGGTCTCGTACCCCTGGATGTCGTAGATGTCGCAGATCTGCCGGAGCGCGTGCATCCCGTCGGCCGCAGCGTCGTCGATGCGGCCGAGGAACGGGGAGACGATGTACGCGCCGATCTCCGCGGCCAGGATGGCCTGCGCGGGCGAGAACACCAGCGTCACGTTGATGCGGATGCCGTCCCCCACCAGGCGCTTGCCCGCCTCCAGGCCGGCCGGCGTCATGGGGACCTTCACCACGGCGTTGTCGCCCATCGCGGCGAGCTTCAGACCCTGCTCGTACATGGGCCCGGCCTCCGGCTCGGTGGTCTCGAGCGAAACGTCGCCCTGGACCTCGGACAGGATCTCCTTCCACACCCGCTCCACGTCCTCGCGCTCCCTGGCCACGAGGGTGGGGTTCGTGGTCACGCCGGAGAGGACGCCCCACCGGTTGATCTCGCGGATCTCCTCGATGTTGGCGGTGTCCAGGAACAATCTCATCTCGGTCTCCCTTCGAGCTCGACGACCTGCCCGTTGCCTTCTCCGGCCGCGGCCACCTGGGGAACCCGCTCCGCGGCCCGCTCGACCACCAGGTCGATGACCGCCCCGATGGCCTGGTCCAGATAGTGGTTGGGGATGATGGGCACGCCGTGCGACAGCGCTTGGCTCTTGATGTACTTCTGGAGCTTCCTGATCTTGTCGAACCCCCGCTCGTAGCGCTCCACCGGACGGCCGGGCAGCTCGGCCGAGCGCACGGAGAAATGCAGCCGGTGCGTGGCCTCGTCGTCCACGCTGATCACGCACTCCACGGCCAGGCAGCGGTCCGCGTACTCCTCGATGTCCACGAACCCCGGCACCACGTGGGCACCCTCCAGGATCAGGCTGGTCCGCTCCACCGCGGCACGCTCCAGGAGCGCGTTCAGGCCCACGGACACGGCCGCCGCCTGCTCGCGGAACCCCACGATGACGCGGTCCGCGGCCCGCGGCGGGGGCTCCCGCAGCGCGGTGTCGGCGTTGAAGGACGAGGTGTGCAGCGTGAGCATGAGCTCCTTCGTGAACATCGAGCGCATGACCTCGCGGATGGCGTCGGTGGCGACCACGCGGACGATGCCGAGCCGCGCCGCCAGCTGCGTGGCGATGGTGGACTTGCCGACCCCCGTCGCCCCGCCGATGAGAAGGACGAGCGGGATGTCGAGACGCTCCACCTCCTGCCACCGGAGGAAGTTCTTCGCATAGCGCTCCCCGGCGACCTCCTCCAGGACCGAGGTGGTCAGCTCGTTCAGCTCCTGGCTGGTCACCGAGGGGACGCTCCGATCGAGCAGCACGTCTTCGATGCGCTCCGCGACCTGGTAGGCCCGGTACGGGGCCAGCCCGGTGACCATGACCCGCGAGGCCATGAGCCCCTTGGAATAGGGCAGGCCGTGATCACGGTCCGAGATGACGATGTGGGTGTTTCGCTGGTCGTTCTTCATGCCTCGTTCGTTCTTCAGTGGGCGGCCCGGTCGGCCGCATCCCTTCGTTCCCCGTGCCTGCTCACGGCTCGATCCAGCGTCTCCCGGAGCAGGACGCCCAGGTCCGGCCCCTCCGACACGGTGGCCGCCCGGTTGTCCACGAAGACCACCTCGGCCCCGCGGGCCACGGCCCGTTCGCAGGCCACGTCGACCGCCGCCGCCTTCAGTTCGGTCAGCAACACCTCGTAGGGGGCCGAGCCGTCCATGTCCGCCACCAGGGCCCGCCGGTCCGCCAGGTGGATGCTGTGGCCGACGACCCGGCATCCGTGCGCGGATTCCAGATGGGCGACCTGCCTTGCAGCCACCTGCTCGGGAGCGGTTGTGGTGAAGTACACGGCCCTTCCCCGCACATCTCGGAGCGGCACCGGTTGGAAGTCCGTCACGACGAACCGGGCATCCCCGTTGAGCCGCTGGACGTGGGATCTGAGAGCGAAGAGTTTCTCCGACCCGGAACTCGGGCCGGAATACATTGTAACGACGAACAGGTCCGATAGCAATATCCGAAACGGCCCCAGATAGCCCCGCACGTACTCCTCCGGGACCCCGGCCGGCGCCACCAGCACGCCCGCGTCCCACGGGACCGGCGGGATGCTCGCCCCGCTGCCCTCCAGGATGACCACCCCGGCTCCCAGGTCGACGGCCACGTCCGCCGCCTCGCGGACGTTCGTGGCGAACGGCGCCCCGGCCAGCCCCCCGCCGCTCCGCCTGGCCCCCACGGTCGGGACCCCAGTGAACAGCGCGTCCTCGAGGTAGTCCGACGCGGCGTGCTGGCCTCGCCGCACCAGCTCGAGGAGCGACTCCACGGTGACGGTCCCGGCCTCCGCGACCTGCGGCCCGGGGGGGCCACCGCGGCCCATGGCCACGATCACCGGGCGCATCCCCGCGGCGTCGGCGGCCCGGGCCGCCTCCCCCGCGATCGCCGTCTTTCCCGTTCGCTTGCCGGTCCCGATGACGGCGAGCGTGGGAACCGGGAGCGGCGGCGCCCATACCGGAGGGTCGAACCGGAAGTCCGGCCCGAGGTAGGGAACGCCGCGAGCCAGCGCCACCGCGGCCAGCTCCATGCGCTCCCGGTACCCCAGGATCGGCTCGTCGGAGAGATCGAGGACGGCGTCCGGCCGCGTCGCCTCCAGCGCGTCCGCGAGGGCCGCCATGCGGTCGTCACCCGCCGTCGTGGTGGCCACCCCGAGGTCGGGCGCTCCACCGCCGGACACCTTCTCGGTCCCGCCCAGGAACAGCGCCCCGACGACCTCGTGTCCCATGCTGCGGGCGGCCTGGATCCCCCACCGGGTCACCGGCGGGTAGTGCTCGCCGTCCACGAGGGCGAGAACCTTCATCTGCACTCCTCAGCTTGCCGCCTTCGGCGGCCTGCTTCGGCCAGGGGGAATGCAGCGGCCTGATCCGCTGCGCTTCGCTCCGCGGGGCCGCTGCCCCCCTGGACCCCCTTCATCTGCACTCCGCAGCGACGGCGCGACGGGCGAAGTCGGGCCAGGTGGCTACTCGAGCGAGCCTCGGGAACGGGCGTCCACCGGCTCCTGGATCGGCGTCTCCAGCTCGCGGTAGTACTGGTGGCCGCTCGAGAGGGAGAAGTGCGCGAGCACCGTCTGGCCTCCGAACGGATACCGCCGGGAGATCTTGACCTCGTCTCCCTCGAACTCGAGCACGTTGTAGCACGGCTTCGTGTGGCCCCTCAGGCGGAGCGACGCCACCGTGCCCGCGTTCGCGATGTAGATGGTCTCCAGGCGCCAGACGTACGGCACGTGCTTGTGCCCGGACAGCACCACGTTCACGCCCGCCGAGATGAGGACCTCCAGCAGGTCGCCCGCGTCCGTCACCGTGCTTCGCTCCCGACCGGTGCCCGGCACGGGCAGCAGGTGGTGGTGGAGCGCGAAGATCTTGAGGTCCGCGGGAACCGCGAAGTTGTCGCGGATCCACTCGTAGCGCTCCCGCCCGATCTGGCCCTCGTTGAGGTCCGGCTCGGAGGAATCCCCGCCCACGACCCGGATGCCGCGGACGTCGCGGACCCAGTACCGCTCGCCCACGAGCTCCTCGAAGTGGACGTACCCGACGTTCCTGGCGTCGTGGTTGCCCGGCACGATGTGGACGGGCGACCGGATCCGCGACAGGTACGCCAGGCAGTTCTTGTACTCCTGCCGGTACCCCTCGTTCGTGAGGTCCCCGGTGCAGATGACGGCGTCGGGCTCGAGCTCGTTCAGCTCGACGATGACGCGGTTCATCAGGTTCGGGACGAAGAACTGGGAGCCCACGTGGGGGTCGGAGATGTGGGCGATCGTGACCACGACAACAGTGTAGTGGCTCCACTCGGGGCAGCGACGCCCGTCACACGTCCGGCTTGGCGGGCCGCAGCTTGCCGAGGGCCCGGCGGGCCCGGTTCTGCCGGTGCCGGATCTCGGCGTCGCGCAGGGCCCGGACGTCCTCCTCGAACGAGCGTCGCCCGTGCTGCGGGAACAGCTCCCGGCGGCGCTGCTGCGCCCACAGGAACAGGTCACCCTCCCGGGCCCGCGGGAACAGCTCGAACAGCCCCGCGTTGTGGAGCGCCACGACCGCGGACAGATAGATCCAGTCGTACCAGTCCGCGGCGACCTCCTCGGGAGGAAGGACCTCCCCCCGCTCCATCATCAGGTGGTACCCGTGGATCTTCACCTGCTCGAGCAGCTCGACGTACCCGTCGGGCCGGCTGAGCTCGATGCGCGCCTCGGGCCGGGCCCGGTCCAGCCCGCTCTCCTCCATGAACAGCCCTTCCTGCTCCCGCAGGATGATCCGGGCGATGTCGGCGTCGGGGGGGAGCGGGAACCGGGTCCGAAGCCGCGTGACCTCGGCGTCGATGTGCTCCATGCCGAGCTGCTTCGCGATGGCCACCCGGTGGTGCCCGTCCACCACGAAGTACGCGTCGTCGAGCTGATAGGCCACGATGGGGGGGAAGGACTCCGGGCCGATCTGCTCCACCCGGCGCCACCGTTCGCCCATGCCGCGCCGCCGGGGCAGGAACTCGCGGTCGTAGTCGCCCTCCCGGTCCACGGTTCCGACGATCCTGTCCACCGGGATGGTGCGGATCCCCACGTAGGTCTGCTCGAACAGGCGCAGGCGCTTCGTCACCTCGCCGAGCGGAAGGAGCTCCTGCGTGTCCTCTTGCTTGATCGTGTCCACGATGCGGCGGTAGGACTTCTGCCTCCGGGCCTTGGGGAAGGTCGAGCGCGGGCCGAACCCACCGACGTCACTCATCGCGGTCCCCCGGCACGTCCACCTCGAGCAGGTGCGCGCCCACCACGTTCCTGACCACCGTGTCTCCCATCGTCCTGTCGGGAACAACCTGGCCGTAGGGGTGAATATGCCCGTGTAGCAGCCACCGCGGGTCGAGCGCCCGGACCAGACGATGGTATGCCGCGAACCCGGCGTGGGCCGGATCGTCCCGGAGGTCGCCCACGCCCAGCGGTGGGGCGTGCGTCACCAGGACGTCCACCCGGTGCCTCCCCAGCGGCCGCTCCAGCCGGCACCGCAGCTCCAGGCGAAGGGCCCGCCGCCGCATCTGCCCCTGCGTGTACTGGTTGGGGCCTTCCCGGTAGCGGACCGATCCCCCCAGCCCGGCCACCCGCAGCCCGGCCGCCTCCGCCACCCGGCCGTCCACGCTGATCCCGCCCGCCACCCCGGGTGGCTCTCGATGTGCCTCGGGGAACCGGATCTGGACGGAGCCCGTGAACACGGGCCCCCGCGGCCGTGGGGAGACGTCGGGGTCGTGGTTCCCCGGGACGTACAGCAGCGGCACGTTCGCCAGGGTGAGCAGGTACTCCAGATAGTCGAACGGGAGGTCGCCGCACGAGACCAGGAGGTCCGGGCGGAGCTCCGCCAGAGACTCCGGGCCGAGCGAGGAGTCGACCTCGTCCGACACCGCCAGGACCCGGACCGGCGTCACGGGGACTCCGGCCGGCTCAGGATCGAGACGCCTCGCGCTCCCGCCGGCCCTCCGAGAGATGGTCGGTGACCCCGATCACGGTGAACGGGAGGACGGGCGCGACGAGCAGGGCCAGCCCCGTCGCCATCCGGATCATCAGGAACGTGTACACCGATGCGGCCAGCACGGCGAGAGCCCGGGCCTTCCAGTTGTGGGCGTCGTCCGCCCGAAGCGCGGCCACGCCGCCCGCTCCAACTCCCGCCACCATCCCCGTCACCGCGTCGGCCGCGATCGCGGACACCGGGATGCCCACGAGGAGGGCCAGGCCCATCGCCCGGAGGACCGCCCCGGGGGCGCGGGGATGCTGGGACAGGAAGGCCAGCACGATGAACACGAACGGGATCAGCGCGAGCCCGAGGGCGATCGAGGCTCCCGGATTCGGGATGCGGATCTTGGCGTCGGACCGCCCTGCCACGAGCCCGGCCAGGATCGCCCAGTAGGCCGGGACGAACAGCAGCGTGGCCAGCGTGATGGCCCGCCACTTCTTGCGGGGCGACAGGGGCTCGGCCCCCCCCGGCCCCGACTTCCGCGCGGACCCGGCCACGGGTCTCAGCCCTTCACCGACCCCGCGGTGAGCCCCCGCACGAAGTATCGCTGGAGTCCGAAGAACACCACGAGCGGGAGCGACATCGAGATGAACGCGGCGGCGGTGAGCAGCTGCCAGTTCTCGCCTCGGGCCCCCACCAGCTGCTGGAGGGCGAGGGTGAGGACTCGGTTCTCCGGAGTCCCGCCCAGGAACACGTACGCGACCAGCAGGTCGTTCCACACCCACAGGAACTGGAAGATGGCGAAGGCCGCAAGCGCGGGCACCGACAGCGGCACGATGAGCCGCCAGAAGATGGTGAAGTGGTCGGCCCCGTCCATCTTCGCCGACTCGATGATCGAGGAGGGCAACGAGCCGATGTAGTTCCGTAACAGGTATGTGGCGAGCGGTAATCCGAATGCGGTATGCGCGAGCCACACGCCGAGGAACGTGCCGCCGAGGTCGAGGTCCGGGAAGATCTGGACTGCGCCGAGCGTCCCTCCCTGGGTGTACAGGTGCAGGATCGGGATCAGCGCCATCTGGAGCGGCACGACCAGGAGCCCCACCACGAGCACGAACAGGACGTACCGCCCCCGGAACTCCATCCACGAGAACGCGTAGGCGGCGAACGCGGCGATGGTGATCGGGATCACGGTGGCGGGAATCGTCACGGCGAGGCTGTTCAGGAAGGCGCTGCCGAACCCCCCCTGGGAGAGGGCGGTCCGGTAGTTGGAGAAGGTCCATTCGGCCGCCCGGAACGGGTGGGCGAAGACCGTCCACCACCCGGTGCTGTTGACGAGGTCCTCCGGCCGGAACGAGCTGATCAGGACGCCCACGGTCGGGATCATCCAGATCAGGACGATGACCAGGATCGTGATCCGGACGAACCACCCGGCGTCGTGGACGCCGATGGCCTTCTCCTTGCGCCGAGGCGTCCCGACCTCGGGGACGGGTCCCGCCACGCTCATCGGATGGCCTCCTGCTCGCGGAACCGGCGGATGTTCCAGAGCATCACGGGGATGATGGCCAGGAACAGGACGACGGCGACCGCCGCACCTCTCCCGTTGTTCCCCCGGATGAAGAACCACGCGATCATGCGTTCGGCGATGACCACGGTTCCCCTCGGTTCGGCGTTCCCCATGACGAAGACGATGTCGAAGACCTTCATCGCGTTGATGACCATGTAGGTCAGCACCACGACGATGGTGGGGAGGATGACCGGAACGATGATCCGGCGGAACACCTGGAACTCCGAGGCCCCGTCGATCCGGGCCGCCTCCACGATCTCGTCGGGGACCGCCTTGATGGCTGCGGACAGGACCACCATGGCGAACCCCGTCTGCATCCACACCATGATGACCATGAGCAACAGGTTGTTCCACGGCTTCACGTCGAGCCACGCGATCGGGTTCTTGCCGAGACCGAGCACGACCGCGTTCAGCAGCCCGATATTGCTGCCGAACCCCTGGGGGCGGAAGCTGTAGACGAAGTCCCAGACCACCGACGCGCCGGCGAACGAGATGGCCATGGGGAGGAAGATCATGGACTTCGCCGCGGCCTCTCCCCGACGGAGCCGGTCGGCCAGCGTGGCGATGGCCAGGCCGATGGCCGTGGCGACGAGCGGCACGATCACGATCCAGCCGAAGGTGTTGCGGATCGCGGTGAGCATGTCGTGGTCGGAGAAGACGAACTTGTAGTTGTCCAGGCCTGCGAAGCCCGTGGAGTTCGCGTCCTTGAAGCTGATGATGATCGTGTTGATGACCGGGTAGATCAGGAACACGCTGAGGATGACCAGGCACGGGCCGACGAAGATGTAGGGACGCACCCCCTCCCGGAACCGGGCGGGCAGGTAGCCGACCACCCTGTTCATGGCCCAGTACAGGAAGAAGATGCCTCCCACCCCCACCACCACGGCGACGAGGACGATGAGGGCCCGGTTCGCGTTGCGATTTCGCAGGAAGTCGAACGTCACCCACAGCGCGAAGAACGCCACGATGGGGATGGCCACGGCCCCGAGGACCCGGAGGACGAAGATCCCCAGGGCCCGTCCAGGGGGGGCAGCGACGACCTCTGGGGGACCCGCCTCTGGACCCGCGGTCGGCTTCTCGGTCGTCGTGCTCACGCCGCGCCGTCCTCCTCTCGCAGGAGTCCGGTGGGAGCGGCCGGATCACGGCCGCTCCCACCGCCCATCAGCTGAGCTCGCGGGAGCTCGTGCCTAGCTGGTCGGCCAGCTCTTCTCGATGTCGCTCAACACACCCTCGAGCGAGTCCGGCCCGCCCTGCATGTACTTGACCATCCCGGTCCAGAAGCTCCCCGCGCCGACCGCGGAGGGCATCTGGTCGGATGCGTCGAACCGGGCGCTGCCGTCGTTGATGGCCGCGGTGATGACCTGGGAAGCGCCCGCGAGGATGCCGTTCGCGTAGCAGTCCGGCCCCACGTTCACGTTCGGGGAGACCCGGGAGGTGGACTCGCTTCCTCCCTGGTCGCACTGGACCTTCGTCCCCGAGAACTGCTGCACGAAGTCCTTCACCTCGGGGGCGTTCCGGAACACCGCCGAGAGCTCCCCGGCGATGAGGGCCGCCTGCTGGTTCGGGTCGTCGATCGTCGGGAACGGGAACCAGTCGTAGTCGACGCCCGCCTTGGCGTCCGTCGGGAAGAACGCGTTGATGAAGTTGGCCTGGCGGTGCAGCCAGCAGCCCGGCGGCTCCTGGAACATCGGGAGCGGGGCGTCGCCGAACGCGATCGACGGCGTCTGCTCGGCACCACCGAGGACCCACCCCGGGTGGAACATGACGTCGCCGAACAGCTGCCCGGCCTTCACGACCGAGGGGTCGTTGAACGGGATTTCGTGGGTCACCCACTTGTCGTAGGTCTCGGGCCCGGCCGTACGGAGCATGATGTCTTCCATCCAGTCCGTGGCCGGCCACCCGGTGGCCCCGCCGCTCTCGAAGCCGACGCACCAGGGCGTCCCGCCGTCGCTCTGGATCTGGTCGGAGAGGGCCAGCAGGTCGTCCCACGTCTTCGGGATCTGGTAGCCCGCCTTGTCGAAGTCGTCCTTCGGGTACCAGATCATGCTCTTCAGGTTGACGTTCGTGGGAATGCCGTAGTGCTTCCCGTCGAACTCCCCCAGCCCCATCAGGTAGGAGCCGAACGTCTTCTCCATCGCGCTGACGTCGAGGCCCAGGTCCTCGAGGGCGATGGCCTTCCCCGCCTTGGCCTCCTCGATCACGGCTCCGGGCTGCGGGTACATGATCACGTCCGGAGGGTTCCCGCCCTGGATCCGGATCTTCGCCTGCTCCTCGAAGTCCGCGGAGGCCTCGATGGTCGCGACGTAGTTCGCGTTCTTGTTGATGTCCGTGTCGACCACGGCTTGCAGCGCCTGTGCCTCAGTGGGCTCCATGGCGCTGAACACGCTGACCCTCCCGATGTCCCCGCCCTTGCCTCCGCCGCTGCTCTTGCTACACCCCACCGCTATCAGCACGAGCATCGCCAGTGGCAACACGATGAGCCGGCGCCCCATACCCCCTCCTTTGCCTGGTCCCCGTATTTCACTCCACCCGTTCGAACGAGTCAAAGCGAGGTTTTCCGCTCGTGAGGTCGATGCCCTCGCCCGGCCCAGTCCGGGTAGTGTCGCGGGGCATGTGCCGGAACGCGCCCGGGCAGGGCTAGTGGCGGGCCGAGGATTCCCACCCGGCTTCGCGTTCGGTGCCGCCACGTCCGCGTACCAGGTCGAGGGAGCGGTCCACGCCGACGGCCGGGGTGAGAGCATCTGGGACCGGTTCTCGCACACCCCTGGACGAGTCCAGGGCGGCCACACCGGGGACGTGGCCTGCGACCACTATCACCGCTATGAGGAAGATGTCGCGCTCATGGCCGGGCTCGGCATCTCAGCCTACCGGTTCTCCGTGGCGTGGCCCCGGGTGATGCCAACCGGGACCGGCCCGGTGAACCCGGCGGGCCTGGGGTTCTACGACCGGCTCGTCGACCAGCTGCTGGGGCACGGCATCGCCCCCCACGTGACCCTGTATCACTGGGACCTCCCCCAGGCCCTCGAGGATGCGGGAGGGTGGCCGGTCCGCACCACGGCTGACGCGTTCGCCGAATACGTCACGGTCGTCGCCGAACGCCTCGGGGACCGCGTCGCGCACATGGCCACCCTGAACGAGCCCCACGTCGTCTCGGACCTCGGATACCGCCTCGGTCTGCACGCCCCGGGACGGGCGGAGCCCGACGCGGCGCTCGCCGCCGCCCACCACCTGCTGGTGGGGCACGGGCTGGCGGTGGAGGCGATCCGGGCGGCCGCCCCCCGGACGCCGGTGGGCATCGTGCTCAACATCGAGCTGAAGCACCCGGCCAGCGTGCACGTGCTCGACCAGGAGGCCGCCACCGTCGCCCACGACCAGGTCAACCGGTGGTACCTCGACCCCGTCACGGGTCGCGGCTATCCCGAGGACGGTGCACGGGCGTGGGGGTGGAGGCGGGAGGAGGTGCCCGACGGCGACATGGAGCTGATCGCGACGCCCATCGACTTCCTCGGCGTGAACTACTACTTCCGCGACCTCGTCCGGTCGCCGCTGCTTCCCCCGGTGGAGGGCGAGCACACCCCGCGCGAGCGAACGGGGATGGGATGGGAGGTGTATCCGGCCGGCCTGACCGAGGCCCTCGAGTTCGCCGCCTCGCGGACCGGTGACCTCCCCCTCTACGTCACCGAGAACGGCGCCGCGTATCCGCTCGACGAGTCCGATCCCACCCGCGATCCCGAACGCGTGAGCTTCCTGTCACGGCACCTCGACGCGGCCCTCGCCGCGCTGGACCGGGGGGTGCCCCTGCGCGGCTACTTCGTGTGGTCGCTGCTCGACAACTTCGAGTGGGCGCACGGGTACACGCAGCGGTTCGGCATCGTCCACGTTGACTTCGAGACCCTCGAGCGGCGGGTGCGCGACAGCGCAAGGTTGTGGGCGTCGGTGGCTCGTACCGGCCCGGTTCAGCCGTCGGAGGCGCCGTAGATCCCGGACCCGTCGTCCGGATCGAAGAAGTGCAGACGCCGCGTATCGACGACCAGCTCGATCGGCTCTCCCTTCTGGGCGCGAGTCCGCGGGTTGAGCCGGGCCAGGACGGTGGACTCTCCTCCCTCCGCTTCCTGCTGGACCTTCTCCAGGGCCTCCTGGCCGACGTCGACCGCCAGCTCCCGGACGTCCTCGGTGATCGCCTGGGGAACCTTCACCCTGAAGTGGACGACCACGTCCGATCCCAGTGCCTCCCGGAGCTCGACCGTGGAGGAGATGCGCCGCTCCGGAGGCGCGTCGGACAGGAGCGATGCGTCCTCCATGTCTTCCGGCCGGATGCCCAGGACGATCTTCTTCCCCTCGTACTTGTTCAGATCGGGGCGAGAGGCGATCACGTCCTGTGGGACGGGAAGGCGGTATTCGCCGAGCTCGACCACGAGGGAACCGTCGGAGCGGGCCAGGCCCGCCTCCATCAGGTTCATCGCGGGGGACCCGATGAAGCCCGCCACGAACAGGTTCACGGGCCGGTCGTAGAGCGTCTGTGGCGTGTCCGCCTGCTGGAGGACCCCCTTGCGGATGACGGCGACACGGTCGCCCATGGTCATGGCCTCGACCTGGTCGTGCGTCACGTAGATGGTGGTGACGCCCAGATCGTGCTGGATGCGGGCGATCTCCGAGCGCATCTGGACCCGGAGCTTCGCATCGAGGTTCGACAGGGGCTCGTCCATGAGGAAGGCCCGGGGATGGCGGACGATGGCCCGGCCCATGGCCACGCGCTGGCGCTGTCCACCGGAGAGGGCCTTGGGCTTCCGACCGAGGAATTCGCCGAGACCGAGGATCCGGGCCGCGTCCCGGACCCGCTTGTCGATCTCCGCCTTCGGGATCTTCTGGAGCTTCAGCCCGAACGCCATGTTGTCGTAGACCGTCATGTGCGGGTACAGCGCGTAGTTCTGAAAGACCATCGCGATGTCCCGTTCCTTGGGGGGCACGGTGTTGACCACACGGTCCCCGATCTTGACCGTGCCCTTGGAGATGTTCTCCAGGCCGGCGACCATCCGAAGTGCCGTGGTCTTGCCGCATCCGGACGGGCCGACCAGCACCATGAACTCCGCGTCGGCGATCTGGAGGTCGAGGTTGCGCACCGCCTCGGTTCCGTCCGGATAGATCTTCCAGACATCGTCGAGAACGATCTCAGCCATATCCCCCTCCCTCGATCGAGCGGTCGGCTGGCACGATCCTCGTCCGAAACCCGGGACCGTGCAAGTCGTGGGCCCCGCCCACCCACCGTCCCGCCCGGGCCCGGTTTGCGTGGTTCGAGCGGGGTGAGGTAGGCACGGCGGATGAAGACCACGCAGGCTCCGTGGCCGGGCGACTGGTGGCACGGTCGCGTCCTGTACCAGGTGTACGTGCGGTCCTTCCAGGACTCCACCGGCGACGGCATCGGCGACCTCCAGGGCGTGATCGATCGGCTCGACCACCTGGAGTGGCTCGGCGTGAGCGGCCTGTGGCTCAGCCCCACCATGCCCTCGCCGGACCGGGACTGGGGCTACGACGTCTCGGACTACCGCTCCGTCCACCCCGACCTCGGCGACATGGAGACGCTCGACCGGCTGGTGCACGAGGCCGGCCGGCGGGGGATCCGCGTCCTGCTCGACCTGGTGCCGAACCACACCAGCGACCGGCATCCGTGG
>WNGA01006511.1_pt2 | contig 16609 bp, 12 predicted proteins | sample 5400061 | NCBI WGS metagenome assembly WNGA01 (sample SAMN13153366, study PRJNA577476) | soil metagenome | isolation source: 100 cm soil or saprolite under grassland replicate 2 | place: USA:California | collected 2016-06-15 | reverse complement strand
CTCGATCACATCGGGATCGCGGTGACGTCGATCGACGATGCCCTCGGCGTCTACGAAGCACTCGGCCTGAAGGAGTCGGGCCGCGAGTTAGTCGAGAGCCAGAGAGTTCGAACGGCATTCCTTCCTCTGGGAGAGACGCGGCTCGAGCTCGTCGAGCCGACTGCGCCCGGGTCTCCGGTCGCGAAATTCCTCTCGGAGCGAGGTCCGGGGATCCACCACGTCTGCTTCGCCGTCGAAGACCTGGAGAGCGCACTCGCGGAATTGAAGCGGCGGGGGTTCCAGCTGGTCCACGAGAGTCCGGTCCCGGGAGCGGCCGGCAAGCGGGTGGCATTCCTCCACCCCTCCGCCGGTAGAGGAGTCCTGATCGAGCTCTCGGAAGGAAATCGCGAGCCGTGAGGGCGGGCGAGCTCGTGGTCGTCCACCTGGTCGCGCCGCGGGAAAAGTTCTGGGGAATCCTTCGTGAGACCAGTCCGTCCGGGGTGACCCTGCGTGGCCTCGGCCTCGACGCTTTCGAGATCTGGATGCGCGAGATCGCCCGCGGAGGCCCTTCGTCGTCGTTCCCGGCGACGGTCTTTTTCCCGCTCCATCGCGTGGAACGGATCTTCGCGGACGAGACGTCCGGAGAAGTGGAGTCGTACGGGGAGAAGTTCCGGTCGATCGTCGGGGAAGACGCGAGGGATTATTTGAAGTAGCTCCCGTTACTTCCGGGTGAACACCACGTTCCGGACGAAATACTCCTGCACCGTCAGGTTCCGGTCCCGGAGGAGTTTGGCCTGCGCCGGGGTCATCTCGAAGGTGCCGGCGTGCTCGCCCGAGCTGGCGGTCAGGACGATATCGACCGAAGCCGGACGTCCCCGCTCCGCGGCCTCCGCGATGGCGCGCGCCGACGCCGAAAGCGTGTTGAAGACGGCCTGTTCGGAGTTTGCCGTCGCGAGCAGCCGCGTCTTTCCGCGGTAATTCGCCATCCGGAACAGGGAGATCCCCGTCTCCTCGAAGATGCGGGAGAAGCTCGACTGAACGACGGGATCGACCGCTCCCGACGCCTCGTCGGACGATCCCACGGACCGGGCGTTGGCGGGCGGAGGTCCCGGCGTCGGAAGGCCGAGATGCTCCCGCCGCTGCCGGACGAGCGACTGGAGGCCACCTCTCGACTGCGGAATCGGGGTCGGAGCCTGGAAAACTTTCTCCTGCGGCGCTTCGATCGGGATGACGTTTCCGAAGTTCTCCTTGTTGTATTTCTCGGTTCCGGGCACGTCGATCTTGTCGAGCTCGATCTGGGTGACGGTGCCGTTCTCGAGCGTGATGATCGCGCGTGTTCCCTTCACGGTGTACGGCGTGCGCGCGAAGACCAGCGAGCCGTCCTTCAGCTTGACGACGTAGGCGAGGAGCGCGGGCGCGACGATGAGAAGAGCGAGGAGCGCAACCGCGGTGCGCATCCGCGAAGGCGAGCGGCGGGCGCGCCGCGGTTGAGAGAGTCGTTTCACCGAAGAATTGATATCACGCCGGGCGGATCGTCATTGACTCGAAGGCGACCCCGAACGACGTCCGTCTCGTCGTGAAAGCTGTCGAAAACCTCGGACTGCAGGTCCACCCCGCAGGACGGGATCGACGGACTGCCCAGAGTCCGACGGCACCGAAGCGGACCGTGTCGCCCGAGCGGGGAGCTGAAACGACCTCTCCGGCGGAGTGGTGATCTTAATCACGTTCCCGTAGTTTTCGCGGTTGTACTTCTCGGTGCCCGGCTCGTCAATTTTGTCGAGCGGGATCTGCGTGACGATTCCATTCTCGAGCGTGATGATCGCCCGCGTCCCCTTGACCGTGTACGGCACGCGCGCGAAGACGAGCGAGCCGTCCTTCAGCTTGACGGCATAGGCGTTGGCGAAGAGCGCCGGCGCGAAAAGCAGGAGACCGAGAAACGCGAGGGTGACACCGTCGAGTCCGAGGCGCGTCGCCTTCCGGGGATCGCATTTTCTTCTTCCCATGCGGAATCCGCGCTGCGAGAACCGTGCCGCGCGTTCCGCTCAGGCGTCTGCCTCCATGGAGTGGCGGATGACCTCGGCCGGGTGGAGCGCGCGCAGGCCGGTTCCCTGCCCGATCTGCTCGCGGCAGCTGAAGCCGTCCGCCACGGGGCGCTTCGATTGACAGGGCTTATTCACTTACAAATGATAGCACCCGATGCTGATCGTCATGGATTCCGCGGCGACCGCGGAGGACGTCCGCCGAGTCGTCGACGCGGTCGAAGGTCTGGGTCTCCAGGCACACGCGATCCCCGGTGCGCTGCGGACGGCAATTGGTGTCACCGGAAACCGCGGCTCCGTCGAATCCGCGTCATTCGAGAACCTTCCCGGCGTCGCCGAGGTGATCCCAGTCACAGCGCCGTACAAGCTCGTCTCCCGCGAAGCAAAGCGGGAAGACACGGTCGTCTCGGTCGGAGGCGTGCCGATCGGCGGAACGCGCGTGGCGGTCGTCGCGGGTCCGTGCGCCGTCGAATCGGAAAAGCAGGCTCTGGACATCGCGCGGGAAGTCTGCGCGGCCGGCGCGACGCTGTACCGCGGGGGAGCGTTCAAGCCGCGAACGTCGCCGTACTCCTTTCAAGGGCTGGGCGAGGCGGGGCTGAAGATCCTCGCGAAAGTTCGCAGCGAGACCGGTCTCCCGATCGTCACCGAAGTTCTCGACACCGAGAGCGCCGAGCTCGTCGCCGAGTACGCGGACTGCCTCCAGATCGGCGCCCGGAACATGCAGAACTTCGCGCTCCTGAAGAAGGTCGGCCGCATGCGCAAACCCGTGCTCCTGAAGCGCGGCATGTCGGCGACGATCGAGGAGTTCCTGCTCTCGGCCGAGTACCTTCTCTCCGAGGGAAACTACGAAGTCGTTCTCTGCGAGCGGGGAGTGCGGACCTTCGCGAGCCACACCCGCAATACACTGGATCTCTCCGTGATCCCGTACGTGAAACGCATCTCGCACCTGCCGATCCTCGTGGACCCCTCGCACGGCACCGGCAAACGCCTCAAGGTCCTGCCGATGTCGCGGGCGGCGGTCGCCGCGGGAAGCGACGGCCTCCTGATCGAGGTCCACGACCATCCCGAGGTCGCCCTCTCCGACGGGCCGCAGGCGCTGCTGCCCGAGATGTTCGCGCAGCTGATGGCGGAGGTGCGCCTGCTCGCGCCGGTCGTCGGACGAACCGCTTGAAGGGCCTTCTCGTCCTCGAAGACGGAAGCTGCTGGAGAGGCGAGGCGATCGGCCGGCCCGGGACGTCTTTCGGCGAGATCGTCTTCAACACAGCGATGAGCGGTTACCAGGAGGTCCTGACCGATCCCTCCTACGCGGGACAGATCGTCGTGATGACCGCCGCGCACATCGGCAACTACGGAGTGTGCGCTTCGGAGGCGGAGTCGGAGCGCGTACACGTCGCGGGATTCATCGCGCGGGATTTCCCGGAGCGCTGGAGCGGCTCGGGCGGAGAGGAGAGCCTCGCCGAATACCTCGACCGCGAAGGGGTCGTCGGGCTGCATGGCCTCGATACGCGCGCGCTGGTGCGCCGCATCCGTTCGGAAGGGGCGATGCGCGCCGGTGTCTCGACGGAGATCGACGATTCGGAAGAGCTTCTCGCCCGAGTTCGCGAGTCTCCGGAGATGATCGGGAGCGATCTCGCGCTCTCGGTCTCTCCCGCGGCGACGTCCGAATTCGCTCCGCGAGGAACGCGCGAGCATTTTCGCGTTGCCGCAATCGATTACGGAATGAAGAGAAACATCGTCCGGCTCCTGACCGGCGCCGGCTGCCGCGTCAAGGTTTACCCGGCGACCGCTCCGGTCGAGCGCGTTCTCGAAGACGATCCGGACGGCATCTTTCTCTCCAACGGCCCAGGCGATCCGTCTGCCCTGCCCGGGCCCATCCGGACGATCGAACGGCTCGTGCCGCAGAAGCCGATCTTCGGAATCTGCCTCGGCCACCAGCTCCTTGGCCTCGCTCTCGGCGGCACCACGTTCAAGCTCAAGTTCGGACATCGCGGCGCGAACCATCCGGTGCAGGACATCGCGTCCCGAACCGTCGCGATCACCTCCCAGAACCACGGCTTTGCGGTGGAAGCGACGACGCTCTCCGCGGAAGTCGAACCGACGCACGTCAACCTGAACGACGGCACCCTCGAGGGTTTCCGGCATCGGACGCTTCCGATTCTGGCGGCGCAGTTCCATCCGGAGGCGTCCCCCGGTCCCCACGACGCGAACGTACTGTTCGAACGGTTCATCGACGAGATGGAGAAGAGGCGCCTCCGGGAGGCAAAGTGAAATCGCTGGCGCTGGAGGTTGCCCTCGCATACCTCCGGGCGCGCTCGTCCCGGCTGGTGTCCTCGGTATCCCTTCTCTCGATCGCCGGGATCGGCCTCGGCGTCGCCGCTCTGGTCGTGGCGATGGGACTTCTGTCCGGCTACCAGAGGGAAATCCGCGAGAACCTGATCGGCGCGAACGCCGAAGTCGTGCTCTTCCCCTTATCGACTGCGGCCGAGGCGAATCCGTCGGCGGCGGAGCGCCGGGTCTCTTCCGTGCCGCGCGTCCGCGCGACGGCGCCGGTCGTTTACCAGTCGGGCCTCGCGTCCTCCGCCGCCACGCCGGACGGAACCGACGTCGTCCTGAAGGGGATCGATCCGTCGACCGAGCGGCGCGTCTCGAAGCTCGACGCGTACCTGCCCGATGCCGACCGCGTCCTGACGCGCGGCTCCGCGGCAGCGCCACCGGGTGTCGCGATCGGAGTCGAGCTGGCCCGTCTCCTCGACGTGCGGGAAGGGGATCAAATCGTGCTGTCGGTTCCGGACAACACACCGGGCGCCTCGGCGCTCGTCGCGCGCAGCGCGCCCTTTTGCGTCGCTCGCATCTTCCGCACGAACTTCTACGAGTCCGACTCCGGGCTGGTCTTCGTGGATCGCGAGGTGCTGCGAAAGCTCGCGCACATGGAGGGAGCAGCGAACGTGATCGAGATCAAGCTCGACACGATCCGAGATACGGAGACCGCGGCGCGCGCCATCGGAAAAGTGGCGGGGAAGCAGTTCTCCGTGACCGACTGGAGGTCGCTCAACACCGGACTCTTTTCCGCGCTCCGAATCCAGCAGACGACGCTCTTCTTCGTCATCGGGCTGATCGTCGCCGTGTCGACGTTCAACATCGTCGCGACGCTCGTCATGACCGTGAAAGAGAAAAAGCGCGACATTGGTGTCTTGACCGCCTTGGGAGCGGAGCAGAAGTTCTTTTCCCGCGTATTCCTGCTGCTCGGCGCTCTGCTCGGTGGAGCCGGCGTCGGGGCGGGGATCGCCTTCGGCGCGCTCGTGTGCTGGGTGATGACCGCGTTCCGGCTCCTTCGCTTTCCTCCGGGAGTCGCCGAAATCTACTTCGTCTCGTTCATTCCCTTCCTGGTGCGGCCGCTCGATCTGGCCGCGATCGTCGCGTTCTCGGCGATCGTCATCCTGCTCGCGTCGTGGCTCCCCGCCCGCCGTGCAGGACGAGTGGACATCGCCGAGGCGCTTCGATACGAATAGCCCGAAGGACTCTTATCGGGGCAGCGGTGTCGGCGTCGGCGTCGGAGACTCCATGGCAGCCGGGGTCCCAGTCGGCTCGCCGCCGATTGGGGTAAAGGTCGGCATTGGGGTCATGGTCACGATCCCGCCGGGCATCGGTGTGCGCTGCGGCGATGGAGTCGTCTGCGTCAGACTCGTCGTCGCAAGTGCCATCATCGCAAGTGCAAGGACACTCCCCGCGATTACCTTCCTCATGTTGCTCCTTTCGCGGGCCGCCCATGTCGAGGGCAACTGCCGCCGTACGGAAAGACCGAAACGCCTTCCGGTCGAGAGCACTCAAAATGGCTGCCATATAATTGCGACAGAGTTCCAGGCGACATTTCCATCGTGGAGGGATCCATGTTCACTCGGATGACGAAACTGGCCGTCATCGTCGGCACTGTTCTGCTCGCCGGCGTTCCTCTCGCGGCGCAGCCGTGCGGCGAATGGCTCTGGGCGAACCCGGCGCCGCAGGGGAACCTTCTCTCCGCGGTCGCGTACGGCAACGGCCTCTACGTCGCGGTCGGCCGCGCCGGAACGATCCTCTCGAGCCCGGACGGCGCGGCCTGGACGCAGGAGATCGCGAACCCCAAAGTGGACCTTTCCGACGTCCTCTGGAGCGGGTCGCAGTTCGTCGCGGTCGGGCAGGGAGGAGCGATTCTGTCGAGCGCCGACGGGCAGCTCTGGGCGTTTCAGCGCTCGGGCATCTCCGCGACGCTCCGGAAGCTCACCTGGAACGGCGATCTCCTGGTGGCGGTGGGGGACGGGGGAGCCGTCGCGACGAGCCCGAATGGCCGCGACTGGACTGCGCGGGTCCCCGCAACGGATTCGACCTTGCGCGACGTCGCCTGGAGCGGCCGCCAGTTCCTGGCGGTGGGGGATCAAGGGGCGATCGTCACGAGCTCCGACGGAATCTTCTGGTCGCGAAACGCTTTCGATTCGATCGACGCCCTCTCTGCGGTGGCATGGAATGGGTCACGGTTCGTGATTACGGGCACCTCATTTCCGGATTTCGGCCTCGTCCTGTCCACTCCTGACGCGGTCGGCTGGGCCGTTTACCCTCAGCCCCAGCACTTCTCGCTCCAGTCGCTCGTATGGACCGGGTTGCAGTTCGTCGCGGTCGGCGAGTTCGGCTCGATCTACGACAGCCCGGACGGCGTCGAGTGGACGCAACGCCCGTCGCCGACGCGGGGAAACCTGACGGATCTCGTGTGGAACGGAAGCGAGTTCCTCGCGGTCGGAGGAAAGGGCGTCGTGCTCGCGAGCCGCGACGGCCGCGACTGGACGTCCCGGTCGCCCGGTAACAGAAACGCCCTGGTCGATGTCGCGTGGAGCGGCTTGCGCTATGTCGCGGTCGGTTCCGCCGGCGCGATTCTCTCGAGCGAGAACGGCGCGATCTGGACCACCGAGACTTCCGAGGCGCACAAGTGGCTTCTGGGGGTTGCGTTCGGCGCCTCCCGGTTTGTCGTCGTTGGAGAGCAGGGAATGATTCTGACGAGCGAAGACGGAAGCTCCTGGACCCGGCGCGACTCCGGGACGAGAGAAGTTCTCTACGACGTGGAGTGGAACGGGTCCCGATTCCTCGCGGTCGGGACCGGCGGTTCCGTGCTCGCGAGCGCGGATGGTCTGACATGGTCGGCGCCGAAGCGGATCCATTCGAACTCGCTCCACAGGGTGATCTGGACCGGCTCGCGCTGGGTGGCGGTCGGTGGAGAGTTCGCGCGGCTCGTGTTCACGAGCGAGGACGGCCTCGTCTGGACGAAGCGGCTCTCGATCACGGGCGGAGGCCTCCACGACGTCGCCTGGGACGGCCTGCGGCTCGTCGCCGTGGCCGAGGACGGCCTCGTGTATACGAGTCCCGACGGCCTGTCGTGGACGGAAGGCAGGGCCGGAACCGACCGGGATCTCTTCTCGATCGCCTGGAGCGGATCGCGTTTCGTCGCGGTCGGCGGGAGCGGCGTTCGCGCCGAGAGCTCGGACGGCCTCGCGTGGACGCTGCGCGACTCCGGGACCGAGAACGACCTCTACGGCGTGCGATTCGCGGGGGGCAATCTCCTCGCCGTCGGGAAAGCCGGGACCGTGCTGCGCGAGGGCTGCAGCAGCGCGAAGAGCGTGCGGATCTTGCGCGTTCGCGGGTGGCGGTGAGTCTCTAGCGAAATTCCTCACTCGCCTGCAGCGCGACTTCCGTGTTCCCGACGCGCAGCCGCACAGGGTATGCCCGCTCCACGAATCTCCACACGGCCGGAATGCGGTCGGCGTTCGGGCGGCCGTCGATCGCGTCGAGCCACGTGCCACTGGTGAGCAACACGAACGCCGGAGGAGACCTCTCGAGGTCCCGAATTACCTCGTCCTGAAACGGAGCCATGATCGGGGCCTGGTAGAACCGCGTCGGGTTGACTCTTCCGAGAAGGAAATAGAGCGCCGGCCGATTGGTCAGATCGAGGATGGGTCCCGCGCGATGCGCTCGTGATTCGGAGAAGCGCAGGAGCGCCTGAACTTCGGCGGCTTGATCCACTTGGACGAGCACATCGCCACGGCGGTTTGCCGTCAGTCTCGTGAGATTCTCTTTCGATTTCGCCCGCTCGGTGTACGCGAGAGCGCCGCGGACGATGTCGAGAGTTCTCTTGGGACCGTTCATTCCGATGGCGACGGCGATCAGAACGAGCGCCCATCCGCTCCTCTCGATTCGCGCCCGACGGATGGTCAGCCGTGTCTTGCGAAGACGGTGCAGTAAGGCAACACAGGCAGCGAAGACGGGAGCGGCGAGCGCGTTGCCCGCGGCCAGATGAAAGCGGGCGATGACATGACGGAAGAAGAAAAGGCAGGCCAGTGCCGTCGCCAGCAGGCGCAGAGCCGAGATTCGATGCTCTCTCCGGCGCAGGCCGAGAAGCGCGAGGGCAATTCCCAGTAGGCCGAAAACGGGAGAAAGATAGAAGCGTTTCCCGATCGCCGGGCCGACCGGAATCGGGCCGATCATGTACTTCTCGCCTTTCAGCCATTTCGAAAGGACTTCCCAGGGTGCCGGGAAATGTAATCCCCAGACCGCGTGCACGTTGCGGGGGAGCTCCCAGAACGAAACCTTGACAAAAGCGCCGAGGGCTCCGAGCAGTAGGAGCCCGACCAGGAAGGGGGCCACGACGATCGCGAGACCGAGAAAAAGGGAGCTCGCCGTCGAACGGGTTGGGTCGTCCTTGAGAAGAATACCCGCGACGGCGAGCGTCAGAATTTCGGCGGCGAGCACGAAGGTCCCGAGGTCGAGGGCGTATAGGAAGCCAATGCCACCGAGCAATCCGGCGAGAAACGCGCGGCGACGGTGCGGTCTCTCCCCAATCGCCCAGAGGAATGTTGCGAGGCTCAAGAGGGGAATGACCGGACGATCGAACATCACGGCCGTGCTGAACCCGACATTGAGCGGGATCGTCAGAGTCGCGAGCAATGGACTTCCGGTCGCGATTGATGTCAGGAGAAAGAGCGTAGGGTTCAAGAACACCTCGAGCAGATGGCGAAAGTGAAGCGACAGCGACAAACGGTCTCCCAAAGCCGACCAGACGAAGTAGTCCATCCCCCCATCGGAGAGAAAGCCGTGAATGGGAAACGTTTCCCGGTAGGGGATTTTCCCTGCCAGCATGTCGGAGCCCGGGCCGAGCCAGGCGCCGGTTTCGAAAAGGTCGACGAACCCCCCGGGTGTCGTGCTCGAGAGCCAGACGACCGTGGCACAGCCGAAAAAGACGAGTAGCACGCCGAGTGAGCGGACCCGATGTAGCGACACGCTTCGTGGCGACTCGTCCGGGGCGCTCTCGGGCATCTTGCTGATCGTTATACTTCGCCGCCGGCCTTCATGCCCAAGCGAACGGACATCCAGAAGATCCTCGTGATCGGATCGGGCCCGATCGTCATCGGGCAGGCCTGCGAGTTCGATTACTCCGGTACGCAGGCGATCCGCGCGCTCCGCCGCGAGGGTTACCGGGTCGTCCTGGTCAACTCGAACCCGGCGACGATCATGACGGACCCGGAGCTCGCGGACGCCACCTACGTCGAGCCACTCACGCTCCCTTTCCTCGAGCGCATCATCGAAAAGGAGCGGCCAGATGCCCTTCTTCCCACGGTCGGCGGACAAACCGGACTGAATCTGTCGCTCGCGCTCGCCGACGCCGGCATCCTCGACAAATGGTCGGTCCAGCTGATCGGCGCGAGCCGTCAGGCGGTCCGCGTCGCCGAGGACCGCGACCTCTTCAAGCAAGCGATGCTCGAGATCGGAGCGGAGGTACCGCGGTCGGAACGCGCGCGCAGCCTCGAGGACGCCGACCGGATCGCCCGCGAGATCGGCCTGCCGCTCGTCATCCGACCGTCCTTCACGCTGGGCGGCTCGGGCGGCGGATCGGCACGCACGCCCGACGAATTCCGCGCGATCGTCCGCCATGGCCTGGCCGAGTCGCCCGCCCACGAGGTCCTGATCGAGGAGTCCGTCGAAGGCTGGAAGGAGTTCGAGCTCGAAGTCATGCGCGACCACGCCGACAACGTCATCGTGGTCTGTTCGATCGAGAATTTCGACGCGATGGGCGTCCACACGGGCGACTCGATCACGGTCGCCCCGCAGATGACGCTCTCGGACAGGCAGTACCAGCAGATGCGGAACGAGGCGAAGGCGGTCATCCGCCGCGTCGGCGTGGACACCGGCGGCTCGAACATCCAGTTCGCGGTCGAGCCGAAGACCGGCCGGCGCGTCGTCATCGAGATGAACCCGCGGGTGTCGCGCTCCTCGGCGCTCGCCTCGAAGGCGACCGGCTTCCCGATCGCCAAGATCGCGGCACTCTTGGCCGTCGGTTACACGCTCGACGAGATCCCGAACGACATCACGAAGAAGACGCCGGCGTGCTTCGAGCCCTCTCTCGACTACGTCGTGGTGAAGATTCCGCGCTGGGCGTTCGAGAAATTCCCGAAGGCCGATCCGCGGCTCACGATCCAGATGAAGTCGGTCGGCGAGGCGATGGCGATCGGACGCACGTTCTCCGAGGCTCTCGGCAAGGCGATCCGGTCGCTCGAGATCGGGCGCGACGGCCTCGATGACGGGCAGGAGAGCGTGCCGCGCGAAGAGCTGTTCTCGAAGCTCGAGGTGCCGACGTGGGAGCGGATCTTCCACGTGCGGCGCGCCTTTCTCGCCGGTATGACCGTCCCCGAAGTCGCCGATCGGACCCGCATCGACCCGTGGTTCTTGGACGCGATCGAAAAGATGGTCCGCGAAGAGAAGTGCCTCGGCGGAAGATCCCCGGCGTCGCTATCGCGGGAGGAGATCCGAAGGGTGAAGCGCCACGGTCTCTCCGACGCGGCGATCGGGCGCGCGATGGGCTGCGGCGAAACGGCGGTCCGCGCGCGCCGCAGGGAGCTCGGCGTCGTTCCCGTCTCCAAAACCATCGACACCTGCGCGGCCGAGTTCGAGGCCTACACACCGTACTACTACTCGACGTACGAGGACGAGAACGAATCCCTTCGCACGGACAGGCCCAAGATAGTGATTCTCGGGGGTGGGCCGAACCGGATCGGGCAGGGGATCGAGTTCGATTACTGCTGCGTACACGCCTGCTACGCGCTCACCGACGCCGGCTACGAGACCGTGATGATCAACTGCAACCCGGAGACGGTCTCGACCGACTACGACACGTCCGACCGCCTCTATTTCGAGCCGCTGACCTTCGAGGACGTGTCCGCGGTCCTCGACAACGAGCGCCCAGACGGTGTGCTCGTCCAGTTCGGCGGCCAGACGCCGCTGAAGCTGGCCCGCCCGCTCGAGGCCGCCGGCTACCCGATCTGGGGGACGTCGCCCGACTCGATCGACCTCGCGGAGGATCGCGGCCGCTTCGGGAGACTGTTAGACGAGCTCCGCCTGCGTGCGCCGGCCCACGGCGAGGCCCGGACCACGGAGGAAGCGCTCGCGGTCGCGCGCGCGATCGGCTATCCGCTCGTGGTGCGGCCCTCCTACGTGCTCGGCGGCCGGGCCATGGCGGTCGTGTTCGACGAGAGCCACCTCGCGTCCTATATGGAGCGCGCGGTCGAGGCGGCGCCGGACCACCCGGTCCTGATCGATCGGTTTCTCGACGACGCATTCGAGTTCGACGTGGACGCGCTCTCCGACGGCGAGACGACGTGGATCGGAGGCATCCAGGAGCACATCGAGAAGGCGGGCATCCACTCGGGAGACTCGTTCTCGGTTCTGCCGGCGTGGAAGGTGACCTCCGGGAAGCTCCGAGAGATAGCCGACGCGACGCGAAAGCTCGCCCGGGCGCTCTCGGTCAAAGGCCTGATGAACATCCAGTTCGCCGTGCAGCGGGACGTCCTCTACGTTCTCGAAGTCAACCCGCGCGCTTCGCGGACCGTCCCCTTCGTCTCGAAGGCGATCGGAGTGCCCATGGCGCGTGCCGCCGCGCTTCTCGCGGCGGGAAGGTCGCTCGACTCGCTCGGGCTTCCCCCCGAGCGGCCGCCGGTCGACTTCTTCATCAAGGCGCCGGTCTTCCCGTTCCGCAAGTTCCCGGGGGAGGACGTCCTGCTCGGCCCGGAGATGAAGTCGACGGGAGAGGTCATGGGAATCTCGCCGCGCTTCGGCGACGCCTTCGCCAAGGCCTGCGAGGCGATCGGGACGCATCTGCCGCTCGAGGGCACGGCGTTTCTGACGGTCAATCCGTACGACAAGACGACGTTGATCCCGATCGCCCGCGAGCTCGCCGATCTCGGGTTCCGCCTCTGCGCGACGGAGGGGACGAGGGAGGCGCTCGCGCAGTCGGGGCTCGAGGCCGAGCGGGTGTTCAAGGTCAACGAGGGAAGCCCGAACGCGGTGGACCGCATGGAAGCAGGGGAGATTCAGCTCGTCGTCAACACGCCGCTGGGCGGCGAGTCGCACTACGACGAGGCGGCGATCCGCGCGGCGGCGCTGCGGCTCCAGATCCCGTGCCTGACGACGCTCTCGGCCGCCGCGGCGGCGGTCGAAGGGATCCGTGCCTGGCAGGAGGAGGCGACCGGAGTCGCAGCACTCCAGGAATACCACCGGACGTGAGGAGTAGGTCTCGCTTGTCGGTTCACGATTATCGGCTCGGCAACCCGTGAGCGCAGTCCCACAAACGGACCTCGATCGCGAAGCCCCGCCGGCGCGGCGGCCCGGAACACCGACTCGTTTCCTGCTCTTTCTTTCCGCGGCGGCGGGCAGCGCGGTCGTTCTCACCATCGGCTTTCCTGCGGGAGCCCCCGACCGTCTTCCGGTGCTCCTGCTGTCGCTCGCCCTCGCGCTCGACGCCGTGTTCCGGACTTCCCGCGCGATCCGGGATTTTTGCTACTTGCTCCCGGTCGTGGGTCTCCTCGCGAGCATCTTCGGCTCGGCGGATGCGGTCGCCTGGCCGGTCCTCTTGTTCGGCGGACTCGCGGTCGGCTGGACGTTCCGGTTCCTGTACGACTTCGAGAGCAGGCCCGAGGCGTCGCGGCTCGACCGGCCGCTTCGGGCGCTCGTTGCGATCTGGACGCTGGGGACGACCCTGGCGCTCGTTCGTGCGCGCACGATCTGGGCTCTGGTCCACGGACTCTCCGGGCGGGCCGTTAACGGAGAGGGTCTTCCGGATGCGGCGGCGATTCGCGAGAGCCTTCTGACGTTCGCGATACTCGCCACGGGAGCCGGGTTCTTCTTTATCCTTCGGCGTTCGGGGGAGAAAGTTCGCGCGGAGTGCATTCGAGCGGCGCTGATCGGCGTTGCTCTCTCGGCCGCCGCGGCGATCCTCCAGGCGGCCGGCGTCTTTCCGGACGATACGCGCCCTTTCTGGAAGCTGACGGGACGGCTTTCCGGTGGCGCGACCGACCCGAATGCACTCGGCCTTCTCTGCGGGCTCGGGATCGTGGTCTTGCTCGCACTGGCGATCGGCTGGCGAGAACGTTGGGCGATTTGGACTCTTCTGCCGCTTCCCTTCGGGCTCTCGTTGTCCGGATCTCGCAGCGGCTTCTTGATCGCGATCCTGGGCAGTGCGGCGATCATCGCCTTGGCGTCGCTCGACAAGCACTGGCGCGCAGCGCTCGCCGTCGGGGCTCTCGGTCTCGCTCTCGCGATTGCGTTCCTGCCTCAGGCCTCCGTCGGCGGGGTGGGCGGCAGGGTCCGTCAGCTTTTTCGCTCCGCGCTTTCGCTCGACGATCGCACGTCGTCGCGACCGATCCTGTGGCGCGCGGCGGTCCGCCTCTTCGCTGACTCTCCGATCGAAGGAGGAGGTGTCGGGAGTTTCTCGTGGCAGCTGCCGGATGTCGCGGCGGCTCAAGGCAATCGCCTTCCGATGCGCGACAATCCCGGCAGCGCGTATCTGCAGGCGCTCGCCGAGACAGGAATAGTTGGACTCGCGCTGACCCTCGCTTTCGTGCTGGCCCTCGGCCGACAGGCTTTGGCGCGAACTCGCGAGCCCGGTTCCTCCGGCGCGGGGGCGGGACTCCTCGCGTTTCTAATCGCCCTTCTCGTTGGATCGCACTGGCTGGCGCCGGAGGTCTCGATCCTCTTCTTTCTTCTGAGCGCGCAGACCGCGATCGGAGGAGAGCCGCGAAGTAGAACGAAGGTGCTGTTGACGGTGGCGCTGATGGTCCTTTACACCGTCTCGATGAGCCTCGCGGCCGCCCGGACCGCCGACCCGCGGGAGACATTCCGCTATTCGAGGCTGATCGGTTTTCACAGGCTGGAGACGGGGCCCGGCGGTCATTTCCGGTGGACAAGGAAGAAGTTCGCCATCTGGGTAGATAGGGCCGCACCCGAACAGCTTTCGCTCGCCAACTACTCTCCCGAAGGGAAGCCCGTCGGGATGACCGTCCGCGCCGATGACGGCATTCTCTATCGACATTCCGTCCGCCCGGGCGAGGCCGTCCACCTCGCGCTGTGGTCCGGAGGTCGGGCTCGCCCGTTCCGGTTCGAGCTCGACCGCGCTTTCGTGCCGAAGCGCCTGACGGGCTCCGATGATCGAAGAGAGCTCGGTCTTCTCGCGGTGCTTCCGGAGGACCGGAGCGCGCACGGTCGCTGAGACCGACATTCGATCTTTGGCCGGCCGAAAACGGGTGTGGCCTGTCCAGGCTCTTCTCTTCCTCGTTCTTGCTCGTCTGCTGTTCCACGCTTTCTTTGTCCCGGTCTTCGAGGGACCGGACGAGCCTTTCCATCTCGGGCGGATCGCCGCTTGGGCCGATCTTCCCTGGACTCGAGCCTTCATCGGCGGTCCGGTTCCACGGGAAATCGTCGCTTCGATCCGAGCCCACCCGTGCGGACCCGACTTACGGCGGGCGTTCGATTGCCCGCCGTTCTCGGGCCGCGGCGCCGCCTTCAACATCCTCCAATCCACGGCTGGAAACGGGATTGGCCAGGTCTGGGAGAACTCGGAGAACAACCAGCCGCCGCTTCATTACTTCGTGGCCGGATTACCGATTCGATCGGCGGAGTCGCTTCGGGGGACTTCGTGGCCGGCCGAAACTCGGCTTCTCCTTTCGCGGCTCTTTTCGTTTTTCCTCGTCGGGCTTGCGCTTTTGTGGCCGCTCCGGCTGGTCGCGGCCTCTCGATCCTCGGCCTGGAAGATCGCCGGACTTGTTCTTCTCCTCTTGCCCGGAGCTTCCGAGGCGCTCGTTCGATGCTCGAACGACGCTTCGGTCTTCCTTTGGTGTTCGCTCTCGATGCTCGCCCTGGAGAGACGCCCGTCGACCTGGACGTTGGCGGCGCTTCTGGTCGTCGGTCCATTGATCAAGCTGACTGCATTTCCGATCGTTGCGGTTCTCCTCGTGGTGCTGTGGCAACGTGGTCGCGTCTGGAACACTCTCCTCGGTGTCGCTTGTGCACTGCTGGTCTTTCCGATTCAACTCGCGCGGGGCTGGTGGTGGGGAGGCACATACGAGTTGAACCGCCCGGTGTTGCCTTTCGACGAGCCGACGCTTTCGGTTGCGAAAGGCATTGCCCGTTCGATCTACGTGTTCGTCAAAACGGTCTTCTGGCTCGGAGAATGGAGTTTCTTTCGGGCGCCGATTCTCTTCATCGTCGCGTACTTCACACTGATCTTTCTCTGGCTGATGCACTGTCGCGTTCGGTCAAATGCCGCGCGCGCGGGTGCGCATGCGGCCGGAGGGGCAGTCGCTCTCGCAGGATTCTTTCTGTTCGTGTTCGCGAATCGCCGACTCTATGGAGTCTGGGGAGGGGTCGGAGGTTGGTATTTCTGGACGTGGTTCCCGTGGCTCTCCGTCGCTGCGACGGACCTGCTCCGCTTGCGCCCGACCAGGAGCCACCTCTTGGTCGCTACCTCGGTCGCATTCGTCGTCTTCTCGAACGCCGCCTTCGTTTGGATCGCATTTCAGATCTACGGCTGACTCGTCCCAACAACAAGCTCACGATCTGAGCTTCCTGACTTCGACAAGCAGGAACGGATTCAGCGGGCTCGCGGCGACGAACCGAAAGGGCGGCAGAGTCATCAAGCGAAGCAGCATCCTCGCGGGAAAGTGAAGAACGCTGCCGTACCACCTGCTGCGCACCTGTCGGAACTGCAGTCGCCGATGAGGGCTGTGAAAGTGGACTCTCGTGGGAATGGACAGATCCCGAAGAAGTCTGCGGACCTCGCCGGCCGTAGGAAGGAAGCCCTCTCGGCGCCCGTGAAACCGGGCGGCTCCCGGACGATCTCCGTGCCAGAAGTCGATCGGGAACGAGCCGTTCGGAAAGTCGAGCCAGATCGTTCCACCCGGCGCAGTGACACGAAGGAGCTCGGCGATGAACCGCCGCCGATCCGCGTCGCGAGACTGCAGCGGGCGCACCTCGTAGCGCCCGGATCGCAACTCCTGAACGCCGATGTGCTCGAGCACCCCGGATGCCAGCACGACGTCGAAAAACCGATCAGCGACTGGAAGCGATCCTCCCTCAGCGACGGCAAGCCGGTTCTTCCACTTGCGCTCCCTCCACTGCCACTTCCGAAGAGAGGAAGGGTCGTTTCCCCACGCCGCGACGCCGGCCTCATTGAGCAGATCGACCGATAGACCGTTTCCGCAGCCGCAATCGAGTACGCGAAACGTTTCTCTCGGGTCTGCCCGGCGCCG
>WNGA01016888.1_pt1 | contig 16614 bp, 18 predicted proteins | sample 5400061 | NCBI WGS metagenome assembly WNGA01 (sample SAMN13153366, study PRJNA577476) | soil metagenome | isolation source: 100 cm soil or saprolite under grassland replicate 2 | place: USA:California | collected 2016-06-15 | reverse complement strand
ACGCCCGCGCCGGGCAAGCTCTTCATCGTGGGCGACCCGAAGCAGTCGATCTACCGGTTCCGCCGCGCGGACGTGGGTATCTACCAGGGGGTGAAGGAGCTGCTGGTCGCCCGCGGCGCCGCGTGCATCTACCTGACGACGAGCTTCCGGGCGAGCCCGTCGATCCAACATCTGGTCAATGCGGCGTTCGCGCCGGTCATGACGGAAGACCACGCGGCGCTCCAGGCGGGCCACGTGCCACTCGCCCGGTACCGCGACGAGATCCCGGGGCAGCCGGGCATCGTCGCGCTGCCGGTCCCGAAGCCGTATGGTCGATACGGCGGGTTCGCGAAGTCGGCCGTGGACGAATCACTGCCCGACGCCGTCGGCGCTTTCGTCGAGTGGCTTCTGAAGGAGAGCGGGTGGAAGGTCACCGAGCGCGAACGGCCGGGTGAAGCGCTGCCGATCTCGGCGCGCCACGTGTGTCTCCTGTTCCGGCACTTCACGTCCTGGGGCTCGGACGCCACGCGCCCTTACGTCGAGGCGCTCGAGGCGCGCGGGATTCCACACCTCCTGGTCGGCGGCCGCTCGTTTCATCTCCGAGAAGAAGTCGAGAGCCTGCGCACGGCGCTGGCGGCGGTCGAGTGGCCCGACGACGAGCTGTCTGTGTACGCGACGCTCAAGGGCCCGCTCTTCGCCATCGGGGACGAGGAGCTGGTCGAGTATCGCCGGCGGTTCCGGCGGCTGCATCCCTATCGGCCGCCGCGGGAAGAGGTCGGGACGCACCTGCAGCCCGTGGTCGACGCGCTTGCGCTGTTGCGATCGCTCCACGGGCTCCGGAACTACCGGCCGGTCGAGGACACGGTGAATCGACTCCTTACGGTAACGCGCGCGCATGCCGCGTTCGTGCTGCGCCCGTGGGGCGAGCAGGCGCTGGCCAATGTGCTGCGCGTGGCAGAGCTCGCGCGGACGTACGAGGCCGCGGGCAGCATCTCGTTCCGTGGCTTCGTCGAGCGGCTCCGGGAGGAAGCGGAAGGCGAGGCACCGGAGGCGCCGATCGTGGAGGAGTCGAGCGAGGGCGTCCGCATCATGACCGTCCACAAGGCCAAGGGGCTCGAGTTCCCGGTTGTGATCTTGACCGACATCACGACCGGCATCGCCGGGCATCCGGGCCGGTACGTCGAGGCCGAGCGCGGGCTCTGCGCGCTCCGCCTGGGCGGCTGGCAGCCGTGGGATCTCCTCGAACACGAGGCAGACGAGCTGGCGCGGGATCGCGCCGAGGGCGTGCGCGTGGCCTACGTCGCAGCGACGCGAGCGCGCGACCTGCTCGTGGTCCCGGCAGTCGGCGACGACCCGTTCCTCGGCGGATGGGGGGCCGCGAGCGACGGATGGGTCAGCCCCGTCCACGCCGCCGTCTATCCGCCGGCGGAGCGACGACGGGCGGTGAGGGACGCGCCGGGATGCCCGGCCTTCGGCGAGGACAGCGTGCTGGAGCGCCCCGATCGCGACACGCCCGGGCGCGACAATGTGCAGCCGGGCTTGCACGCGTTCGGCGAGTCGTTGGACGGCGACGCCGGGGGCCGCTACGGCGTTGTGTGGTGGGATCCGCGGCGCCTCAGACTGGATGTGCAACGGGTCTACGGGCTGCGACGCGAGGATCTGATCCAGGACTCCGGCCGCGAGACGGTCGAGGCCGATCGGAAGCGGTACGACGAGTGGTTCACCGCGCGCCAGGAGGCACAGGAGCGGGGAGCGCGACCCAGCCTCCGGGTTCGTGCGGTCACCGAATGGGCGCGCGCGACGCCGGATGGCGACGAGACCGCGGCGCTTGCTCGCGACGTTGCGCTAGTTGCCGCGGCGACCGGCGCCGCAAGGCCGGCAGGTCCGCGGTTCGGAACACTCGTGCACGCGGCGCTGGCAACCGTCGCTCTCGATGCGACGCCCACGCAGATCGTAGAGACCGTGAATCTGCAGGCACGCATCCTGGGCGCGCCGGCAGAGGAAGTGGAGGGGGCCACGGCGCTCGTCACCACGGCGCTCGCGCATCCCCTGATGGCGCGCGCGCGGGACGCCTGGCGCGCCGGCCGCTGCCGTCGCGAGACGCCGGTGGCGTGTCGCCAGCCCGACGGCTCACTGGTGGAAGGCGTGCTGGACCTCGCGTTCGAGGAAACCGGCGGCTGGACGGTCGTCGACTTCAAGACCGACGCCGAGATTGCCGGGGAGCTCGGACGGTATCGCCGCCAGGTGGGGCTCTACGCGTCGGTCGTGGCGAAGGCGACCGGAAAGAACGTGACAGCCGTGCTGATGCAGCTGTGAGCAGGATTCCGGCCGAATTCGAAAAGCCTTCCCGCAACTAGCGCAAGCTCAAGTGACGGCTGCGCTGATGTATTACACCCGCTATCGGGATGAAGTTCAGGCCAGGATCGATGCGAATGCTGCGATGACGCCCGAGGCGATCGAGAGGCGGTATCCGGGGCTGATGCGCTTCACCGGTGAAGGTCTAACGAACTCCTTCGACAGCACGGCATAGCCGCCGCGATTCAACAATTCACGCCTGCTGTACAGGGCGTGTCAACCCTCAGTCGGCCAGCCCGCGGTATGATGTAACATCATACCGGCGGAAGGAGGGTCGGTGATGCCCGCGGACAAGATCGCTATCACGCTCGACCGCGAACTGGTCAAGGAGATCGATCGGGGGGTGAGATCCGGGCTTTACCGGAATCGCAGTCGCGCCATCGAGGAGGCGGTGCGGGAGAAGCTCGACCGGCACCGGCGTCGTCGGCTCGCTGTCGAGGTCAAGAAGCTTAATCGCAAAGAAGAGCGGGCCTTAGCCGAGGAGGGGATGACGGGTGAGGAGATGACGTGGCCCGAGACCCCAGGCCGACCTGGTCCGCATCCCGTAGGCACCCCCGCTCACACCCGGGAAGAAGCGGTGCGAGAGACGTACATGCGTGGATCGTATTGAAAGTCCCTCTGAATCGACATGTGTACCGTCGCGAATTCGGGGTGATGCGGATTCAGGACCGCATTGCCCTCCTCTGGGACGAGTGCCGAGGGGACGTAGAGGACAAGCGAGCGTCCCTCCTGCGCCCATGCTGTTCCGAAATCCATGCTGGCTGGCCGGATCGGGACGGCGTTCCAGCCCGCCGGGAGATCTACGAGGGCTGGCTCCTCGACGGAGCAATGCTCAGGTAACTCGATCCGCACAAGAATCAAATTACGCGGCACGACACCGGCGAGGTGTACGAACCTTTCGAATGCTGCGATGCCCACCGTGCGGCCAGCGTAGATGACTGCGGTGCCGGGGCGGTTCCAGCGGCCGCCGTTGTCCCGTGCACCGATCCCGGCTCGATCCAAAGCATGAGGACGTTTGGCAATTCTCCAAACAACGGCGCCCGCCACCTAGAACGCGCCGCCGTACTCGATCGACGATAGAATCCGACGCACTTCGTTGGCGCCTGGTTCAGTGTCGAGCATCGACAACGGCGTTGCGTCGCCCAACGCAAGATTCGGGGTCTTGAGCCATTTCGTGGCAGCTTCGCGTCCACCCAAAGTCCCTTCCGCCGCTCGAATGACGTCCGCGACTCGCACGACGCGCTCCGAGGCCGCTGAATCGAGCGGCCGGTTGTCCCTTATCAGCCTGTGAGCAGTACTCTCTGGCGTATGTAGAACGGCGAACACGACGTTCTTCGGAACATCGAGGTACCGCACCATATCGTCGACTACGCGCGCGCCGACGCCACTCCGGATTGCGTGAATCTTCTCCGCGGTCGGCGTCTCCTTGGCGACGAAAAGCCGAAACGTGATGGTGCGCTTTCTCGCGGTCGCACCGACTGCGACAGCCCTGGCGCGCTGTTTAGGCATTCGTTTCCCTCACGGGAAGTATACTCCCAATCGAGACTATCATAACTCTCAATATGTAGCCTTGAGGGGGCCCGCGGGACCCCTGTGCTAGCGCGAGCCGGCGCCGGCCGCGTGCAGGATCCGGTAGAGCTCGCGGCGGTCGGGGACGCGCTGGATCATGTCCTTGACGGTCCCGCCGGTCAGATAGTTGCGGATGGCTCGGGCGAGATACGGCGAGATATCCAGCAGGGTGATCTTGGCCTGGAGCTCAGGAGTGTCGAGCACCCTCGCGAAGTAATCAGGGCGGGTGTTGGTGATGATCAGTTCGTCAAGCTCCGACTCGACGAGCTTTTCCTCGAAGGTCTTGCCCCTGGAGCCGAACCCGAAGAAGTGAGCCACCGCTCCCACGACCCGTTTCGCCCCTCGTTTCTTGGCCTCGGCGGCCGCCTGGAACATCGTGGTGCCGGAGCGCAGCATGTCATCGAAGATGACGCCCACCCGGCCTTCGACGTCGCCCACGAACTCGAGCACCTCCTTGGCGTCGACCTGCCCGCGCACTCGCAGCTGATGCACCGACGCGAGTCCCGCGATGCACTCGGCGCTCATATTCTTGAAGAGCTCCTCACGGGTCCGGACGCCGCCGTCGTCAGGCGAGATGAGCACCACGCGGTCGCCGTGCTCCTGGCAGCGCCGGGACAGATAGTCGGCGAAGAGCGGCGTCACCTTCAGGTGATCGAAACTGTCGAAGGCGATCTCGATCTGTTCGGAATGCAGCTCGACGACCATGATGTGGTCCATGCCGCGGCGAGTGATGTCGTCCGCCACATCGCGGACACTGATGGGCTCGCGGCGCGCGTGCGTCTTGTCCTGCGCCTGGTACCAGAGGCAGGGCGCGACGACGGTGATGCGGCCGGCCTTGCACGTCCGCCGGAGCGCGGACACGAGGCGGCACGTGTTGGCGAACGACACGTCGGGGTCCTCGCCCATTCCAACGGTCGCGATCACGAAGACGTTCTTCCCGCTCAGGTTCTCCCGGATCACCGGCTTCTTCTCGCCGTCGCCGAAGGTGACGATGTCGACGTCCACGAGCCGCTGATCCACGAGGCGGGCGATGGTCTCGGCCAGAGGGTCGGCCGGCCGCACCGAGATGAGCGCGAACGTCTCCCGGAAGCGGGCCTCCCGCTCCGCGTCGAGGGCCGCCTTCACCTTGGCCTCGACGAGCCGCTCCAGCCAGGCGCGGAGCTCCGGATCGTTCACCATCGGCGCGATTCTACCCGAGATCCGCGCGCGCGCCCATCACTGCTGACGCGCTCAGGGAGGACGGGGAGCGCGTCTTCGCACGATCGCGGACCGATGCTAGACTCGCGGCTGATCTCGATGGTCGATCAGGAGGTGGCGACATGCGGGTCAGCGAGTGGATGACACCAGCACCCATCACCGTCACGCCATCGGTACCCATTCCCAAGGTCCAGGAGCTCATGGTCTACCGGCGGATCCGCCATCTCCCCGTCGTGGAGGACGGTCGGCTGGTCGGTATCATCACGGACCGTGACGTGCGGACGGTGCAGCCCTCGCCGGCAACGAGCTTGGCCGTGCGCGAGATGCACTATCTCCTCGAGCGGCTCACGGTGCGCTCGGTGATGACGCGCCCGGTGATTACGGTGGCGCCGCACGAGTCGCTCGCCGAGGCGGTGCGCCTGATGCTCGAGAACAGGATCGGCGGCCTGCCCGTGACGCAGGGCGAGCGGCTGGTGGGCATCCTCACCGAGGTCGATCTGCTGCGCGCGTTCTCGACCACTCTGGGCGTGCGGGCCGGGCGTCCGCCCCGTGCGGCGGACGCGCCGCTCCCGGAGGCCTCGCCGGGCCGCGTGATCGTCGTGCCGCTCGATGGCACCCCTGGGAGTGAGGCCGTCCTCGAAACGATCGGCGAAGTCGCGCGTGCGGAGGGCGCGTCGGTGCGGTTGCTCAGCGTGCATCCCCCGGTGCACGAGATCGAGGCCCAGGGTCATGTCCTGGTGTATGCCGATCAGGAGACCGGGCGGGTCGAAGCGGAGGCTCAGGACTACCTCAAGCGCGTGGCGGCGAGCCTCGGCCCGGTCACGGTGGCGTTCGCGGTGCGTTTCGGCGAGCCGGTGGAGCAGATCGTGGAGGAAGCCGAGGCGTCGCGCGCGACCCTGATCGCCATGGCCACACATCGCCGGACGGGTATTGCGCGGATCGTCAAGGGCAGCGTCGCCGAGCGCGTGGAACGCACCACCACGATCCCGGTGATGCTCGTCCAGTACGGCACCTGATCCTGGACCAGGACCGCGACCGTCTACGCGACCTCAGCACTCGATTGCTGCGGCTTCACCGGGTTCTGCTGGACCGAGAGCACCGCGCGTACGAGGATCGCCACGGGGCCATCCCGTCCCGCGAATTGCTCCACCTGGCGCTTCATGATGGACAGTTCGCCTGGCTGCGGTCCCTCTCGACGATGATCGCGCACATCGACGAAGCCGTCGATGCGGACGAACCGATCGCGCCGGAAGGCGTCCAGAACGCGTTCCGTGAGGCCTATCGGCTGATCAAGTCGGGAGGGACCGGAGACTTTCAGGATAGATACCGCGCCGCGCTGCAAGACTCGCCCGATGTCGTCATGGCCCATGCCGAGGTGAGTCGAGTCCTTCCCGCAGCGGTCGGCTCGGCGCCCTCGCCCTAGCTCGAGCTCCAGGCGAACGGCGCGAAGTGGCCGTTGTTGCGGCCCGACGTGTCGTCCCAGTCGATGCCGAAGCCGTGCATGTGGCTGCGGGAGGCTTTCGCGAGCGCGAGCCGACTGGCCGCCGGGTGACCGACGTTGTCGAAGAAGATCGGCTCGTCCTGCTTGGCGCCCGCGATGCCCTCGATGGCGATGTCGAGCGCGCCCGGGATGGAAACCGACCGGCGTATCCCACTCATCTCGAACTTGATCGGCTTCGCCTCGGCGCCGCCGAAGCGGCCGATCAGCGGGGCGAGCGCGGCCATCGGCCCGCCGCCCTGGCCGCTCGCGATCGTCGTGAGCGCCTCGCGCTGGTCCTTGGAGGCGCGCTCGTCCAGGATGAGTCCGACCGTCCAGTTGCCCTGGATCATCGGGCCCGGCGTGTGCAGCAGGACGGCGAAGCTCAAGCCGTCGAGCGTGGTGCTTCCGTACTGGCCGCGGTCGACGCGGAACACGAGGCCCGCGTCGCAGTGGCCCTTGCTCGGCCGGGCCGCCAGCCCCGACGTCGGGCACGGACACACGGAATCACAGCTGCAGGCCTCGCAGTACTCGCCGCTGATCCGCCATTGAACGTTCGCCATGACGATCCTCCGTTAGTGGCTCGACGTCCGTCACATCGAGTGGCCGCCGGCCCTCAGCGCCACTGCGAGGCCCGGACGGACGGCGACGGCGACGCCCAGGAGCACGAGCGCGACGCCGGTCACCCGCGCGACCCACTCTCCGCGCGGTAGGAGCTTCTCGGCCGCCACGACGGCGGCGATCAGCAGGACCCAGGGAAGACCCATCGCCCCGGCCACGACCAGCACGACCATGAGCGCCCAGCAGCAGCCCAGACAATATAACGCGTGCGCCCAGCCCATCTCCAGGCCGCCACGCCAGCCCTCCCGCCAGTGGTCGAAGAGGAACCCGAGGGGGCTGCGGCAGTGTCGCAGGCACACCTGCTTGAGCGGCGAGAGCTGAAAGATCCCGGCGCCGACGAGCACGCCGGCGATGCCGTAGGCCAGCGCGCGGGCGCTGATGGCGCTGAGCCCGACGCTCGCGAAGTAGATCGGAACGCCCGTGAGGGCCCAGAGCCCGAGATACACGAGCGTGAACACTCCGATCCGCACAGCTTTCCGGCCGGAGCTCGCCACGTTCCGCTGGGTCGCGGCGTAGAGCCCGATCATCTGCAACGCACTCGGCAGCATCATCGCCGCCATCATGACGGCCCAGGCCGCCACGAATGTCAGACCCTCGATGACCGTCGGCGTCATCGCCATGTCCATGCCGGCCATGTCGTCTGTCGGCATCGGCGAGAACAAGACGTGAGCCCACGCCGCCGCCGCGACCAGGAGGAGGAAGACGTACGTCAGGACAGTGGCGCGGTTGCGACCGGTGACCGCGGCCGGATCGGGAGCAGACTCGCGAGGAGTCTCAGCGAGCATCAGCCGATACGCGCGCGCACGAAGTCGCCGATCGCGCCGACGGCGCGCTCGGCCTCGTCCAGCATCGGCAGGAACCAGTGCCAGACGTGGACCATCGCGGGCCACTCCTCGACCGTGACCTCGACGCCCGCCGTGCGAGCCCGCGCGCCGAGCCCGCGTGCGTCGTCGAGAAGCACCTCCTCGCTGCCGACCTGGACGAGCAGCGGCGGCAGATGTCGCAGATCGGCGAAGAGCGGCGAGGCCAGCGGCGTCTTGGGGTCGCCATGGCCCACGTAGGCCTGCGCCAGCGCGGTCACGCCGTCACGGGTGACGATGGGATCGGTGGCGGCCTTCGTCGCGTAGCTGGCGCCGCTGCAGGTGAGGTCGACCCAGGGCGAGATGCATACGCCCGCAGCCGGCCGCGGCAGCCCGCGGTCGCGTAGCGCGACGAGGGTGGCCACGGTGAGTCCGCCTCCCGCGGAATCGCCGGCCAGGACGACGCGGCCCGGCGCGATGCCTTGTCCGAGCAGCCACTGGTACGCCGCGACCGCGTCGTCCAGCGCTGCCGGGAACGGGTGCTCGGGTGCCAGCCGGTAGTCGAGGAGCAGCGCCCGCGAGCCGGCGGCGCGCGCGATCGCCGCGGCGAGGTGTCGGGTTTCTATTCAAGCCCGACGGGACCGGCCCGTTCCCCGGACTCATCTGGAATCACGGCAGCGAGAAGAATCCCGGTGTGCAGCGGCAGTTCGACGCGGTCGCGGGGATCTTCGTGCCCGCCGGATACGTCGTCTTCGCACCGATGCGGCGAGGCCACGGTGACTCGGACGGGCCCTACATCATGGACCAGCTGCGAAGAGCGCAGGGAAGCAGGGCTGCCGCCGGACAACTCCTCGTGCGTCTGATGGAAGGCGAGCATCTCGACGACCAGCTCGCCGGACAGGCCTATCTCCGAAGCTTGCCGTACGTCGACCAGAATCGTCTCGTGGTCGCCGGCTGCTCGTTCGGCGGAATCCAGACCCTGCTCGCCGCCGAGCGCGGCGCGGGCTACAAAGCGGCGGTGCCCATCTCGCCCGCAGCGCTGAGCTGGAGCGGCAACACGCCGCTACAAGAGCGCCTCGTCAGCGCAGTGCGGAAGATCGAGATTCCCGTGTTCCTGATCCAGCCGCCCGGGGACGCGAGCCTGGAGCCAAGCTACGTCCTCGGCCGTGAGTTCCAGCGGCTCGGTAAGACGTACAGGGGGAAGGTCTACCCGCCCGAGATGCCGGAGGACCAGCAGGGACACTGCTTCGGCGGAGCCAAGGGGATGCACGTCTGGGCGCAGGACGTGCTCGCGTTCCTGGCGGGCGCGGCTCCCTGATGACGGGTTAGGTCCGTCCCTCGTGTGACCGGCTCGCCACGAGCTTTCCCCACGTCTTTTCGTTGAAGTTGTACTGGTAGATGTTCCCTTCCCCGTCGAGGGCGAAGAGGTCGTCTTGTGATGCACAGATTTGGATGAACTTCGCCGGCGCCTGGCTGACGGTCCCGAGCCGCTGCGAATCACCGTTACGAGATTCACTGATGTTCATCAAAGTCTCTCCGTGCCCGATCACCCGGGGCTGAATGATGCCGGCCGGCGCACCGGCCCGCTCTGGTCAATGTGTCATCTGGCTCGGTCAGCTCTCACCGCCGTCGTCCCTGTACGGATCACGCTCAATGCTGCGGACCGGGTCGTCCCTGACCGACTCCCCGTCGATCGCGATGAACACGGTGGCTCGCGCCGGCCGCGGCCGATTCACCCAGATTGCGGACGCCACGGATCCCGTGACCGCGTTGACGCCCTGCCACACGCCGCCGGCCGGCCGGAGATCTCGCCGGCTCGTCGTCGTCTCTCGCTTGCACTCCTCGAAGCCATCTTTCGAGAGTGCGTCCACGATATCCTCTGGCGCGGCGCTCCACCCGTGCTCCGCTTCGAGCCAGGTCATCCGGCCCTGCGCGCGAAGCACATTCAGGCCGTTGAGTGGCACCTTCTTCCCCCCTCAACCGTCGGGGCACCGAAGGCTGAATCGGAGGTGGCTCCTGGGTGGAGCCACCTCACGGGGCTCACTTGCCCGGGCCGACGGAGACGGCGAAGTTGACCGTCTCCTCCCGGTACGAGGACGGGATGTACGCGAACTCGAGGCGGATTTCCTTCAGCCTCTTCGCCTTCAGGGCTTCGGCGGGGAACTCCACGTCCAGGGATTGGATTGCCTCCTGCCCGGGATCGAGTCGCTCGCTGCCGTACGTGGCGAACTTGAGGGTCGGTTCGGACCGCGCGTCCTCGAGCTTGATGGGCTGTCCCTGGGCATCGATGTAGCTGAGCTTCCCTTCGAGTAGCCGGACCGTCTGATTGGCCGACGTGTTCTTCAGCCTGAGCGTCCCAGTGAGCTTCGCTGCGGTGACGATCCGGTCGGACCCTTTCTCGATCCGCTCGGCGACCTTCATCTCGGTCACTTCGCCCGTGACGATCCCCGCCTTCACCTTCACCGAAGCCGGCGTCACTGCGTACGTCCTTTCCTCGATCGGCGCAGCCACCGCCGCCGGCTGCTGCACGGGGCCGAGGGTCATCCAGGCCACGAGGGCCACGAGCGCGGCGCCCAGGCCCCACCGCCAGAACGCATCCTTCTTCTCGGTAGGACGGTCAGTGGCCAAAAATTTGCGTTGAGCGATGATCGGGATGGTCGCCGCCATGAACGCGATAACCGCCACCGCGACCATTCCTGCTCCCGGGAAGATCCCCAGGGTCCGAAGGAGCCAGCTTCCCCCGATGCCCCCGACGATACCGAGGGTGATGTCCCACTTCAGCCCGTAGCTTCCACGCGTCATAACCCACCCGGCCAACAAGCCCGCCAGCAGTCCTGCGAGAATCCACGTCAAGAAAGTCATGACTCTTCCTCCTTCAACTGGTTACGGCTCCTGCGCATCACTTCATAGGCACCGTCGCACGCATTGCACCCCCTCGCGATCTACGTCCAATGGACGGACGAGGCCTCGGGCCCGGAGCGGCCGTCGGCCCGTCGCCGTTTTCTCGCACCAGGAGGGCCGCGAGCATTTCGATCGCCCGCTGGTCGAGGGCCCGGTCGTCGATCATCACCTGCACGGTGGAACCGGCGAGCCCCCGGACCCGCTCAGCCGCCGCGGTGGAGCAGACGACGACGTCCACGCGCCGCACGAGGCGACCGAGGGCAGCCCCCTCGGCGGGACAGACCCCGACGAGGGCGATGTTCGGCAGGCCGGCGTTGGCGATCGAGTGCTCCAGGTTGTGGGCCGTCTCGATCGTGGTGGAGGCCACGCCCACCCGCGTCCCCGGCGGGAACTGGGCCAGGCGGTGGAGCGTCTCGAGATGCGCCTCGGCGAGCAGCGCGATCACCGGAACTCCCTTGCCCTTCAGGAGCTGCTCCACCTGCGGGAGATGACAAAAGCTCGTGACCGCAACCCGCCAGCGACCGGCTTGCTTCTGCCGCCGTGTGACCGCCGGGAGCTCGGAGAGGAGCACCTTGTCGACGCGGACCGGCAGGTGGGCCTCGAGTTGCCCGGCAAAAAAGTCGAGCTCCGGCGGACTGCACTCCACCAGGAGGACCTCGACGGCCCCGCGAATGGCGGCGGGCCGGATCCCGGCCAGGCTCAGAACGCCCACCGACAGGTCGTCGGCGGTCATCCCGAGGGCCGCGGCCCGGATCACCGTATCTTGCAAGAAGCCCTCGCGGAGATGAGGGGAGGGGCGGGCGGGCGGGGCCGGGGCCACGAACACGCCCTTCCCCCGCCGAGCCTCCACGTATCCGCTCTGCTTCAGATCGTCGATCACGCGCGCGACGGTGTTCGGATTGACGCCGAGGAAGCCGGCCAGCTCCCGGATGCTGGGCAACGCTTGGTCCCTCGGGACGCCGCCGGCCTCGATGACGTGGCGGAGCTGCTCCGTCAGTTGTCGCCGGATCGGGATCGGACTGTGGCCGTCGATCTTGAGATTCATCGCGATCCTCATACTGTATGGCTACAGTAGTACACTAGGTCAATTGAGTCAAGGTGTACTATTTTAGTGGTACACTCCACCCGCTGGAGGCGATCGTGAGTGAAATCGAAGTCGTCCTGGCGCGCGGCGGACCCCCGACGCGTCGGCGTTCACCAGCTCCGCCGGTTCGGCAAGAGCGGACCGCTCCGCGACGTGCGCCCGCGTCACCCGACCCCACGGACCGCTTCTATGCCGCCGTGCGGCTCATCGTTCGGTTCTGGCTCTGGTTCTGCTTCAAGCCCGTCGACGTCCGGCACCCCGAGCGCGTCCCGGCCGACGGCCCGGTGCTCCTCTGCATCAACCACCCGAACAACCTGATCGATTCCCTGGTCGTCGCGGCAGGGCTCCGGAGGAAGGTCCACTTCCTCGCCGCCGCGGCGATGTTCCGTCACTCACTGGTCGCCCGTTTCCTGCGTGCGTGCGGGGCGATCCCCGTGTACCGGAAGCAGGACGACCCCGACAAGATGGACCCGAATGCGAAAGCATTTGCCGCCTGCTTCCAGGCGCTCGAGGGCGGCCGCCTCATTGCGATGTACCCCGAAGGCACGACGCATGCCGAGGCGCGTGTCCAGCGCATCAAGAGCGGCGCGGCCCGCATCGCGCTGGGCCACGAGGCGGCCCGACCGGGCGAGCTGTCGCTCATCCCGGTGGGGCTCACGTTCGAGGCGCGCAAGTCGTTCCTGGGGCGGGTGCTCGTCTCCTTCGGAGAGCCGATCCCGGTGGCGCCGTACCTCGAGGCCCATCGGCAGGACCCGTGCAAGGCTGTCGATGCCTTGACGCGAGCGATCCAGCGGGCGATGGAAGCCGAGCTGAACCGCGCCCTCCTGGCGGAGCACCGCGTGGAGGACGAGGCGGTGCAGGCGTGGCGGCGACGCCCACTGCGCCGCGAGCGTGTCCGCCACTCGTGGGAGGCGATCGTGGGCTTCCCCTTCTTTGTCTACGGCGCGGTCGTCAACGGCCTCCCGTACCTGATCCCCCGCTGGCTGGCCCGCCGGCTGGCCAAGAAGGAGACCGATTACGCGACCGTGCGCTTCCTGGCGAGCGTCGTCGCGTTTCCGCTGTGCTGGACGCTCGAGACGTGGGCGGTCGGATGGCAGACCGGGGCGGCTGGAGCCGCGGTCTTCGCGCTGTCGCTGCCGCTGACCGGTCTGGTCGCGTATCGCTATCTGGTGGGTGTCGGCCGCCTGCGCAGCCGGCTCCGGCGCGGCCGGGTGGACTACCTCCGCTAGACCTCCGCGGAGGCCAGGAGGGCCATGAGATCATCCCGGCTCACGACCTCCTTCTCGATCAGCAGTTTCGCCAGCGACGTGAGGACGTCTCGCTTGGCCGTCAGGGTCTCGCGGACTCGCCCGTGCGCTGCCTCGAAGAGCCTCCGGATCTCGTCGTCGATGCGACGGGCAGTCTCCTCGCTGTACTCTCGCTGAGCCATCGACGGAACGTTGAGGAAGAGCGCCTGGCGGGGCGGCTCGAACGTCGCCAGCCCCAGAGCGTCACTCATCCCGTAGCGAGCGACCATGTGGCGCGCCATGTCGGTGGCCCGCTGGAGATCGTCCTGCGCACCGGTCGAGACGTCGCCGAAGACGATCTCCTCCGCCACGCGACCGCCGAGCAACACGTCGAGGCGATCGAGGAGCTCGGCGCGCGTCATGAGGTACCGGTCCTCGGTCGGTTGCTGCTGCGTGTACCCGAGCGCGGCCACGCCGCGAGGGATCACGGAGATCTTCGCCACGCGGTCGGCGTGCAGGCGCGACTCCGCGACCAGCGCATGGCCCGCTTCGTGGTAGGCGACGATCTCTTTTTCCTTCGGGTTGATCACGCGCGATCTGCGCTCGAGACCACCCACCACGCGGTCGATGGCCTCGTCGAAGTCCACCGCATCCACGCTCTCCTTCCCTACGCGGGCCGCGTGGAGCGCGGCCTCGTTGACGAGATTGGCGAGATCAGCGCCGACGAAGCCGGGCGTTCTTGCCGCCACCAGGGAGAGATCGAGGCCGGGGGCCAGCTTGACGTCGCGGACATGCACCTTCAGAATTTTCTCCCGCCCTCTGAGGTCGGGACGGTCGAGGACCACCTGGCGATCGAAGCGGCCGGGCCGGAGCAACGCAGGGTCCAAAATTTCCGGCCGGTTCGTGGCCGCCAGGATCATGACGCCCTTCTGGGTGTCGAAGCCGTCGAGCTCCGCAAGGAGTTGATTCAGGGTTTGCTCTCGCTCGTCGTGGCCGCCCACGATCGGGCTGACACCTCGCGCTTTCCCCAGCGCATCCAGCTCGTCGATGAAGATGATGCTCGGGGCTTTCTCCTGGGCCTGGGCGAAGAGGTCGCGGACGCGCGCGGCGCCCACGCCGACGAACATCTCGACGAAGTCCGAGCCGCTCAAGCTGAAGAACGGCACGCCGGCCTCTCCGGCGACGGCCTTGGCCAGCAGCGTCTTCCCGGTGCCGGGCGCACCGACGATGAGCACCCCTTTGGGGATCTTCCCGCCGAGGCGCCGATAGCGATCGGGGTTTTTGAGGAAGTCCACGACCTCCATCAGCTCTCCCCGCGCCTCGTCGATGCCCGCGACGTCCTCGAACGTGACGCCGGTCTTGTGCTCGACGTACACCCGGGCCTTGCTCTTGCCGATGGCCATGAGCCCTTGCTGCGGGCCGAAGCGGCGCATGAGGAGCACCCACACGCCGGCGAACACCACGGCAGGAAGGACCCACGACAGGAGGGTCGCGAGCCAGGTATTCTCCACGCGCCCCGCGAACTTGACGTTCGCCTGCTCGAGCTCGGCCACCAGCCCGGGATCCTCGACCCGCGCCGCGACGAAGCGGTGCGGTCCGTCACCCAACCGCTTCAGCTCCTCGAGCTTCTCCTTCGGGAGCAGGGTCTCGAGCCCGTCGGTTGAGAGCGTGCCGCTGATGGTTTCTTTGTCGAGAGTGAGGTTGCTGACCTTGCCATTCTTCGCAAGCGCCTTGAACTCGCTGTACGACACGTTCGCGGCCCGAGGCCCAAAGAGCGGGAACTGAAATGCGAAAATTGTAATGAGGACGATCGCGAGATAGCCGATCGCGAACTTCCGCTGTTTGAGTTCCATCCTCACGGGCACCTATGCCGCGTGCGCTGGCACGGCGTCAGGTGATGCGTGCGCGTTCTCCTCCACGATCCGGTAGAGGACCCACCCGCTCGCGTCTTGCCCTCCGATGCGCTCGGCCCGCTCGAACAAGCTCAGCCGGCCTTTTCTCGGAGGCGAGGGATATTCCGCGAGAACCGCATTCCGACCCAACCGGGCCGCCGCCGCTGGTAACGGCGCCTCGATACCGTAACGCGCCAAGATCCCCCGCCGCTCGTTGTAGAACTCCATGAGCCACCTCATCTCCGCCTCCTCAGCCGGTCACCATCGCGCGCGATCCTCGGTCTCATTACTGTATCGGTCTCACACTGTATGACTAAAATAGTACACTAGCTCAATTTCAGCAATGTGTACTATTTTAGTGGTACACTGCCCGCGCTGGACAATTCCACCAGCCGTATCGACACCACCCGGACGAAGAGGAGGCTCCCCACCATGACTCAGGCAACCACAACGAAACTGCGGCCGGTCCCTGACCGCGTTCTCGCTCGCACGATGGCTCCGGCTCCGGCACCAGCGACGAAACTACGTCCTCTCCATGATCGCGTGCTCGTCAAGCGCCTCGAGAGGCTGGACGACAAGCACGGCAGCATCATCATTCCCGACAGTGCCAGGGAGAAGCCGCAGGAGGGCAAAGTGATCGCGGTCGGGACCGGCAAGGTGACCGAGGACGGCAAGAAGCTCCCGCTCGCCCTGAAGGCAGGCGATCGGATCCTCTTCGGCAAGTACTCCGGCAGCGAGGTCAAGCTCGATGGCCAGGAGTACCTCATCATGAAAGAGGAGGACGTCCTCGGCGTCCTTGGCTCGTGAACGAGCGGCTCAGCCGCAGTCAACCAATCGCGCACACTCGAAAGGAACGTATCCATGCCTAAGCAGCTCCTGTTCAACGAGGAAGCTCGCGCCGCGCTCGTGCGCGGGGTCAACATCATGTCGCACGCCGTCAAGGTGACGCTCGGGCCGAAGGGACGGAACGTCGTCATCGCCAAGAAGTACGGCAGCCCGACCCTGACCAAGGACGGCGTCACTGTCGCCAAGGAGATCGAGCTCAAGGATCCCTGCGAGAACATGGGGGCCCAGATGCTGAAGGAAGTCGCCTCCAAGACCTCCGACATCGCCGGTGACGGCACGACGACCGCGACGGTCCTCGCCCAGGCCATCTTCCGTGCGGGACTCAAGAACGTGACCGCCGGTGCGAACCCGATGGGCCTCAAGCGCGGGATCGAGCAAGCGGTCGATGCCGTGGTCGAGGAGCTGAAGCACATGTCCAAGGCCACCAAGGACAAGAAGGAGATCGCCCAGGTCGCCAGGATCGCGTCGAACAACGACAAGACGATCGGCGACTTGATCGCCGAGGCCATGGAGAAGGTCGGCAAGGACGGCGTCATCACCGTCGAAGAGGCCAAGGCGATGGAGACCACCCTCGAGGTGGTCGAGGGGATGCAGTTCGACCGCGGCTACCTCTCGCCCTACTTCGTGACGAATCCGGAACGGATGGAAGTGGTGCTGGAGGACGCCC
>WNGA01006509.1_pt1 | contig 16615 bp, 17 predicted proteins | sample 5400061 | NCBI WGS metagenome assembly WNGA01 (sample SAMN13153366, study PRJNA577476) | soil metagenome | isolation source: 100 cm soil or saprolite under grassland replicate 2 | place: USA:California | collected 2016-06-15 | reverse complement strand
GTGACGTAGAGGTTGAGGACCATGACGAGGAGGGCGATCAACGCGATGATCAGGAGGCCGCGGACGGTTGGATTCAGCTCAGACCAGAGGCGGAGCATCAGGCGGTCGTGTAGGCGCGGACGGCAAGGGCCGCGGCGACGAGGGTGGCTCCCGCGAACCAGGCGAGGCGCTTTCGCGGCTCGGCTGGGGCGTAGAACCAGGGACTGAGGACGGCAAGCAGCGCGAAGGTGCCGTAGGCGTAGTGGAGCTGCGCGCCCGCGCGCCGGTGATCGGAGAGGAGCAGCAGGCCGAGCCCGACCTGGGCGACGAGCAGCGTCTGGCTCAGCGTCAGCAGGTGCGCAAGGACCGCGCCGGCCGTCCCCACGCGGAAGTAGGCGACACCACCCCAGAGCGCAGAGAGCGTGGTCACGCCCAGGATGACGAACGCGAGCGAGTGGTGGACGGTTAGCATCGAAGGAAGCCTAGAGCGTTGGTTTTCGATCCGGTCGTGTCGACCGGTCATTTCAGACGGACGGACGGGCAAAGCCCGCCGTCCTGAAATCGGCACCGCAAGCGGTGCCTTAGCGGGGAGGAGCAATGGTCGAAGAGGGCAAGCCGGCACCGGACTTCGAGTTGACGACGGACTCTGGCGAGCGGGTCAAGCTGTCCGACTTCCGAGGCCAGCCAGTCGTGCTCTACTTCTATCCGAAGGACGACACGCCCGGCTGTACGAGGGAGGCCTGCGGCTTTCGTGACGTCTATTCGGAGTTCGAGCAGCGCGGGGCAGTCGTCCTCGGCGTCAGCCCCGACGACGAGGCGTCACACGTCCGCTTCAAGGAGAAGTACTCGCTCCCCTTCACGCTGCTCGCCGACCCCGAGCACAAGGCCGCGCAGAAATACGGTGCCTGGGGCGAAAAGAACTTCGGCGGCCGCAAGTACATGGGGGTCAAGCGCTCGACCTTCGTCATCGACGCCGACGGGAAGGTCGTGAAGACGATGCGCAACGTCAAGCCCGACGGCCATCCGGAGAAGGTGCTGCAGGCTCTGCCCTAAACCGACTCCTCGGCGATGACCTCCGCTTCGCCGAACTTGTCGACCACGAGATAGTCCGCATGCTCTTCGACGACTGTCTCGATTTCTGGGCTCTCGTGTCCCCGCAGCACTACGAAGCGGTCGGCCTGAGAGTGAATGCCCTCGTACTTGGCTGCGGTCAAGGTGATGACGCCGCGGCAGGCCTGCCGGCCGCACTCGCAGAGAACCTCGATGAGCTGGTCGCCTCCGCCGCCCACCTCCCGCTCGGCGCTCTCGATCTCGAGATTGGCCGCCCGGAACACGGTTTCGTTCTTGGCGATGCGCTCCAGTCGCTCGTCCACGCGGCCAATTCTATGCTCGACGACCGCGGGCTATGTGGATGCGTGGACCGCGCGAGGAAGGTCGTCGCGGATCTCTTTGCGGCCTAGCTCTCGCGCTGCTTCGTGAGGAGGGTGTGTATCTGCTTGGTCAGATCCGCGACTTGCTCTGTCAGCTCCTTGTCCTGCCGCGTGAGGTCGGTGTTCGACTGGAGCAGCTCGAGCAGCTTGTCGGTCTCAGTCTTCGAAGCTCGTTCGAGGCGGGTGTGGTTCTTGTCGATTCGATCGGAGTGGATCTTGTCGCGGTCCGCCTGGCGAGTCTGCGCGAGCAGGATCAGCGGCGCTGCGTAAGCAGCCTGGAGTGAGAACAGAAGGTTCAAGGCGATGAAGGGATAGACGTCCCATGCGAACCCGAGGTGCAGCTGGGTCGAGTTCAGTACCACCCAGGCGAGAACGGCGGCGGTCTGCCCGAGGATGTACTGCGGCGTTCCGAAGAACCTCGCGGCCTTCTCCGCCAGCCGTCCGAACGCGTCGCTGCCGAACGGACTATGCAGCTCCGCACGCCGATGATGTTCCAACTGGTTCACGGCTTCTGTTGAACGGTCTGTAGACGCCACGAAGGGCGTGTTCTCGACCTCTCAGCCCGTTCCTGCGGATCATCCAGGCCGCGACCGGGGTGCCGCCTCTGCCCAGCTTGGGTTCTTGACGTCAGTTGGGCGTTAAGCGGCCGCTCAGAAGCTTATGCGGATGAGAGGACTTGAACCTCCACGGGGTTTCCCCCACACGGACCTGAACCGTGCGCGTCTACCAATTCCGCCACATCCGCGCGAAGCCAGGCCGAATTCTAGCCGCGTGCCCTCGCGAGCGGTCAGCGGGCGGAGCCGGGCTTTGCCCGGGCGGAGCCCACGTTGGGAGCCGACCTCGAGCCACTTCCTCTCGAGTTGAGGCCGAAGGCCGACTCGAGGAGGCGACTCCACGAGGGTTTCCCCCACACGGACCTGAACCGTGCGCGTCTACCAATTCCGCCACATCCGCGCGAAGCCGAGCCGAATTCTAGCCGCGTACCTCGGGATTGGTCAGCAAGCGGAGCCGGGCTTTGCCCGAGCGGAGCCAACGTTGTGAGCCGACCTCAAACCACTTCCTCCTCGAGTTGAGCCGAAGGCCGACTCGAGGAGGCGACTCCACGGGGGTTTCCCCCACACGGACCTGAACCGTGCGCGTCTACCAATTCCGCCACATCCGCCTACTAACCAATTCTAGCGGCGGTCGTTTCCGTCTCTACCATGTCCAATCTGACGCGGGTCACACTTCTCTCGACCGTCTTGCTCGTCTCGCTGCCGGCCCTTGCCGGCGCGGTCCCACAGCGGCACGCCGCATCGGGCGATCTGGTCGAAGTCGTCGTCACGCTCGACGCGCCGCCGCTTACCAGCGTCGCGCCGAGGAGCCTGCTGACGGCCCCCGCCTCTTACCGGAAGCGGCTGGCCTCGGAGCAAGGGGACATGGAGGCTCGGCTGCGTGATCAGATCCCGGGCTTCGCGGTCCGGCGTCGCTACTCGGTCGTCGTCGACGGCCTCGACGTCCTCGTTCCGCGAAGCGAGGTCGCAAAGCTCCAAGGCACCGACGGCGTGGCGCGCGTCTACCCGAGCGTCGCCTACCACGCGCTGCGCTCCTCGAGCCCCGGGTTCATCGGCGCTCCGGCGCTCTGGGGGCCGAAGCTGGCAACCGCAGGGAGAGGCATCAAGATCGGGATCATCGACGACGGCGTCGACCGCACGCATCCGTACTTCAACCCGCGCGGGTACCGGATGCCGCGAGGCTTCCCCAAGGGGCGGCGGGCCTTCACGTCGGAAAAGGTGATCGTCGCCAGGGCGTTCGCGCCGCGCAGGCCCATCTGGCGCTACGCGCACCGGCCGTTCGACCCCATCAATTCGCAGCACGCGACTCACGTGGCCGGCATCGCAGCCGGCAACTACCGCACGCGCGCGAGCGGATCCCGCATCTCGGGGGTCGCCCCGAAGGCCTACATCGGCAACTACAAGGTGCTGACGATCCCGACCCCGGGCTTTGGGCTGAACGGAAACTCACCGGAGATCGTCGCCGCGATCGAAGCGGCGGTGCGGGACCGAATGGATGTCATCAACCTCTCACTCGGCGAGGCCGAGATCGACCCGCGCCACGACATCGTCGCAGCGGCGCTGAACGGCGCGGCGGCCGGCGGCGTCGTGCCCGTGGTCGCCGCTGGGAACTCCTTCACCGAGTTCGGCTCGGGCTCGATCAGCTCGCCGGCGAATTCCTCCCGTGCGATCTCCGTGGCGGCCGAGGATGAGGACGCGCCCACGATCGCCGACTTTTCCTCGGGAGGCCCCACCCCCTTCGCACTGCTCATGAAGCCCGATGTGACGGCGCCCGGGCAGAGCGTCCTCTCCTCGGTTCCGCGGCGAGAAGGCCTCTGGGCGCGCTTCAGCGGGACGAGCATGGCGGCCCCGCACGTGGCGGGTGCGGCCGCGCTCCTGCGGCAGCGGCACCCGAGCTGGACAGTCGAGCAGCTGAAGTCCGCTCTCGTTCAGAGCGGAGACCCGGTTTACGTCAGCGCTCCGTCGATAGAGGCGCGAACCACGCGTGAGGGCGGCGGGACCGTGAATCTGGTCCGCGCCGATACGCCCCTCCTCTTCGCGTCCCCGACCGGTCTCTCGTTCGGCTTCGTCGTTCCGGGTAGCCCCGCCACGGCTCGAACCGTCGTGCTCACGGACGCCGGCGGTGGGGCCGGCCAATGGACGGTCAGCGTCGTTGCTCAACAGCCGTCCGCAGGGACTTCCGTCACCGTCCCCGCGACCATCAGCGTGCCGGGCGAGCTCGCGATCGGCGTCACGGCTGCTCCGGGCGCAGCGCAAGCCGAGCACTCGGGGTTCATCGTGCTCTCGGCGGGAGCGCGGCAAAGGAGGATCCCCTACTGGTTCCGGGTCGCGACACCGGCTCTCGGCGGCGCGCAGACGAGACCGCTCCGCCACACGGGAAGCTACCGCGGAGACACCCGTGGGCATCCTGCGCTCGTCGATACCTATCGGTATCCCGAAGATCCGCGCGGCGTCGATCTCGCGCGCGTGCTCCTGGGCCCGGAACAGGTCTTCCGGGTGTCGCTGCGGAGATCGGTCGCCAACTTCGGCGTCGCGGTTACAGGCGGCTCCCGCCACATCCGGCCCCGGATCGTGCGGGCAGGCGACGAGAACCAGCTGCTCGGAGAGCTCGCCCTGCCGTTGCGGGCGAACCCATACCTAGCCGGCTTCCAGGTTCCTGCGCCGATCGCCGGAGTGGCCCTGCCCGGACCAGGCGACTACGACATCGTCTTCGACAGCGAGACTGCTGCCCAGGCCGGCGCGTTCAAGTTCCGCTTCTGGATCGGGGACACGACTGCGCCACGGGCGCGCCTCGTCTCGGCGCGAACGGGAGCGCTTCGGATTTCGATCCGGGACAACGGCTCCGGCGTCGACCCCTCGACGATCATCCTCCGCGTCGACGGGCGCGAGCGTCACGCACGCTATGAGGCAGGCCGCGGGCAATTGGTGGCGCCGATCCGGAACCTGCGCGCCGGACGCCACCGGCTGCGGCTGCGCGTCTCGGACTACCAGGAGTCGAAGAACATGGAAAACGTGCGGAGGATCCTCCCGAACACCGCGCGGCTCAAAACGGCCTTCCAGGTCCGCTAGCGACTTAACTCAGGTGCGATCGCGGTCGTTCGTGGTCGGCAGCTGGGCGAGGTCTCGTTCGACGCTGGCGGCGAACTCGTCGCTGTCGTCCTCGGTCGGCAACAGGCGCAGCTGAGCCTTTTGGCGCTCGCGCGCGCGGCTGCGGCGTCGCTCCCAGCCGAAGCGGGCCGTCAGTCGAGGCCATTCGGCGGCTCCGAGGACAGCGACGGCGCAGGCGAGCAGAACGATCCAGAGCCAGCCCACGAGCCGATTCTATCTGCGCTCCTCAAACGGGTAGCAATGGCACGTCCCAGGCGTAGGCAGCGGTGACCGCTGCTCCCGCGACGAGGACGCCGAGCAACCCAAGAAGAACCTGCTGCGCGCGGCTAGCGCGCTTGACCGTCTCGCCTGTCTTGGTCATGCGGTCGATCGTGCGCTCGAGGAGCCGCTCTGCCCAGACGAACTCGAGCGCGAGCACCGCGAGCCCCAGCGCCGTCACGACGAGGCCCGGGCCGGGAAGCGGGATCATCGCCAGCCCGGCGAGCACGACGACGAAGCCGGCCAGCACGACGGCCGCGCGGACGATGCGGCTCCGCTCGCGGTGCCGTTCGCGGCGTTCCCGGACCCCGTCGAGAAAGGGGCGGCGGCGCTCAGAGGACATGGTGAGAGCCTAATTGGCGAGGGCGCGGGACCCGGAAGCCTGCCTAATGTGTATAGAGGTTATGCGGACAGTGGCCGCAATCGCGGCGCTACTCTTCGCGGCCGGTTGCGGGCCGGCGCGCGAGGCTTCGAGCACGTCGTCGAAGACCCGATCGCTCAGCGCCTACGGGATGAGCATCGATCTCGCGTCGGGCTGGAGCGGACGGATCCTGCTCGGCGCCGACCGACGGCCGGTGCTTCACGCCGGGAGCTTCCCTGTGCCCTCGAACGACGACGACTCGGGGGAGATCGCCAAGGAATCGATGGGGAGAGACATGTATTTGAACGTGCGCGATCTCGGCCCGGGCGCCTCGACGCAGGCGCTCCCGTTCAGCTTCTCGGCGTCTGAGTTCGCTCAGCCCCACAGTCGAGGCTGGCGGGTCAACGAGGCGAGTCGAGAAGTCGCCGCGTCCGGCGAGCTCTATCGCGTCACCGCGGTGTCCGGCGGCCAGGATCCGCCCTCAGAACGGGCACTCGACGAAGCCAACGGCGTGCTTCGAAGCCTGGCGCTTGACACATATGTGCACAGCACGGTCCCTGCCCTGCCGCCGAATGCGAAGCAAATTCAGGACTATGGAATCCGCATGCGGCTCCCGGCCGACTGGAAAGGCAAGGTCACGCGAGGCGAGCTCGGCGCGGGTTCGGCACACATCCAGCTCCGGCTGCTCGAGCGCGGAGGTACGGATGTTGCGTTCGCCGCTGCAAAGCTCCCGATCGAGCTGTCAGACGCGGAATTCGTCGACCCCGGCATCGGCTTCGACCCCAAGATCGTCGCCGGCACGGGCCGCTCGTTCATCGATCACGGCCGCGAGTTCGTCCTGTGGGTCGAGGCGGACTCCCTCCCACCGAACCCGCGCGCGGTCGAGCAGGCGAACCAAGCACTCGCGACGCTCGTAGTCGAGCCGGGCGACTTCTATCCGGGGAAGGTCGAGCCTGCGACACTCGCGACCGCGAACGGCTGGCACACGGGAACGAACGGCCCCGTGGAGGTCCAGCCGGAAGGCCAGCAGACGTCGACCTGGGCCTCGACGATCCCGTATCGCGACGACCCGCAAGAGTTCCCGCACGAGACGCTCGAGCAGCTGCCGCCGCAAGGGATCGTCCTGACCGTGCAGCTCTTTGGGCCGGACAAGAACGGCGGCGGCCGGAACCGCGCGGACAGACCTCCGTTTCGGCTCAGCCAGGCGGAGCGAAGCTACCCGTGGGAAGGACAGATCGGAAAGATCCCGCTCTACCACATCGGCGGCCGCGTTCCAGGCCAGCGCTACGACGTCGACATCGCCGTTTTCTTCGGTCGCCTCCACGCCAGCCCCGGCCAGATGAGGGTCGCGGACGAGGAACTAAAGAGGCTGACCTTTCCGGACTGGAGCTCGACGGATTAGTCCGCCGGGCAAGGCTCGGCGCCGACTGGCTCTGAGCGCTCGTACGGATAAACGCACCGGTTCCAGGACACGTAACCGCGTTGCGGCCCGTCACACACGGATCCGTCGAGAGCTAAAGGACCAGGTACGCGGCGCAGGAACGGGCGGTGTTGCCCGCTTCGTCCCAGGCTCTGACGCAGGCCTCGTAGCGGCCGCTCGGAAGGAATCGAGGCAGCGGCGTGCTCGTATAGAACGAGAGCGGGGCCGCCCAGGACGTTGGCGTCAACGGGAAGCGGCCGTTGTAGAGCGTGCGGCCCCGGTAGTTGAGCATCACGCGCAGGCGCACCCGGCCGCGATCATCGGCAGCGCGTACGAGCAAGCGAGCCCGGGTGCCGCGCCTTGCAGAACCCTGGTTGACGCGGACTCGCGGCTTGACGGTATCGCGGAGGGCGACGACCTTGAACATCGAGGTCGCGCTCCAGACCAGGCCGGCGGAGGTCGTGACGCCGACCCGCCAGTAGAACGTCTTCGGGAAGGGAGGTCCGTAGCTTCGCGGCGGCGCGTAGCTCGACGTGCAGTTCGGATTGGTCGCCGGGCAGGCGAAATTCTCCTGCGTGTACGTGCCGGGCGAGAAGTTCGGGTCGGTGCCGAGCTCGAACATGACCGTCGTCGCCTCGGGCGTGTCCCAGTTGACGTGCCAGGAGAAGTTCGTGGTCGCGTCGCCGTAGGCCGGATAGGCGAGAGTGGCGCCGTTCGCTGGCGTGAGCAGCGCGACCTGCGGCGCTGAGGCCGAGGCGCTCGGAGAGAAGCCGAGGAAAGCGGCGACGAGGACGGCTGCAAGGGCGGCTCGCGGCATGCACTTGCATGATCGTCACGGCCGAGCAGCCCTCCATGCCTCGACAGAGGGTCTAGCAGCAGCCTCCACCTGCGGCATCGGCAGCGAGAGGAAGAAGCTTCTTCGGCTCGAGGGCTGCCGCCTCGCCCTTCGTTCCCTTGACGATGGCGCCGTGCATACCGTCGGCAACCTGGTGGGTGAACTCGACACTGACCTCCGCGAAGCCGACGGCCTCGAGCCCGGCGACGTATTCGCCCCTCGAGAGGGCCCCGGCGATGCAGCCGACGTAGCTTCCGCGTTGTGCCCGCTCGTCGGATGCGAGGCGATCCTCGGCGACGACATCGCTGATCCCGATCCTGCCGCCCGGTCTCAAGACGCGCGCGATCTCGGTCAGGACGGCCGGCTTGTCGGTCGAGAGATTGATCACGCAATTCGAGATCACGACGTCGACCGACTCGGCGGGCAGGGGGATTCGCTCGATCATGCCCTTCAAGAAGTGCACGTTCGTGATCTCGGCCTCGCGCGCGTTTCGCTGCGCGAGAGCGAGCATCTCGTCGGTCATGTCCAGGCCGTAAGCAACGCCGCTCGGCCCGACCCGCTTCGCCGAGAGGATGACGTCGATGCCGCCGCCTGAGCCCAGGTCGAGCACGGCCTCGCCTTCGTGGAGCTCGGCGACTGCCGTCGGATTGCCGCAGCCCAAGGAGGCCAGCACGGCCGCGTCCGGAAGCTCACCGCGCTGCTCTGCGTCGTACAGCGCCTCGCCGAACGCACCGTCCTCTCCGTCGCAGGCAGCGTTTCCGCAGCACCCGCCGCTGTCCGTGCAACCGCACCCGCCGCTTTCGGCGGCCCTTGCGGCCTCGGCATAGCGAACGCGCACCTGCTCGCGCAGCGACTCGGCAGTTTCAGTGCTCATGAGACGACCTCCGAGATTCGAATGAGATTTGCAAGCTGCGCCAGCGCGTCGGGCTTGAGCGAGAAGTAGGCCCACTTGCCGCGCTGTTCCCGCTCGAGCAGACCAACGTCGGTCAGCTTCTTCAGGTGATGGCTGACCGTCGCCTGTGTCAGGCCGAGCGCGGGAATGAACTCACACGCACAAACAGGTTCTCCGCCCCCGGCGAGCAGGTTCACGATCTTCACCCGGGCCGGATCGGCGAGTGTCTTGAACACCCCAGCCGTTGCTTCCGCGTCTTCGTCGGCTAGCGCCTCCGCATCGAGCGGACGGCAGCAGGTGATCAGATCGAGTGTCTTTCTCATATCGATGGTCATCGTAACGATGTTTATCGATATGTCAAGCCTAAAGTACCCAGATCTCGTCCGGAAATGGCGAGCACCGCTCCGCGGCGAACGGCATACCTGAAGTCGTCCGCCGAAAGGAGAACTCTCATGAAGAACCTGATCGCGCCGACCCTACTCATGGCCGCGTTGCTAGTGGGTGCTGCATATGCCGACGGCGCTGGGACTGCAGGAGATACCGCTTACCAGGTCACAAACCTTCAATCGCTCGGCGGCACATCGAGCGTCGGCTACAGCGTGAACAACCGCGGCTGGGTGGCGGGCCGATCCAACCTGCCGGGCAACCAGAGCCGGCACGCCACGTTGTGGCGCAGCGGCGCGCTCACCGACCTGGGCACTCTCGGCGGCCCCAACAGCGCGGTGCTGTGGCCGGTGAAGAACGTCCGAGGCGTCGTCACCGGGATCGCCCAGACCGCCGAGCCGGACCCGCTGAACGAGAGGTGGAGTTGCGGGTTCTTCTTCCCGGCTGCCACGGGCACCGGCTACCGGTGCTTCGGTTTCCGGTGGAAAAACGGAGTTATGACGCCGCTGCGCACGCTCGGCGGCACTCACAGCTTCGCTACCGGCTCCAACAATCTGGGCCAGACCGTCGGCTGGGCCGAGAACACGGTGCACGATCCCACTTGTGTGCTGCCGCAGGTGCTCCAGTTCCGAGCCGTCACGTGGGGACCGAGGAACGGCCAGATCCACGAGCTTCCCCCGCTTCCCGGCGACAGCGTCAGCGCCGCGACGGCGCTCAACGACCACGGCCAGGTGGTCGGCATCTCGGGCATCTGCGACCAGGCCGCCGGCCGGTTGAGCGCGATCCACAACGTGCTCTGGGAGAACGGCGACCCGATCGATATCGGTGACCTCGGCGGCGTGGCCTGGAACACCCCAATGGCCATTAGCCAGGACGGCGACGTGGTCGGGTTCGCCAACGCCTCCGCGGCGGATAGCGGCAACTTCAATCCGCGCGCGTTCCTGCGGATCGAGGGCCAACCGATTCACAATCTCGGCACGTTGCCGGGCGATGTCACCAGCCAGGCGCTCGGGGTCAACGAGTCGCGCCAAGTCGTCGGCCAATCCTGCGACGTGGACGACAATTGCCGCGCTTTCCTCTGGCAGAACGGCGTGATGACGGATCTGAACGACCTCGTCGGGTTCGGCTACGACGATGTCCTCACGACTGCCAACGACATCGACGATTTCGGCAGGATCACCGGCCAGGGATTCGACGACGATGCAGGCCAGTTCGTCGCCTTCCTCGCCACGCCTGCGCACTAGCGAGCCACTGTTTCGGCCGGAGTGGACGCGCGCTCCTCTCCGGCCGATCGCTAGGCCTGGGGCCGGCCGATTGCCATGATGCGCGCCCGCCAGGAGCCGCGCGGCGCGTCGATTTCGACCTCCTCGCCCGGCTTCGCTCCGAGGAGGGCGCGACCGAGAGGCGAGTCGGGCGAGACGCCGCCGACGCTCGAGATCTCGAGGGTCATCCGCTCGCCCGTGTCGTCCTCGATCTCCACCGTCGAGCCGATGCCGACCTCCCCACTCGCGGTCGGCTCCTGCTCGACGAGCACGGCCCTGTCCAACCGGTCCCGAATCAACCTGATCCGGTGCTCCAGCAGGCCCTGCTCGTTCTTCGCCGCTTGGTACTCGAAGTTTCCGGAGAGGTCGCCGAAGTCCCGGGCCGTCGCGATCGCCTGGACGGCGTCGGCCCGGCGGGGGCCTTCCAGCTGCGCGAGCTCCGACTCGAGCTGCCGTTTTTGCGCAAGCATCATCGGCTCTGGCTTCTCGTCGGGCATTAGGGAGGGTATCGCCGCCGCTAGGGTGACCGGTCGTGGCTGTACGCGCTCCATCCCTCGCGCGGCGCGACGACTTGCGGAACGTCGCCATCGTCGCCCACGTCGACCACGGCAAGACGACGCTCGTCGACGCCCTGCTCTGGCAGTCCGGATCCTTCCGGGCGAATCAGGAAGTCGCCGACCGCGTGCTGGACTCGATGGACCTCGAGCGCGAGAAGGGGATCACGATCCTCGCCAAGAACACGGCGGTCCAGATCGGCGGAACGAAGGTGAACATCATCGACACGCCGGGCCACGCGGACTTCGGCGGCGAGGTCGAGCGGGGCCTCACCATGGTCGACGGGGTACTGCTCCTCGTCGACGCAAGCGAGGGGCCGCTGCCGCAGACGCGGTTCGTGCTCCGCAAGGCGCTCGAGGCGGGGCTCCCGGTCGTCCTCGTCGTGAACAAGGTCGACCGGCCGGACGCCCGCCCCGCCGAGGTGGTCAACGAGGTCTACGAGCTCTTCCTCGATCTCGACGCCGACGAGGCGCAGATCGAGTTCCCGATCGTGTACGCCAACTCCCGCGCGGGGCGGGCCGGCTTCGCCGCCGACGAGCTCGCTCCGGACCTGCAGCCGCTCGTCGAGACCCTGCTCGCAACCGTTCCGCCGCCCTCGTACGACCCAAAGCATCCGCTCCAAGCGCTCGTCACGAATCTTGACGCTTCGCCGTACGTGGGCCGCGTCGCCCTGCTGCGAGTCCACCACGGGACGATCCGCAAGGGTGAGCAGATCGCCTGGTGCCGGGCCGACGGCACGATCGAGAGGGCGCGCGTGACCGAGCTGTACGTGACGGAGGCGCTGGACCGCGTCCCCGCCGACGAGGCCGGCCCCGGCGAGATCGTGGCGCTCGCCGGCCTTCCCGACGTGACGATCGGCGAGACGATCGCGGACGCGGAGGATCCGCGGCCGCTTCCGGTTAGCACGGTCGACGAGCCGTCCCTGGCCATGACCCTGGGAATCAACACGTCCCCGCTCGCCGGGACCGAGGGCGACAAGGTGACGGCGAGCGCGCTGATCGGCAGGCTCGAGCGGGAGCTCGTCGGAAACGTCTCGCTTCGCGTGCAGCCGACGGCGAGTCCTGACGTCTGGGAGGTGCAGGGGCGCGGCGAGCTCCAGCTCGCCGTCCTCGTGGAGATCATGCGGCGCGAGGGGTTCGAGCTCACGGTCGGCAAGCCCGAGGTGCTGACCCGTGAGATCGACGGCAAGCAGCACGAGCCCGTGGAGCGCGTCGCCATCGACGTCCCCGAGGAGTACATCGGCGTCGTCACGCAGCTGCTCGCGCTGCGGAAGGGCCGGATGCAGCAGATGGTCAACCACGGAACCGGCTGGGCGCGGATGGAATACCTCGTGCCAGCGCGCGGGCTGATCGGGTTCCGCACCGAGTTCCTCACGGAGACCCGCGGGGCCGGGATCATGCACCACGTCTTCGAGCGCTGGGAGCCCTGGCATGGCGAGCTGCGAACGCGTCCGACCGGCAGCCTTGTCGCCGACCGGCGAGGGCAGGCGACGGCGTTCGCGATCGCCGCGCTCCAGGAGCGCGGATCGCTGTTCGTCGGCCCGCGCGCGGAGCTCTACGAGGGCATGGTCGTCGGCGAGAACGCGCGGGGCGAAGATCTCGACGTGAACGCCACGAAGGAGAGGAAGCTGACGAACATGCGCTCGTCGACCGCAGACGAGCTCGTCCGACTCATCCCTCCCCGCCCGCTCTCCCTCGAACAGGCGCTGGAGTTCATCCGGGACGACGAGTGCGTCGAGGTGACGCCCAAGAGCATCCGCCTGCGGAAGGTCGAGCTCTCGGCGACGAAGCGCCAGTCGATGGCCTCGCGCCGCAAGCGCGAGCGGGATGCCGCGCCGGCCTAGTTTCGGGTGACGCGGCGTGCGAAACGGTCAGCTCGGGAGCCAGTGAAGCCCGCCGCGAACCGCTCCCCGTAGGCCGTCTGGAGCGCAATCGAGACCGCGAGCCAGAACGCACCAGCCGTGACGCCGGCGAGGACGTCAGAGAGGTAGTGGACGGCGAGGTAGATGCGGCTGAAGCCGATCAGCCCCACAAGCAACGCGGTGCCTGCGATCACAAAGAGTCGGCCACCTCGGGAGCGCAAGCGGCTCCATGCCAAGTAGGCCAACCCCCCGTAGGCGGCGGTCGAGATCATCGCGTGCCCGCTTGGGAACGAATAGGTATCGAGCTGGACGAATGCGACCTCAGGGCGCGGGCGATGGAACGAGAGCTTCAGGATCAGGTTGAGCAGCTCGGCGCCGCCCAACACGACCGGAAGAAACGCCGCCTGGACGAGATGCCCGCGTCGGTCCGAGCAGACGACCTCGCGACGAGAATCCGTGTGGCGTTTCTCATCCCAAACCTCCTCAGTGGTGCGGTCGCTGGAACGGCCGCAGGTAGACGAACACGCGGTCGCGGTTGAGGTCGGCGACGTAGAGGTTGTCGTCGCTGTCGAACGTGGCGGCGTACGGCATCGAGCCAAAATCGTTCAGAGCGCCGCTCGGCGTGGCGCTGTGGAGGGGGTCGTCGTAGAAGATCGGGAAGCGCCGGCCGAAGATGCCGTTCAGGCCGACGACCATCTGTCCGCGGGAGCTGAACGCCGGCTCCCACGGACCGCACAAGGCGTCGTGGCAGCCGAGGCTCGTGAAGCTCCCGCCGGTGCCGAAGACGCGCGTGGCGGGGAGCGCGAAGCGCGCCGTCGATGAACCGCCGCGGAACAGCGACGCGTCGTATTCGAGCAGCCGTCGGTTGCCCTGAACCTCGAGCGCACTGTCCGCCACCCAGACGTTCCCGTGGTGGTCGAGCACGACGGCGCCCGGCTCGCAGAGGCTGTCGCGGCTCTGTGCGACCGGGAGGATTCGCGGGTCGTCGACGTCGCGGCCTTGGTTGCACCCAGTGCCGGCGGCGTCCTCCTGGCCGAGCACGACGTCTACGACGGGATCCGTCAGCGGGTTGCGGATGCGGAAGACGCGATTGTGGCGCGGGTCGGCGACCCAGAGCAACGTGCCGCGGCTGTTCGGCGCGATCCCTCCGATCGCCAGCAGATCGTTCCAGTCGATCTGGCCCCCGCCGAGCACCGGGACCGGCGAGGTGACCGCCGCCACCGGGACCGCCCGCGTCGTCAATGGCAGCGCGTACACGAGCACGCTGTCACCGCGGATCGCCCACAGGCGACCACGGCCGTCGTTGCGGATCCGGCCGAACGGCGGCTTCGGCTCGAGCCGCGGATCGGTCGCGCCGACGAAGCCGTCAGCGGGCTGGCCGTTGTGCACGGCGCCCGGGTCGTTCCAGAACAACAGTCGTCCCGAATCGGCCGCGATCACCTGGTTCGTCGCGACCGCGACGCCGCGCGCGGAGTAGATGCCGGCGAGGCCGACCTCGTTGTGGACGCCGAACTGGTACGGCGGGAAGAGGCGCGCGTCGGCCGAGTGCGCGACACCCGGTGTCGGGTCCGGAAACGGCGCCGGGAAGCGCCACACGTCCTGAAAAAAGCTCGACCCAGACACGAACACGTCGCCGTCGGCGTCGACGCCGATCGACCCAGCGGGATCGCACATGAACGCGGACGAGACGAACGCGTTATCGCCCTCGGAGAAGAAGTTGTCGCCGTCGCCGCCGAAGGCGCCGCCGCAGGTCCCGCTGTCGTCCTGCACGTCTTTCAGCAGCACCTTGCTCACGGTGCCGTCGACGAAGAGCAAGAGCTGGTTGTTGATCCGGTCGCTGACCCAGAGCCCGCCCGTCCCGGGGTCGAACTCGAGCCCGGTTGGGATCCCGAATCCGCTGCCGAGCGTCCCGGTCGCCGTCATTCCCGATGTAAGCGGCGGCGCGAAGACAAGGATGCGGCCGTTCAGCGAGTCGGCGACGTAGACGGTCCCGTTCGCGGCGACCCGCACGGCTGCCGGCCCCGACATCCGGTCCAGTGCGCTGCCGCGCGTCGACGACACGAAGTCCGGCTGGCCGAGGACAAGGTCGGCGACGTGGGCCGGGCGACCGGTCGCGCCGTCGCGCGGAAAGCGCAGGACCCGGTTGTTCTCGTTGTCAGTGACCCAGAGGTTCCCGCTCGGGTCGAGCCCGACGCCGGCTACGAACCCGTCGTTGGTGGGACTGCGAAAGCACAGGCTCTCGGCGTCCGGCGCGCCGCCGCCGCGTCCGCGGTTACAGGCATTGCCGGCGAAGTCGGCCTGGCCCCAGACGTCATCGGCGACCGTGTCGGTCGTGAACGGCGAGCGGTAGAGCAGCACGCGATGGTTGTCGAAGTCGGGGACGTAGAGGTCGCCGTTCGCGGGGTCGACGGCCATCCCACCGAACGAGCCGCCCTCGAGCGGTGACACTTGGTCTTCCGGCATCGTGCAGTGCGTCGCCGCGCTGGCCGGCGCTCGCACCGGGTACGTCTGGAAGTTCCCATCGCCGTTGCAGCCGGAGTGCGTGAAGTCGGGCTGGCCGAGCACGAGGTCGGCGCCGCGGCCCTGGTCGATCACACAGAAGGAACCCGGAGCGTCGGAGTCGGACGTGCAGGGCTTGCCTGCATCCGGGCCGTCCGCGACGTGGCCCAGGTGTGAGAGGCCGAGGACGCGGCTGTTGCCTCCGTCGTAGACGTAGACGCGCGCCGGCCGGACAGAGCGGTCCACGAGCACGCCGCCGGGGTTGAAGAGACGCCTCGCTGTCACCTGGTTTGGCGTGATCTGGCCGAAGTCGGGCTGCCCCAGGACGATGTCGGCCCAGCCATCGCCAGCAGCGCCACGAACCGGCGTCGCGGCCATGGCGCCCGCCAGTCCGAGCATGGCCGCGGTCAAGAGTCCAGCGAAGGCGATGGGTAGCCGCCGTTTGACCAGCTTCCTGGCCGTTGGCCCCCCAGGCGCTACCGCAAAGCGCATTGAATCCTCCGCCTCCCTGCCAAAACGAGGATCCCGCGCGCACTCCTCGTTGTCAAGGCCGCCGGCTCCCCTGGTCGAGCGTGGCGCGTCCTGACACATTCCCGTCGTGGCGATCCTGGGCGTGGACGTGGGCGGCATCTTTACCGACGCTGTGCTCCTCGACGGTGCCGAGCAGGACGAGCGTAGTCAGCCCGCCCACCTAACCCACCCTCACGGTACGTGCCGCCCGGCATCCTGTAGGCGGGGATGATCCGGCGGCGGTCGTGTACTTGGCTCGTCCGTAGATGCTGACGCGACGAGGCTGCATGGTCGGTCTCTCGAGTGCGTCGCGGATTAGCATTGCGAAGAGGTGACTGGTCAAGCACCGCCGGTGCCTGCTGCCGCGACCTTCATGGAATCAGAGCCCCACATCGAGCCGCGACTTCACGATGACCCGCCTCGCCGAGATCCGCGCGCTATTGGATTCCGTCGAGGAGTTGGGCGACGGGGCCGTGGTGGAGCCGATCCCGACGACGGAGGGGTACGGCAGCTGGGCCGAGTTCTATGACGAGCCTGGAAACCAGCTCATCGATTTGGAGCAACCGATCGTGTGGGAGATCCTCGACGGGTTGCCGCGCGGGATCGCACTCGACGCCGCCTGCGGCACCGGCCGCCACAGCGCCTATCTCGCCTCGCTCGGCCACACGGTGATCGGCGTGGACAGCTCAGCCGCGATGTTGGAGCTC
>WNGA01006504.1_pt1 | contig 16621 bp, 15 predicted proteins | sample 5400061 | NCBI WGS metagenome assembly WNGA01 (sample SAMN13153366, study PRJNA577476) | soil metagenome | isolation source: 100 cm soil or saprolite under grassland replicate 2 | place: USA:California | collected 2016-06-15 | reverse complement strand
ATGAGGAGCAAGCGATGTGCCGCGCCCGCCGGCGCCGCCGGCGCCATACCGCTGCCTGGGCACGTCCCGGCGCGCACCGCATCATGCATGAAGGGCCGAGCCCCGGCGGCGCCCAACAGACCCTCGGCAATACGTCCCATCGTCACCATCTCCGCGACTTGCGCCGGGCCCGCCAATAGTTGGCCAAAGCTAGGCAAAAGTCGACGACGATTGCATGCCCGCAACGGGCGCCGAATGGCGGAGCGCAAACGGAAGAGAACGGTGACCGGATACTCCGCGTCGCGGGGCGCACGAGAGAGTGTGATCATTCCGACGACGATGCGATCCGCGGCGTCCCACACGTCTATTGCGACGCTTTGGCTGCAGGGGGGCGCTCCTTTGTTTCGACCTTGAGTTGGAGCTCCTGGATAACCTCCTCGCCGTAGCGCATGAGGGCTGCGCTCTTTTCGACGTCGCCTACGCCCGCGAGGCCCACCACGCCCTCGCAATAGGCGAGGATCAAGGCATCGGCCAGATCCGCCGGCTTGGCCTTGGGATTTTGCGCGAGCATGGCGTCGGCTTGCGCGATCGCGGCCGGGGCGGAAAAATTCACATCGGGGCTGCCCCGGATCTGCACCGCCGCCGCGACCAAGGCCGCGGGCACGCGTGAATTGTCGTTGGCTGGGCACTTGAGCGTCGGCTGCCAGCCCGGATCTCGCTCAGCGAGCGAAGAGCCGAGGGAAATTGCCCAAATGATGCCGACGTCGGGCTCCGCTTCGGCAACGACGTTCTGATTTGACAGATAGGAGGTGATGGCGAGCGCGAACCGTTTGAGCGCCAGGCTCTTTGATTGATCCGATCCGGCGCTGCTGGCGACCACGGGACAGTACGCGGCCACGAGATTGTTGACGATATCGGCCATGCCGGCGCTGGGATTTTGCGCCTTGTACTTGTCCACGAGCGTGGCATAGGCGACGGAGCGCTGCGCCAATTCACCGCCCAAGGCCGCGATCAGGCTGGGGTCGAGGTCCGCGCTCCCGCCTTGACCCACAGCCGGGCAATCGAACCGTCGCGCCGAAGCGCTCGCGTAGACCGGCAGCGCAAGGCTCGCGCGCCAGGCCGCCGCCAGCGCGGGCGTCGCGTTCGGCGCCGCCGTGTTGCCCCAGCTCGTGCGCACGTAATTGACGACATTGGCAACGTCGCCGTCGCTCAGCGATCCGCCGAAGCTCGGCATTACGGGACTATCGCCGCGCGCCGGTATGCCCTGCAACACCACCGAAAGAACGTCGAACGGCTTCGCGGCCACCACGGCCGGATTGCCGGCAAGCGGCGGGATCGAGCCTGCAGTGCCCTGACCATTGGCCTTATGGCAGCTGGCACAATAATCCGCGTAAAGTTTCGCGGCGCGTATCTCGACATCGGGCGCGAGGGTCCGGCCGGGACCACCCGCCGTCAGGATGGCCGCGACGATGACACTCGCCAGGACATATCTGACAGCCATGTTGCCGGCTCGCCGAAATTGAAGGTCGGACTCGAGCCGGCATTCGCAGCTCGAACCACGCGGAGGGCTCACTTCAAGCTGGATTCGTTGAGCGACTGCGGATCGCGGCGCTCGATCGTTTGCGCATTCGATGTGGTAGTGTACATCAGCATGTTGGCTCGGCAAAGGCCTGCCCGCACAAGGACGAAATGATGTCGACGAGGATGTCCGCCGGGAAACCGGCCGCGAACGGACTGCGGTATTTGCTGGCGCTGAGCGCCGGCTTTCTCGCGTTGTCGGTCGCGGCGCCGGCGCGCGCGCAATATGCCTGCACCACCAATTACTGCATCAGCAGCCAGAGCATATCGTTTCAGACTCCGCCGGAATGGCCGGCGGTTCCGGTCGAGACCTGCTGTCGGACGCATTGGGGCGCCCTGCCCGGCGCCATCGACTGGAGCAACGGCGCGCCGATCATGATCTGCGCCGGCAGGCCGGACTACGTGACCTCCTTCCCGAACTGCGGCGACCCGCAAAATGTGTCGCAGGCCTTTCCATTGGATTACGAGCGGCCGACATTCGTCATCGGCGTCGCCTGGCCGAATGCGAAGGATTATCGTTACGAGATGCAAAGCGTTCCGCTCGTCGACGGACCCGACGGAACCTGCGCGCAATATTCCAGTCAGCCCGGTCAAGTCACGAATTGGTGGGTTCACGAGCTCAAGGAGCCCAAGCGCGGAACCTACGTGTTCACGGCCGCGGTGAGCTTCCAGAAGGGCGAGAAGGGCTATTACGCCGTGCTCAACAGCTGCAAGCTCAGTCCGCCATCGTCGACGACGGCACAATAGCGCGCCAACGCAACGCGGTCGGCGAACGGTTGCCAATGCGGACCGTCTGCGCGGCGAGACAGCAGCGCGACGCGATGCTCTAAATTGATGCAACGAAGCCGTTGACCGGCCTCGGCCCGCGGGCTATGCCCCGCTGCGTTGCCGGCGTTCGCGCTCGGCGCACATTTTCGGTTGTGCAGCAGGCGCGCGCGAAGACGGAAGACCCGAATGTTTCCATCAGCGTTGCTTCTCGCGCTCGCCGGCACGCTGCTCTTTACCGTCGCCGACAACGTCCCTACCCTCGACGTCGAATCCGGCTGCCGCGCGGCGGCGAAAATGGGCGACAGCTTGAGCTTGGATACGACGCTTCGGCAATGCCTGGCCGACGAGAACGGCGCGCGTGCCCAGCTGGAAAAGCAGTGGACGCAGTTCCCGCCGGCCCTGCGTCAGCGTTGCCTGACCACCACCGAGACCGGCGGCGATCCGAGCTACGTGGAAGTTCTCGTCTGCCTGCAGATGGGGCGCGACGCGCGCAGATGGAAGACCCTTTGGGAGGGGGTCGGCAAGACAAGAAATGACACAAATCATGCACGTATTCGTGATTTGATCGGCCGATCATCAATCCGCTTTGCCTGTCAAACTCGAGAGAGCAGGAACCCGAAAAACGGATCGTCGTTGCATGATCTCCACTGATGCTTCGGCTCGCGTCGCGCCTTTGACGGCAAAACGCGAGTCCTCAGCCGTCGATGTCAAAGCGCCATCGCCGCGCTCGCCCAAAGATCAAAGCCGACCCGTCATCAAGCCGCTCCTGAAGAGCCACCGCGACCTGAAGCGGCCACCGTTCGACTGCATCGCCTTGGTATTGCAAGGAGGCGGCGCGCTCGGCGCCTTCCAGGCCGGCGTGTATCAGGGACTGGCCGAGGCGAACCTGCATCCCGATTGGGTCGCCGGAATTTCGATCGGCGCGATCAATGCGGCCTTGATCGCCGGCAACGCACCCGAGGCGCGGCTCGAAAAGCTGCGCGCCTTTTGGGAGCAAGTCACGACCCAGCTTCTGTTCGATCCCTTCGGCGTCGCGCACTACTGGCTGCGCGGCGATACCGGTCATGTCTTGCTCAACCGGTTGCGCGCCGGAGCGACCCTGCTCGAGGGAGCTCCCGGCTTTTTCAAACCGCGAATTCCGCCGCCTTACGTCGCGCCGCCGGGCACGGTCGAGGCCACCAGCTGGTATGACACCTCGCCGTTACGGAGCACGCTGGAGCGGCTCGTCGATTTCGATCGCATCAACGCCGGCGAGATGCGCTTCAGCGTCGGCGCCGTCAACATCCGCAGCGGCAACTTCGTCTATTTCGATTCGACCACCCACAAGATCAGGCCCGAGCACATCATGGCGAGCGGCGCGCTGCCGCCCGGCTGTCCGGCCGTCGAGGTGGATGGCGAACTCTATTGGGATGGCGGGCTCGTCTCCAACACCCCGCTGCAATGGGTGGTGGCGGGCGATACCCGCCAGGACACGCTCACGTTCCAAGTCGACCTGTGGAGCGCACGCGGCGGGTTGCCGTGCGATCTCAACGATGTGACCTCGAGACAGAAAGAGATCCAATATTCGAGCAGGACGCGTGCCAGCACCGATCAGTTCAAGCAGATTCAATGCGTGCGGGTGGCGCTCGCCGACGTCCTGGAAAAGATTCCGCGCGAAATCCTCGACTCCGAGGACGGCAAGCTTCTCCGGTCCGTCGCGGATCGCAATGTCTATCAGATCGTGCATCTGATCTATCGCTCGAAGAACTATGAGGTTCAGTCGAAGGACTACGAGTTTTCCCGCAACAGCATGCTCGACCACTGGACCGCGGGATATAACGACGCGATCCGCACGTTGCGCCATCCGGAAGCGCTGCAACGGCCGACCGATCAGACCGGGGTCGCCACGTTCGACGTCGCCATCGACGGCCGCGAATGACGGCAAGGCGATCCCGACATCCACCCAATCAGAAGGAGCACAGCATGAAGGAAGCAGAGGTCAAGGCGCGGGCATTCGCCATGCCGCTGACGAGCCCGGCCTATCCACCGGGCCCCTATCGTTTCATCAACCGGGAATTCATGGTCATCACTTATCGAACGGATGCGGACAAGCTGCGCGCGGTCGTCCCGGAGCCGCTCGAGGTGGACGAGCCCCTCGTCAAGTACGAGTTCATCCGCATGCCGGATTCCACCGGCTTCGGCGACTATACCGAGACCGGACAGGTCATTCCGGTGCGGTTCCGCGGCCGCAAGGGCGGCTACAGCCACTGCATGTTCCTCAACGACGAGCCGCCGATCGCGGGCGGCCGCGAGCTTTGGGGCTTTCCGAAAAAGCTGGCCGATCCGACCCTGCACGTCGAGATCGATCAAATGGTCGGCACGCTCGACTACGGCCCGGTCCGCGTCGCCACCGCCACCATGGGATACAAGCACAAAGCCGCCGATCTCGACGCGGTGCGCGCTTCGCTCGCGGCCCCGAACTTTCTGCTCAAAATCATTCCGCACGTCGACGGCAGCCCGCGAATCTGCGAGCTCGTCGAATATTATCTCGAGGACATCACGCTCAAGGGCGCGTGGACGGGGCCGGCAGCGCTTTCGCTCACGCCGCATGCCCTCGCCCCGGTCGCGGAGTTGCCCGTGCTCGAGGTCGTATCCGCGGTTCACCTCATTTGCGATATCACGCTCGGCCTCGGCAAGGTCGCCTACGATTACCTGCAGCCAGCCTCCGCCAAGCGCGAGCCGGCGCAGAAACCTGCCGCCGCGGGAGTTTCGTGACATGCGTCTCAAGGACAAAGTCGCCATCGTGACCGGCGCCGCCAGCGGGATCGGCAAGGAGATCGCCGCAACCTTCGCGCGGGAGGGCGCACGCGTCGTGATCGCCGATTTGAATCAAAAGGCCGCCGACGCGGCGGTGGCGGAACTCGGCGATGCGCGCAAGGCGATCGGGGTGGTCATGGACGTGACGAACGAACAACAGGTCGAGGCCGGCGTCGCGCGCACGGTCGAGCAGTTCGGAAAGATCGACGTGCTCGTGAGCAATGCTGGCATCCAGATTGTCGCCCCGCTCGATGAATTCAAGTTCGCGGACTGGAAGAAGCTCTTGAGCGTCCATCTCGACGGCGCGTTCCTCACCACCCGCGCCGTGCTGCAGCGGATGTACAAACAAGGCTCCGGCGGCAGCATCATCTATATGGGGTCGGTGCACTCGAAAGCGGCATCGGTGTTGAAGGCGCCTTACGTGACCGCCAAGCACGGATTGATCGGGCTCGCCAAGGTGGTCGCGAAGGAGGGCGCCAAGCATGGCGTGCGCGCCAACGTCATTTGCCCGGGTTTCGTGCGCACCCCGCTGGTCGACAAGCAGATCCCCGAACAGGCCAAGGAGCTCGGCATTTCAGAGGCCGAAGTGATCAAGAACGTGATGCTGAAAGAGACGGTCGACGGCGAGTTCACCACGGTTGCGGACGTGGCCGAAACGGCGGTGTTCTTTGCCGGCTTCGAAAGCAACGCGTTGACCGGGCAGTCGCTGGTGGTGAGCCACGGCTGGTTCATGCAGTGAGCGCGAGCGCGCGCCCGGCAAGACTTCTGGATGCGGCGACGCAAGCGGCATTCCGCGAAAGGGAAGCCGCTTGCGCCGAACGCGCTCGTGCCCAATTTCTGCCAAAGTGTTTTCCGCGCGGCGCGGCGGCCGCCAGAAATATAATCAATCATATCAATGGACTATGTTATCGGCCGCGTCAGCCTATGGCCGCGCGCCGGCCGTCGCCAGGGCAGCGTAAGCTCGCTCGAGCCGCAAGTTTGAACCTCTGACCCCCCAGCCGCGACTAATAGAGACGTAAACCCCCGCCGGCCCTCGATATGGGACCCGGGAGAAGAGTGGGTTGGTCTTTCAGGGCGAGGTGCGTCATGAGTGTACAAAGCAGGCATTGGCTCGACTACGACCCGGTGGCACTGGTGATCCTGGTCGTGGGTATCGGCGCAGTCGCGTTGCTCGCGCTGAGCATCTAACCTAATCGAACGAAGCCGCCGGGGCTGGTGCTGCATCGGCCCATTGCCCCCTCGCTGTAATCACAACACGGCATGGAGCGGCGTCTTGCAACTGCTGTTTCGACGGCCGGCACCTATTCAAGCTGAGTATTTGCTTCCTGAGCTTCGCCCAAAGCCCGATTTGCCCCGCTCGGTTTACCGTAACGCAGTGCCGCCGCGGTTCCAGCCGCGACCGCCCTCGCCGTAAATGTCAAAGCCTGTGTCGGTGACCACGACCGTGTCTTCGAGCTTGATGAAGCCGCGCTGTGGGTGCTGCAGCGTGGTCTCGACCGATACCACCATTCCGCGCTCGAGCGGGCGATCGGCGTCGTAGGCGTCATATGGCACCGGGCCGGTTGCGGTGAGCCGCGGCGCCTCGTGGCTGACCAATCCCATCCCGTGGGCGAGGAAGTGCATGTGGTTGTGGTGCTTAGATTTATGCACGAGCGGCTCGGCCGCGGCGTAGATCGCGCTGCCCATCGCTCTCGCCTTGATGGGCTTCATCGACGCGCGCTGAATTTGCTCGATCTCGGCCAGCAAATCTTCGAGCTCGGCATCGGGCTCGCCGTGGATCGCCATGCGACAGAGGTCGCCGATATAGCCGTGATAGTTGCCGCCGGAATCGAGCGAGAGCACGTCGCCCTTGCCCCATTTCTGCTCCGACGGCGCGCGGTTGAGGCTCGCGCCCGCCGTGATCAGGCAATAGTCGAAGACGAGACCGCGGTTGGTCTCCTCCCGCCGCAGCGCTTCGGTCAGCTCGCGCTTGGTCGTGCCCGGGCCGTGGTTGGCAATGACCGCCAGCATCGATTCGATCACGCGCTCGGAGGCGATACGCAGCTTCCTCAATTCCTCGGGGCTCTTGACCGCGCGCAGCCGCTCGAGCACGAACAGCGCGTCCACGATTTCGCTGTCGGGGAAGGCGTTGCGGAGCGCCGTGCCGGCATCGACCGGCAGAAAACCGAGCTCGGCGCCGATGCAGCGCGGCTTTGCTCCCAATTTGCGCACGTAGTCGATCGCCTTCTGCATGGCATCGACGGTGCCGGACGAATTGGTCTGCGACTCCGACACCCAGAACGGATCGTTTTCCTTCTGAAAGCCCTCCATGCGATGCCCGAAATATGCCGCCTTCTGCCGCCCACCCTTGGGATAGACGAGCACCGGCAGATAGCGACTCAATCCCATCGCATCCATGGACTCGAAGAAAAAGGCGCGATGCCCGCCGAGCAAATACTGCACATTATGCTTCGAGGTCGCGACCAGGACGTCGATCCCGGCCTCGTCCATCAGACGATCCAGGCGATCCGCATCGAACGGAATCGAAGGTGCAACTTGCTTGACGACGTCGAGCATGACCAAAGCTCCTTGTGAACCGACCGCAGCGCTCTCTGCACGGGTCGCGCGGGGGTGAGTGAGAGCCTGCGATCATACACCAACACGGCGCGCTCCGGCCATGCCCTGGCCGGGGCCCGCGGCGTCCCTGCAGCGGCGTCGCGTTGCCGCCGCCGTCACGATGTCACGCTCGCTCTATTTCGCTTGGATGCCGGCGATCTTGACGGCTTCCCCCCACAAGGCGATGTCGGCGGCGATCATCGCCGCGAACTCTTCGGGGATGTTGCCGAGCGGGTCAACGCCGAACGCGGCAAGCCGCTCGGCGAATTTTGCGTCCTTGGCGGCGTGGGACACCTCTTTCGCGACCCGGTTGATGGTGTCCCTCGGCGTCGCCGCAGGCGCCATCAGGCCATTCCAGGTGAGCGCCTTGAATCCCGGAAATCCCGACTCGGCGAAGGTGGGAACATCGGCGATCTGCGGGACGCGCCTCTCGCTCGACACCGCAAGCAGGCGAATGGCTCCGCTCTTCGCCTGCGACATCGCTTCCGACAACGTCGCGAAATAGATGGGAACGTGGCCGGCGATGACGTCGGCCAACGGCGCCGCGCCACCCTTGTAGCTCACGGGGGTCATTTCGAGACCTGCGCGTTTGAGAAACAACACCGTCGTGAGATGACTCAAGCCGCCGAATACCGGGGCCACATAGTCCAATTTGTCGGCGCGGCCACGGGCATAGTCGACAAATTCAGCAAGCGTATTCGCCGGTATGCGAGGATGGACGACCAGAACGTACGGATTGGTCCCAATGACGCTGATGGGAGCAAAATCTTTGACCGGGTCGTAGGCCGTCTTAGTCGTCTGCGGGAGGATCGCGATTTGCGACGGGCTTCCCATCAGCAGCATATGTCCGTCGGCGGACGAGCGGGCGACCGCTTCCGCCGCGACCGCACCGACTGCAGCTGGCCGATTCTCGACCACGAATTGTTGCCCAAACGCGTCGCCGAGGGGCTGCGCGATAAGACGCGCAATGCCGTCGCTATTGCCGCCAGGCGCAAAGGGAACGATGATCTTGACCGGCTTCTGCGGCCAGATTTGCGAGCGCGCGGACTGACTCAAACCCACAATGGCGAGCACGGTGAGTGCCGCCAACAGCACGTTTCGCGCGCTCACGATCGTGTTGAACGGCCTTGCCAAGGTCAGGTCCGATAGTTCGGGTCGATGCGGTCGAGCATGCGAAGATAGGCCGGCCAGTCGGCGGAGCCGCGGCCGCTGTCGTGTTTTTCGTACTGCAGCACTGTCTTCTTACAGATTTCGGGCGGGATCTCGATCAGCTCGCCGCCGGTTGCTTCCATGGCCAGCTGGATTTCAGCGGCCTCCAAGAGATGCTTCATCAGGATGAAAGCCTCGCGCGCACTCTTGCCTACCGTAAGCACACCGTGATTGTGCATGACCATGGCGCGATTGTTGCCGAGATGGGCGATGAGCCGCTCGCGCTCCCCGAAATCCTCGGTGATGCCTTCGTAGGGGTGATAGCCGACGCCGCCGAAGAAGCGCACCGCCTCCTGCGAAATCATCCGCAGCCCGCTCTTGAGGCCTGCAATCGCCATTCCGGTCCGGGTGTGAACGTGCACCGCGCAGTTGACGTCGGGGCGCCCACGCAGGACCCCGCCGTGCAGCGTGAAGCCCGGGCGATTGACGCCGGCGCGCTCGTCGAGGTCCTCGTCCATGCTCACCTTGACGAGGTTCGAAGCCGTGACCTCCGTCCACAAGAGCTCGTGCCGCTTCATCAGGAACTTTCGATCTTCGCCGGGAACGCGCATGGAGCAGTGATTGTAAATGCCGTCATCCCAGCCATGGTGCGCGACCAGCCGATAGACCGCGGCGAGATCGACGCGGGCCTCCCATTCCGCGGGGGACATCGTCGTCGCTGGATCGGTTGTGGTTTTGGGATGGATGTTCACGGCGAAGCTCCCTGTTTGAGATGGGCCCGCGGCGCCTGACGTCGCCTTGGCCCTGCTGGTAATGGTAACCAAACCGGCTACTGCATTCCAGCGAGTTGGCGCTCAGAATTCTCGCCCGATGAGAAGATGATCGACCGAGATCGCGCCGCCGCCGTGCACCAGGAAATACAACGCGGCTACGGTCCACATCAGCGTGTATTCGAGGCCCGTTTTGTTCCAAAAATATCCGCCGACCCGCCAGCGCTCGAAATTGGATACGATGAGAAAGATCACGATCGGGCAGGCGACGAGGCGCGTGAACAGCCCGAGCGCGAGCATCGGGCCGCAGAGCAGCTGCGTAATGGAGATCGCCGGCGCCCAGAATTTTCCGGGACGATAGCCGTCGCGGTCGAGCTGCCGCGCCAGCTCGGTCAAATCGTGCGATTGCACCCCGGTCGATGGAAACATCCCGAAGGTGTTGCGCAGCCCATGCGGAACGAGCGCAAGTCCCACGACCACGCGCAACAGCGCCTCGGCCCATGGGGCGAGCGACTGATAGAGCGGGCCAAGTTGCGGGAAGACGAGGAGGGTCGCGTCAGTCATCTTGTGATCGCCCCCTACGCGCGCCATTGCGGGGGCGCGGGCGAAGCTCGCGCGCCCAGACTCCATAGCCGCGGATCGGAGTTTTGGGTGGCGTTTCCAGGAATGCCGGAAAACTACAGCCTGATCTCGCCGAGATTGATGCTGGCCCCGAGACGTGCTTCGACGGATTTCTTGTTCCGGCCCTTCGCCGATATCTCGACCAGATACGTGCCCGAGCCCTCGTCGAGCTTGTCGAATTTGAAATCGCCATAATTGTCGCTCGTGGTCTCCGCGATCGTTCGGCCATCCTTGCTGAGGCGAACGCTCGCGCCCTCGACACAATCGACGACGCCATTCGTCTCCGCCGCCAGCGTGCCGCCGATGAAGCATTTCGAGTAGCGCCAGAGATTGCGGTAATAAACCCGCGGATGGGTGCCCAATTCGGGTTTCATCACTTCCAGATCCTGTTCGCGCGCCAAGCGCGCCATCTCTTCGTCCTCGACCTTGATCGCTCGCATGGCGCCGGTCGGGCACGATTGCTGGCCGCGGGTTTGCTGCCAGCCCTGGTCGATGAGGTGGGCATCGAACGGCCAGATCTGCGGCAGCTGCAACTCTTCGTTCCACCAGATGTGGCCGTAGGGACAGGCCTCGACCAGGTCCTTGCGCCCCTTCGCCTTCTCGGGATCGATGAGCACGATCCCGTCCTCGCGCTTTTTCACCGCGTCGCCGGCCTTGGCCATGCACGGCGGATCGTCGCAGTGATTGCACATGGTCGGAACGTAGGCGATGTCGATCATCGGCATCTGCCCGCGCTCCTTCTGCAGGATGTTGATCCACTTGTGCCCGTGCTTCGGCATCGGCGCGGTATAGCCGGGCCAAGTGTTGCCGACATATTCATCCATGACCGCGAGCGTGCACAGGTTGCAATTCGTGCACTCGGCCACGTCGATGATCATGTTCCATTTTTGCATTGCGTGACCTCCACGCGAATGGCGAGCAGCGAATAGCGCGTAGACGGATCCGCTGCTCCCTCAATCCCTACTCGCCAATCACCATTCGCCACTCGCTTCTCCCTTCATTTCGCCGGCACGAGGTGGGCGGCTTTGAGCGTCTCGCGGACCTCTTTGTCCTTCTCCATGCGCGCGAAGGTCTCCGACATGTGCTCGGTGCGGCCGTCCCACAGCTCGACCTGAACCAGCGAGTTCGCGCCCGCAATCGAGTGCGTCGAGTTGGTTTGCGTGCGCTCGGGCGTGAGCAGGTTGAGGCATCCGCCCCGATCGACCGATTTGCCCGGTTCGCCCATCGGCTCGTAGATCGCGGACGACTCGTAGCCGTGGCACACACCGCGCGGCAGCCGTTGCGTGGGCAGCGCCGCGCAAATCACCGCGCCGCGATCGTTGAAGACCTTCACCAGGTCGTGCTTCTTGATGCCGCGCTCGGCCGCGTCCTCGGCGTTGAGCCGTATGATCCAATAGTAATAACCGTCGACCTTGACCCGATGGTCCTCGATATTGAGCAGGAACGAATCCTTGCCGTCACCCTGGGTGTGGAACGAGTACTTCGAATGCGGCGTGAGCATCTGCAGCGGGTAGCGCGCGTACATCTCGCCCGAATGCGGCCCCTCCCATGACGGCTCGTACTTGACGATCGGCGGCCGCTCGGGGTCGTTGAAACGCTTGAGGCTGTTGCACTCGAATTCGAGCTTGCCGGACTGGGTCTGCAACCCGCGCAGATATTCCTCGGTGTAGTCGGAAGGCAACGGCTGCGCCTCCGGCACGTCCTTCTTGCGGTTCTGCCAGAACCAGCGGAAGGAGACCGGCGCGCGCAGCTTCTCCTTCTCCGCCGGCACCACGTAATAGCCGCGCTTGATGAACTTTTTCCACGAGATCACCTTGGGCAGATCGGAAGCGAGATAGACGCGCTTGACCCAATCGATCTCGTTGACGCCTTCGGAGAAATAATTGGCGAGACCGAGCCGCTTGCAGATCTCGTTGAAGATCCAGAAATCGGACTTCGATTCGCCCAGCGGCGCGATGGCCGGCGCCTGGAAGATGATGACGCGGTGGTTGAGTTGCTGCTGGCCGTGGTGGCCGTAGCCGCCGAGGCCCGCCCACTCGCTGATGTCGACGCGTTCGAAATTCGTGCACGCGGGCAGAATCACGTCGGCGAACTTGGCCTCGCCCTCGAACCAGATCGACTGGTTGACCACGAATTCGAGGTTCGGCGACTGATACATCCGCACCCAGCGGTTGGTATTGTTCATAGTGGAGAGTATCGAGCCGCCGTATTTGTACATCATCCGCACCGGCGCGTGGCCGGGCGCCGGATAGGAGAACTTGGCGAATTGGTGCTCGATTGATTTTCCGACCCAGGGATAGCCTTCGGCCTTGCCGTCGGCGATCGCCTCCGGCGTCCACAGCCGCGGGATGCGCTGGAACGTGGTGGACATGCTCGGCAGTTGCGGCATGCGCTGGTAGAGCTCGACCGGCATCGCGGTGTTCTCGAGATCGCCCGACATGCCGCCGTCGGCGTAGCCGGGGAAATAGAATTGGAAGTCGAGCGGGCAGCCCCATTGCAGATTGCCCATGTTGACGCCCGGCTTGCCGAGCCCTTGCATCGCGGTCAGGCACACCATGACGCGCGCCCATTGGATGCCGGTCTGGTTGCGGCAGGCGCCGCCGTGGCCGTTGCCCCAGCCGCCGGGCGCGAGATAGACGCGCTTCTTGCCCCATTCGCGCGCGAGCGCGCGCACGTCCTTTGCCGGCACGCCGGTCTCTTTCTCCTGCCACTCCGGTGCCTTGGCGATGCCGTCCTCTTCGCCCAGCAGATAGGCCCGCCATTTGTCGAAGCCAACGGTGTGGGTCTTCACGTAATCCTTGTCGTAGAGGTCTTCTTTGATCCAGACATAGGCGATCGCCATAGCCATCGCGACCGAGGTGGTGGGCCTGGGCGCGAACCACTTGCCCGGCAAGAATTGCGCCGACGCGTTGTAGTACGGGTCGACGTGCACGACCTTGATGCCGAGCTTGGGATTCTTAAGCCATTGCCGGCGCACGGTGCCTTCCTGCGCGCCATAGGAGCCGCTGGTGCTCTCGGGATCGGCGGCCCAGAACACGATCATGTCGCAATTCTGCAGGCAATCTTCGACCGTGCCGTAGGTCTCCGATTGGCCGACGCGCAGCGTATAGCCCCAGTGATGCACCGCGCCCCAGTACCAGCCTTCCCAGCTGTCGGGATTGTGGTGGATCTGCGTGTAGCCGACCGCGTTGCGGAAGCGGAACAGCGCGGAGAGGTAATAACCGATATTGCCCCAGGTGTGATGGGAGCCGTGCGACACCGCCATGACGCCGGGGCCGTAGGTGCGCTTGAGTCGCTTGATCTCGCCGGCGACGAGATTGAGCGCTTCCGGCCATGAGATGCGCACATAGCCCGACTTGCCGCGGTTCTGCGGATTGCGCTCGCCGTTCGGGTCGAAGTCGACGCGCTTCATCGGATAGAGCAGGCGATCGGGGGAATAAACGATCGACTTCGCGTTCTGCCCATGCGGGGCAAGCGTGGTCTTGCGCGGCGGCGTGAGCTTGAGTCCGCGCGCTTCGATGGTCCAGGGCGGTGGATCGTCGGCGCCGAAGTCGATCGGCGTCATGCGGATGATTTTGCCGTCCTTGACGGAGACGAAGACCGGTCCGCCGTTGGTCATGTTGCAATAGCGCATCGTACCGTCGGCAAGCCGCGTGCCGATCTTCAAGCCGACGCTCTGGCTCATCATGACGGTCTGCGCGAACCAGTTGGTGAGATCCTCCGGCCCATCGACGGTGAGCTTGAAATCCTTCTGCGCGTTGATCTGGTCGAGCCAGTTGATCGGCGGCATGAGCAGACCGACACCGAGCGCGGCGGTCTTGAAGGCGAGCGTGACGTCGGCGTCCGCGCGTAGCCCGCTGCCCGACGTCACCTTGCCGTCGCGGATGGCGAACCAACGGCCGATCTCCTCGTCGCGCGCCTTGAGCTGCGCCACGAGGTCGCGCTCCTTGAGGCGCGCGCGGAAGGCCGGGTGCCGCCACGCCGCGTAGGTGAGAAGCTGCGCCATCCCCCACAGGATGATCTTGAACTTCATCGCCGAGAGCATGGTTTCCTCCTCGCCGGCTTGCACGCCGTTATCTTGCAATCGCGCGATATCTTCGGCCGTTTGCAGCGCACGCGCAATATCAAAGACATGTCCGTCCCGTCGGTGTGCAGGCCGGGCACGCCGTTGGCGTCGGCGGTCGCCGCAGCGGGTGGCGTCACTCCGCCTTGGCGCCGGAAACCTTCACCACCTGCGCCCACTTCTCGATGTCCTTGCGCAGGTAGGCGTCGAACTCGGCGGGAGTCATCACCAGCGCCACCGCTCCCTGCTTGTCCCACGCTTCTTTCACGTCGGGACGGCTGATCGCCTTGTTGATTTCGGCATTGAGCAAGTCGACGACCGTCTTCGGCGTGCCGGCCGGCGCCATGATGCCGAGCCAGATGGTTGACTCGTAGCCCGGCACCCCGGCCTCGGCGATGGTGGGGACATCGGGCAGCACCGTCGAGCGCCTGGCGGCGGAGGTGCCGAGCGCGCGCACCTGCCCGGCCTTGACGTTCGGCGCCATGGTGGTGATGGCGTCGAACGCCATTTGCACATGGCCGCCGATCACGCTGTTGCGCATTTCCCCGGAAGCCTTGTGCGGCACGTGCACGAGATTGGTGCCGCTCATCGCTTTGAACAGCTCGGCCGCCATGTGGTACGGCGTGCCGGCGCCGGAGGAGGCGTAGTTGAGCTCCCCGGGCTTGGTCTTGGCATAGGCGATGAATTCCTTGAGGTCCTTCGCCGGCACCGACGGGTGAATCACCATCACCAGGTCGGAATAATTGATCCCCGCCACCGGCACGAAGTCGCGCATCAGCTGAAACGGCTTGTTGGCGATGAGCGATTCGTTCGTCGTATGGGTGTTCGACATTGCCAGCAGTGTGTAGCCGTCGGGCGGCGACTTGGCGACCGCGTCGGTGCCGATGATCGACCCGGCGCCCGGCCGGTCCTCGACCACGAAGGGCTGCTTGAGCGCCTCGGACAGGTGCTGGGCGAGAACGCGGGAGTAGACGTCGGCGGGCCCGCCGGCACCGAACGGCACGATGATTTTAACCGGGCGCGTCGGATAGTCCTGCGCCGACAAGGCGGCGGGCCAAGACAGCATCGGCGCCAGCGTGAGAGCGAACGCAACAAGCCCAACGCGGCGCGGCAACACAATCATGCGAATTCCTCCGATCGTTTTGATGGCAATTGAAGCGACGATAGACAACCGGTCCGAACCGTTCAATGAGGCCTCTCGCCGCTAGTAAGGCCAACCCCGCCGCTCGGCGTTCGTTCCCGCGTCAACAGCGCGGACAGGGTGACTGCGCAGAATGCCGCAAAGGTCACGGCCGCATTGGCGGCATGCGAATACTCCCACTCCCTGCGCAATTGCTCCCAATTGTCCGGGATCATCGTCCAATTGTTGGTCGCCTGATTGGCCGGATAGGTCCAGATGAAGAAAACGACGAGCGTGAGGGCGATGCAAAGAAACGCGAACAGCGCGAGAACGAACGGCGCGTCCCGACCGCGCAGGAACACTGCCAGCGCCAGATTGGCGATCAACGCGCCGAACAAGACGATGCCGAACAAGCTCCAGCCGCGGTAGGTGTTCTGCACGATGAAATACTGCTCCGCTGCCAGGTTGATCTTGTTTGGGAGCGCGAACAGATGCGCGCCGCTCGGTACCAACGCAAGCGCGGTGAGCGTGAGCGCGAGAAATTGAACGATCTTGAGGGGCACGATTGGAACTCTGCCGCGCCGCTTTTAGCACGTCAATCCGTGCGGCTGCACGGCGCAACGCGCGTCCCAATCCCGCTGTGGCAATCTGCCGAAAGTATGGCGCGCCCCGCCGCAAGGCTCTTTGCACCGGCCACCGCCGCCGATAAGCTCATCCTCCAGGGCGTCATCAAGAGGCGCAGCTTTCGCCCACCAATATATCCGGTGAAGGCGCAAGCGAGGGAAAGCACCATCGAGGGGGGCACGGCGATGACCGAAGCAACATCGCATCACTACATTCCCGCGCTCGGCAACATTTACAGCGCGGTGGACCAATATGCCGAACCGATCTTGCGCATCGCGCTCGGCGCGATCCTCATTCCGCATGGCATGCAAAAGCTGTTCGGCGCATTCGGCGGCATGGGCTTTGCTGGCAACGCCGCGCTGTTCGATCGGATCGGCTTCACGCCTGGCATATTCTGGGGCACGCTGGTCGGCTGCACCGAATTGATCGGCGGCATCCTGCTGGTGCTGGGACTGTTTACTCGCTTTGCGGCGGCTGCAGTCGTCATCTTCATGATCGTCGGCGTGAAATTCACCTCGGCGAAGGGCTTTTTCTGGACGCAAGGCGGATCGGAATACG
>WNGA01006503.1_pt1 | contig 16621 bp, 12 predicted proteins | sample 5400061 | NCBI WGS metagenome assembly WNGA01 (sample SAMN13153366, study PRJNA577476) | soil metagenome | isolation source: 100 cm soil or saprolite under grassland replicate 2 | place: USA:California | collected 2016-06-15 | reverse complement strand
CCACCGGGAGGGCGTTGTCGGCCTCGCCCCACAGGATCAGGGTGGGCCGGGGCCGCTCGCGCAGACCGGCAAGGGTGCGGCGGCCGATCTCGGCCCCGGGCGCGTCTGGCGTGAGCGGGATCAGCCCGGGGAACGCCTTGGCGCCGGCCTTGGCCGCCGGCTCGGGGAAGGGGGCGTCGTAGGCGGCCGCCACCTCGTCGCCCGGGTCGTGGAGGCAGCCGCGGCGCACCAGCCAGCCGATCGGGAGGTCCTCGGTGCGGGCGACGTAGTCGCGGAACCGCAGCCAGCCGTCGCTCATGCGCTGCTGGCCGGTGAACGCGCCGGTGTCCATGAGGACCAGGCGCCCGAACCGCTGCGGCTGCTCGACGGCGAGGCGTAGCCCGATCGGCCCGTCCCAGTCGTGCGCGACCAGGGTGGCGTCCCGCAGGTCCAGGTCGGCGAGCAGGCTCGCGACGGCCTCGGTGTGCCGGTCGAAGGTGTACCAGCGGGATTCGACGGGCTTGTCGGAGCGGCCGAAGCCCGGCAGATCGGGAACGACGCAGCGGAAGCCGGCGTCGAGCACGGGCGGGAGCACCTTGCGCCAGAGGAACGACCAGGTCGGCTCGCCGTGCAGGAACAGCACCGGCGGGCCGGCGCCCTCGTCCAGGTGGGCGAGCCGCAGGCCGAGCGCCTCGCGGTAGCTGGGCCGGAACGCGAAGCCGGGCAGGCCCTCGAACCGCTCCTCGGGGGTGCGGACGGCGGGGATCGTCACGGTGGCTGCTCGGTCGGGGGGACCAGCTCGGCGTAGAGGGCGGCGGTCGCGGCGGCGATCGCCGTCCAGGAGAACTGCTCGATCGTCCGCCGCCTGCCGGCCTGGCCCATCCGCTTTGCGAGGCCAGGGTCGGCGAGCAGGCGGTTCACCCGCTCGGCGATGTCGGCGGCGAAGCGGGCCGGGTCGCGCGGGCCGCTGGCCCCGTCGCCGTCGAACGGCACCAGCAGGCCGGTCTCGCCGTCGGCGACGACCTCGGGGATGCCGCCGGTGTCGGTCGCCACCACCGCCGTCTCGCAGGCCATCGCCTCCAGGTTGACGATGCCGAGCGGCTCGTAGACCGACGGGCAGACGAAGGCGGTCGCGTGGGTCAGGAGCTGGACCACCTCACGGCGCTCGAGCATCTTCTCGATCCAGACGACGCCGCCGCGCTCCTGCCGGATGCGGGCGACCTTCTCGGCCACCTCGCGGCCCAGCTCCGGCGTATCGGGCGCCCCGGCGCAGAGCACGAGCTGGGCCGCCGGGTCGATGGCCAGGGCGGCGTCGAGCAGGTGGGGCACGCCCTTCTGGCGGGTGATCCTGCCGACGAAGATCACCGAGGGCCGGCCGGGGTCGACCCCGTAGGCGGCCAGCACGTCGGTCGCCGGGTCGGGCCGATACTGGTCGGTGTCGATGCCGTTGCGGATCACCCGGACCCGGCCGGTGTCGACGGTCGGGTAGACGCCGACGACGTCGGCGGCCATCCCCGCCGAGACGGCCACGATCCGGTCGGCCGCCTCCAGGGCGGTGCGCTCGCAGAAGCGGGAGACGTGGTAGCCGCCGCCGAGCTGCTCGACCTTCCAGGGCCGCAGCGGCTCCAGGCTGTGCACGCTGACGACGTGGGGGATGCCGTAGAGGAGCTTGGCCAGGTGGCCGGCGAGGTTGGCGTACCAGGTGTGGCTGTGGACCAGGTCGGCCCCCTGGACGCCGGCGGCGATCGACAGGTCGGTGGCGACCGTGCGCAGCGCGCCGAGGTGGCGGGCGTCGCCGGCCAGCGCACCCCAGGTGGGGTGGGCGACGACCCGGGGCGACCCGGGCGGCCCGGCCGGGCGCTGGGCGCCGAAGCAGTGCACCTCCAGCTCGACGAGGTGGGCCAGCTCGCGGGCCAGGTACTCGACGTGCACCCCGGCGCCGCCGTACACCTCGGGGGGGTACTCGCGGCTGAGCATGGCCACGCGCATGAGGTGACCGCCTCCTTCGGCTGGACGAACGCCGATCGTAGCGTGCATCTTGGCTGCGTTGACATGCCGCGCGCGCGTGGCCCACACTCGACTCGCTTGTGCACATTGTCCCAAATCGTCGGAGAGCAGGATCGCCATGGTGACCGCCGATCGCTCTGCGCCGCTGCGCAGGGTGGGCTCGCTGCTCGGCCTCCTCGGGCTGGAGGCCGCGGCGGTTGCCGCCCTCCACTGGCTCGGGCGCCTGCCGGCCCTGCGGATCCCCTGGGAGCGGCCCCTGCCGTGGCTGCTCGACAGCCCCGTCCAGGACGTGCTCGGGTCGCTGCTCCGCATGGTCGGGCTGGTCATGGCGTACTGGCTGCTCGCGTCCAGCGTGCTGTACCTGCTCGCCAGCCTCAGCCACCTGCCGGCCGCCGTTCGGGCCGTCCGCTGGCTCACCCTGCCGCTGGTGCGCCGGGTCGCCGACCACGCGGTGGCGGTCACGCTGGCGACCTCGATGGTGGGTGGCGGCACCCTGGCCACGGCCGGCACGGCCGTGGCCGCGCCGGGGAGGGGCGTCGGGGTGGGCCCGCCGGCCCGCCGCCCGGTCGCGGCCGCTCCGGCCCCCGCCACCACCCCCCGGCCGTGGGCGGCGGCGCAGCCGACCAGCACCACCGGCGGCCAGGACGAGCCCGCGCAGCCGCGCTACCGCCCGCGGCCCGCCGGCCAGGAACCGACCACCACCGGCCAGGACGAGCCCGCGCAGCCGCGCTACCGCCCGCAGCCGGCCGGCCAGGCGCCGCCCCTGTCCGAGCCCGCGACGTCCCCGACCGAGCCCGAGACGACGCCGCCCAGCACCGAGCCGCCGACGTCCGAGCCGACCACCACCCAGCCCACCACCTCCGAGACGACCACCACCACCACGACCCCGCCGAGGTCGGCCGCCGCGCCGAGCACCACCGCCGCGACCACCGGCCCCTCGGCGAGCCCCCAGCCGGAGCCGACCGCGACCACCGGCCCGTCGGCGGGCCTCCAGCCGGAGCCGACCACGACCCCGCCGACGACGACCGCCGCCCCGGCGACCACGACCACCACCCGGGCCGCCGGCGGCGGCACCACCGAGTCGACGGCGGGCCGCCAGGGCAGGGCGGCCGGCCAGCCCAGCACCACCACCGCGCTGCGCCCGCCCGCCTACAGGTTCAACCCCGCCGGCACGACCACCACCACGACGACCACCACGACCACGACGCCCGAGGCCGGGCAGGGCTCGGGCCAGCCGGGGTCCGGGTCGAAATCGGGGACGGGCGGCGGCGAGTCGGGTGGGCAGGGCCAGGGTGGCGCCCATCAGGCCACCAGCTACCGGGTGGTGCGCGGCGACAACCTCTGGACGATCGCGCGCACCCGCCTCGCCGAGGTCAGGGGACGCCGCGCCGCCGACCTCTCCGACCGTGAGATCGCCGTCTACTGGGTCACGGTGGTCGAGGCGAACCGGGGCGGGCTCCGCTCGGGCGACCCGGACCTGATCTACCCCGGCGAGGTGGTCGAGCTGCCGCCGGTCTCCGGGAGCTGACCGAGCCGGCCGTCAGCGCGCCGCCGTCTCCCGTACCGTCCAGAGGCGCCAGCGCCCGCCGGCGGCGTCGTCGCGCCGCATCCAGACGTCCCAGGCGAAGGTCTGCGCGACCTCGCCCGGACGCGTGAGCAGCACACGGCCGCGGAGCACGCGCTGGTCGGAGCGGGCGCTGATCACCTGCACACCGGTCATGGTCACCTTGTAGGCGGGCCCACCGATCGGCTGGTCGCGCGACTGCGCCTCCTTGGCGAGCAGCTTGTACTGCGGGCCGTTGGCCCAGAAGGAGTCCTTGAGGACGCGCAGGTCGTTGGAGACCGCGAAGCGGCCCCAGTCGGTGAGCGCCTGCTGGCCGTCGGCCAGGGCCCGCTGGTCCACGGTGGTCGTGGTCGTCACCGCCTGGCCGCCGCCGAGGCCGTCGACGGTCAGCCATGCCAGGAAGACCGCGACCAGCACGAGCGCGCCGATCAGCAGCCAGGAGCGGCGGGCGGCCGAGCGGCGCTTTGCGTCCAGCCATACCCGCTCGCTCTCTTCGATGGAGTCGAAGCGGTCGGACACCGTGTGCCCCCTCCAAGCGGAAACCCCAGTCTGCCCTGCCAGAACGGGCATTGACAACCCAGGCCGTGCCGGTTGAGATCAGCCATCCGCCCGGTCGGCGAGGAGGCAGCCATGGCACCGGAGATCGTGACCAGCCCGCACCCCGACGTCCAGATCCCCGACGTGTCGCTGCACGAGCTCGTCCTGGGCGACGCGGGACGGCACGCCGACGCCCCGGCCCTGGTCGACGGCCCGAGCGGACGGACGCTGACCTACGGCCAGCTCGCCGGGGGGGTGCGGCGGGTGGCCGCGGGGCTGGCCGCCCGCGGCTTCGCCAAGGGCGACGTGTTCGCCATCCACAGCCCGAACGTGCCGGAGTACGCGCTGGCCTTCTACGGCGTCTCCGCCGCCGGCGGGGTCAACACCACCATCAGCCCCCTCTACACCGTGGACGAGCTCGCCTTCCAGCTCCGCGACGCGGGCGCCCGGTTCCTGCTCACCGTGCCGCCGTTCCTCGACCGCGCGCTCGCGGCCGCCAGCCAGACCGGCGTCGAGGAGGTCTTCGTGCTCGGCGAGGGCGAGGGCGCGACGCCGTTCGCGAGCCTGCTCGCCGGCGGCGACACGCCACCGTCGGTCGAGATCGACCCGGCCACCGACCTCGTCTCCATGCCGTACTCGAGCGGCACCACGGGCCTGCCCAAGGGGGTCATGCTCACCCACCGCAACCTGGTCGCCAACCTCGCCCAGTGCCGGCCGGTGCTGGTCTCGGAGGAGGGCGACCGGCTGATCGCCGTGCTGCCCTTCTTCCACATCTACGGCCAGGTGGTGCTCATGGCCGCCGCCCTCTGGCAGGGCGCCACGCTGGTCAGCATGCCGCGGTTCGACCTGGAGGACTTCCTCCGCATCCTCCAGGAGCAGCGCATCACCCAGGCCTTCCTGGTCCCGCCGATCGTGCTCGCGCTCGCCAAGCACCCGATGGTCGACAAGTACGACCTGTCGTCGCTGGGGTTCATCATGTCCGGCGCCGCGCCGCTGGACGCCAGCCTGGAGCTGGCATGCGCCGGCCGCCTGGCGTGCGACGTGATGCAGGGCTGGGGCCTGACCGAGACCAGCCCGGTGCTGACCACCAACGCCGGCGCCCCGCTCGGTGCGCGCCACGGCTCGGTCGGGGTGCTGCTGCCCAACACCGAGCTGCGCGTCGTCGACCCGGCCACCGGCGCCGACCTCGGCCGCAACCAGACCGGCGAGCTGGTGGCCCGCGGGCCGCAGGTCATGAAGGGCTACCTGAACAACCCCCGGGCGACCGCGGACATGCTCGACCCCGACGGCTGGCTGCACACCGGCGACCTCGGCCACGTCGACGACGACGGCTACGTCTACGTCGTGGACCGGGTCAAGGAGCTCATCAAGTACAAGGGCCTCCAGGTTGCGCCCGCCGAGCTGGAGGCGGTGCTGCTCGCGCACCCGGAGATCGCCGACGCCGCCGTGATCCGCAGCCCGGACGAGGAGGCCGGCGAGGTCCCCAAGGCGTTCGTGGTGGCCAGGACGCCACTGGAGGCCGAGGAGGTCATGGCCTTCGTCGCCGAGCGGGTCGCCCCGCACAAGAGGGTCCGCCGGGTCGAGTTCGTGGACGAGATCCCCAAGGCGCTGTCCGGCAAGATCCTGCGGCGGGTGCTGATCGAGCGGGATCGGGCGGCCAGCACCTGAGACTACGCCACCTGGGCCACCCGCACTGCGTAGAGGTACCTAGGTCGCGCCCAGGCCGCTTCGTGTACGGTCTCGTCACCATGGTGGCAGCAACGTGGCCCGAGCCGGCCGGCGAGCCCACCGACCCCGGCCTGGCTTCTCACGCGTCTCCCGCCGGTCGCGCCGCGCCGTCGCTGGGGCCCTTCGCCGAGCTGCTCGGCCACCCCTACCAGCGGCTCAAGGTCGCCGTCCTCCGCGAGCTGGCCGCGCTGCCGACCCCGAGCTGGCGGCTGGCCGACGCCGAGCGGGCCCTCACCTGGCTGGAGCCGGCGACCGCGGTCAGGCTGCTGGGCGAGCTGCGGGCCGATGGGCTGCTGGTGGAGGCGGACGACCCGCGGGGGAGCCGGCGACCCGAGCGGGCGGACGCCTGGCGGTTGTCGGACGAGGGGCAGCTCGTGGCGGCGGTCTGCGCGGTCCTGGCCACCCCGCGGATCGCGCCGGAGCGAGCCCTCAAGGTGCTCGGCGCCGCCTTGGCCCTGGCGAGCGCCGCCGGGGTCGACGACCGGGCCGCGTTCGCGCCGTTCGTGGCCGCCACCGCGGTGCTGGAGCGCGACCACGCCAACCTGGTCAGGAGGATCGGCGAGGGCGCCGACGACGCCCTGCAGGCCGCGGCCGGGCTCGCCGCCGTCCACCTGGCCGACATGGCCGCGCTGGCCGAGCTGGCCGAGCGGGTGGGACCCGACCACGAGGCCGAGCGCCACCGCGCGACGACCGTGACGGGGCGGTTGCAGGCCCTGGTCGACGAGGTAACTGACGCCCAGCGGGCAGGTGGGTACCACGCTGAGGCGGACTCGCGGCTCGGGGCGAGGGCGCTCACGAGGGAGGATCTGCGAGCGGTGGTGGCCGCGACCGACCTGGCGTCGCTGGCCGGGCTGGTCGCCGGGCGGACCCAGCTCCGCCCCGCCGTGCCGGCGGGGCGGGCCGGCACCGCCCTCGCCGCCCTCGACGAGCATCTCGGCCGGCCGGAGCCGGTGGTCGTGCCGCTGCCCGAACCGGTCCTGCTGCCCATCGAGTCGCCGGAGGTCGTGCCCGACTTCGTCCTGCTCGCCGCCGACGTGATGACCTGGCTGGCCGGCCTCGGCGACACCGACCTGGCCAGATGGGTGGTCGGAGGGACCTGGGCCGAGGCGACCGCCCGCATGGCCGCGGCGGTCGAGGCCTGGTCCCGCTGGGGCCCGGCCGGTGACGGCAGCCTGGCCGCCGACCTCGACCCGCAGCCCCGCTTCGAGGTGGTCGGCCACGACGAGGTCGGCATCGTCTCCTGGACCGGCGTCCGCGCCCCACGGGCCCCCGGGGAACGGTCCGGGGACCCGGGGGAGGGCGACGCCGAGGCGCCACGGACGCCGGCTCGCGCCTGGGCCGGTGGGGAGGAGCGCGCCTCGTGAACGCCACCGAGCTGTGCCGCGTGCTGCTGGTCGGGTCGGTGGCCGCCGCCGACGTGCCGGAGCTGGGCGAGCAGGAGACCCGCGAGGAGGTGCGCCGGCGGCTGGCGGAGGCGGGCTGCGAGCTCGCCTACTCGCCCCGGTCGGAGCGCTGGCTGGCGCGGCTGGACGGCCCCCTGCCCGCTGCGCCGGGCCTGGAGCCGGTGGTCGCCCTCGGCACCGACGAGCTGGCCGTGCTCGCCACCTGCTGGCTGCACCTCCGCTTCCTGCCGGAGGAGCGCGCCAGGGCCGGGGAGGCGCCCGGCGAGCCGTGGCTGGACCCCGACGACCTGACCGAGCTGCTCGGCGCCCGGCTCGACGGCGCCGGCCTGCCCGGCGCGCTCGAGCGCCTGGACCGTGCCGGCTACCTGACCCTGCGCGAGGGACGGGTCGAGGCCGGCGCCCTGCTCGACACGCTCGACGAGCCGGAGGCGGCCGAGGCGGCCAGGGCGCTGGTCGGCCGCCACCAGCGGCTGGCCCACCTGCGGCGGCGGGCCGCGGAGCTGGGGGGGTCCGGGGGGGTCAGGGGCGGCGATGCCGAGGATTGAGGAGGTCCAGCTCGTCCACTGGGGGTCGCTGCGGCCCGACCCGATCCCGCTGCTGGTCGACGGGATCAACGTGGCCACCGGGCCCAACGGCAGCGGCAAGACCTGCTTCCTGGACGGCATCAAGCTGCTGCTCGGGATCACCAGCTTCGCTCCCGGGCGCAGCTCCGACGGGTACATCTTCGACGGCGGCCCCGGCGGCACGCCGGCCGAGCGGGCCCTGCTCCGGGCGACCTTCGCCAACCCGGTGCTGCCCGAGCGGGGCGAGCGCCTGTTCGCCGCGGCCGGCGACGAGCTGCGCGACGCCGACCGGGTCAGCGTGGTCTGCCTCGTCACCGCCGAGCGCCGGCGCTACCGGGTGCTGCCCGGACTGGTCCGCTGGGGCTTCGAGCACCCGATCGCCGAGGACCTCGACGCGTTCCTGGAGGCCAACCCCGAGCCGGACTGGCTCGGCCCGCGCCGCTACGACGAGCTGCTCGACCGGACCGGCATCACCCGGGCGCTGCGCGAGGTGCTCGCCCTCCCGCAGGGCGCGATCGACCGGACGATGGAGGAGCGGCCCGCCGGCCTGCTCCGCAAGCTGCTGGAGCTCACCGGCGAGCGGGTCCTGCTCGACGAGGTCGAGGCGCAGCGGGAGCGCGCCGACCAGGCCAGGGAGGCGTACCTGGCCGCGATCGAGGCCGCGCGGGTCGAGCAGGACCAGCTCGGCGAGCTGCAGACCCTCGCCGCCCGCCACCTCGAGTGGGCCGGGCTGCGCGAGCGGCTGGAGCTGCTCCGCAACCTGGCCCGGCCCGCCGCCGAGCATCGCGACGTGGCCGTCGGCGTCGACGCGGCCAAGGCCGAGCGGGACCGGGTCGCCGAGCGGATCGCCGCCGACCGGCGGGAGCTGGCGACGCTGACCAAGCGGCTGCCGGCCCTGGAGGCCGCGGCCGGGAAGCTCGCCGACCAGGCCGAGGCGCTCGCCGGGGGCCTCAACGAGAGCCGCGACGCCCAGCACGGCGAGGTCGTCCACCTGGCCGCCGTGGAGGCCAGCGCCGAGGAGGCCAAGGCGACCGCCGTGCGCATGGCCAGCCTGGCCGGCGAGCGGACCGTCGAGCAGGCCGAGGCCGAGGTGCAGGCGGCCGAGTCGAGCCTCGCGGCGGTGCTCGCCAGGCGGCAGGAGATCGGCGCGGCCCTCGCCGGCCTGCAAGCCCGCATGGCGGTGGTCACCGAGGGTGGCGTGGTCGTCCCGGCGGAGGTGGAGGCGTTCAAGGCCAGCCTTGCCGAGGCCGGCATCGAGGCCGTCGTCGTCGCCGAGGTGCTGGAGCTGGCGGACGAGGCGACCGGGGATGCCACCAGGGCCCGCGCCGAGGCCGCGCTCGGCGACACCCTCTGGGGCCTGCTGGTGCCCTCCCACACCTACCGGCAGGCGACCGCCATGGCGGTGGAGGCGGGCTATCGCTGGCCGATCGTCCGGGGCGGCGCCGGCGAGCCGCGGGCCGCCCTCGCCGGCGTGCTCGGGCCGGTCGAGGTCGGCCTGCTGCTGGAGCGGGAGGACGCGCAGGCCGCCCACGACGCCGCCCAGGCCCACAGCCTGGCCGGGAGGGGCCTGGCCGCGGTCGCCCCCGACGGGATGCGCTACGGCGACGGCGTCTCCCGCCTCCAGGCCCCCGAGCGGCCGGTGCTCGGACGCAAGGCCAGGGAGCTGCACCTGCTCCAGCTCAAGGCCGAGGCGACCAGGCTCGGTGAGCAGGCGGCCGGGCTGGACGCCGGCATCCCCGAGCTGCGGGCGGCTGGGCACCGTGCCCTGCAGGTGCTGGAGGCCGTGCGGGCCCTCCCCGACCTCCAGGCGCGGGTCAAGAAGGCCGAGCGGGGCCGCACGAAGGCCGGTGGCGGACGCGCCGACCCGGTGGAGGCCGAGCAGGCGCTCGCGCGCGAGCTGCGCGAGCTGGACGAGCGGCGGGGCGCCGCCAACGCCGAGTGGGCGATGGCACGGCAGCGCCACGCCGAGGCCGAGGCCCGCGTCGCCAAGCACCTTCCCGAGCTGGCGGAGCTGGACAGGCGGCTGGCGGCGCTGGGCTCCGAGCTGGCCGCCCGGCCGCTCAGCCAGGAGCAGCAGGCCCTGCTCGACGCCGGTGACCTGCCGGGCACCGAGTCGGTGGTGCGCGACATCGAGTGGCTGAGCGGGCAGGTGGACGACGAGGAGCGCTTCCCGGCCGAGGTCCGGGAGGCCGACCTGCTCGCCGGCCGCGAGGCCAAGGCGGACGCCGTCGAGGAGGCCAACCGCCTGGCCGAGCGGCGCAAGCACGAGCTGGACGAGCAGCTCGGGCGCGTCGAGCAGGCGCGGCGCCGCTTCGAGGACGGGGTCAGGGAGGTCGTGCAGCGGCTGAGCGGCGAGTTCGCGGGCGTGTGCAAGACCGGCGGCGCCGAGGGCGAGCTGCGGCTGGTCGCGGGCGAGCGGCCCGAGGAGTACGGCGTGGACGTGCTGGTCGCGCACGTGCCGGGGGAGCGCCGGCGCTCCTACCGTGACGCCGCCCATTCCGGCGGCCAGCGGGCCAAGATCGCGATCCTGCTGCTGCTGGCCACCATGGGCACCGCCGACGCGGCCGACCTGCTGATCATGGACGAGCACATCGCGCACCTCGACTCGACCAACATCGACCACGTGGCCGAGCTGATGCACGCGCTCGCCGATCGGGTGCAGTTCCTGCTCGCCACCCCCACCAACGCCGAGTCGCTGCGGCTGTCCTGGTGCGACCTGCAGCTCGCGTTCCTGCCGAGGGACCCGGGCCGGGCCTACAGCCCGCCGATCCGCCTGCTGTCCAGGCTGGGCGTCGGCGACCTGGAGGCCCGCGCCCCTCAGCCGGAGCTGAGCGTTCCTTAGAGAGCCGGGCATGTATCCGGCGTCGCATGCAGCGCCAGACCATACGTGCAGCCCTGGAGCTTGCGCGCCGCCCACGGCGGCCACGCAATCCCCTCGAAACGGGATACTTGGCCGGTTCTCTAGAGGGCTCGGCGCCCTCGACCGGCGACCAGCCGGTACAGCAGCAGCAGGATGATCGAGCCGACGATCGCCGTCAGCCAGGTGCTGATGTCGAAGAACTCGTCGAGTGTGGCCGTGTCGAAGAAGACCTGGGCGAGGAACCCGCCGAGCAGGGCGCCGACGATGCCGATGATCATCGTGACGATGATGCCGCCGGGGTCGTCGCCAGGCAGGATGGCCTTGGCGATGGCCCCGGCGAGCAGCCCGAGAACGATCCAGCCGAGAATGCCCATACCGTTGCTCCTCCTCTGTCGCGTACTGACGGCGCAGGAATAGACCTCTTGGACATTCGCTTGGTTTCATTCGATCCGGGTACCTGGAGAGCAGCATGCCAACCGCAGTCGACACCACCGCCCTGCAGGCCGCGCTGGCCCGGCTGGCCGAGCTGGTGGCGGGCGCGGTGCCCCGCGCCCCCGGACCCGGCGACCAGAGCCAGGACCGTCGGCGCCGGCTCGCGTGGCAGCTCGACGACTACCTGCTGCCGCGGGTCCGCGACCTGGAGGCGCCGCTGGTCTGCATCCTGCTCGGCTCGACCGGGGCCGGGAAGTCGTCGCTGCTGAACGGGCTCGCGAGGCACCAGGTGAGTCCCAGCGGGGTGGTGCGGCCGACCACCATGCGGCCGGTCGTGCTGCTCGCCCCCGGGCAGACCGACGCCTTCATGGCCGGCAGGGTGCTCGCCGCCCTCGCCGAGGCCGACCGCCTCCAGCTCGTCGTGCACGAGCGCGCGTTCCCCGAGATCGCGCTGGTCGACGCCCCCGACGTCGACTCGGTGGAGGCCGCCAACCGCAAGGCGGCCGACGAGCTGCTGCAGGCCGCCGACCTCTGCCTGTTCATCACCACCGCGCAGCGCTACGCCGACGCGGTGCCCTGGGAGTTCCTGCGCCGGGCCAGGGCCAGGGGCGTGCCGCTGCTGGTGGTGGTCAACCGGCTGCCGCGCCGGGAGGCCGACCGGGAGGCCGTCCTGCGGGACTGCCGGCGCCGCTTCGAGGAGGCCGGGCTCGGCCACGCCGGGCCCGGGGGCCGCGACCTGCCGCTGCTGGGTGTCGTCGAGGGGGCGCGCGACCCGGCCGTCGACGGCCTGGACCCCGCCGCCATCGAGCCGGTCCGCGCCCGCCTCGCCGACCTGTCCGCCGACGCCTCGGCGCTCGCCGCGGTCAAGGCCCAGGCGCTCCGGGGCGCCCTCGCCGGCCTGCCGGCCACGGTCGACGAGGTCGCCCGCGACCTGGAGGCCGACGGGCTGCGGGCGGCGGCGCTGCGGGCGGCGGTCGAGCGCGCCTACGCGACCGAGCAGGGGCGGCTGCAGGACCGCCTGGCCGGTGGCGACTTCCTCCGCGGCGAGGTGATGCGCTCCTGGCAGGAGTTCGTCGGGGTCGGGGACGTGAGCCGCTGGCTGTCCACCGGCATCGGCCGGGTCCGCTCGTGGCTGGCCCGGCGCTTCCAGCCGGCGCGCGGCGCTCCCGAGCTGCAGCGGACCAAGGAGCGCGCCTTCGACGAGCTGGTCGCCGCCCTGGTCCGCCACGCCGACGTGGCCGCCGGCCACGCCGCCACCGGGTGGGCGGCCGATCCCGCGGGGTCGCTGCTGCTCGACGACCACCCGGGGCTGTGGGGTCACGGCCCCGAGCTGGAGGCCGAGGCGCGGGCGCTGCTCACCGAATGGCTGGGCCGGCTGACCCGGATGGTCGAGGAGCGCGGCCAGAGCCGGCGGGCGTTCGCGTTCGTGACCTCGCTCGGCGTCAACGCCATCGGCGTGGTCGCCATGCTGGCGGTGTTCGCCCACTCGGCCGGGCTCACCGGCGGCGAGCTGGCCATCGCCGGCGGTACCGCGGTGCTCAACCAGAAGCTGCTGGAGGCGCTCATCGGCGAGGCCGCCGTGCTCGACATCGTCCGCGACGCCGAGCGGGACCTGCGCCGCACGCTGCGGACCGCGCTGGACCGCGACGCCGCCCGCTTCCTGGACCTGCTCGAGGACCGAGTGGCCGCTCCCGGCGAGCTGCGCGCCGCCGCCGGCCAGGTGCTCGCCGAGGCGGAGCGCCTGATCGCCGCCCTCGACGGGAGCTGAGGGTGGGGAGCCTGTCGCGCACGGACCTCGGACGCTGCCTCGAGGGGCTCGAGCGGGTCGCGGAGGCGGCCGAGCGGCTCGGGCTGGACGCGGGCGCGGCGCGGGCGACCCTGGCCGCCTCCCGGACGCGGCTGGGCTTCCCCGGCAGCGCCTTCGTGCTCGCCCTGGCCGGCGGCACCGGCGCCGGGAAGTCGAGCCTGCTCAACGCCCTGGCGGGCGCGGAGGTCAGCCCGGCGGGAGCGACCCGGCCGGTCACCGACGAGCCGGTCGCCTGGGTGCCGGCCGACGCGGCCGCCGAGCTGCGGCCGCTGCTCGGCTGGGTCGGGGTCGAGAAGGTGGTCAGCCACGACGACGCCCGCTTCGGCGAGCTGTGCCTGCTGGACCTGCCCGACTACGACTCGGTGGAGCGCCGCCACCGGGCCACCGTCGACGAGCTGCTGCCGAGGGTGGACGCGGTCTGCTGGGTGCTCGACCCCGAGAAGTACAACGACCGGGTGCTGCACGAGGACTACCTGCGACCGCTGGCGCACCACGCCGACCGCGCCGTGTTCGTGGTCAACCGGCGCGACGTGATCGGCGGGCCCGAGCAGGTGGCGGCCCTCACCGCCGACCTGCGCCGCCGGCTGGCCGCCGACGGCATCAGCGGCCGGCCGGTGTTCGTGGTCGCGGCCGACCCCCCAGATGGAAGCACCAGCCACGGCGAGCTGGAGGAGCTGCGGGCGTGGCTGTCGGAGCGGATGCAGGCCAAGGCGGTGGTGACCGGGCGGATCGCGGCCGACTGCGGCGCCGCCGGGGCCGAGCTGGCCAGGCGGGCCGGCCTCGACGGGCCGGCGGCGGCGCGGCCGCTGGTCGGCGAGGCCGCCAGGCGCGCCGCCGGCGGGCGGGCGTTGGCCGCGGCGCGCTCCGCCGTGGACGTCGACGGGGTCCGCCGGGCCTGCCAGCGCCGCACCCGGGCGGAGGCCAGGGCCGCCGGCGCCGGGCCGCTGGGCCGCCTGCTGGCGTGGCTGGCCAGGGCGCGCGGCGGCGGCGAGCGGGGACCGGCCTCGGCGCGGTCGATCGACCCGGTCGCCTACGCCCGTGGCTGGCGGGGGCGGTCGACCCTCAGCCGCACCGTCAACCCCGTCCACGACCTGCTGCGCGGGGCGGCGGTGGCCGCCCCGCCGGCGCTGCGCGCGACGGTCATGGCCCTGGCGGCGCCGGACCGGCTCGAGGAGCGGCTGGCCGAGGCGATCGACGGGGCGGTGGCGCGGGCGTCGGTCGATCACGCCCGCCCGCCCCGCCCCTGGCTGTGGCCGCTGGTCGGCGTGCTGCAGACGGTCGCCACCGGCGTCGCCGCCATCGGCGTGCTCTGGTACCTGACCCTGTACCTGGCCGGCCGGGCCCGGGCCGACCTGCCGGACCTGCCGACCTGGCGGGGCGTGCCGGTGCCGCTGTTGCTGCTGGTCGGCGGGGTGGTCGCCGGCTGGCTGCTCGCCCGGCTGCTGGCGGCCAGCGCCCGCCGGGCCGGGCGCCGCTGGGCCGACCGGCTGACCGGCGGCCTGGACCGGGCGGTCGCCCGCGAGGTCGAGGCGACCATGACCGAGCCGCTCGCCGAGCTGGAGACGGCCCGCTCCGAGCTGCTCGTCCGCCTCTCCGACCTGCGCGCCTCCTGCTGAGGGACCGGGCCGGGGACCGCGGCCGGCCCACACAGGTCGGCCACCCGGCGGAGCACGTTCCCGCCGGGTGGCCGGTCGGCCGGGTCAGCCTCGCCGGTATCGCGCCACCGCCAGAGGGACGAAGATCGCCACGATGGCGGCGGCCCACAGCAGCGACCGGACCACGTAGAAGCCGGCGGCGTGGCCGAGCAGCGCCTCCGCGGCCGGTCCCTGGGTGAGCGCGCGGACCGCGTCCACCATCACCGTGATCGGCTGGTGCTCGGCGACGGCCTGCAGCCACCCCGGCATCGACTGGACCGGGACGTAGGCGCTGGACACGAACGTCAGCGGGAAGACCAGCAGCGCCATCCCCTGGGCGGCCTGGGCGTTGCCGGCGAACAGCCCGAGGGTGATGAACAGCCACTCGAACGCGAACCCCAGCACCACCAGCAGGCCGAAGGCGGCCAGCGCGTCCACCACGCCGCCGTGGATGCGGAAGCCGACGGCGAACCCGATCGCCGTGGTGATGAGCAGGCCCCACACCTGCATGGCGGTGTCGGCCAGCGCCCGTCCCGCCAGCACGGCGCTGCGTGGGATCGGCAGCGACCGGAGCCGGTCGACGAAGCCCTGCTCGAGGTCCTCGGCCACCCCGGTGGCCGCGCCGATGCCGGAGAACAGGATGCCGGTGGTGATGAACCCGGGCACCAGGAAGTCCACGTAGTTCAGGCCGCCTGCCCCGATCGCCCCGCCGAACACGTAGCGGAAGATCAGCAGGAACATGGCGCCCTGGATGGTGCCGAGGACGACGAGCTGGGGGGTGCGCAGGAACTTCAGCAGGGTCCGCTTGGCGATGCCGAGCGTGCTGACCGGCAGCGTCGCCGAGGGTGGGACGGGTGGTGCGATGGTTGCCATGTCGGTCTCCTGTCTTTGGTCTCAGGCTGCCGTGTGACCGGTCAGCGCAAGGAAGACCTCGTCGAGGGTCGGTGGGCGCAGGGAGATGTCGTCGACGACGGCGCCGGCCGCGTCCAGCGACCGCAGCGCGTCCCGCAGCCGGTCGGTGCCGGCCTCGACCGCGACGCTGACCCGGCGGGTGGCCTCTTCGACCTGGGCCTCGCCATGGTCCACGGCGGCCAGGGCCGCGGCCACGGCGGCCAGGTCGGCCCGGTCGCGCACGTGGACCTCGATCACGTTGCGGCCCGCCCGCTGCTTGAGCTCGGTCGGCGTGCCGGCCGCGACCACCCGGCCGCGGTCGATGATCACGATGCGGCCGGCCAGGTGGTCGGCCTCGTCCAGGTACTGGGTGGTGAGCAGGACGTCGGTCCCCTGCTCGACCAGGTCGCGGATGGCGTCCCACAGCTCGATGCGGCTGCGGGGGTCCAGCCCGGTGGTCGGCTCGTCCAGCAGCAGCAGCCGCGGCGCGCCGACCAGGCTCGCGCCCAGGTCCAGCTTGCGGCGCATGCCGCCCGAGTAGGTCCGCGCCAGCCGGCCGGCCGCGTCGGCCAGCCCGAGCTGGGCGAGCACCCTGGCGCTGTTGGCCCGGGCCGACCGCGCGTCCTGGCCGAACAGGCGGGCCACCAGCTCCAGGTTCTCCCGTCCGGTCATGGCCGGCTCCACCGCGGCGGACTGCCCCGCCAGCCCGATGAGGCGCCGCACCGCCTGGGGCTCGCGGCGCACGTCGTGGCCGGCGACGCGCAGCTCGCCGGCGTCCGGACGGAGCAGGGTCGCGACCGTGCGGACGAAGGTCGTCTTGCCGGCGCCGTTGGGGCCGAGCACGGCCAGGACCTGCCCCGGCTCGGCGACCAGGTCCAGCCCGTCCAGGGCGACGGTCTTGCCGAACCGCTTGCGGAGGCCCACGGCCTCGATGGTTGGGGTCATGCTGTTCCTCCCCGCTCGAACATCCTTCAGGACTAGAACATGGTTCGAGGATGCACGAACATTGGCCGCTTGTCAAACGTCGTTCTAGTTACCAACTTGCGTTCGTCTCTGGTACCATGTTCGTCATGGAGGCCAACCCGGACCGATCGATCCCCGAGCCGCCCTGGAGGGCGCCCAGGCGTGGGCGCCCGGCCCGAACCCCCCTCACCCGGGAGGCCATCGTCGACGCGGCGCTACGGGTCGTGGACCGCGAGGGGACCGACGGGCTCAG
>WNGA01018333.1_pt1 | contig 16623 bp, 17 predicted proteins | sample 5400061 | NCBI WGS metagenome assembly WNGA01 (sample SAMN13153366, study PRJNA577476) | soil metagenome | isolation source: 100 cm soil or saprolite under grassland replicate 2 | place: USA:California | collected 2016-06-15 | reverse complement strand
GAAGACCCATGATCTTCGAGCAGTACTATCTGGGGTGCCTGTCGCAGGCCTCGTACCTGATCGGCGACGAGCAGACGCGCACGGCCGTGGTCGTCGATCCGCGCCGAGACATCGACGAGTACCTGGAGGACGCCGCGAAGGCCGAGCTTGCCATCCGGCACGTGATCCTGACCCACTTCCACGCCGACTTCGTGGCCGGCCACCTGGAGCTGCGCGACCGCGTGGGCGCCCGGATCTACCTCGGCGCCCACGCCCGGGCCGAGTACGACTTCACGCCGCTCGCCGACGGCGACGTGCTGGAGTTCGGCACCGTGCGGCTCCGGATCCTCGAGACGCCGGGGCACACGCCGGAGGGCATCTCGATCCTCGTCTACGACCTGGCCGCCGATGCCGGGACGCCGCACGCGGTGCTGACCGGCGACACCCTCTTCATCGGCGACGTCGGACGACCCGACCTGCTGGCCTCGGCCGGGATGAGCGCCGAGGCGCTGGCCGGCATGCTCTACGATTCGTTGCGCGACAGGCTCCTGCCCCTGCCCGACGTCACGCGCGTCTATCCCGGTCACGGCGCCGGCTCGGCCTGCGGCAAGAATCTCTCGGCGGAGACGGTCTCGACGATCGGGGCCCAGCGCCGCGATAACTACGCGCTCCAGCCGATGAGCCGCGATGCCTTCGTGAAGCTGGTGACCACCGACCAGCCCGAGGCGCCCGCCTACTTCGGCTACGACGCCGAGCTGAACCGGACCGGCCGCCTGGCGCCGCTGGCCGAGCTGGAGGCCCGGCTGGCGCCGCTGACGCTGGACCAGGTGCTCGAGGCCCAGCGGGCGGGCGCGCAGCTGCTCGACACCCGCGACCCGGCGGAGTTCGCGGCCGGCCACCTGCCGGGGAGCACCCACGTCGGGCTGGGCGGGAAGTTCGCCTCCTGGGCGGGGACGCTGCTCCCGCCCGACCGGCCCATGGTCCTGGTGGCCAACCCCGGGCGCGAGCGGGAGGCCGCGATGCGGCTCCGACGCGTAGGCTTCGACCGCGTGCTCGGCTATCTCGAGGGCGGCATCGAGGCGATCCAGGACGCCGCCCGGCTGGTTCGGCATCCCGTGCGGATCACCTGCGCCGAGCTGCGCGAGCGGTTGGCCACCGCGCCGCCGGTCCTGATCGACGTGCGGTGGGAGAACGAGTGGCGGCAGGGAACGATCCCCGGCGCGATCAATGTCCCCCTTCACCTGCTGCGCGAGCACCTGGACGAGATCCCCATCGACCGTCCCGTCGTCCTCTACTGCCGGACGGGCGAGCGCTCCTCGACGGCGGCCAGCTTGCTCGAGCAGGCCGGACGCACCAACCTCATGGACCTCGTGGGCGGCATCACCGCCTGGACGGCCACGGCCCGAGAAGGAGACCTGCAGCGTGTATGACGCAATCTTCGTCACTCCCTGGCCCTGGTGGGTCGCCGGGCCGGCTATCGGGCTGATCGTCACCCTGATGGCCTGGATCGGCGGCAAGGCGCTCGGCGTGTCCACCGCCTACGGCTCGGCCTGCGCGATCGTGTCGAAGGCGGCGTTCTTTCAGACGCGCGAGTACCGTGAGCCCTGGCGGCTGGCCTTCGTCGTGGGGTTGCCGCTCGGCGGTCTGGCGGCCGCCGTCCTCGCCGGCGCGTTCGCGCCCGGACTGGCCTACGGTCAGCTCGACGCGCTGACCGGCGGCTCGCTGGCGACCAAGGCCGGGCTGCTCTTCGGGGGCGGGCTGCTGATCGGCGCCGGCGCCCGGTGGGCGGGCGGCTGCCCTAGCGGCCATAGCATCGTGGGCATCGCCCAGGGGGCCACCTCCAGCATCGTCGCGACCCTGGCCTTCATGGTCGGAGGGTTCGCGGTGCTCAACCTCCTCTTCGCGGTCCTGGGACGCTAGCGCCATGCACTGGACGGCCTTCACGCTCTTCGGCGCCCTCTTCGGCTTCGTGCTGTCGCGGAGCCGCGTGACCGACTACGACGCCATCGCCGGCATGTTCCGGCTCACCGACCTCCACCTGTTCGGCGTGATCGGCGCCGCGATCGCCATCTCCGCGCTCGGGCTGTGGATCGTGCGCCGGGGCGGGAACCGGACGGTTACCGGTCAGGCCGTGGAGGTGCGTCGCAAACCCTGGCAGTCGGGCGCGATCTGGGGCGGCCTCGTGTTCGGGGCAGGCTGGGCGCTGAGCGGCGCCTGACCGGGCACCGCGCTCGCCCAGGTGGGCGAGGGAAAGCTGGTCGCCCTCTTCACGGTGGCCGGGATTCTGGTCGGGACCTACGTCTTCGGCGCGCTCCGCTCGCGCGCTGGCGCCCCGACGGCGGGCGCGCCCCGCCCCGCCTCCGCGTCCTGAAGCTCAGGAGGCTCCGGGAAGATTCGCCATCACTGAGTCTGGGGGCAAGGAGAGTCTGATGGTTGTCACGAACAGGCAGTCCGGGACGAATGTGCATGAGGTGGCTGACGCGATCTATCGCATCAACACGCCAATTGCGATCGAAGGCGCAGGCGGGTTCTCGTTCAATCAATACCTCATCACGGATGACATGCCATTGCTTTTCCACACCGGTCCGCGAAGGATGTTTCCCTTGGTGCGTGAAGCGGTCGGGAGCGTTTTGCCAGTCGAGAGCCTTCGCTACATCGCTTTCTCCCACGTGGAAGCCGACGAGTGCGGCTCGCTCAACGAATGGCTTGCCGTCGCTCCGCAGGCCGTACCACTGTGCGGCACGATTGCCGCCATGGTATCGATGGGTGACCTTGCTGATCGGGCGCCCCGCGCGCTTGCCGACGGAGAGCTGTTCCGTCTGGGCAAGCACTCCGTGCGTTGGTTCGATACGCCGCATTTGCCGCACGCGTGGGAATGCGGCTTCCTGACAGAAGAACTAACCTCTACGTTGCTATGTGGCGATCTGTTCACGCAGGGAGGCGCTGATCTTCCGCCCATCACGGAGTCTGACATCCTTGGGCCGAGCGAGGCTTTCCGGCACGAGATGGATTACTTCTCGCACACGAAGAACGCACGCGTACTGCTCGAGAAGCTTGCCTCGACAAACCCAGCAACACTCGCGTGTATGCACGGCAGCGCATGGCGTGGTGACGGGGCGAAACTGCTTCGTGCTCTTGCTGATGCGCTCTCCGCATGACTCGTTCCCTACTTGACACGGAGGTCGTGTCCCGAGTCTGGTGGAAAAGAGAAGTGGCGCATTCTTCCGGTTGGTGAAGTGCACGACCAACGCGCCGCCTTGCAGGACGGCCACCGGAGGAACACGCCATGGGCAAGGGTATCAAGGAAGAAGCGCGGGCGCAGGAGCTTGAGCCCGTCTCGCTCAGCGAACTGATCCACCAGCACGTCCGCACTGCGATCGAGACGGCCGTCCACGAGGAGCTGCGGGCCGCGCTCGGGACGAGTCCCTACGAGCGCCGTGACGTCCGACGGGGCTGCCGCAATGGCGTGAGAGAGCGGACGCTCACGGGACCGACCGGCCCGGTCGCGCTCACGTTGCCTCGGGCTACTCTCTTCAGCGGTGCCGGCGACGTGAAAGAATGGACGTCGAGAATCGTCCCGCGCTATCAGCGGCGAATCCCGGAAGTTAACGAAGCGGTGATCGCCACGTATCTGGCGGGAGGCAACACCCGTCGGATTCGCGGCGCACTCCAACCGTTGTTGAAGGCCGCACCCCTCTCGAAGAGCGCAGTGTCGCGCGTCATCGCCACGCTGAAGGGCAGCCTGGAGGCGTGGGGGACACGCTCGCTCACCGACCTGGACGTGATCTACGTCTACCTCGATGGCTTCGCCCTGCGCGTGCGCAGTGGCGGGAAGGTCGTCAGCGTCCCGGTGTTGGGCGTCGTCGGGGTCCTTGTCGACGGGGGCAAACAGCTCCTCGCCCTGGAGCTGTGCGCAGGCGAGTCGTTCGCGGCGTGGAAGGGGTGCCTCGACGATCTCGTCGCGCGCGGGCTGCCGGCGCCGGTGCTGGCGATCATCGACGGCAATGCCGGGCTGCGGCGCGCCGTCGGGCTCGTCTGGCCCAAGGCTGCGGTCCAACGGTGCTGCGTGCACAAGCTGCGCAATCTTGAGCGCAAGGCGCCGAAGCACGCGCTGGCGGAAATCCGTGACGACTTCCATCGCATCGTCTACGCGGCGAATGCCGACACCGCCCGCACCGCCTACGCGGCCTTCGAGCGCACATGGAACAAGCGCTGTCCGGGCGTCGTAACGAGTCTGCGAGAAGGCGGCGACGAGCTCCTCACGTTCTTTCGCTTCCCCAAAACGCAGTGGAAAACGCTACGAACCACGAACACGATTGAGCGGCTCCACGAGGAGTTCCGACGACGCGTGAAGACGCAAGGCTCGTTGCCGAGCGAAGATGCGGCCGTCGTCCTCCTTTTCAGTCTTGTGGCAAGCGGACAGATCAGGTTGCGCAAAATCGACGGCTGGCGGAAGATCGCTGCGATGCTCAGCCAGCACACCCCGGCAGCATGATCGTCAGACGCGCTGCCTCCGCAGCCGCTCTCGCCTTTGCGATCGTGGCAGCTCCATCCGTCGCGTACACGCAGCCACCACCGAAGATCCCGCGGATAGGGTACCTGGGGCCCGCCTCCCCCGCTGAAGGCGCATTCCTCCTCCAATCCTTCCGGCAAGGCCTCCGCGAGCTCGGCTACGTAGAGGGCCAGAACATTTTCGTGGATTACCGCTGGACGGAGGGACGATCCGACCGGGTGCCAGCGCTCGCCGCAGAGCTGGTCCAGCTCAAGGTTGACTTGATAGTTACATATTCCAACCAGACGGCCGGCGCTCTCCAGAAGGCAACCCGAACCATCCCCATCGTCGTGGCGGGCATGGGCGATCCTGTTAGGAACGGCTTCGTCGCCAGTCTCGCTCGGCCGGGCGGGAATATCACTGGGTTCTCCAGCCTTGTCGAGGAGTTGAACAGGAAATGGATGGAGCTGCTCACGGAGGCGGTACCCAAGACTTCCCGCATTGCCGTCCTTGCGGTTTCACAGAGTCCCAACCATCACCGGTTCTGGCTAGAGATGCAAGGCGCGGCCGGGGCGGTGAAGCTGACTCTCCAGCGTCAGGAGGTGGCAGGGCCCGATGACCTCGAGCCCGCATTCGCCCGTCTCGTCGCGGACCGGGCCCAAGGGCTCATCGTGTTGCCGAGCGCTGTCACCAATGCTCTCCGAACCCAGATCGTGAGCCTCGCGGCAAAGCACCGGCTTCCGGGGATGTACCCTAATAGCCAGTATGTAAAAGCCGGTGGCCTGATGTCGTATGCGGCGGACAACTCTGACCTGCACCGGCGGGCCGCGACGTACGTCGACAGGCTCCTGAAAGGAGCCAAACCCGGTGATCTGCCCGTCGAGCAGCCCACGAAGTTCGAGCTGGTGATCAACCTCAAGACCGCGAGGACCCTCGGCCTGACGATCCCGCCGTCGGTGCTGTCGCGAGCGGACCAAATCATTGAATGACCGGAAGCCGCGCCGCTATTTCCACCGCAATCGGGACACCACCGGACATGTCACCCAATGCGCTACAGCGGACGCGGGCTGGTCACTGTATCTTCCCGGACACGTTGACGCGATGATTCCTGGCTTGTAGTCTCAGTGTCTACTTTTGGATACGGTCGGGCTCTCTGTGTGAGAGACGGCGGCGAGTCGCTTGCTATTTTTCGCTTGACAGATTTCTGCGTCGGCAGTCGTCGCGTGTCGGCAGTACCCGGTCAATGCGGTCCCGGCGGTCCACAGCAGTCGGGAGATGCTGTCTTCGGTGCGCTCGCTGAAAAAGTGTGGAACGTGGCGTGATCGCCGCGTGTTGTGCCTCCCAGGTGCCTCCGAAACTCGGGTGTAGAGTCGCCCCAGCGGAAGGGGGACTCGCCATGGACATTCGCATTCCATCGACCTCGGCGCCCACCGCAGAGCTGGATCGCCTCGGTGACGAGATCGCCGAGCTGTCGGCGCACATCGAAGCGGCGACCGCGCGCCTGCTCGACTTGATCCGCGAGTTCGACGCGCGTGGCGGCTGGAACTCCGGATTCAGCTCGTGTGCCGCCTGGCTGAGCTGGCGCGTGGGTCTCGACCTGGGCGCGGCCCGGGAACGGGTTCGGGTCGCCCGCGCCCTCGAGACGCTGCCGCAGCTGGCCCAGGCACTCGCCCATGGAGAACTCTCGTACGCCAAGGTGCGGGCCCTCACCCGCGTGGCTACGCCGGAGACCGAAGAGCGCCTGCTGGCCGTGGGCCTAACCGGCACCGCCTGTCACGTCGAGCGCATCGTGCGCGGCTGGCGCCGGGTGGACCGGATCGCCGAGGCGCGCGAAACGGCCCAGCGCCACAAGAGCCGTGCGCTCCGTGTGTATCAGGACGAAGACGGCATGGTGATCATCCGCGGGCGACTAGAGCCGGAGGTCGGCGCCGTGCTCGTGCAGGCGCTGGCCGCGGCCCGCGAGACTCTGTATCAGCGGACACGCCAGCAGCCGTTCGCCAACCCGGGGGACGTTTCCGCGGAAACGCTTCCCCTCGAGCAGCAGCAGGCGGACGCGCTCGCCCTCGTCGCCGAGACGGCGCTCCACCAGGGCATCGATCCCGGCGCCCCGGGAGAGCGCTACCAGGTCGTGGTCCACGTCGACGCGCCCGCGCTGGCGGATCCCGACGCACCCGGCCAGTCCGTCCTCGAGGATGGGACGCACGTTTCCGCGGAAACGTCCCGGCGTCTGGCGTGCGATGCGAGCCGGGTGGTGATGCAGCATGACCGAAGCGGCCGCGTCATGGAGGTCGCGGCCCGGACCCGCACGATCCCCCCGGCCCTACGGCGTGCGCTGCACCACCGTGACCGCGGCTGCCGCTTCCCTGGCTGCGGGATCCGGTTCGGCCAGGGTCATCACATCCGTCACTGGGCCCAAGGAGGCCCGACTACGCTCTCGAATCTCGCCTTGTTGTGTCGCCGGCACCACCGCGCGGTCCATGAGGAGGGCTACCAGCTCAATCGACAGCCCGACGGCGAGCTTCAGTTCCGCCGCCCGGACGGCCACGTTCTGCCGGGCGTCCCGCCACCGCCCAGGGTGCCTGATGATCCCGTGAAGGTCCTACGGGCGTTGAACGATGCGGAGGGGCTCGTCCTGCACGCGCACACCGTCACGCCAGGTTGGTTCGGGGAACGCCTGGACGTCGGCTACGCGATCGATGTCTTGCACCCGCTGGCGCGGTAGAAATGCAGGCTGCAAGGCCTAGCTCCCGCGTTTGGCCAGCCGTCTTCCTCGGGTCGTCTTACGGGAGCCCTTCTTCACATTCAACTCGCGTGCCGGCACCACGCGGTACTGCCATCTCGCCTCGAGACCGATCAGCACCCCGAACGGCCTCTCACTTCTTCCCGCCCTCCGGGGCCGCCGGAAACTCCAACCCATATTTCGGCGCCACTTCCTTCAACTTCTGGATCAGCGCATCGGTGATCGGCGGCGGCGAAGCCTTCCGGTCCACCACGGGGGGAAAGACCTCACGGAAGTACTTCTCCACTCCGGCCGGCACGAATGTCACCAACTGAATGGCCGTGCCGGTGCCCACGTTCTTGAATCTGTGGACGGTCCCGCGGGGAATGAAGACAAAATCACCGGCCTTGGCCTGATAGGTCGAATCGCCGAGCACAATTTCCAAGCTGCCGCTGACGACATAGAACGACTCGTCCTCGCGGCTGTGGATGTGCGGCGGGGGGCCTCCTCCCGTCGGCACGACGGCCTCGAATTGGAAGAAGGCGTTGTTCGTCTCCTCGCCTGTGGCGAGAAAGTTGTAGATATCCCCCGGCCCGTAGACCGCTGAGGCGCTTCCGTTCGGCCTGAAGATCGGCTTCATGGCTTGCGCCGCGATCGCAGACTCGTATCCCGCCGTCACCGGCGCCTCGGGCGCGGATTTAGGTTTCTCCGCGGACTCCTGCCGGGAACAAGCTGAAGCCCCGACGAACACGGCCAGTGCCAAGAATGGAATCCCGGCGAGTCGGGCGAAGCGGCTCATTTGTTTCCCCCTTTCGAGTCGACTACTGCAGCGGACGGGGTTGTACACGGGTCAACCTACTCTCGACGCGCTCTCTCCGCCATATTGTTCGACCCACGCACTCTGCACCTTCTGGATGATGGCTGGATAGACGACAAGACGGCGGAAGGGCGCGATGGCCCTCATGTACACGATGCACGGGCTGCGCATAGATCGCCAAGTACGCCAGGTAGCCCTCCGATGTTTGTCGGATCGAGAGCGACGAGAAGGCATGCACCGTCGCGTTCCGCAGCTCGCTGAGCTGTTCGTCCTCAAACCGGTAGAGGAGGCTGAGTCGTCCATCCGGTGTGCCCGGAGCGACCATCGACCGGGCCCGATCCGCCGGGCTGAGACGATGCACGTATGATTCTGCGGTCCACGCAAGACGCTGCTGATCCCATCCGAGCAGGGCTCCGATTCGGCCCCGCAGGCGAAACAGCCCTTTGACCACCGGGGGCGCTGCCTCGACTGCCGCGATGAACACGGTCCGCACGTCCTGGATCGTGCGCCCGGCGCCGCCACCAACGAGCCGGATCGCCCATACGTCTTCCAGCGGGACGTCGTCCAGCAATGCATGCACGCGAAGGGGGCGCGCGCGAAATTCACCTGGGTCAATACGCATCGTCAGGGGCTGCCCCTCCTACCGGGGGCTTGCACCCGCGCGGCAATGAGGGGATCGTACCGACAGCCTCCATCTGATTCAGTCCGATGTCATCGTAATCCTTGCGGTACTCCATGTGAGTCGCGATCCAGCGGAGTGGCGACGCGTCTCACTCTTCGAACGGCGTCCGCGCTATTCCACTCTGTCTAATGATCGACAGAAGCGTGCCGATCGCAAGCTCGCGGTGATCCGGTACCGGGACCGTGATACTGCCCGTGTCGGTCGGCCGCCTGGATGACGACGTGACTTCCACGCCGACGCACCTCGGCGAAACCGTGCTGCTGGAGAATCCGACAGACCTCGCGTCCCGACAGGACGCGAAGCCTACCCATGCTTCGCTTCGATCCTCGTCACAAAGACTTCGGTCCGAAGCCGACGCTTGAGCTCTTCCGGGTCGGCACACTCCAGGAATAGCTCGACTGCTTCGCGAAGGTTGGCGGTAGCTTCTTCGACGGTCGCCCCTTGGCTGGCGACGTCCAGCTCCGGGCACAGAGCAGCGTAGATCTCTCCGTCCTTCTCGATAATCGCCGTATAGACCGTCGTTGCCATTTCGACCTCTCTAACGGGCTAGATAACCACAGTGAGGCAATAACGCACAAGCCGATACGCGGCGACCACTCGTCGCTTGCCGCTTCTGGATCACGGCGACGGACCGCATCGCGAAGGGGCCCGGGCAGCCCTCCGGGTGCGTCCCCTGGGAGACCTGGGCGAGCTGCGACGGATCGCAGAGCGGGATCAGGTTGCTCTCGGCGTTACCGGCGCTCCATTTCTTGAGGCCGCGGGCGGCCACACCTTCCTCGCGGGCGGCCTTGCCGATCTCGTCGAGCACTGAGGTATGATCCTGGCGATGGACTGTCCGCGATGCGGGACCGAGAACCCGCCAGGCGCGAAGTTCTGTCGCGGATGCGGCGTACGCCTGGACGCGCTTTGCCCTGCCTGCAAGCATTCGAATCTTCCCGGAAGTCGTTTCTGCAACGAGTGTGGACATCAGCTTGTTTCCGACGCGCACGCGCCGTCGGGAGCGAGCGCTCCGCCCACTTCAGCGCAGGGCAGCGGCATATCGCCGATCGTGAAGGTCGGATACACGCCGAAGCACCTCGCGGAAAAGATCCTCAAGGCTCGGTCCGCGCTCGAGGGCGAGCGGCGGCAAGTGACGGTGCTGTTCGCCGATCTCGCGGGATTCAGCGCACTCGCCGAGCAGCGCGACCCAGAAGAGATCCACGCCATCGTCGATCGTTGCTTCGAGATGATCGCGATCGAGGTGCATCGGTTCGAGGGCACGATCAACCAGTACACCGGCGATGGCGTCATGGCCTTGTTCGGCGCGCCGATCGCGCACGAGGACGCGCCCCGGCGCGCCGCGCACGCCGCCCTCGCGATCCAGCGCGCCGTCCGTGACCTGAGCCGCGAGCTGGCCCCGCGCCTCGAGCGGAGCCTCGAGATGCGGATCGGCCTCAACACCGGGCCGGTCGTCGTGGGCAAGATCGGCGACGATCTCCGCATGGACTACACGGCGGTTGGCGACACGACCAACGTGGCCGCTCGACTCCAGCAGAACGCGCGACCGGGCAGTGTGCTCGTCGGCCCGTCGACGTATCGGCTGATCGCTGGATACTTCGAAACGCTCGACCTGGGCGAGCTGTCCGTGAAGGGTCACGCTCCCGTCCAGACGTTCGAGGTCCTGCGCGCGCGCGGTCGCAAGGCACGGCTGGACGTGGAGAGCGAGCGCGGCCTCACGCCCCTCGTCGGACGAGATCAAGAAATCGCCACCCTCATGGAGCTGTTCAACCGGGTCCGGGCGGGGCGGGGACAGGTCGTGTTCGTCGCTGGCGAGGCGGGCATCGGAAAGTCACGGCTCCTGCTCGAATTCCAGCGCCGGCTCGTGGCGACAGGCGAGCCGACGACGTGGCTCGAGGGCCGCTGCATCTCGTTCGGCCAGTCGAGTCCGCTCCTGCCCGTCGTGGATCAGCTTCGCGAGAACTTCCGTATCGACGAGTTCGACGGCGAGCCCGAGATCATCGCGAAGGTCGAGCACGGGATGCGCAGCCTGGGTGGGCTCGAGCCCCATGTCCCGTTCGTACGGTATCTCCTCTCCGTCGATCCCGGAGATCCCGCCGTCGTCGCGATGGACGCTGCGCGGCGCCGAAAGTGCATCTTCGACGCGGTGCTCGCGATGTCCCTGCGCGGCGCGACGCGACGCCCGCTGGTGTTCGTGTTCGAGGATCTCCACTGGGTCGACACGAGTACAGAGGAGTACCTCGCCGCGCTCATCGACAGCGTGGCCGCAACGCGCATCCTCATCGTCGCGACGCATCGCCTTGGCTACTCCCCGCCCTTCGGCACGCGCAGCTTTCAGACGAGGATCACGCTCAGTCCGCTGTCGGAAGCCGAAGCCCTCACCATGGCCAGCCGGATGCTCGGCGTCGAGCGGTTCCCGGCCGACGTGACGAGGGCGCTGCTCGACAAGGCCGAGGGCGTTCCGCTCTTCGTCGAAGAAGTCACCAAGACCTTCCTCGACCTCGGCATCCTCGAGCGTGACAACGGCGGCTTTCGGGTCGTGAGACTGATCCGGGACGTCGCGGTACCGGACACCATCAACGACATCATCATGGCGCGCCTGGACCGGCTCGGCGAGGAGGGCAAGCGCACCGTGCAGCTCGCCTCGGTCATCGGCCGTCAGTTCCTGCGCCGTTTGCTCGAGCGGATCGCGGGACTCACGGGCGAGCTGGAGGGATTCCTTCAAGAATTGAAGGCGCTGGAGATCATCTACGAGCAAGGGCGCTTGCCCGAGCCGGCCTACATCTTCAAGCACGCGGTGATCCAGGATGTCGCCTACCAGAGCCTGCTCGTCCAGCGCCGGAAGGAGCTCCATCAGGCGGTCGGCCGCGCGATCGAAGAGCTCTATCCCGATCGCCTCGCCGAGCATTACGAGGAGCTGGCGCACCACTTCGTCGAGGGCGAGCAATGGGACGAGGCGTTTCGCTACAGCATTCTCGCCGGTGACCGCGCCGCGCACGCGTTCGCGAGCGCGGAGGCGCGCAGGCACTACGCGCAGGCTCTGGAGGTTGCCGGTCGCGCGCGGCCGGCGCCGGGCGACCGGGAGCTGGCCAGCGTTCACGAAAAGCTCGGCGGCGCCCTCTTCATCCTGGCCGAGTTCGAGGCGGCGGTGGCGGAGTTCGAGCGGGCCCTCGCGCTCATCCGCCGGCTCGGCGACCGGAAGCAGGAAGTGGCGACGCTGCTCGGATTGGCCAACGTCTACAACTGGGGCCACAAGATCGCCGAGGTCTTGGCGACCGTGGACGGCGCCCTCGCGATCGCGATCGAAATCGGCGACACGGCTGGCCAGGCCGGCTGCCACGCCCTGCGCGGCGAGGCGAGAGGCGCCGTATACGGGCCGGTCGTCGAGGCGATGCGCGACTCGTCCGAAGCGCTGCGTCTGGCTCGCGAGGTCGGCGATTCCCGTCTCCTGGCGCAGTGCCTCACGTTCGCCGGTCGGCACCTCGAGTGGTACGGCGAATACGACGTCGCGGTCGGGCATCTCCGCGAAGGGCTCGAGCTGGCGCGCCGCGAGCATTCCGGTTATCTGGTAGGCCTCTCGCTGTATCACTTGGGCCACGCCGCTCTGGCTCGCAGCGACTACGAGGGCGCACTCGAGCACTACCGGAGCCTGCTCGAATACGCAGATGCCGCCGGCGACAAGCTTTACCTCGCGCGCTTGCCAAACCTGTTCGGCGGCGTGTCCCTCGAGATCTACGACCTCGACGAAGCCATCCGACTCAACACGGAGGGCGACGAGACCAGCCGGCGACTCTGGCCATGGCCCGAGCCACGCGGTCACTCACTCTGGAAGCTCGGTCTCGCTCACCTGTACCGTGGCAATCACGGGAGCGCCGAACGGGCGTTTCGCGAGGCGGAGTCGCTTCGTGAGCTCGATAACTGGGGCCGCTGGACGTGGGAGACCTCGCTGTGGAGGTCACGCGGCGAGCTGTCGCTCGCCGAGGAGAAGTACGAGGAGGCCTGGACCTGGGCCTCGCGTGCGCTCGAGGTCGCGATCCAATGCCGCCAGCGCAAGCACGCGGCTCGCGCCCTGAGACTGCAGGGTCGAATCCTGGCCGCGCAGGGACGGCTCGAGGACGCCGCGCGAGCACTGACGGCGTCGCTGGATCAGGCGAGCATGCTCGGTACGGCGCGCGAGTCCTGGATCGGACAAGCAGCTCTCGGCAACGTGTTCACCCGGCTCGGCCGGGACACGGAGGCCGAGGCACAGCTCACCGCGGCAGCGCACACGATCGAGTCGATCGCCGCGAAGCTCGTCACCCCGCAGCTGCGCCGGAGCTTTCTCGCCGCCGAGCGGGTGGCCGACGTGTTTCAGACGCTCGGTCGAACGCCGCCGAGATGACCTTAAGCCGGTCAGCTCCCGGGCGGGCACCCATGCGGTGCGACCAAGCGCAACGCTTCATCGATCTGACGACCATCCGCGAGTCGCCGCTGAGCCTCGCGGAGCCGGCGCGCCGCGAAGCAGGCCTTCTGTACTCAGGTCTTCATCGATATCCGGCCAGTGGATGCCGAATCCACCCCCGGCCATCCGCCAGTTAGCGCGTTGCTCGGGAGTCGCCGACAGGAGGCGCGGATACCACACGAGCGGCACTGAGATGGTGCGGCCGTCCAGAAGATCGACGACCAGGACGTCGTCGGTAAACCGAACGCCTTTCACGCGCGCACCCGGCCGACCCTCCGAAGTACTCATACCAAGCCTCCAGCAATCGCGGCTCATGCTCAGCGACGAGTCTCTGGACGCGCCGCAGCTCGACCGCAGCGAATCCAAGGTTACGCGCCAACGCGACGGGCGCCAACCAGAACTTCGCTGATTGATCGTCTCGGTCTACGTGGACGTGTGGTGGCTCGTCCAGGTCGTGGCTCACGAAGTAGACGCGATACGGGCCGCTCCGAAGAAGGTGGGCACCGCTGAACTCGCGCATGCGACGGCGGTGCCCATGACGGGAGGCTAGGCAGCGCGTGGACACCAGCCTCCTTCAGGCCGACCCGCGCGGGTCGCGAAGCTCTAGCCCCCCGGCTCCCCCGCCATCACCGCGAACTGACACAGCGCGTTGATCAACCGCATCTGCTCGATCGTGCGTCCCTCGTTGATCTCCGTGCCGTTGACCGCGAGCGGGCCCGTGATTGCATGGAGCAGGGCGATCCTGATCGGCTCGCGCTGCGCCTGAGCCATGAGGGCCCCGCCAGAGACCACCATCGCGACGACGAGCCCCGCGAGCACGCAAGAGAGCCGTGCGATCATGCCGGGATTATAGAGCGAGGAAAGCGCTATCCTTCTGCTGCCCGACCGGTCGGCGCGGATCCCCGCGGAGCCGGCGCACCGCGGAGCAGACCTTCAGTACTCAAGTCTTCTTCGACGTCCGGCCAGTGAATGCCGAATCCGCCACCGGCTACTCGCCAGTTTGCGCGTTGCTCGGGAGTCGCCGACAGGAGACGGGGGAACCACACGAGCGGCACTGAGATGGTGCGGCCGTCCAGCAGATCGACGATCAGGACGTCCTCGGTAAATCGCACGTCCCTCACACGCTCGCCCGGACGACCCTCCGAAGTATTCATCCCAAGCCTCCAGCAATTGTGGCTCGTGTTCCACGACAAGCCTCTGGATGCGCCGTAGCTCAACCGTCGTGAATCCAAGGTTACTCGCCAACGCCACCGGGGCCAACCAGAACTTCGCCGAGTCATCATCGCGGTCTACGTGGACGTGCGGTGGCTCATGCAGGTCGTGGCTGACGAAGTAGAAACGATAGGGGCCACTGTGGAGAACCGTGGGCATCCCTCACCTCGCACGTGCGACGGTATTGCCCATGACCGGAAGTTACGCAGCCTCCACCCCGACGCGTCAATGCGTCGAATCGTGGACACTTGGGGAGCATCGACCGCGGCGTGGAATGACGTTTCTAGCCTAGCCCCTCTGCTCCTCCGCCATCTCCGCAAACCAAGTGGCACTCGTAGCCTGCCGCGATCAGCCGGCGGATTCTCGGACCGAAAGACCGGCTTGCGAGCGTCGTCTCAAAACCGAAACTCCGCCGCTCCATAGCCAGTTCGTCGAGGCGTCGGAGCACGGCGCGGCTGGCCGTGACAGCGGTTGCCTCTGAACGCGGCAGACTGCGAGCGAACACGTCGGCATCGACGTATTCGGAGACTCGCAGGGCGCCAACAAGCAACCGCGCGGCCATCGTGGATTTTCCGGCACCGTTTGGACCTGACAGGACGACGACGGAAGGGTGCGCGTCCGGCACGCCAGCACGTTAGTTGCTCCGGCGCCGAGGCGTCAATGTCCAGGGAGGTCGCCTTCGCTCAGCCAAGGACGACTGGAACGTCTCGGGCATGGCCAGTAGCTCTGTCGACCTGTCATGTCGATCTCCGGCCGTGTAGTTCGACTATCCACTGAGACGAGTGCTGGCACGAAGCATCGGCCATGACTGACGGAGGGTGCAAATGACAGCTCGCAATAACAGATCCCGAGACGAAACGGAGATCCGGCAGCTCATCGACGGTCGGCTGAAGGCGATCCGCGCCAAGGACGTCAGCGCGGCCATGTCGCCCTGCGCTCCCGACATCCTGTCGTTCGACCTGGCGCCCCCCTGCAATACCGGGGAGCGGCCGTGAATCGCAAGAGCCTGGAGGAGTGGTTCCTCACGTTCCGAGGTCCGGTGGGCTACGAGATACGCGATCTGAGCATCACCGCGGCCGACGAGGTGGCCTTCTGTCACAGCCTGAACCGGATCAGTGGTGCAAGGACGGACGGGACGGAGACCGATGTCTGGGTCCGCGCGACCTCTTGCTTCCGGAAGATCGGCGGCAAGTGGATGATCACGCACGAGCATGTATCCGTACCCTTCGAGATGGCGCCGCCCTTCAAGGCGTCGCTCGGCCTCAAGCCCTAGCCGGGAGGATATGATGAGGAGACGGGTGGATGTCTCCTTCTTGGCACGTTGACCCGAGAAACATTGCCTGTCTAGATTGGGGCTAGGCGCTCGGACGATATCCTGAAGGAGGCAATTGATGGGGACGGGAACGACAGCAGCCCGCCACAGCGGACCAGAGGCTGGAAAGGGTCGCGCCGAGAAAGCCGGCTTTTTGAGTACGCTCGACAGTCGGATCACGCGTCATCAGTCAGCGATCTCCGTCATTACTGGTGCACTAGCAGTTCTGGGCTTGGGGGCCATGGCCCTTGGCCTCTCCCGAGTATCTCCACTACTGAAGGCTCTCTGGCCTTTCTGACGCGCCTTTGCCGGCGCGCCGGCCAGAGTCACCAACTCTCAGAGTTCTCGCCGCATTCATCGGGATCGTCGGCCTGGAGGTAGTCCGTTACATCGCATTCAGGTCCGAGTACCAGGCCGATCCGTCGTTATGGTTTGTCATCGTGGGTTCGATCGCCTTCAACATCTGGTTTCAATGGTGGACGCTACCGGATACGGCATGGAAGGCACTGATCGCAGCGGCCCTCACCGAAGCCGGATTGCCGCCGGCGGCTGGGATAGTCGCCAAGGCCCTCGTCGCGCTTCTCAAGGCCCTCGCGCCACTCATCGCTCCACGCTAGCTCGCACGTCCCACTGATGACGCCCTCGGCATCGGCGGAAGGCAGACGTCCGGCGGGTTTTCATCACGGAGCTTGGGGGCCCCCGGGTCGGCGATCGTTACCCGGATTTCACGATAATCGGTCCCGACCTGGGCGTCGTCGTCCTCGAAGTCAAGGACTGGCGACTCAAGTCGATCGTGGGTGCTCAGCCAGACAGCGTGGTGATCAAGACGAGCGACGGCGAGCACGTCGTCCGCAGCCCCCGTCCCCCAGGCGCGCGGGTACACCGTCAAGATCGTCGAGCTCGCCACACCCGACTACAAGCAGATCGCCTATCTCGACGTCCGGGTGTGGAACAACGCCGGGGGGAGGCTGG
>WNGA01006501.1_pt1 | contig 16625 bp, 15 predicted proteins | sample 5400061 | NCBI WGS metagenome assembly WNGA01 (sample SAMN13153366, study PRJNA577476) | soil metagenome | isolation source: 100 cm soil or saprolite under grassland replicate 2 | place: USA:California | collected 2016-06-15 | reverse complement strand
CCGGAAGAGAAGTGGGTGAAGATCGCGCTGAAGAACGCCCACCGCCTGGACATGCGGCCGATCTAGCACGCTAGGCGCCCACGCCTCGCGCCGAAAGGGCAGCGCAATGATGTCACGCCTGCTTGCGTACACGCTTCTGGGGCTCCTGCTGTTTGTCGGCTTCCAGTTGTGGAGCAAGCGGCACGCGGCGCTACCGCCGCCATCAACGCCTCCGGCAGCGGCGCCCCAAGCGCCTGCCTCTGCTGCTTCTCCGAATACCCAACTGTCCGTGACGCTGTCCGACCCCGCCGCCCAGCCGATCGCCCGGCAAAGCGGGACGCCGCTGACGATTCCCGTCAAGGTGTCCGGCTCACCGCATGCGGCCGCGCTGAACGAGATCAATGCGCTGATCCAGCAGGGGAAGGACGCGGACGCGGAAGCCAAGCTCAAGTCGCTGCCGGCGGACGCCCTGAACGACCCGGCCGTGCGCGCCTCCACATCGACGCTCTGGAACAACCTCGGGGTCATACGGGTGAAAGCGAGCGGAGCGGCCGCCGGCGTGCCGGCGTACAAATCGGCCCTCGCCATCAACCCATACAATGCGATCGCCCATCACAACCTGGTCTATGCGTATTGGGAGCTCAAGGACCCGGCCCTGACGCCGGAGCTGCTGGAAGAGTCCATCCAGTTGAACCCGGACAACCCTTTGCCACACCTCGCGCTCGCCGAGCTGCTCCTGAACAAGGACGACCTCTCGGGCGCCCGCACGCACCTCGTGCAGGCCAAGGAACACATCGCCGAGGCGCCCAATCTCCAGGCCTACCTGGGGCGACTCATCGCGCAAGTCGAACAGACCCAGAAGGCCGAGCAGAAGTTTCTGGCGCGGGAAAGCTCCCACTTTCTGGTGAAATTCGACGGCGACGCCGATCAGGCCGTGTGGAACCGCGTCCTGGAGATCCTGGAAGACGCGTACCGGGAGATCGGCCAGCAGCTCGGCCACTTCCCCGCAAAGCCGATCTTGGTGGTGCTGCACACGCGCGAGACCTTTCAGGGGGCCGCTGGCGGGCCGGCGTGGTCCGATGGGCTATACGATCCGGTGATGGGGCGCATCAAGGTGCCGACGCAAGGGGCGTTGACCGACAAGGCCTGGCTGACCCGCGTGCTGCGTCACGAGTACGTGCATGCGCTGTTGCGCGATCGGATGGGGGGGCGCGGCGCGATCCCGCAATGGCTCAACGAAGGGCTGGCCATGCAACTGGCTGGTGACCCGCCACCCGATATCCCCGAACTCATCCGCGGCCAAGTGACGCTGGTCAACCTGAGCTTTCTTGAGGGCAGCTGGATGGTCCTTACGCCCAAGCAGGCGATCGTCGCCTATCTGGAAGGCAATTCGGCCACCAAGTATTTCATCGATCGGTTCGGGATGGACAAGATGCGCGAGGTGCTCGGCCAGTTGGCGACGGGCCAGCCGTTCCCCGACGCGTTCAAGGACCGGCTGTTCATCACGTACGAGGACTTCCAGCACCGCTGGATCGACGAGCTCAACGAGAAGATAAAAGCGGGGCGAATGTAAGAGCCGAAAGAGCGGGTCCTGTCGCCGATCGGCCGCTGCCGTGCAGCGCTCCGCCAAGGGCAAGCAAGTCGTGCTGCGCTCCGCCAGGGTCCCATTCGGCGCCACCCGCAAGAGCAACATGATGGGCTGCAAGGAGGTATGCCATGCCGACTTACTTCATTCTCATCAACTGGACGGATCAGATGAGGGCCTATACCGAGGCCGAGTACCGGAAGATCATCGGCGAGATGGGGTGAGCGAAACATAGGAAATGGAAAAGGGGAGAGGCACCATCGAAAAAGGTGCCTGTCCCCTTTCATCTTTCAAGTGCGAGTCCTCAAGAGTCCAGTTTAATTCCGCTTTTTCCAGACATGGAGACGAGGTAGTTAATAAAGGCTGAGCATGAAACCAGCATAAACTTGGCATCCTCAAATTCCAGCGTTGGTTCATCGAGTAAAGCATGTCGAATTCCTTGCGCATCGCTTGTGTAGCCATAGAGTTTGATGAAGGAGTCTCTCAAAGCAGGATGAAGGTTCTTTATCTTTTTCAGGACGTCACCCAGCGTTCCCTTTTTATTAGTCATTAAATTGCAGATAGCCTCGACAGCACTTATTGATTCCTTGATCGAATTTCTGTAGTCGGGGTTCTTTTTGTCTGACAATTTCTGGAGAGCACTCTGAAGATGCTGATGAACAGGCTTCAAAAAGTTTCCGCCGGATAGAGCTTGTTCGATGGCAGAAATTTCAACCTCAGAGGTGATTGGGGTAATTTGCCCATTAACGAATCGGTAACCTGAAGATTCCTTCTCCAGTACAGAGTTGCATGCAATGATGAACTTAGATCTTGCAGGCTCAAAAGAGAAATTATTAGCTGCAAATTCTATGAAATCATAAACTTCGTACCATTCGCATTTAAAGTAGCGATCTCGAATATCTGAAAGTAAGGTGCGCCAATGGTAGCGCATGGTATCAACTGGTAATTTAAAGTGATTGATCCACAGGCCTGCGAAGAATAAGCGGTCTTCTTGCCTCAAGACATTGTAATCAAAGTCGTTTATATCGATACGATCCCAAAAGTAAATAGTAAGCACATTCCAAATTCCATTCCGGAGATCTTTGTCTATGTCTTCTAATTGCAGGCTTGACCGTACAGGTTTAAAGCCGTGTCGCTGAGAGAAGGTAGCCATGCTTTCACGTCCTTAGAGTGAGCGCAATTTCGAGCACAGTCTAGGAGAAACGAGTAGGAAGTAGCAAGCCACTGCTTGGCAACGAAAAGGGGACAGGCACCTGAGGGAGCCAGTCCCCTTTTTAGTGCGTGTGGGAGAGGGGCTGTAAGCCGGATTCTGTGCCGGTCCGTCCTTGCGGACGAAGCGGCGGCGGTCATTTCTCTGGGACCCGGATTGCTCCGGGCCTCGTGCGGCCTACCCGAGGGTCCCGACCGGGCCGATCGTCGAGGAGCAGCACCGGTGTCCCGCTCCTCACACCCTCCTATTTGGCCTTGCTCCGGGTGACGCTTGCCGGCCAGCCGTGTCGCCACGACCGCGGTGGGCTCTTACCCCGCCTTTTCACCCTTGCCTGATCCGACGCTCTTACGAACGCCGGCCATCGGCGGTGTGCTTTCTGTTGCGCCGGTGTCGGATCGCTCCGCCTGGGCGTTACCCAGCACCCTGCCCTAGGAGTCCGGACTTTCCTCCGGCCTCTTGCGAGACCGGCGACCACCTGCCCGACTCCCACACGCGAGGCCATTATAGCAGAATTTACCCTCCTGTAACCCAGCCTTCTTGAAATCGTAATCCCTCTCCCGTAGCCTGCCAGGCAACCATCACCCGGAGGAGTCCACGACATGACCTACACACGCATCACAACGATCATAGGCATGGTCGGCCTGGCCATCGCCCTCACGGCCGGCTCCGCCAGGGCGGCCGTCGAGGACGTCCTGTTGGAGAAGGGCACGATCACCAAAGAAGACTGGTTGAAGATCAAGGCGGAGAAGGAAAAGGAAGCGGCCCAGACCCCTCCCGCACCGGCTTCCACCGTCTCCAACTTGCTGAAGGGCATCGAACTCAAGGCGACCTTCTACTTCGATTACACCTATGCGACGGGTGATTCATTTACCGGCGATGTGGCCAACAAAGGTATCAATAACCCAACAGCGAACAACAACCGCGGTCTCGCCACCGGCTTTCACTTCACCCGGACCTACCTCACGCTGATCAAGCGATTCGATGAAGGCCACCACTTTCGCCTGACGCTCGATCAGATGGTGAACAACGTCGGCGGGAACAGTTGCCCGAACGCTAACTCCAGCGCAGGAAACTGTCATGAAGCCGGTCCCTTCGGCCTGTCAGGGTTTGCGGGAACCGGCCGCAACACGGTGTTCGTCAAGTACGCCTACTATAACCACGTCGTTCTGCCTGGTCTGGAAGTGCGGGTCGGACAGCATCAGACCCCGTGGATCGAGTACGAAGAGCATCGGTGGACCTACCGCTTCCGCGGCCCGGTCATGGTGGATGAGCAGAACTTCCAGACCTCGTCCGACCTGGGCGTGAGCTTCTTAGGCAAGGTCCTGAACAACATGGTGGACTACCATGTCTCTCTCCAAAGCGGGGAAGGTTATCAGAACACGCAGGACGGCCGCGGCCTGGCCGCGTTGGGGCGGGTCAGCATCGAGCCTTTCCCGGGCGTCATCGTGTCAGGCTTTTACCACAACGAGCGCGAGCGGAACGGCATGGAGGGCTTCAATCCGCAGCGTCTGCTTGGAAACGTGGAGGTCTACGATCCGCAAGCCGATCGGTTTAAGGTCAATGCCCAAGCGGTCTGGGCCGATGACGGTGGGAATGTGGGCACGGGCCTGGGTCCTGCAATTTTTGTCCCGGGCACGTACAACGGAAACGACGCCGTCGCCTTTGTGACGTACGGCGCGAGGAATGGCCCGTCAACCTCGATCCCGCGGTTCCACCAGGCACGCGGCTACGAGTTCTGGGGTTACTACCGGATACCCATGATCGAGAAGATGCGACTCTTCAGCCGCTATTACTTTATGAAACCAAACAAGGATACGACAGCAGGCGACATCCAGTCGATTCTCGTCGGGGTCAGCTATGACTTCACCAAATACTTTTCAATGGCCCTCGATTACACGCTCCTGAAAGAGACCGTGCTCGGTTCCGCCACCACCGTCGGAGGTCAGGTCATCAGCACAAGCCAGGCACCGCCAACGAACGGCGGAGGACCGACTTGCCCAACCTGCGGCGCAACGGTGGACTACGACAACCGGATCTTCGGCGTGCGGGTCATGGTGGCCTTCTAGACAATCAACGGAGACACAGCGAGAGGAGGAGCCAGATGTTCGGACTAGTCCCGCGTGAGGTCGCGTTCCTGGACATGTTCCAGAACGCGGCCCGCAACATGATCGAAGGGAGCCGCCTCCTGAAGGAATTGATGGCGGACTACCAAAACCCGGTCCAGACGGCAAGCCGAATCAAGGACCTCGAACACGTGGGGGACGAGATCACCCACGACATCATCCGGCGGCTGAACCAGACGTTCATCACGCCGATCGATCGGGAAGATATCCACGGGCTGGCCGGCGCTTTGGACGACATTCTCGATGCGGTGGAGGCGATCGCCGACCGGTTCGTGATCTACGAGGTGGCCGGGCCCAGCCCGCCGGCGATCGCGTTGTCGACGATCCTGCACGAATCGGCGGTCGCGGTGGGCGCCGGCATCGATCTCTTGGGCCAGAGGCACTCGGACCTCAACGAATGCTTTGTCCGGATCAACAGTCTTGAGAACGAGGCGGATCGGCTGACACGCGACGCCCTCTCCAAGCTGTTCCGCGAGGAGAAGGACCCGCTGGCTGTCATCAAGTGGAAGGAGATCTACGAGACGTTCGAAGAAGCGACGGACCGCTGCGAGGACGCGGCGAACATCCTCGAGCGCATCACCCTCAAACACAACTGAAAAGGACCATCGATGGCCGAACTCAGCATGACCCTCATCATCGTGATCGTGCTCGCGCTGCTCTTCGACTTCTCCAACGGATGGCATGACAGCGCCAACGCCATCGCCACGGTGGTGTCCACACGGGTGCTGAGCCCGATGGCGGCGGTGCTGCTCGCCGGCGTGTTGAACGTGGCGGGCGCCTTCATGTCCACCGCTGTCGCCAAGATGGTGGGCGGCGGGATCGTCCACGCCGCCGCCATCACGGAAGTCACGGTGGCGGCCGCCCTGGGCGGAGCGATCCTCTGGAACCTCTTCACACTGGTCCTCGGACTGCCCACCAGTTCGTCGCACGCCCTCATCGGCGCGCTCGTGGGCGCGGGACTCTCGCACGGAGGCTGGCACGCGATCAAGTTCGCCGGCCTGGAGTCCGTCCTCAAGGCGATGCTCCTCTCGCCGCTGTTCGGGTTTTGCATCGGGCTCCTGCTCATGGCGCTGATCAGCCGCATGCTCTTCAACGCGCTGCGGAGCAAGGCCAATGCGCTGTTTCGCCGGTTGCAGCTCCTCTCAGCCAGTTTCATGGCATTCAGCCACGGCGCCAACGACGCCCAGAAAGCCATGGGCATCATTACGCTGGCGCTCCTGACCGCAGGACACCTTCAGAGCGCGGAGGTGCCCCACTGGGTCATTATCGCCTGCGCGCTAGCGATGGGGCTCGGGACAGTGGCCGGCGGCTGGAAGATCGTTCGGACGCTGGGGATGCGGATTTTTAAAATGGAGCCGGTCCATGGATTTGCGGCCGAGACGGGCGCGGCGGCGGTCTTGTTGGCCACCGCCCATATCGGCCTTCCCGTCAGCACGACGCACACCATCACATCCTCAATCATGGGGGTGGGAGCGGTCAAGCGACTGTCGGCGGTCCGATGGGGCGTCACCGCACGCATCCTCTTCGCATGGGTCCTCACGCTGCCCGGCGCGGCGCTCCTGGCCGCGTTTCTTTACCTGGCCATCTCACGGTTGACCTGAAGCGGTTGCAATTTGCCATGAATCAGGGGAAGATCGCCCTCGAACAGAGGACCGAGACCACCCCTATGGCCACGAATGTGCTCATCGTTGATGACGAAAAGGATCTGGTGGACCTGGTGCGATACCACCTTGAGAAGGAAGGGTTTCAGTGTCTGCAAGCCTCTGACGGCCTGACCGCGCTTCGTCTCACCCAGGAACAGCGCCCGGATCTTCTCGTCCTCGACCTCATGCTCCCTGGTCTCGACGGCCTGGAGATCTGCCGCCAGCTCCGCCGTGATCCGATGACCGCCAGTCTTCCGATCATCATGCTGACGGCCAAGGCCGCAGAGGTAGATCGCGTGGTCGGGCTGGAGATCGGGGCCGACGACTACCTGGTGAAACCGTTCAGCCCGCGCGAGCTGGTCGCCCGGGTGAAAGCCATCCTGCGCCGACTGAAGGCTTCGAGCTCGCTTCCGACGCAGCGGGTGGGCACGCTGGAGGTGGACGAGGCGCGGCACCACGTACGCGTCGGCGGAGCCCCTGTGCTTCTGACGGCCAAAGAGTTCGACCTGCTGCGCGCCCTCATGCGGGTCAACGGCCGGGTCTTGAGCAGAGAACAACTCCTGGAGGCGGTCTGGGGATACCCGGATGCCTCCGAGGTCGAGTCCCGGACGGTGGACGTGCACATCCAACGCCTGCGGGATAAGCTCACCGCGGAGGCAGGACGGATCGTCACGGTCAAGGGTGTCGGGTACCGCTTCGATGCCGAGGGCGCCACGTGAGGGCGATCCGTCGAGCCGTTCCCGGCGGGCTGACGTTCCGATTGACGCTGATCCTGTTGATCGCAGCGGCTCTCGGGATGACCGTCATGGGCCTTTACATCACCCGCGCCCTTGAAACCTACTCCACGGAGAATCTCAAGTCCGGCCTGGTGAAAGAAGCCAGACTCGTCCAGGACGACATCGCCTCGGCTTTGAGGAAAGACCCAAGCCGCGAGTCAGGGCAGGCGCTGGCTGAACAATACGGGGCCAGACTCAAAGCCCGCGTCACCATCATCGCTCCGGATGGAACGGTCATAGGCGACTCGGAGCGGACCATCCGGGAAGTCCGGAAGATGGAGAATCACGCCTCTCGACCGGAAGTGGCGGCGGCGCTGGCCGGCGCAATCGGCAGCGATCTGAGACATAGCCAGACGCTGAACGTCGCGATGCTGTACATCGCCGTTCCTCTCAACGATGGACAGCGGGCCACAGGCGCACTTCGCCTCGCTCTCCCGATGACCGAGCTGGCGGCTGTGTCGGCTTCCATCCGCACAACGGTCGCCATCGGCGCACTGCTTGCTGCCGGCGTGGCGCTTCTGGTGGGGCTCTTTCTCAGCCGGCGCGTGACTCGTCCGGTCGCTGAGATGCAGGCGATTGCGACGAGGATGGCTGCAGGAGATTTTTCCCATAGGGTGCCGGTGACGGGCACCGACGAGATCGCCGAACTCGGGCGCGGACTCAACCTATTGGCGTCCCGCCTGCAGGAGAAGATCCAGGACCTGGAGGGAGAACGGGCCAAAGTGGCGACGATCCTCGCCGAGGTTCGGCGGCTGGAGCAAGTGCGGACCGAGTTCGTGGCGAATGTGTCCCACGAGCTTCGCACGCCGTTGACCGTGATCAAAGGCTATCTCGAAACGCTTCTCGACGAAGCGCCCGCTCAACCGGAGACGCACCGACGATTCCTCGAAGTGGCTTACACGCACGCCGCGCGGCTGAGTCGTCTGGTCGACGACCTACTCGAGCTGTCCAACCTTGAAACTGGCAAAGCGGTTCTCAGGCTCTCGGCGGTTGATATCCATGGAGCAGCTGACGAAATCGTGGCGATGTTTGAAAAGAAAGCTGCGCACAAAACACTGGTCGTGAGAAACGAAACGCCGACTGGTCTCCTGGCTCGCGCGGATCGAGACCGTCTCTCCCAAGTCCTCGTGAACCTGGTGGACAATGCCGTGAAGTACACGCCTGAAGGAGGCACGGTCACGATCGGCGGGGCGCGCCGGCCGGACCAGCTTGTCGCACTGTGGGTGAGCGATACGGGCAGCGGTATACCGTCTTCCGACTTACCCAGGCTCACGGAACGCTTCTATCGAGTCGATAAGGCGAGGTCGCGGGAACTCGGCGGAACGGGTCTTGGCTTGGCGATCGTCAAGCATTTGGTGCAGGCGCACGGCGGCGAGCTTGTCATCGAAAGCGATCTGGGCAAGGGGACCAAGGTCAGCTTCACATTAGCGCCACCATGACGACCAGCACTGGCAAAGCCCAGCCACCAAGTGGCGGGGCGTTGGGATGGATCGGCATCGACGAATCGGGGAAGGGCGATTACTTCGGCCCCTTGGTGATCGCCGCCGTCCATGTCACGCCCCGCGTGGCGGCGGACCTCGAAGCCCTCAACGTCCGCGACAGCAAGAAGATCTCCGACGGGATGATCAAAACGCTGGCCGTGGACATCCGAGTCCTGTGCAAGCACAGCATCGTCGCGATCGGGCCGGAGCGCTACAACGAGCTGTACAAGAAGATCCGCAACCTCAACCGCCTCCTCGCCTGGGGGCACGGCAAGGTGCTGGAGAATCTCCTCGAGCAGGTGCCCAATTGCGAGCTCGCCATTGCGGACCAGTTCGGTGACGAACGGCTGATCCTCAACGCGCTGCAAGAAAAGGGACGGAAGATCCGCCTCGAGCAGCGGCACAAGGGCGAGGAGGATATCGCCGTCGCCGCCGCTTCCATCGTCGCGCGCGACGAGTTCGTGCACCGCCTGGGACGGTTGTCCTCGGAGTTCGGCATCCCGCTGCCGAAGGGCGCCTCGCAGGCGGTCGAGCTGGCGGCGAAGTCGGTGGTGCGCAAGCACGGGCAGGAAGGGCTGGCCAGGGTGGCCAAGCTCCACTTCAAAACCACGAAAGCTGTCCTAGGAGAAATGTAGGGGCGGATTTTATATCCGCCCAGGAGGGCGGGCGTAAAGCCCGCCCCTACTCGGTCGTCTCGGCGGTCTCTTCCACCTCGACTTCGTCACCCTTCCGCTCTGGCTGGGGAATGATCTGCACCGGCTCTCCGGTCCAGTAGAGGATGCGCTGGCAATGTTCGCAGGTATGGATCGTGGCCGCGCGCTTGACTTCGGCCACCACCTGCGGCTGAACGTGCAGGCGGCAGGCCATGCAGGTTCCATCCTTGTTGACCCCGGCCAGGGCATGACCCTTCTTGCTGCGCCGGAGCTTTTCATAGGTGCGCAGCAGCGTAGGCTCGATCGCGGCGACCATCGCTTCGCGCTTCTGCTTGAGCGCGGCCAACTCTTCGTCCAGCGCGCCCACTGAGCCCTCCAGGGAGGCCTTCTCGGCTGCGAAGCGCTTGTCCGCCTCTTTCACGGCCGCCTCGGCCTGCGCCAGGTCCTTCTTTCTCGTGTCCACCTGGTCCATCAGGATCAGGAGCTGCTCCTCGATCTCGCCCTTCTTCTTCTTGGCGAGCTCGACCTCGACCAGATGCGCCTGGTACTCCCGGTTGGTCTTGATCTCGCCCTTGGTGGTCCGGTCCTGCAGCTTGCTGATGGTCTGCTCCTGGGCGGCGAGGTCCTGCTCGCAGGTTTTGCGGTCCTTGGTCAGCTTGTCTAATTCTTGCTTGAGGGAGTCCCGCGTCGCCTGCGCGGTCAGGAGAGGTTGGCGGGCAGCCTCGACCATCTCGGGGATGCGCCGCTTGCGCTCGGCTATTTCTTCCAGTCGAAGGTCGGCCTCCTGGAGGGCGATCAGTCGTTCGAGGTGCTGTTTCATGGACGAACGGGACGGCGCATCGTCACTTTCTCCCCTCGAGCGGCATGGTGTGGTGGGCCCACCAGGCCTCGAACCTGGGACCAACGGATTATGAGTCCGCCGCTCTGACCATCTGAGCTATGGGCCCTTCGGCGTTCATTATAGGCTCTCGACGAAGCTTCGCAGCTTCTTGCTTCGGCTCGGATGACGCAGCTTGCGCAGCGCCTTGGCCTCGATCTGCCGGATGCGCTCCCGCGTGACCGCGAAGTCCTGCCCGACCTCTTCCAGCGTGTGGTCGGTGTTCTCGCCGATCCCGAAGCGCTTGCGTAGCACGCGCTCCTCGCGCGGCGTGAGGGTCTTCAGCGCGTTGTTGATCTGGCGCTGCAGATCGTAGCGGATGGCGGCGTCCAGCGGTGAGATGGCCTTCTTGTCCTCGATGAAGTCCCCCAGGTGGCTGTCCTCCTCCTCGCCGATGGGCGTCTCCAGCGAGATCGGCTCCTTGGCGATCTTGAGGATCTTGCGAACCTTGTCCAGCGGGAGGTCCATCTTTTCGGCGATCTCTTCGGGCGAGGGCTCGCGTCCCAGCTTCTGGACCAGGTGCCGCGAGGTGCGGATCAGCTTATTGATGGTCTCGATCATGTGCACCGGGATCCGGATGGTCCGGGCCTGATCGGCGATGGCGCGGGTGATGGCCTGGCGGATCCACCACGTCGCGTAGGTGCTGAACTTGTAGCCCCGCTTGTACTCGAACTTGTCCACGGCCTTCATCAGACCGATGTTCCCCTCCTGGATCAGGTCCAGGAACTGCAGCCCGCGGTTGGTGTACTTCTTGGCGATGCTGACCACGAGGCGCAGGTTGGCCTCGACCAGCTCGGCCTTGCCGCGCTTGACCTTCTCCTCGGCCTGGTCCAACAGCTTGACGCTCTCGCGGAGCTCCTCGGCGGGAACCAGGGACTCGGCCTCGACGCCCCGGATGCGGCGCCGCGCGTTGTGGGCGGCCTTCTCGATCTCGTGGAGGACGTCCATGGGCACGCTGGTCTTGCGGCGGACCGCGATGAGCCCCCTCCGCCCGCGGCTGAGTTTGCCCAGCAGGACATTGCCTTCCTCCCCCGACACACCGAGCCGGCGCCGGCAGTACGCCAGCTCGCGCTCGCAGGCCGCGATATCCTGCGCGAGGTCCCGCACCCGCTGGATCAGGCGCTCGCGCTGGACCGGATGGAGGTTCAGGCCGTCCAGCTTCTCCGCGGTCTGGCGGCGGGCCTCATTGAGCTTGGCCTTGATCTCTTTTCGCTTCGCCGGGCTGAGATCAGGCTTGCGGTTCCTGGCATAGAGCGCCAGCAGTCCCTTGGCCAGCACCTTCGCCTTGCGCACGCCCTCCAGCGTACGCTGGCGGAGCTCGCCGTCGTCCTGCTCAACGGCGACCCCTTCCTCGAACTCCTCCTCCACGCCCGCGGAGACCACTTCCCGGATCGGAACCTTGTTGGCCTTGATCAGATCGATGAGGGCGAAGACGGCCTTGATCGTCATCGGCATTCCGAAGACCACCGTCGAGATGTCCTGCTTGCCATCCTCGATGCGCTTCGCGATCTCAATCTCGCCCTCGCGGCTGAGCAGCGACACGCTGCCCATCTCCTTGAGGTACAGCCGGACCGGATCGTCGGTGCGGGCCAGGTCGCCCGGCGTCAGGTCGATCTTCTTGTCCTCTTCCTCGGTCTCCCCGGCCTCTTCGGCTTCCTCCGTCGTGCCCTCGCCCTCGGACATCATCTGCTGGTACCGCTCCCCTTCGGGGGAATCGATGATCTCAATGTCCATCTCGCCGAACATGGTCATCAGGCTGCTCAGCCGTTCGGACGAAACCATGTCCGCGGGCAGGGTCGAATTGAGGTCGCGATACGTGAGGAAGCCCTTCTCCTTGCCCATGGAGATCAGGCGTTTGACTTCGTCGGTCTTGTCTTCCTTACGCATTGACACTGCCAACCTCGGTCAGCGGTAAAGGTCCTGCGCTCAGGAGGCGCTGCCGCTCCTGCTGCAACGCGTTCTGGCGGAGCATGAGCGTGCGCGCGGTCTCCGCCTGCCCGGCCCGCTCGGCGACCATCTGGGCCGTCTTGACTTCCTGGATCTCGTCCATGATGCGCCTGAGCTTCAAGGCCTTCAGGCTCTCGCGAAACGCCGTGCCGACATCGTCGTACGGCAGCTCGCTGAGCGACAGCGCGCGCACAACGCCCCCGCACTGAGGATCGTCCTGGATGTTGATGATCGCCTCGTTCACCGCCGGCTCGCCGCGTTCGGTTCGCCCCTCCAGGACCAGCGCGATCAGCCGCCGCGCCCGTGGATCCGTAAAGTCGTCTGCCACCAGTTGCGCCAGCATCGGCGCCGTCAGCTTGTCGTGGAGGAGCAGCCGCACGAGCACCTCCTCGTCCTTGGGAAGCGGCGCGCTCTCGACCGGACCCGCAGACGCCTCACCAGGCACATGGTCGGCAACTAAGGAATTCCGCATGAGCTGCCGGTAGCGTTCCATTAAGACCTTCTCGTCCAGCCCCAGTTGGTCGGCGACGTGGTGGAGGGCTGCGGCCTTCTCGACCGGATTGCTCAGCTTCTGCAACAGCGCCAGGACCTCCTCCACGCACCGCACACGGTCCTCCACGCTGCCCTGCCGGCCGATCGCCAGGCTGCCCGCAACGGTGAAGTCCAGCAGCGAGGGCGCCTGCTGGACCAGAGCGGTGAAGGCCTCCGGGCCGCGAGAGCGGACGAACGTGTCCGGGTCTTCGCCCTCCGGCAAGCTCCCCACCTGAACGGCGAGTCCCGATCCGAGAAACAGTTCCAGCGTCCGCAGCGCCGCGCGCACGCCGGCCGCGTCTGGATCGAACAGCAGCACGACCCGGCGGGTGAAGCGCCGGATGAGATCCACATGCTCGGACGTCAGCGCGGTGCCCAGAGTGGCGACCACGTTGGTCACGCCAGCCTGATGCAGCGCGATTGCGTCGAAGTACCCTTCGACGATCACGACCTGGTCCTCTCGTGTGATGCCCTCGCGCGCCACTTCCAGGCCATACAGGGTGCGGCCCTTCCGGAACAGCGGGGTCTCCGGCGAGTTCAGGTACTTGGGCACTCCATCATCAATCACACGTCCCCCGAAGCCGATGACGCGCTTCTGGAGGTCGAGGATCGCCAGGATGACCCGCCCGCGGAAGCGGTCGTAGTAGCCGGAGGCGTCGCCGGGCTTTTTGCCGCCTTGTTCCCGTGCGACGATCAGGCCGGCTGCGGCAAGATCCTCGACGGACCAGGCCTGTTTGCCACCCTTGGTCAGCGCCTTCAGCGCTCCATCCCAGGCTTGGGGCGCATAGCCGATGCCGAACCGCTCGATCGTCTCCGCCGTGATCCCCCGCTCATTCAGATAGACGCGCGCCGGCTTGGCCGCCGGGTCTTTCAGCAAGGTTTTGTGGAAGAACTCGGCCGCCGCCTTGTTCAGCTCGACGAGCCGTTCCACTTGTTCCGCCCGCTGCCTGGCCGCCGGCGAGGCCGGTTGCTCTTCAACGCGGATGCCGTACTTCTCGCCGAGATTCCGCACCACGGTCGGAAACGACGAACCCTCGATCTTCATCAAGAACGTGAAGATGTTGCCCCCCTCTCCGCAGCCGAAACAGTGGAACATCTGGCGCGAGGGGCTGACGATGAAGGAAGGAGTCTTCTCCGAGTGGAAGGGACAGAGGCCTTTAAAGTTCTGTCCCGCCTTACCGAGCGAGAGATGGGCGCTGATGACTTCGACTATATCGGCCCGGTCGCGAATCCGGTTGATGATCTCTTCCGGGATTAACCCTCGATCCACCCTGCCCCCCGATCCAACCGAGCTTTCGCTCGAACCTCTTAAAGTAACAGAAAGATCAATGAGTTGTCAAAAAATCTCTCAATTAACCAGGAGGCCAGGTCATCGGGCGACCGCCCAGCACGTGCACATGCAGATGGAAGATCGTCTGGCCGCCCTGCCTGCCGGTGTTGGCCACCACCCGATAGCCTGATTCGGCGATCCCCTTTTTCTTGGCTACAAGGGCCGCCGTCTCCAGGAGACGTCCCAGCAGGGCCCGATCTTCCGCGTCGTTCAAGCCGCCGATATGCCGCTTGGGAATCACCAGCACGTGGACCGGCGCTTGCGGGTTGACGTCGTCGAACGCGAACATCTCATCGTCCTGCAGGACGACCTTGGACGGAATCTTCCCGGAGCCGATCTTGCAAAAGAGACAATCCGGCATTGCTTCCATGAAGCTCACCGCCCTCGCGACTGTTTTTCCTCGAGCCCACTCTTGCCGAACCGCCGGGCCAGCTCCTGGTAGATCTCGGCCGGTGGAATCTCGTGATAGCCGAGCGCGACCAGCAGATGGAACAGGAGGTCCGCCGCCTCATGCACGATCTCCTCGCGCTTCTGCCCCTTGGACGCAAGAAGCACTTCCCCGGCCTCCTCGGTCACCTTCTTCAAGATTTTGTCCTGTCCGGCCTTGAGCAGCGAGGCCACGTAGGACTCCGGGGTCGGAGCGCGCTTGCGCTCGAGGATGGCCTCGTAAACACGGTCCAGCACGCCTCCATGCGACTCGGTGGTCTTGGCGCCGCCTTCGCACGAGGCCACGAGATCTGAGAGGCGGCTGAAGAAGCACGCCCGCTCGCCGGTGTGGCAGGCCGGCCCGTCCGGCGTGACCGTGATCAGCAGGGTGTCCTGATCGCAGTCCACGAAGATCTCCCGGACCCGCTGGCGGTGGCCTGACGTCGCGCCTTTCTCCCACAGGGCCTGACGCGAGCGGCTCCAGAAGTGCGCGATCCCGGTCTCCAGGGTCTTCTCCAGGGACTCGCGGTTCATGTAGGCGACCATCAGCACCGTCCCATCCCGCCAGTCCTGCAGGACGGCGGGGATCAGGCCCTTCTCGTCGAACTTCAGCGCCGAGATGGCGGCGTCGTCCATTACACCGACCTCACCGGAATGCCGCGGGCCCTCAGATAGTCCTTGGCCTCGCGGATCGTGTATTGCCGATAGTGGAAGATCGAGGCCGCCAGCACGGCGTCCGCCTTGCCCACGGCAAACCCCTCGTAGAGGTGCTCCAGCGTGCCCGCGCCGCCGGACGCGATCACCGGAATCTCGACGGCCTCCGATACGGCGGCGGTCAGCGCCAGGTCGTACCCGGCCTTCGTGCCGTCCTGGTCCATGCTGGTGAGCAGAATCTCCCCCGCGCCGAAAGAAGCCATCCGCCGGGCCCACTCGACGGCGTCCAGCCCCGTCGGCCGCCGGCCGCCGTGCGTGTACACCTCCCAGCCGCCGCCCGCCCGCTTCGCGTCAACCCCTGCCCGCTTCGCGTCATCCCCTGCACGCTTTGCGTCTATGGCCACGACGATGCACTGCGTGCCGAAGCGCTCCGCCGCCTGCCGGACGAACTCCGGGTTCGCAACGGCCGCCGTGTTGATGCTCACCTTGTCGGCGCCGGCTCTCAATAGATCTCGGATATCATCGAGCGTCTGGACGCCGCCCCCCACGGTCAGCGGCATAAAGACCTGTTCGGCCGTGCGGCACACCACGTCGAGGAAGGTCTTGCGCTCCTCGTGCGAGGCCATAATGTCCAGGTAGCACAGCTCGTCGGCCCCTTCCGCATCGTAGGCGCGCGCCGCTTCGACCGGATCGCCGGCGTCCCGGAGGTTGACGAACCCCACCCCCTTGACGACGCGCCCTTCCTTGACGTCCAGGCAGGGAATGATGCGTTTGGCCAGCACTCAATGCCTCTTCAATTCACGGCGGCCATCGCCGACCGCAGATCGAGCACACCTTCGTAGAGGGCCTTGCCGACGATCGCGCCGATCACCTTCGGCCCCAGCGCGCGCAGCTGCCGGAGATCCTCGGTCCGTGTGATGCCGCCGGAGGCGATCAGCGGCGCCGGACAGGCCGCCGCCATGCGCCGCAGGCCCTCAAGATTGGGGCCCTCCAGCATCCCATCCCGCGCGATATCGGTATAGATCACGGCGTAGACGGCCAGTCCCGTCAAGCGGCCGACAAAGTCGGCGGCGTCCTGATCGGCGACCTCGGTCCATCCCTTCACCGCAACCTTGCCCCCCTGGGCGTCCACACCGACGAGCACGCGGCCAGGAAAGCGGCTGCAGGCCTCCTCGAGCACGGCCCGTTCGCGGACGACGGCCGTCCCGAGGACAACCCGCTCCACCCCGGAGGAGAGATAGGCTGAGACCGTTTCCATCGTGCGGATGCCCCCGCCGACCTGGACCGGGATGGACGCGGCTTTGAGGATCGCCTCGATCGCCTTGCGGTTCCGCGGGGTCCCCTCGACGGCCCCGTTCAGATCCACAACGTGCAGGAGCTGCGCGCCCTCGTCCTCCCAGCGGCGGGCCA
>WNGA01006499.1_pt1 | contig 16626 bp, 15 predicted proteins | sample 5400061 | NCBI WGS metagenome assembly WNGA01 (sample SAMN13153366, study PRJNA577476) | soil metagenome | isolation source: 100 cm soil or saprolite under grassland replicate 2 | place: USA:California | collected 2016-06-15 | reverse complement strand
GCAAGACCGCTGTCGCTGCCGGTGATTGGACTGTGTCCACCGCTCCCGATGCGGCGGCCACTGATGCAAGCAGGCTAAAGACGAGTACAGAGAAAGAAAGTCCGATGGCGAGCGTGCGGTTCATGATCGCAGCCTCCTTCCTCTCGAACACGCAGTTCGCGTCGCTGGTAGGCGCCTTCGGGGGCGGCGTGGGGGTGATCGGGATCCGCGACGCGACCACCGTTCCGACGACGAACCCCGCGAACGGCGGCGTGCTGTACTGCCAGGCGGGCGCCCTGAAGTACCGCGGTTCGGCGGGGACAGTGACCGTAATCGCGGCGGCATAGATTTAGGGAGGTCTCGAGATGCCAGACGTCACGATCACCCTCAGCGATGCGCTGATCCAGCGCCTGAACGTCATCGTGGCCGAGTACAACCTGCGGAACGGCACGAACCTGACGCTGCGGCAGTGGGGCCAGCTGCACCTCCGCGAGCTGGGGATCGCCCGTGAGCTGAGCGCTTCGGCGGCGCAGATCCAGGACCAGGCGCAGGCGGACGTCGCGGCCGCGATCGCCGCTGAGAAGCAGCGCCTGCTAGGGCTTGGTATGAAGGAAGGAAATTGGAAATCGGAAAGCTGGTACCGGCAATACCTCACTCCTCGATCTCCGTTTTCCTATTTCGGTTTTCCATCGCAATGGCGTGGAGGTGAAACAACGTGACCACAATCGCTGACATTCGTGCCCGCGTGAGGAAGGACCTGCACGACTTCCCCGTTCGCCCTGAGGCTCTCGAAGGGCCAACTACCGCTGGACCTCATTTGTCAGTCTTATATCGTCTCATTTCGCCTTTAGCATTTCTCTTCCAATAGGAGCTACTGATGACCACAATCGCTGATATTCGTGCCCGCGTGAGGAAGGACCTGCACGACGAGGACTCACTCAACTACCGCTGGACTGACGGAGAGCTGGACCGCCACGTCCAGCACACGGTGCGCCAGTTCAGCCTCGCCTTGCCTCTGGAAGCCAAGAGCACGCTCGCAACGGCCGCCGCCAACCGCGACCTCTCGATCTCGACGCTGGCGGACCTCGTCGCTATCGAGGCGGTCGAGTACCCAGTGGGCGAGTTCCCGCCCTCGTATGTGCGCTACTCCGTGTGGCTGGGCACGCTGACGCTCCTCATCGACAAGACGCCGGAAGCGGCCGAAAGTGTGAACGTCTATTGGACGAAGCTGCACACCATCGACGGCACCTCATCGACGGTGCCGGCACGGTTCGAGGACGTGATAGCCGCCGGTACCGCCGGCTACGCCGCGCTCGAGTGGGCATCGTTCTCGACGAACCGCGTAAACGTCGGCGGCCGCGACGTCTGGCGCGAGTACCTCGCCTTCGGCCAGGAGCGCCTCGCCGCCTTCCAGCGTTCGTTGGCGCGCCACGGCCGTCGCAATGCCGTCCGAGCGCGCCGTCTCTACGCGCCCGCCGTCCCGCCGGTGGACCAGAGCACGGTCACCGGGCCGTAGGGGCGCAGCATACGGCGCCCTTACGCAAAACTTCGCTTATCCTCCCCCCGCGTGGAAGCCGGGCGACTGCGATTGCGAAAGACAGAACGAGGCGCCCGGAGCGAATCCGTTCGGGAAATGGAACCCCGGGCCGGGGCCGCCGTGAACGGCCGCGCCCTCGCCCGCTACCGCCTCACCAACTACGCCGCCTGTCGGCGGCCAGTCAATGTCGCCTCGCCCGATGCCCGTGACGTAATCGCCTACGACGTGCTGGCCGTGGACGGCAACGTCAAGGGTGCCGGAACAGGTGGGGTCAGCAGCAGAAGCGGTATCGCTTCCGAGCGCGAAGATCGCCAAGAAGAGGCCCGCTCCAGCCGTTAATACGACCGCCGTCAATAGTCGTGATCGCATATTGTTCCTCCCTTCGATGACGCCACCCGATGATATCAGCCTCCCGATAACACGTCAAGCAGGCATCAATACGCGTCAGGGCCGCCTTAGCGCAGCGCGATACCCTTACTTTACGTTGATCTCGCCCTGCATCCAGGCGTGGATCGCGCAGAAGAAGTGCAGCGTCGTCCCCGGTTCCGCAGTCACTTGCGCGCTGGCCGACCCGCCCGGCTCGACGAAGAGCGTGTCCAGGCGACCATCGATGCCCTCGCCAGTCCCCGGGGCGTCAATGAATCCGTCCGGCGGCGGCGGACCCTGCGGGAAAAGCTGGAAGACCTCGTCGCAGACCGTGCCGGGCGCGCCGCACTCGAAGATGTCTTCGAATTCGGCGGGCAAATCAGCCTCATCGACTACGCTCAGCGTGTGCGGTTCGTCTGTGTCGTCGGCGTGCGTGAATGTGAGCGTTCCGCCGCTGTCGATGTTGGTCTTGCCGGGATGAAAGTGCAGGGTGGAGAAGATCCGGACATTCGGCCTGAAGTCCTCCGTGCCCCTGCTCTCCACGGTCTTGTTCTGCGTGTCGCCGCTCGCGGACGTGACGAGAAGCGCGATCGCTACAGCGCCTGCGAAGACGAGTAACCCCAGCCGCGAGGTCTTCCGGAGCCCAGTCATACTTAACGACATCTTCCTCCTCCTTTGTACCGGTTCGCGCCTTACTTTTCTGCGGGACGGTGGCTAGTATAGCTGCGCACCAGCCGTTATAGTCAAGCCAATCGAGCGGTTATTGAAAGCACATGTGTAGTTAGCCAAGCTGTTTCGGCATGCGCGTGGCGTACAAGTGCAGGAAATCGTCCGGCCGCTTCGCTCTCCGACGTGCGAAGGTCTTTGCTTGGGTAAAAGAATCATCGGCTTGCAACGCCCACTGCACCGTGTAATTTCCGGCGAAAGTGGTACAATCGCTGCAAGAGGTTGTTCGGCGGGCGTTCCACCGTTCCCGGTTCCGGCATCCACGTAAGGGCGCGGTTTCGCCGTCCTCTCTGGGGGAATCATGTCCGCACAATTAATAGGTGTCGTGAACAGCGACGCTGCTCACCTGCGCCTGCTTAATGAAGAGCTTACGTCGCGGGGCTATTCCACGCTCCTGCTCACGCATGGCTCGGAGGCATACGGCGCGATCAAGGAGGCGCAGCCGGCTCTCGTCATGCTCGACAGCTGGCTGGAGCACCAGGACGCCGGCTGGGAGCTGGTGAAGGACTTGCGGCTGGACATCCGAACCGCGCACATCCCCCTGCTGATACTAAGTACCGAGGACCCTGCCGAATTCGATGCAAAAGCCCCGGCCCTGGCCAAGCACCAGCGCGTGGAGGTCCTCCCGGCCCCGTTCGACGCTGAGGAGCTGGTCGCCAAAGTGAGGCGCATGCTCGACGGCGACGGCTCAGTATAGGGGTTTCGATTTTGTATCAACCTTCCTGAGCGCGCTTTTTCGTTGTTTCTTGGTCTCCTGGGCCAGTATTATAGCCATCGGTGGTTCCTGACAGGGCCGCCTCCGCCCCCATCTCCACGGACATCTTGGGCTGTGAGTCAGGATGCCGCGTTTGCTCAAAGGAGGCGGTTTGACGCAAGAGACACAGCAGGCGCCACTTATCGGCATCTCCAACCACGATCCCGTCCTGGTGCGCCTGCTCGATCAGGTCGTCGCCCAGCGCGGATTCAGGTCCATGATTCTCCCGGCCGGTTCCACTGCCTACGAAGTGATTAAGCGGCAGAAGCCTGACCTCATCTTGCTGGACGTGGGCGTCGCCCCCGAGGACAGCTGGGTGCTATTTCAAATCCTAAGACTGGACGAGGAGACCATAAGCATTCCCGTCCTTATCGCCAGCAGCGACCCCACCCGCTTCGAGAAGACAGCTCTCGGCCTTGAGCACCACTCCGGAGTCGAAGTCATCGATAAGCCGTACGACACCGAAATGCTTTACGACAAGATAACCGCGCTGCTCAGTCGATAATCTGCCGTACAGTCACGAGCGAAGACGGCTCGCCACGATAAGGGTCTTGATACTTGTAGCATGCGCCCATCTTTCGCCTTTGACACAGACTCTATTCAAGAGTATAAACGGTTAAGGGGGCGGGCAAGTCTCACAGCGACGGACAGTCCGTCGCAAAGCAACGGCCTGCGAATCACCCCGCTTCGGAGGTGAGGTCTGGAGACGCCGTTAGTCGGGATCGTCGACCACGATCTGGCCTCGTCGCGCTTCGCCGATAAAGCCCTGACCGCGGAAGGCTATAGGACGCTTGTCCTGCTCGACGGCTCCGACAGGTTCTACACGATCCGCCAGGAGCAGCCCGATGTTCTCGTTGTCAACCCGGCGCCGGATGCGCCGGAGCTTGACTGGGGCCTCTTGCACCTCTTGCGGCACGACTCGCGCACGAAAGACACCCCGGTCCTGGTCTGCAGCGCCGACACCGCGAGTTTTCTGAAAAGGGCTGATGACCTGACAGGCCCGGGCAAGCTCTCGATCGTCAGAAAACCGTTCTCCTCGGATGAGCTGATAACCGCCATTAGAGACCTCCTCGCCTAGCGGCCTCTTTCGCCCTCAGACGACATCCCTTCCGCTCGCACTGGGCACCACGTAGGCCTGCCCTGAGCAAAGCCGAAGGAGCGAGTGGGATACGTCCCAGTGCCATTTCCCTATTTGAGCTAGCGGTCTTCTTCGTTACGCTGGAAGCCACAATGCGAACCCTTCCCACCCCGCTGCTGGCCGCGCAGAAGAGCGCGTCTGCGACGCCCTACCTCAAGGTCACCGTTTCGGACCGCATCGGCGGCATCCGCCGCCTCGCCTTCTCGCGGCTGTACACGGGCGGCGAGGCGGACGGCTATCACGCGGCCGCCATTCCCGCCGACGGCTCACTCCTTCGGGCCCGCACCTCCGGCGGGCGCCTCTACTACCAGCGGGTGACGAGCCCCGGCGCAGGCAGCGACTTCGCGTCCTGGGCCGACCTCGAGGCAGCGGCCAACGCCGGCGTCGCTCTCTGCGCCGACGGGTCGCGCGCGATGCTCTTCTTCGTCGATCCCGGCGGCTCGGTCCTCAAGCTGCGCGAAAGCACCGACAACGGCGCCACGCTCGGCGCGGCCGTCACGGTCGCGACCGCCTCCGGCGCCGCCGAGTGGCTGGCGGCGGACGTGAAGTCAAACGGCGACGCCCTGCTCCTGTACTCGGTGGGCGCGATGGTCTTCTGGGTCAAGCGAACGAGCGGCGTCTGGGGCTCGCCCTCCGCCTGGACCAACAGCGCCGCCTCTATCACCGGCGTCGCCTGCTACTACCAGGGCGACTGGAATACTGTTTTTTGCGAAACGAACTCGGCCGGAGAGTCGTTCGTCTGCACCAGCATCTTCGGCGACGGCTTCTCGCAGGCGGCGAACACTTGGTCGGCGCTGCGGGAGGTGACGCGCGCCAGCACGGGCTCGAACGTGAGCTTCCGCGCGCCGTTCCTCTCGCAGCCGGACACGTACCGGCTGACGTTCGTCGAGAAGTACGCCGGCAGCGCCGCCTACAACCGCCCATATCACAGCTACTCACCCGCGACGGCGGACTTCGCCTCCAACCTCTGGCGCGAGCCGGTTCCGTTCGACCTGACCTCAGACTACGGCCAGGCGATCGCTTTCAGCGCGACCGCCGTCTGGCTCAGCACGCCGTCCGGCGTCTGGACCGCTTCGCTCGCTGCGACAGCGCAGGACGTGACCGCGGACGTCCTCGAAGCGACGATGCTGGACCGGCCCTTCGACGGCCGCTGCCGCATCGTGCTGCGCAACGACGGCGGCCGCTATTTCACGCCTCCGGCTCAGATCAAGGCCGGCGCGGAGGTGCGCATCAGCCCCGGCTACGTTACCGCGAGCGGTCCGCAGGCGTCGGACGGGCCCGCCTACTGGATCGAGAGCATCGAGCGACGGTCTGCAGGCGGCGAGGCGACGCTCGTCCTCGAAGGCCGAGACGCATGGTCGCTCCTCGAGGCGTGGATCGCGCGACGCCAGTACACGTGGGCAGCCGGTGAGCGCAACGCCTTCGGCATCCTCCAGTTCCTGTTCTCGCGCGCCGGGCTGGAGTTCTCTTCTTCGGGAAGCAGCGCGACGGCTGCGAACCACTATCCGTCGTTCACGGTCCACCCGGGCGATTCCGGCCTGACGGCGGTGCGGCGCCTCCTCGCGGCCCTGCCGGATGTCATCTTCGTACGCGGTGAGTTCGCGTTTCTAACGGAACCCCTCACGTCTGAAGCCGCAGACTACGCCTACGGCACGGACCACGCCCTGCTGGGCGGCCGCTACGCCGACGAGACGCCGCAGGCGAACCGGGCGCAGGTCTTCGGTAGCGGCGTCTTCGGCGAGCGCTTCGATTGGGCCGGCGTCCAGTCGGTCTACGATCGCCTTCGCCAGACCGACGACCGCAACCTGACAACGGTAGCGCAAGTAGAGACGCGCGCAGACGCACTACTTCGGACCGCCGCACTGGCGGCCATGAGCGGCGAGATCACCGCGCCGGTGAACTGCGGCCAGGAGCTCTACGACGTGATCGAGGTCACGGACGCCGGTGCGGGGCTCCCCGCCGCGCGCCGCCGAATACTCGCTCTCGGCCTCCGCTACTCGACAGGGGAGCGGCCTGCCTACGAACAGCGGCTCGCGCTTGGAGCGGTGTAAGCGAGGGGTAAGCTTCTCGCTCTCCGCCGTTGGTGTTCATGGGTTGCCGCTGCAGTCTCTGGAATTAGGCGCCGCCAGGCCTGTCCTGAGCGCAGTCCGAAGGGCCGGGGGTCTGGGGGTGTCCCCCGGTTTCCCTTTCCGCGGGCGGGTGGGTGGGAAGAAAAACGCCTCTTACCTCGAAGGAGGAACGCAACGTCTCGAGGGACGCGCGGGGTGGGGTAGTGCTGTATATTCAGACTTTCGTGGCGCTCCGGGTAATCGAAGCTACAGACGCCGGTGGGGGGGCTCTCCGCCGTGCGGCGTCGTGTAGTCGCTCTCTGTCTGCGCTACTCGACCGGGGACCGGCATGTCTACGAACAGCGGATCGCGCTTGGAGCGCCGTGAGCGAACGTGATCGCGAACTCAGGTAGCGTGTGCGGACAGGCGTTTCGGGCGGATCGTAGACCGGAAATGGAAAAGGCATTCTTACCTGCCTTCCTTATGGCCCTCTGCTTTGTGATGCTTCAAGACCGTACGCGCGGCCACTTCCTCCGCCCGCTTGCCGTATCGGCCTTCCTTCCTGGCGCTCTCCTCGATGTGCTCGTACATGCGTTGCTCTTTGGAACCCACCCCACGTAGGTGCTTCTTTTGCGGCATGTCACGCTCCTCCCTGGGGTCGCGCCCTCCCTTGAGCTAACCCTCTGAGCTTCCGCGGGCTCTTCTCGCTCGTCTCCTTAATCCCTTGCAGTCTCGGCTACGCGTTGTTGCAGTCACATAACAGAATGGCGGGATAAATAAAGGGCGCGTATCGAGAGCAAGTCGTCGCCCAGGAGGCTCTATCTCCGCTCGCCGTTCGCGTGTCGAAATGCACGCTCGCCGATGCCCCCGCACATAGTGACCGGCGACAAAGACCTCCTCACGCTCGGCCATTATCAGGGGTCACTATCCTCAGCCCGGCGCAATCCGTTCGCCCTGAGCTTGTCGAACGATATACTACCTCAGCGAATCCTGAGCACAGTCATTGGAAAACGCGCCGTGGGCGGATACGACCCTCGATCCATGCCCAGTGCCACATCCCCCTTTGACTTGGGGACTCAACCCGCTACGCTGTAACTAAAGACACAGCCATGCTCTCGCCGCGCCCGGAACGGACCATCCTCTCTCACGAGGTGGACCCTCCACAACCTGCATACAATCAAGAATCGTTCAAGACCAGAACAATCAAAAAAACCGCCCCTCGCCAATACGGGCGAGGCCTCAAAGGAAGACTTTTTTTCGGAAAACTATCAACCCTTAACCTGTCGACAATCAACCGCATGTACCCGCAGGTTTGAGGGTTTGCCGGCTTGCGGGTTTCCTAGCCCCAGCCGCCCCTACCCCTCTTCCAGCTCGAACGCCTTGTGCAGCGCCCGCACCGCCTCCTTGACCTGCTTCTCGTCGATCAGGCAGGTGATGCGGATCTCGCTCGTCGTGATCAGCTCGATGTTGATCCCCGCCTCGAACAGCGCGCGGAACATGCGCCCGGCGTAGCCCGCGGCGGAGGTCATCCCCGCTCCGACGATGCTCACCTTCGCCAGGTGCGTGTCCGCCAGCACGTCCGGCGCCTCGATCTCCAGCGCGACCGGCCTCACGATCTCCATCGCCCGGCCCAGGTCGGAGCGCGAAACGGTGAACGTGAGGTCCGTCAGGCGCTCGACACTGGCGTTTTGGACGATCGTGTCCACGCTGATCCCGTGCTCGCCCAGCGGCTCGAATAGGGTAGCGGCGATGCCCGGCCGGTCCGGCACGCCACGGATGGTGATCCGGGCGACGTCCGTGTCCTGCGCGATACCCAGGACCTTGTTGTGCTGCTCCATGAAAGGCCCTCCGTGTATCAGTGTACCCGGAGCGTCGCTGAAGCTGGAGGCGACGTAGATGGGCACGCCGTGGACTGCGCCCAACTCGACGGCGCGCGGGTGCATCACCCGCGCCCCATACGCGGCCATTTCCAGCATTTCTTCGTAGCTGATCTCCGGGAACTTCTTTGCCTGCGGCACGATTCGCGGGTCTGCGTCGTAGATGCCCTCGACATCTGTATAGATCTCGCATCGCTCGGCGCCCAGGCCGGCGGCGAGGGCTACGGCTGTGGTGTCGGAGCCGCCCCGGCCGAGCGTGGTGATATCCTCCTCCGCGGTGATGCCCTGGAACCCGGCGACGATGACGACGCGGCCCGCCTCCAGTTCGTGCAAGACCCGCTTCGGGTCCACCTTGAGGATGCGCGCGCGGCCGTAGCGCCTGTCGGTGCCGATCCCCGCCTGCGCGCCGGAGAGGGCGACGGCCGGCTGCCCCGCGTGCTTGAGTGCCATCGAAAGAAGCGTCGACGAGACGATCTCGCCCGTTGAGAGCAGCAGGTCGAGCTCGCGCGCCTCCGGCTCGTCCGTCATCTGCTGCGCGAGCGCGATAAGTTCGTCGGTAGTGTCGCCCATCGCGGAGACGACGACAACGAGCCGGTCGCCGGCGTCGACGCGGGCGATGATCCGTTCGGCGACGTGCTTGATGCGCTCGGCGCCGGCGACGGAGGTACCGCCGTACTTCTGGACTGCGAGGGGCATTAGGGCATCCGCCGAATTCCGGAGCGGGCTTCGGGGTGACCCTGCGAATTAAAATCCGCAGCTTGTGCGATAGCTGCGCGTTTCAACGCGCAGCAGCTTCTCTTCACGATGCCTCCACAACCTCTGCGCCGCGCTCCGTCGGCTTCGTGATGATGGTGCGGCCGGGCGTCTCCCGGTTGCGGGCCGCTTCGAGCATGGCGTCGGCGATGCCCTGCTGATTGCCGGTGGCGAGGGCGCAGATCGTGGAGCCGCCGCCGGAGAGGTAGGCGCAGTGCGCCCCGGCCGCCTTCGCCGCTTCGAAGATCGGGTACATAGCCGGGAAGAGCTTCGAACGCGGCTTCTGGTGCAGGCGGTCCTGCGTCGCAGCGTCAAGGAGCTCGAAGCGGCCACCGGCAAGTGCGGCGACGAGCAGCGCGGCGCGGCCGGTGTTCTGGACAGCGTCGGCGCGCGAGAGGTGCGCCGGCAGCAGCTTGCGGCTTTCGCGCGTGGCCATGCGCAGCACGGGAACAAAGAGAACAGCCGAGAGGCTTTCCGGAAGCGGCGAGGCGGCGTGGAGAACGTGGTCACCATCGATAACGGAGACCTGGAGGCCACCGAAGAGCGCGGGGGCGGCGTTGTCGGCGTGCCCTTCGAGCTCCGTTGCGAGCACGAGGAGCTCCTCTCGGTCCGCCGGGTCGCCGGCGAGAACGTTGGCGGCGATGAGACCGCCAACGCGAGCCACGGCGCTGGCGCCGAGGCCGCGGGCGATTGGTAAATCGCCCTCATAGCAGGCGGCCAGGCCTTCCGGCGGATCGTGGCCTACCTTGTCGAAGAGGCGTCGCGCAGCACTCAGCGCCATCACGGCCATCGGATCGTCCCTTGCGGGCCCGTCGTCGCCGGATACCGCGATGGTCGCCCAGAGGTCCAGGGCGAGGCCGAGGCAGTCAAAGCCCGGGCCAAGGTTGGCGCTCGTGGCGGGGACGCGGACGGTCACGGAGTTGGGCATCGTTAACGGATAGGGTAACGGATTGGCGGATGACGAAGAAGAAAGCGAAGATGGGGGTTTCGAATGTAGTCCGGTGCTTTAAGGCTCCGGCGATGCACCTATTGCAGCGGCAGCGATGGCTCGTCGGTCAGGCCGTAGGCGTAGAGGTAGGCAGCGTAATTTTCGAGCACCAGCTCGACATAGGCGCGGGTCTCCGGGAAGTCGATGGTCTCGAGGAAGACGTCCGGGTCAGAGCTCGCAGCGGCTTCTTGCCAGCGGGCTGCGTTGCCCGGCCCGCCGTTGTAGGCGGCGAGCGCGGCGGGGATTTCGCCGTCAAGGAGATCTATCTGAGCGCCGAGGTAATGCGCTCCGAAGCGAAGGCTAACATTCGGTCGTAAGAGGTCGCTGTTGCGGAAGTCTTCATCGGAGAGCTCTGCTGCGATGTCGGCGGCGGTAGTGGGGATGACCTGGGTCAGGCCGGTGGCGTCCGCCGGGGAGACGGCGCGCGGGTCGTAGAAGCTCTCCTGGCGAACTAGGGCGAGCAGAAGGTAGGGTGAGAAGCCGTTGCCGGCCGCCTGCTTGCTGACTATTTGGGGGTAGACCGCGGGGTATGCCAGCGCCAGCGCTTCGGGAGGCGCTCCGGAGCCGGCGGTTATGAAAGCGCCGGCCGCGCGCGCGGCGATGGAGTGAAGGTCTTCTTCCGTGGCGGCCCGGGCGAGGCGGTAGAGGAGCCAGGCGCTTCCGCCCGCGTCCTCGATCAGTTGCTCGAACTCCACCTCAGCGTCGGTCCGGAGACCGGCCCGGAGCAGTTCGATCGCGCGTCCGTAGCCGGGCGACGCGAAGAAGGTTGCGCGGTCGCTCGTGTCCTCCGCGCCGAACTGTGTCTCGATCCATTCCTCGATGCGAGACCAGTCCGGCTCTTCTGGGCGCAGTTCGCCTGCCGGGGGAGAACCGGCCGGCGAGGCCAGTTCCGCGCGGGCGCGGAGGGTGTAGTAGTCGAAGCCGGGCAGAGCGGCGGCCGCGCTGAGGTCTTCGGTGGCAGTATCTTCGTTACCCAGGGCACGAGCGACTTTGGCCGACCAGAAGTAGGCCCTTGCCTGGGACTCTTCATCCGAGTCGAGGTCGCGTTCGCGCGCCCAAATGGAGGCCGCGGTCGACGGCAGGCCCTCCTTGAATCGTAGCAGCCCGGCGCGGAATAGCGCTTCGGATGCGTATTCCGACGACGGTGCGAGGCCTGCGATTGAGGCGAAAGTCTGAACGGCTTCGTCGGAGCGGCCGAGAAGCTCGAGTGCGAGGCTCTTGTCCCAGAGAGCTTGACCAAGAGTGACGGTGTCCCGGTTGGCTGTTGCGGCGGCGATGGACGCATCGTACTGAAGGAGCGCCTCTTCGTAATTCTGGAGGCGCTCAGCCAGGATGCCGAGGCGCCAGTGCGCGTCGGCTGCCAGAGCAGGGTTGCCGCCTTCAACGATCGCGCGGTAGGCGGTGTCGGCGTCTGCGTTGATGCGGTGGGAATAGAGGACGAGCGCCCGGCTGGTGAGCGAGATGTTCGGCGCGAAACGCGCATCGTCAAGCGATTGGAGGGACCGATCGTGCCAGGGATAGGCGGTAAGAAGAGATTGAAGCGAGCTGAGACCGCGGGCGGTGTCGCCGGAGTCGAAGGCGAGTTGAGCGGCCAGCCATAGGGCCTCACCACGATCAACTCGTGTGGCGGCGTCGGTGCCGAGGAGTTCGTAGGTGTCCAGCGCGGACGTCATGTCGCCGGAATCCTCGTAATAGGCGGCAAGGGAGAAGCGGGCGTTCGAGACGACCGAGGCGGGCAACGATTCCTTGAGCGCTTCGTTGGTCGACTGGATGGCCTGATCGAAGTCGCCACGACGCCCCGCGATCTCCGCGAGGCGCAGCTGAGCATATAGAGCGGCGGCTCCGCCGGTCTTCACGTACGCTTTGAAGGACCGCTCTGCCTCATCGTTGTCGCCCTGCGCGAACTGGAGGGCCCCCTGTAGCAGCAGCGCCTGGCGCTCGACCTCCGGCGCGGTCTCCTCGTCGAGGAACGCTCGGACTGTAGCTTCGGCGGCGCCGTTGTCCCCCTGCTGGTACTGGATGCGCGCCAGCGCTAATAGGGCCTGCTGGCGCTGGCCGTCGTCGCCCCGGCTGATAGCGTTGGTATAGATGGCGGTCGCTTCTTCGACCGCACCTTCGTCGTAAAGGCGGTCGGCAAGCTCCAGATCCAGCTGCGCGGTTGATGGCGCCGCGGTTCCAGGCGAAGGCGTGGAGCCGGGCGGCGGAGGGTTTCCGCTACCGCAGGCCGCGAGGATAACGCACACCGCTACAACCGCGAGCAGGCGACCGGGGAAGAAACTTTTACTCATGGGCAAGCGTTGTAGATTCAGGAGTCAGGCTATGGTGCGCCCGGCCCGCCGGCGGGAGCACATGGAGCGAGAGACCGGAGATCGTGGAGGCCGCCGGCAGTATCTTGGCGAGACTTAGCGTATATTTGTCGAGACACCGCATATATGGTTTTAAACGATACAGACAGAGATAATGATACTTCGATTCCACGCGTAGCGCGGTGGCACGTCTGTCAGAGCAGCGAATAGTTAGGGCGCCAGGAGGAACCAATTGAGCAAAGAGTTGCCGCCGTCCGAGCCGCCGCATGGACCGGAGATGGACGAGCCGGCCCCGGCTCACCGCAGGCGCTTCAACGCTAAAGTGATCTTCGCGATAGGCGCGTTCGGCATGCTTGCGTTCTATCTATCGCTCGTGGTGGCCAGCCAGGTCGATACCATTTTCTTCCCCGCCCGCGACCTGCGGTTGCCGGAGGCGCTACCAGCGGTCGACAGCGGCGACAACCCAGACTTTGCAGACATCAACCAGCGCACTAACATTCTTGTCCTGGGACTGGACCAACGCAGGGATGAGCCGGACAATACGCCCGCTCGGACCGACAGCATCATGATCCTCACGATGGATCCTTACGCTAAGGTGGGCGGCGCCTTTTCCATACCACGCGATACTTGGTTGGACATTCCGGATGGGGCCGGAGGTTCAAAATGCGCCGAGTATGACGCGCCGTCCAGCTGCGGCTATGTAGAAGACCGCATCAACGTTGCCTATGAGATGGGCGAGTACACCTACGACGACTACGATGGAGGCGGTGCGGGGCTGATCAAGGACACGATCGAGCACAACTTCAACATACCGATCGACTATTACGTGCTGCTGAACTTCAACAACTTCATCGATCTTATCGATGAGCTGGACGGTATCGACGTCGATGTTCCGGAGTATGCCTACGACCCCGCATATAACGACTGCAACGCCTGCTACAGCTATCCCGTTGAGTTCACCGAAGGACCGGAGCACATGGACGGCGAGCGAGCGCTTGCATACGCCCGCATTCGAGCCAGCGACAACGACTTCAAGCGGATAGAGCGACAGCAGGTGGTGGTGAAAGCGACCGCGCAAAGGGCCGCCGACCTCGGCACCGTTTTCGGCAACGCCCTGGACCTCTACAAGAAGTACAAGGACGCAGTCAAGACCGATATCAGCGACCTGCAGATCGCCGGGCTCGCCGATCTCGCGCGCGAGATTGGCCCGGACAACATCAGAACGGTCTCGATGGCGGAAGCAACATATCCCTGCAACTCCTGTAACGCTTCGGTGTTGCTCTGGAATAAGGATAAGGTGGAGGAGCTGAAGGCCCAGGTGTTCAGCGAACGAGCATCTCAAGACGACGGCGCCAGCGTGAAGATCCTGAACGGCACGGAGACTCCGGACCTGGCGGCGGAGTTCGCATCGTTCTTAAGAGCGCAGGGGATTACGTCCGACCGCTTAAGGACCGACGAGCTGCTGGACGGGCCCCTTTACGACACAACGATTATCGTCGACCTCGACGGGAAGGCGCTCACGGTGGACAGGCTGGCCGAGTGGCTGGGCCTGCCGGCGGCGCGCATTAAGACGGCTTCGGATCCGGAAGCGGCCGAATTCGTGGACAGCGCGACAGACATCATAGTCGTCCTCGGTTCGGACGTTGAGCTGCCTGATACCCAGGCGGCGAACTCGAGTTTCGAAGAAGACACGAGCGGCGGCTAGAAAACGCCGCCCGCGGAACCTCACGGAGCTGGGCTGCGTCGCGGACAGCGCGGGTCGGCCCTCAAAGAGTGTCCGCCCCGAGATAAACGCCGGTGGATTGCCCACGGCGCTGCGCTTCACCATTCCGGTGCCAGCGCCGGAATCCGCGAGCGAAGAAGCACCACCGGCGGTCGTGTGGCCGCCGGTGGTCTATTAGTTCGCCGGGACGGTTCCGGTGGGTTAGGCCTGCCGGGGGAACCAGCTCTGCATCTGCATGAGCACGCCCATATCACCGGTGAAGGTGAACTGGCCGCTCATGAAGGCGGTCGCGCCGTCGAGCTCGCCGCGAATGATCTTGAGCCAGACGTCTGAGGGGGAGTTGATGGTGACGGTGGGGTTGTCCGCGGTGCCCTGGGTGACTTCGCATTTGCCATCGGCAATTTTGGCCGTGTAGTTGCCGGCCTCGTCGCCGGTGAAATTGAACTGGATGGTGGCGTTGGCACCCGCTGCCTTGCCGGCGTCGAAAGCCGTCGGCATTCCATCCATGATCTCCTTGACGGAGTTGGGCTGCTGCTGCTGGACCATTTGACCTCCTTCTTTGTTTTAGCAACTGCTAATCCAGAGCAAATCCGCGCATAGGATAGCACGGGCTGTCAAGCGCGTCTAGTTGAAGTTCTGGAGGTTGAGACGGGTAGTTCAAAATTGCTGGCCGCCCTCATAGCTCGACCATGGCGTCCCGTTCGATCTGGATGCTGGTGTAGTCTCGCTCGGGGACGCCGCGCTTCGCAGCCTCGGCCACGATCTCGACGGCAGTATCGACCTCAGCTTCCGTGTTGAACACGTGGAAACAAAGGCGCGTGCAGCCGGCATCGGGGACTGTGCGCGCGACAACTCGAGCGCTTTCCCAGAGATGCGCCGTCAGGGTGGCAGGCGTGACATTCGGCAACGCGAAGGAGATAATGCCGGTCGTTACGTTTGAGGGATCCGCAGGGCTGGTCATTTGAACGCCCGGAGTGCGTAGAAGACATTCCGTCGCGTATCGCGCCAGCGCCACTGCTCTCTCTTTGATCGATTCGAGGCCGGCAGCCTCTATGAACTCGATCGCCGCGTTCAGGCCTGCGAGCAACGGCACGCTCACAGTCGTCATCTCGAACTTATCGATCGTGTCGCCCTTGGCTTCGAAACGGTCCTTGAAATTGTAGAAGGCCGATGCGTGATGCGAGACCTTGTGTGGTTCCAGCCGGGCGATGAGTTCTCGTCGCACGTACAGCGCTCCCGTGGCCGCCGGACCCAGCAGCCACTTGTGTCCCGGGAAAGCGCAGAAGTCGCACTCAAGTTCCCGGACGTTCAGGGGCATCTGCCCAACGGACTGAGCGGCGTCCAGGAGCAAGAAGGCGCCGCGAGCATGCGCGAGTTCGGTGAGCTCGCGGACAGGGAACATCCGCCCGGTGGCGTAGGAGACATGTGAGAGCATGATCAGCCGCAGGGCGGGCGATGCGATCTGGTCGAAGCGGGCGAGGATGTCCGCGGGGGAATCCGTGCCGGAGACGCGGACGATCTTCAGGTCGGCGCCGAGGCGCTCGCGGGCGTAATAGGCGGGAACGATGACCGATGAGTGCTCGCCGCTACAGGTGATGATCTCGTCGCCGGGCTTGAGGCCGATGCCGAACAGGACCGCGTTGACGCCTTCGGTCGTGTTCTGCTGGACGGAGATCTCATCGCTGCCCGCCCCGACGAGGGACGCCAGTGCCTCCCGGCTGCGGCGGAAAATGGCGAGGCGCCGTTGGTGCACCGGCGGCGTGGTGGGGCCGGAGGCTTCGGCCTCGAAGCCGTCCTGTACGGCGCGGATGACGGGCAGTGGGGAGGGCCCCTGCCAGCCGGTGTTCATGTAGATATGTTTGGCCGTTGCCTGTATCTGCGAGCGGATGACTTCGATGTCAGGCGTCAAGAGGGAAGTAGCGAGTTGTGCCTAATGAACAGCGAACAGAACTGCTCGCTATGGCGAGCGCCCGCCCAACCCGTTCACTGTTAACTGTTCGTTATTCACTCGTGCCAGCTACTTCTTTGCCTTCTTCGCCGGGGCGCGCTTAGCTGCTGGGCGGGCGGGTTTGGCTGCGGCCGCCTTGCGAGTCGCCTTCGGCGCGGCCGGCTTCTCTTTGCTGGCCGGCCGCTCTGCGGCCGGCGCCTGAAGCGCGGCCACAGACGCGTTGTAGCGCAGCAGTAGCCGTGACTTTCGGCGTCCGGCGTTGTTCGGGTGTATGACGCCTTTCTGGGCGGCCCGATCGAGAGTGCTGAGGGCGGCGCGCACCGCCTCACGGGCGGCATCGATATCGCCGCCGGCGATGGTCTCGATCGCGCGCTTAACGGTGGTCTTCGTGGCGCTCTTCACGGCGCGGTTGCGCAGGCGCCTCCTTATGGACTGTCGATGGGCTTTTTCAGCGGACCGGGTACCCAAATTTCCTCCTCCTCA
>WNGA01013168.1_pt1 | contig 16628 bp, 10 predicted proteins | sample 5400061 | NCBI WGS metagenome assembly WNGA01 (sample SAMN13153366, study PRJNA577476) | soil metagenome | isolation source: 100 cm soil or saprolite under grassland replicate 2 | place: USA:California | collected 2016-06-15 | reverse complement strand
AGAGCGAAGTTCAGCAAAAAAAGGTCGGCGATGCAAAAGAACGTGATACTCCATCTCAGCAAACGAGATTGCCGGCTTCGTTTAATCCAATTGTTCGTTTAGAGTGGCCGAACCCCGAAAGACTTTACCTGCAAACAGCGTACGTTCGTATCCTTCCCAATGAACCAATTAATACTTTCCAGCGCTGGCATCTGCTACAAATCAGCCCTCAGGCTGCTGTATTGAAATAGGACTTAAAAATGAGAACGATAACTGCTTCTTTTCTGATAGGCCTACTTTCGGCGATGTTCCTGGCGCAAAATCCACAGCAACCACAACAGCCTCAAGAACCGACGCCGGACGATATTTTGCGAATCACCACTAACCTGGTACAGACGGATGTGGTCGTGACAGATAAAAGCGAGGCCATTATTCCGGATCTCAAGCTTGAGGATTTTGAGCTCTACGACAACGGAAAAAAACAAGATGTCAGGTTCATGGAGTTTGTAAGCCCCGAAAACGAAAGACGCTCGGAAGGGACGCCATCGGCGGTCCCGCGCTTTGTCGAACCCGTGGGAAACACGGGTCTCTCTTCCAAAGACCTAAAGCGGGTGTTCGCTTTTGTCGTAGACGATTTGACCATGCAGTCTGAGGATTTGCCCGCAGTACGGAAGATGCTTCTGGATTTTGTCGACAACAAAATGCGCCAGGGCGATCTTGTGGCCATCGTGCGAGTGGTCGGGGGCAAAGGACTGCTGCAACAATTCACGACTGATCGCCAATTATTGCGACGAGCCATCGCCTTGATAAGAGTAACTCTGCATCCCTATGCGGCGTCAGAGGTTCCTGATGACCCTAAGGTTGTAAACCCGATCTCCGCGCCGGCCGCAGACTCGCCTACTGCCGAACAACCTGAGGCGCCCGAAATTTATAGTACCAATGATGAGGTAGTTCGCTATTTCCGAGGCCTATCAGCCCTGAGCACAGCAAACTTTGTAATGGACAGTTTGAGGCAAATTCCCGGACGTAAGAGTTTGGTGCTGATTTCGGGTGGCATTCCGATTTTTGAGGCAAGTAAAGCAGGCTACTCTGACGTTAACTATCTGCTAAATCTTTTAACCGACAATGCCTTTCGTGCCGGCGTGGTCGTGAACACTCTTGATCCTCGTGGCTTGAGGGCTTCCCCGGGTGTCGTCGGTTTTCAAGCTACACCAGCTAGAAGTGCCCTGGGTGGTAACGATGCCAATGATTTGACATTTGGCCGAGGTGGGGCTTTAGACCAGGCGGCTTTTGGGTCCCTCTTGGCCGGTGGTTCCGAGCATTTGAGCTTAAGCACGGTGGCAGGCTATACAGGAGGGGTTTCCATAGTAAATACGAATAACTTCGACGCAGGACTGGATAAGATCCTTGCGCGCAGCAATGGCTACTACAGTCTGGCCTATACACCTGCCGAAAAATTCGACAGCAAATTCCATAAACTGGAAGTAAAAGTCAGGCGGAGCGGAGCTAAGGTCTACAATCATCAACGATACCTGGCTCGTACGGAGATAACTGGGGGACCACGCACCAAAGAAGAAGAGATTGCTGCTGCTGCCCGTTCCCCATTAACTAGGGCAGAAATCGACATCACGCCAAACGTTGCAGTCAAACTGCAGCAGCAGGGAAAAACTGCGGTCGATATTCACATGCTCATAAACGCTGGCAAGTTGCGCTTCACTGAAGTCGACGGCAAATATAGAGTCTCTCTTGATGTGGTGGGCTTTGTCTTTGACCAGGTGGGTCGCAGACGGGGAGGTTTTAGCGAGACGGTTAACCTTGATCTTACCAGAGAAAATTATGAACGGGCGCGGCGGGAAGGGCTGACTTATTCAGCCAGCACTGAGCTGCCGCCGGATTACTATCAAGTGCGCGCCGTGGTCCGTGACGCGAGTTCTGGCAATTTAGGGACATTCTCGAAATATCTTGAAATACCTGACCTGACCAAGGGCAAGTTGGCTATGAGTAGTCTGTTTCTCTTCGCCGTGGAGTCTCATGATAAAAAGCCATTGCCATTGCTCGCCTTGCGAGAGCTTCGTCGCAACCAGGATCTGCGCTATTTAGCGATGATTTACAACCCCAAAATAAAGGATGGCAAGCCGCAGCTTCGTTCTCAAATGATCATCAGTCAAGGCAATAAGGTGCTGTTTCGTGAACCTGAGCAAGCTGTAGAGAGCGACGGGAATGCTTCGGTCACCAAGATGGGGCAGTTGGGCCTCTCCAAAGTTCTACCTGGCCGCTATTTATTGACGTTAGTCATTACGGACACACTGGCCGACAAGAAATCTCAAACAATGTCGCACAGCATCGACTTCACTGTGATCAACTAAAAGCTGGCCACGCAGATAAAAGGCAGAATTGTAGGGGCGTCACTCGGTGGGCGCCCCTTCTTGAGTAACAGGTAGACATGAATGGGGCGCCCACTGAGGGACGCCCCTACAATTCTGCCGCCCTGCCATTAAAAAAGGAGAGCCAAACCGGCTCTCCCTTTTGAAGTTTGTGAATGGCTATCACTAGAACTTCAGCCGCAAGCCAAACTGGACCACCCGTCGGCCCATAGTGATATCGTGAAAGTCGGCAAAGCCAGCACCCGTCACACCCGCATTCTCCGGTACGATGTTCGGTATGTAGTTGCCAGTGACCGTATTAACACCGTATCCAGGATTTGGGTGATTCAATACATTGAATGCTTCCGCGCGGAATTGCACCACGACGGTTTCACCAATTTTGGTGTTCTTGAAAATACTGGCATTCAGCTGATTGAGTTTGGGGCCGCGCAGGTAGTTACGAGGCATGGTGCCGAACGGTGTACCGAAAATCTTCGCCGCGCCTGGCCCATTGATGATCAGGTTCACATCGCTGGGAGAGACCGCAACCCACTGGCCTGTCAGGTTGTGAGTCGTCAGGTTGTAAAACCCATTCAAGTTGGTTGGTATCGGAGCGCCTTGAATAAAGAACGCGTCGATTTGGCTGATACCAACTTGCGTCGGGTCGGCATTTGCGTTACCCACAAACGGACGGTCCCCCGCGGTTAAATAAGTATTTCCCAGACCGTAAAAGGCGTTAGTATTTTCGGCCGGTGTATAGGGATTACCGCTTGTTAACACGTAAACGCCGTTCAGTTGGATACCACCCAACAAATGGCCCACGAATCCATGCTGTTCTTTCATGAATGGCACATCATAGATGTAGCTCATGGAGAAAGCATGTGGCCGATCAAGGTTTGACAACGACCGCTCACACTGCGTAATGCAGAACGGGTTCTGCGCGTTTGCCGAGCCAATATCGGCAAAGGCGAAGATCTCGCTCGCATTATCAATGGTCTTGCTCCAGGTGTATGAGGCATTGAGGCTAAGCGAGTTCTTCAAGAAGCGGCCACTGTATCGTGTTTGCAGTGAGTGGTAGATCGACTGCGCCGTATTTGCTCTTGTGGTGATACCAGCTTGCCGCTTTTGTCGTCCGTTACATGTGGACTCATCGACGAACGGTGTCGTTGCATCGTTTGTGCAGACTTGCGCTGCAGTGCCTGGTGGCAGTAACGAGGCAAAGGACGGAAAACTAACAGTGGTAGTGGTAGCCACGCCATTGACGGTTGTAGTCCGGCTGCGGGAAAACCCATTTACCAGCGGTCGAATCAAGAAGTTATCGTTGATACTTTGGAACAAGCCAACACCGTGAGTCCCAACATAACGGGCCTCAAACACATTGTTCCGATTAACCTGACGCTGAATTCCGAAGGAAAACTGCTCAGAATATGGCGAGCGGAAGTCAGCCGCAACGGTTGTTTGAGACAGGTAACGTGGATCCAACTTACCGAGCGGCAATACGCCTGTAGCCGAGGCGATAGCTTGAATATTGTTACCCACAGGATTTGTTGGAAATGGTAGTGGCGATGTGGTATCTGAGCCCAATGCGTTTGAAGTTGATAAAGAAATTGCGGCGGCGTATGGCGCCACGTTCTGTACATTCAACAAGATATTATAGAACGCGGGATCGTAGGCGATGGAGAAACCGCCTCTGATTACTGTTGCGTCTTCGCCCAGGAAGCTCTTCCAGAAGTGGGGCGTATAAGCGAATCCCACGCGTGGCGCAAAGTTATTCTTGTCCACCGGCACTCGTGGAACAGTGCGTACGCTCAGCGGCAACGACGATACATAGAAGGCCGTGGCAGCATTGCTTTCACGAGCAGTGGTAATGTCGTTCAGCACGTTAATTGGCTGGCCGGTATATTCGTAACGAATGCCGAGGTTCAGCGTTAGGTTTGACTTAATCTTGAAGTCGTCCTGCACGAAATAATACTGATCGTTCTCAGTATACTTGGTAATTGGGTTACCGGCTGTGAGAGAGATTGTTGAAGGAGCGTTATTAATTAGGCGAGTGGCAGCTGAAGCTGTAGCTGAGTTGCTGTATACAAACTGACCATTGTAAAGCGGGAGAAATGGCACGTCATTTAGCAAGTGCTTATATTCCCCACCGAAGACCAAGCTGTGTAGCCCATGAGTATAGTTCAGCGTGTCGGCGACCTGGTACACCTTAACCAGTCGTCCTTGGGGAATATTGGTCGGTGGTCCAATGGTGGCCATAGCTGTTGAAGTCTTTGTAACGCCCACAATCCCGGGGAAAGTGATACTTGCTATCGCATTACCAATGTCTGACGGAACTGGAACGGCGAAAACGCCGTAACTTGAGTTCGCCCCACCGAAGAGAACATCCAAATTCTGAGTGGTTGCTTTAAATTCGTTGACCATGGAGTTGGAGATCTGGCGTGTCCAGGTGCCACCCAGGTTTTTGCTAGTCGCCGGAACGTCATACGTAAACCCATTGGTCGCCGCGCCGTTATTAAAGAAGATCTGTGTTTGTTTCAGATATCGAAAATCGATGTTGTCCTTCTCCGTCACCTTTACCGTGAACCGCGTACTCCATTCATTCTCAGTATACGGTTGCTGAATATCGCGCTCAGCAAATGCAGCCTGGAAGAGATTGCCGTTCAAGTTAATTACATCATACGGACCGCCACTGCCAAGAAATGGTCCCAGGAATCCAGCAGCAGGCGTTGAGGAAACAGCATTGTTAGTGGGGTTCACATAAATCGTCTTTGAGGATCCTACATCCGTTCGCGGGTGAACGGAGCCTACATTGTCAGCTGCAAATGGGCTCAGCGTAGTTATCGCGTTGATAACATTATTGCCCGGAAAGGTCGCTAATAGACGTGGGAATTCTGATTTCAAAATGGCCAGCGTAGGAGAAGCTGCGCGTAAGGTTGTAGTTAACGGATTTCGCACGCCCTGGTAGCTAAAGAAGAAGAACGCCCGGTCCTTACCCTTCCAGATCGATTTGCCTCCCTCGCCGAATTTGGGTAGCCAGATTGGCCCGCCAGCAGTTCCCCCGAAAGCGTTATAAAGGTTTTGATTTGGAGACTCCTTGCCACTGCGCCTCTCAATATTATTAAGGCTGCTCAGGTGCTTCCAGTTTTGATGATACTCGAACAAGTCTCCATGGAACTCGTTGGTGCCGGCTTTGGTTACAATATTTACGATTGCACCCTGATTACGGCCATATTGAGCTGAGAAATTGTTGGTGATGACTTGATACTCCTGCACCTGGCTTGCATTGTCCACAAACAATGAAGGGCCGCCAATACTGAGATCGTTGTTATCCGAACCATCGATCTGAAAATTGTTTGAGCGGCCGCGATTGCCATTGACAGAGAGTCCGACACCGTCGGTGTTTACGCCGCTATTGCGAGATGCAACGACGCCCGGAGCCAATAGAGCCAAAGTATCCAGCCCGCCTCCCGCTCCATTTGAAGGCAATTCTTCGATTTTGCGAGTTTCAAAGATGCTCGCGATCTGTGACTGATCTCGGTTGATCACCTCTTCGCCCGAACTCATAACCGTGACGACTTCCGTAGGCGCGCCGACAGTTAACGAGATTGGAAGATCAGTCACCTGGCCGAGTCCCACATTAACGGATGTAACGACCTGTTTGCTGAAGCCGGCCGTCGATGCGACCGTAACCGTGTAGGTACCAGGAAGTAAATTCGAAATCACGTAGATTCCCTGGTCACTGGTTGTAAAGCTTCCGCTCTCAACGCCAGTTCCCTGGTTTTTTGCCGTCACGCTTGCTCCGGCCACTGGTTGTGTATTCGGATCGGTTACCGTGCCCCGCAACGTTCCCGTAGTCGCCTGGGCGAACGCGGGAAGGCTAAAGACAAAAATTAAGGCCGAAATTGTAACGCTAAAGAAAAGGGCCCTTGTTAGAACCCTCACTTGTGGAATTCCGTATGTCATAGGTGGGTCTCCTGTTGTCCTGACGTCCGAGTCGTTGAATCCACTGAAGCCCCCGCAAAATCGGGCTCAGATTCAGTCCGGGTTCGTTCTTGCTTTAGGTTGATGAAACTAAGAAAATTCCTGAGAAGGACCGTTTCCTAATGTTCTTCGAATAGCAGGTGTCCGCTACCGAGGTCGGGAACCGCAAGAAATATGCCGTGAGACGAAAGATTCTCTAAGTGCTTTCAACAGAGATGTTTAACGTGGCTATACGTGGTCGCGACAGGGAGGTCGCGATCCGGAGATTCGGACGGGAATCCAAATTCGCGGATTTGCCCTTGATATTACATCTTCAGGTCGTTTTGCTCTGTGGCTTTGTCTGGTTGATAAGTTTCGCTAATCCAAGGCTTAATCCCATAATGAAATAGAAGATCATTACCACTTCGGAGTCGCCCCAGTTGTAATGGACCAGACCGCTCACGAAAAACCCTGCCAGCCCACCAAGAGCACCAAGCACCAGGCCCTGTTCGACCCAACGACCTTCGTTGTCGCCATTTTCAATTGCCCCACCACGGTGCTTACCCTGTTTCCGGTCGTGGGCAGACGCGGCCGGCGCGTGGTTGCCGGGAGCTCTCCTAAGAAGTCCCCAAAGCGTGCGACCGTACAAGACCAGCAGCGTAAGCCAGACCATGAGCGCAGGAAGACCCCGCTCCAGGCCAAGCTGCAGAAGATTGGAATGCATGTGCCCGAGCGGCATGCGGCCATTGTCAAACAAACCCCATTCCCGCCAGTGACCTTTGATGGAATCCATTCCCACGCCAACAAGCAAGTGGCGCGGCTTGCTCACCAGTAGTTGAAATCCCTGGCGCCAGACCGTCTCCCGCCAAACGGTTGAATCGTCACGCCGGTCGAAAAAAGAGACTTTCCGTTTCTCACCAAGCAGAAACAGACCAGCGAGTACCAGCGGCACCGCAAGCCCGCCGATAATAAAAAGCATGCGTCGGCCGCTTCCCAGAAACACTATCAGAGCCGTTGCCAGTAAGAAGCCAACCCATGACGCTCGTGTGACCGTTAACAGCAGAGCCACGATCATTCCCGCAATGGTGAGCCCGATCAGCGCCGCGGGCCAACTTCGTTTGCTTGGCGAACTCACAAATAATCCCACCGCCAGGGCCATAATTAACTGCAACGCTTCCGCGTAGGTAATGTAATGCCCATAAAAGCCAGAGGCCCGCCAATCCCGGCCTCGAGACCAGCTGCTGATGCCCAGTTGAGCTTCAGGAGTATCCCCGGGCAACAGCCGCCCCCGCGGGACAGCCAGAGTTGCCACCCATTCTGTACGATAGATCTTGATTAACGCCGAGGTGTGTTCGAGTGAACCAAGCGTGCTAATAAGATCAATCGTGTCTCTGAGCGGTCGACCATCCACCTGCAACAGAGTGTCGCCGTCAGTTATCGGTACCGAGTGGCTTTTCTGCCGCGCGTTCAGAGCGGCGCTGGCGAGCGGACTGGCTGCGCTTACGCCCTGGACCTTTACACCTCGACCCACAATGCGTTCGCCGATCGTATAGAGCACATTGACCATGCACGAGACAACCAACGTAAGCACCAGCAATCGCAGCACACGACGTGAAGGAATGTTTTCCGCAAAGAGGTAAACAATTGTGAAGAGACTCGCAGCACGCAATTTGCCGATGGAAACCAGAGGCTCGTACGAAGCAAATGCAGAAATGCCGCTCAGCAGAAAAAAGCCGAACAATGCATAATCCACGGTGGTCCGTGAGAGTCTGGGCCGCGGATAGCAGGTAAAACGTGCAAGCCATAAAAGCATTCCCAAGGCCCAGGCCGTCTGCGTTGCGGCAATCGAGTGTGATGCAAAGGCGGCGAACAGAAATAGAGAGACAACAATGAGTCTGTCAATCCATCTGGCCATTGCGCTCCCCATAACCTCATTAGCCCGTTGCTCATGACCATTCCTGCCATCGTTCCGATCAATGCTTCTGTTTGTGTACATGCTTTAGCTAAGGTGTTTCGCGTATCATGCGACGGTGATTAGAATGTGTCTGTTCCGCTCTACTATATTCCATTAAAGAGGAAATACCATGCGGAGACTCGTGCTTTTCCTGGCGTTTGCTTTTGCTTTGTCTGCCGGGGGCCACCTGGTTAACGCTCAACAGCCAATGGTGTACATGGACCAGGTCAAGTCACTGCAGGAGCAACCACAGGTCAAGATTGCCAATGAATATATTGATCGAACAAAAGCGGACATCCTAAAGGAATGGATAGCGATTACGGAGATCAATGCGCCATCGCGCCAGGAGCGACAGCGGGCCGCATATTTGGAGAAGGTTTTACACCAGTACAGCAGTTTGCAGAATATCCACTTCGATTCAGCGGGCAACCTGATTGCGGTGCGCAAAGGGACGGGTGGCGGACCAGTCTGTGTTTTTGATGCGCATATGGATACAGTCTTTCAACCGGGTCTGAAGATCAAAGCCACCGTGAAGAATGGGATGGTTTACGCGCCCGGAATAGGTGACGACACTCGCAATATCGAAGCGCTACTGGCAACCATTCGGGCCCTCGATGAGGCGCTGTTGAAAACGAAAGGTGATCTGGTATTCGTCTTTACCACTGACGAGGAAACCGGGTTAACGGGGGCCAAGACTTTTGTAAAAGAGAATAAGGACAAGATTAACTACTATGTGGCCCTCGATGGCGGATACGAAGGCTTCACTTATGCAGGAATTGGCATAAATTGGTATCGCCACCATTTCATTGGACCAGGAGGTCACACTCGTTCGCGTACGCCCCCTTATTCGGCGACGCTGCCGCTGGCGCGGGCCATTGCTCGTATTTACAAACTTAAGGTTCCTACAAATCCTTCGTCGCATCTGAACATCGGCATGCTGGGCGGCTCGGAAGTAGTGAACGCCAAAGCCTCCGATGCCTGGTTTACAGTGGATCTGCGGTCCACCAGCACTAAAGTGATCACGGAACTCGAGCAACAGATTGCGGCTATTCTGCAGGAAGAAGCAAAACGTAGCGCCACCACGTCCAAAACGGAACTCATCTCTTCCTCTCCGGTGGCTGCAATTCCCGGTAATAAGGATTCGAAACTGGTGAAGCTCGCCGAGGCGGTGCACCGCGCTATGGGTTTCGACCCGCCAATCACTCCCACGGGATCAAACAACTCCAGCGCGGCGCTCCTGCAAGGCATTCCCTCCATCTCTACGGGCGCTGGACCATGCAGTGACGCGCATGCGTTGACTGAGAACTGTGAGATCGAGCCTCTCTACAAGGGAATTAAGAAGGTGCTGTTGCTGGAGCTGGCCCTAACCGGATTGTAGTTTTAGTAGCCATCGCCGTGGAAGACGGCCAGCGTTGTCCGCAAAATGATCTTCAAATCAAGGAGCAAAGACCAGTTTTCGATATAAAAGAGGTCCAACTTCACCATCTCCTCGAAAGGCAGACGATTGCGTCCGGAGACTTGCCAAAGTCCGGTTAGACCAGGCTTCATGTCCAGGCGTTTCCGATGCCAGAGTTCATAAGCTTCCACTTCGTAAGGAATGGGCGGACGTGGTCCCACAATACTCATGTCGCCCAGCAATACATTAAGCAGCTGCGGAATTTCGTCGAGACTGAGGCGCCGCAGCACTCGACCAATACGCGTAATGCGTGGGTCGTTCTGCAGCTTGTAAGCCGGGCGTTCGATATCACCGAGGTTGGCCTCCGCGCGTCCCGCAATGAACTTCTGCTGATAATCCCAGTGCGGCTTGTGATCGACACCTACGTGCATGGTACGAAACTTATAAACCAGAAAAATTCGCCCATCCATTCCCACTCGTTCCTGCGTGTAAAGTATTGGGCCTTTGGAATCCAATTTAATCAGTGCCGCAATTACCAGCCAGAGAGGGAAAAAGAGCGCCATAGTGGCTGCGGCAATGACGAGGTCTGAGATCCGTTTGAGGACGCGAGCGGAATTGGACAGCGGCTCACGAAACAGCCGAATCAGCAACCCCCGAAGATCACTTATAACGGGCACGCCCTCGTAGGTCTCCAGGCCCTTCCCGTCCACGGAGCCACTTTCAACAAAGCCGATTACCCGATAACCGAGCGAAGGTCGCTCGCGCATTTCGTTGATGCAAAGGCTTGCTTCCGCGCCACGGCCGACTACGAGAGTCGGAATAAGATTGATACCGTGATCTCTTAACAGGGTCTGGGCTCTTCGCATGATCAGCCGAGCGGTCTCAGTGCTGACAAAGGCGAGGATAAAATCGAGCACAAAGATGCTGCGAGCATAAGAAAAGGCGCGGTATTGAAAGCCACCGCGATACAAGAATGCGGCTGCGGTAATCAAAAGTGAGGCGATCGCCGTTGCTTTGAAAACTCTAATACCATCATCCAGGAACGAAAATTCGCCACGCAACCGATACAGATCGTAATAACTAAGGGTTAACGGTCTTATTAGAATTACGAACGGCAGCAACGTGGCATAGGGAGCGAACCCCTGGCTCCAGCTATAACTTCCTCCACTGATCCGAAGGAGAATTGTCGACCCGTCTCGCAAAGCGAATGCCGCTACAAATGATGAGATGGCGATCGTTATATCTGTTACGATTAGCGTCGCCTTCACTGAAGGCATCATCCACCAGGGGACCCGTCCGGGAACACGTACGTTGCTCGCCTGGATGATGCGCACTCTTTGCCGTTCAGCTCTCACGCTTCCAGCCTTTTCCACCTGAAGAAGATGTCCAGCTCAAGACTCGAGTATCAGATCTGCCACTTCTGAGCGTACATGTCCAGCGCGGCGCGCACGGGCAACTGCCTTTTTGCCGATAGGCAAAAGGGCCAGGTCATCAGTTGTGCAGAGTCTCGTAAGGCGCCCCTCTCGCACCAGTTCTTGATCGACAGCCGCCCACTTACCTGCATAAATGGTTGCGGCGGGAACGCCCAGCGCTGCAGCTTCGCGATTCATCGTGCCACCGCCACTGATAACCAGATCACTAGAGGCAATCAGATCCGCTCCATTAAGTGGAGTCTTTGGTAAAACTAATCTCTGATTCAATTGATAGGACTCACGTTGTGCAGCATTTCTCGGAAGCAGAATAATTTTCACCGAAGCAAGTCCGCACAACCGTTGCAGCAGCGAGTCGAATAGTATGTTTTCAAAGCGGTGATAAATTGCCTCGCTGGCCGGTGGACGAACGACTACCAGCACATCCTCACCGCTTATTCCAAGCTCAGTTAACCGTTCCGGGAAGTGCGGATCCGGCTCAAAATCAGCCAAATACACATCTTCCTTTGTGCCGTGGTATCGTCTAATTTTGCTGTCTTTCCCTCCCAGATGGCGCAAAGTTGCTAAAGGAAGAGCGCGCGGTACGACAATCCGCGAGGCCAGGCGAAAGGCCAGATGATTGGCAGGCTGATGCTCATAATCCATCAGCGTAATGGTCCGTAAGAGGAGCGACCGGGCCGCCACAATTTGTGAATAGGAGTTGTGACTGACAGCCAAATCGAAACGGCGGCCGCTGGCCCAATTTCGCAGGGCGCGGGCTCGGCCTACCAGATTCGCGGCCTTTCCAGATAAGTTGCGTCCCCCATGTCCGCCAATCACCTGCACAGCGAGTCCGGCAGCTTTGGCGAGTGGTACGGTTTCCGCAAATTCCCGGGCAGTTATCTCAATATCGTGCCCCCGGTTCCTAAACTCGCTTGCAAGAGCATGAAAGAGAGGCACGTGCGGAGAGTTTGCCAGATCTACCCAAATGCGCATCAGGTAACGATAGGAAAACAAGCGAAGGCGGCTCGGTCAGGTCGCGGCTGGTTCGTTCTGGTAATTTCGGGTGGATCGAACCTCTTCTTTTTTTCTCAATATGAGTTCGACATAAGCTGCTGCGCAAATGAAACAGGCGACTCCTAGTGGGCCCGTCGGGGGAGTATGCGCAGCCCCAAAAAGAGCGCCCGCTAGAACCAACAAGGCAGCGAGTACGCGCGGCTTGCATAAGGCAAACATAATAGCAGCCATACCGAGCGTGACCAGCCACCAGACAGCTCTAATGGTGACTCCATCGGCAGCGAAAAAGAGATTTGTTCTGGCCCAGCCGCCGATTACGAAGATAACGACAGCTGTTATGGCAGCCAGACGCCGTTGCTCTGGGAAGGTGAAAGCCACGGCAGCAGCGATCATAGCGATCACCCAGGCAATCGAAGCTATGGCGGCGAGGCCGTAGATTGCAGAGCTGGACCAGTAGGCATCGATCATCTGGCTCGCTAACCCAACTTGATCTGAAGGCAGCTGACGCGAGTAGTCGCTCAGGATGCCTGTACCGATGCCGGCGAGTCCGTCGAATGCTGCGTATAAAGGTACGAAAACAGCAATCGCGATTTTACTAAGGCTAGCCGCAAAATTTTGCTTGTCTTTTACCAGCAAATAAGCAGCCAGCCCGAGCATTGCAAACAGTATCAAATTAAGTACATGCAGTTTTATCCACCAAGGCAAGTGCGGAAGAACGGCAACGAACACAGGCGGAGCAACAACTGGGTGGCCCAAATTGAGAATCCCCAAAAGGGCCGGCGGTACAAACAATAGAAAAATACGCACTTCTTTTCGCATATCCCTTGGTCCTTGTACTTTGTTAGTTACAGATTTCCACCAACTGTCCGCGCGCGCGCAACGAACGTTCGGCGGCCTCAACGATGCGCACGAGCCTCAGTCCGGCATGGCCATCCGTTTCCGGCGGCTCTCCTTTCTCGACACAGGCGATAAAGTGTTGCGCTTCTCTTTGCAGTGCTTCGGTTGTGTCGAGACGTGGCGCCCACATATCCCCTGATCGATAACTCACGAGCATCTCGTAGACCGCTTCCGGACTTTGCGAGACGGTGATACCCTTGTCGTAAACCTTAACTTTCTCACTGGGCTCCAAATCATCATAGAGAATCATCTTCTCACTTCCTCCGATTAGCGTGTGTCGCACTTTCACCGGTGTTAACCAGTTCACGTGTACATGCGCGATTTGAGGATTGGAAAAGAAGAGCGTGATGTAGGCGACATTTTCTGGCTGGCCGGGAATGTTGCTGATACCAGTGGCCGAAACTGCCAGGGCACGTGACGGCAGTACATAATCCATGATTGAAAGATCATGGATGGCCAGATCCCAGATAACGTTCACATCATGCTGAAATAGACCAAGGTTTATCCGCACCGCGTCGTAATAATAGATCTCACCCAAAGCACCGCTGGCAATGAGTTCTCGGATTTTCCGCACCGCACCCGTATAGACAAACGTGTGATCCACCATCAAGACCAACCCGCGTCGAGCCGCCTCAGCTATCAACTCCAGTCCCTGTTCCGAGTTTGCGGCAAGCGGCTTTTCCACGAGCACGTGTTTGTTGGCCCGCAACGCCGCGATTGCCAGTTCGTAATGAGAAGATACAGGCGTGGCTATAACGATCGCATTGATGTCGGGATCAGCTAACAACTCCTGCGCATCGCGAACAGTTTTCAGTGACGGGTAGCGACTTCGCAACGGGATCAATCGCTCCGAACGCAAATCAGCTACAGCGGCAACGGTGGAGCCGGGTGCTTCCATGAAGTTGCGCACCAGATTTGGTCCCCAGTAGCCGTAACCAATAACGCCGATTTTGATCATGCTTTTGTCGAACTCATCTCCCACCGGCCAAACCTATGATAGCTACAAAGTTTTCAATTCCCTCCTCCTATTCGTTTTCACGATCTGCTCCCGATGGTTTTCACAGCACCCAACCTTGGTATATTAGTTTCTCAGCAGCCTGCTAGTGGCACCACGTCAACTCTGCGCGCCCTCTGTATTCTCTGCGTCTTCGTGGTGAGTTGTTTTGTGCCGCATTCACCGCCGAGACGCCGAGGCCGCGGAGATTACGCCGAGAAAAATCTTTTTTACGACAGACCGCCCAGGCTAGTCACTTTGTCTTGGGGCGGTCGCGTACATCTCCAACGATTCGTGCGGGTACGCCCGCAACGATCGCATAATCGGGAACGTCTCTGGTCACCACGGCTCCGGCTCCCACCAGCGCAGATTCACCAATAACGATGCCAGCAATAATTGTTGCATTGCTACCGATCGAGGCCCGGCTTTTCACAAATGTTTCAACAACTCGCCAATCGGCTTCTGTCTGCAGGGAGCCGGCATCGTTGACAGCGCGCGGGTAAACGTCGTTAGTGAACATGACTCCATGGCCCACAAACACCTCGTCTTCAATGGTGACACCTTCGCAGATGAAGCTATGCGACGAGATCTTGCAGCGAGCGCCGATTGAGGCATTCTTCTGTATCTCAACAAACGCGCCAATCTTTGTATCAGCGCCAATCGTGCAGCCATACAGATTCACTAATTCAGGCTGAAAGATCCTAACCCCAGCTCCCAAGATCACATCAGTTGCTATTGGCATGTTAGATTGTCAGGCGTTTTGCTGGTTATTTTCTACCTCCAACAATCGTCCCAGCGCGTAGAGCATCCAGGCTTCCGACCAACGCATGAAAGGTGTGGAGACAGTCGAAAAACGCTGGCGCTGGTAATAAAAGAAGCCGTGTCTGTCCCGGAGATTATGAATAGACCATAGCGCAATCTTTCTCGCCAGAGATAGTGCCTGGGCGTCTAATTCCCGAAATTCGCAGAATGTTACTATTGCCGCCCCCGCTGCATGCGCATCTGCGGGATAGAGTCTGTCATCGTAGTATTTCGGCCATCCGTCCGCAAGAAAGAAGGAAGTTCGCCAGAAATCATAGCCACGCTGCAACGATCGCTTAAAACGGACCACTTGGCCACCCGGACATCGTTCCATAATTTTGGCGAGAGAGAGCAATACAAAACTCGTGTGAAAATTGTCTATCCAGCGTTGACTCTTCGCTGCCCCATAGGTCCAGGCGCCATCCTCTCGCTGCTGCTGTACAACAAACTCAGCAGCCCGCAGGGACAATTCGCAAAGCGTTTGTTCTTTGGTGACACCACCTACGAGAGCGAGTGCTTCAGCAGCCAGCAAACTCGCGTTGTAAATGTGTGTCAGACTATTTGGTGAATAGCTGAAACAAATCTCTGTCTTACTTTCATGGCTGCGCTGCAAATCCTGAAGAATGAAATCGCACGCGCTGCGCGCAATACTTAGATAATTTTCATCAGGAAAAAGGAGGCTCGCTTCTACCAGCGCCCGAACCGCAAAAGCAGTCGGAACGATCATAGGCGTTCCGCGAGGAGCAAAGAAGGTCCGGCTCTGCCAGTCAAAGTTATAACCCCAGGCAGCACCACTCCACCCGCTGAGTTGCATGGCCACCAGATCGTCCAGCAGTTCCCGCGGGTCAATTTCGTTTTCTTTAGTGCGGGTCCTGCGATAGTTGGCTAAGGCCGCTAGCGAAAACAGAGCAATGCCCTTTGGATTTTGCTCTGGTGGAACTCGAGCCAGGCGACGGAGGTTGAGGGGCGAACGTTTTACTACTTGCGTCCAGGCAAACCTTGCGAGTGAGGAATATTTCAGAGGCGTAGCCTGAAAGAGGCGACTATTCAGCGCATCAAATGGATCGTACCCAGCAAAATTGCGCTTTTGACACCATGAAAACAGCACCTCATAAGCGGATTCAAAATCGCGCTGCATGATATCTCATTAACACCGGCGCTTTAGCACGGTGGCGAACTGTGGTCCGTAATCGTGAAAACTCTGAGGAATCTTTAGTTGCGACGGGACAATTCAAGCTGAGTAAATTTGCAGGTTGGGAAGGGGGCAGTCATTAGTTTCAAGGTTCGGTAAATTCAAGGCGCCCCCGCTCAACCTTGAATGCCAGTGCTTATCCCAATCACTCAAGCCTCAGCCCTAAATTACATTGATTGATTGATTCGACGATGAAGCCTCTGAGACTTGAGCGGGGGCGCCTTGAATTTACCGCACCTTGAAACTAACGACTGCCCCCTTCCCGACCTGCAAATTTCCTCAGCTTGAATTGTCCCCGGGACGCCCCTTCTGGTAAAGTCCACTCAAATCAAGGCTGAGCTTGAACTGCAGATGGGGCGGCCACGGAGTGCCGCCCCGACAAAATCTCGTCAGAGATAAGCGGTTGCCTTGACATGACAATCGGCAGTTGCCTATAGTCTTTCTGAGCATCAGACAAGATGACTTTTACCTGCTACTGCTACTGTTGTACCGGTTGTCGCTGCCATTGTTGTCAGCGCGATCGGAGAGCCGTATGCAAGCGTGAAGTAAGCAGCTAGAATCCAACGCAGCATCAGATTACGGCAGAGCCGGTCGCGAAAAGGAGTTCGCAGCCGGCTTTTTGCTGCTTGACGGCTTGTTGTTGGCTCAGTTGGCAGTTTAATTCGT